>OCAO01000089.1_pt1 | contig 75810 bp, 68 predicted proteins | sample 1477151 | NCBI WGS metagenome assembly OCAO01 (sample SAMEA2580298, study PRJEB22360) | human gut metagenome | biome: human gut; feature: human-associated habitat; material: faeces | place: Denmark | collected 2008/2010 | reverse complement strand
TGCCGGATAGGAACGGCAAAATTTTTTACACTTCTATTACTTCTTTATCACACATCAGTAAAAGCTCACGGATTGTTTCCTCTGGCAGCCCACCTCCGGTCTCATGCCAGAAATGGATGGAGGTATTAAACTTTTTCGCATAATTATTCCGCAGACGAGCAGGCAATGTATCCAGCAAAAAATGAGTATAAGATTTCCATGTATGACCTTCCGGTAACGCAATACTGCGGTACCCCATCGCTTTTGTCTTTCCATAAATCGCACCAAAATTTGCTCCGCGCACCCGCCCCACCAGTTTCGTCCATATTTCCGGGTCGATGACCCGGTACAGATTCAAAGCATCTTTGGAGTAATCATTAAAAGGCGATGCTACCCGCATCTGGTCTATTTTTAATCCTGCCTTATAATACAGATCATATAAATTGTTGTAATCATAATTGAAGCGATAATTCGCACACCATACGTCAGAATTTGACCAGTCGTATAAAGGTGAGGCACACCATACGTCTTTAAACTGCCTGGAAATCCAGCACTCATTTTGATAACCGTATTTCTTATTGATAAAACTACTGTACCGCTGCAAAGATTCATCCGCCCGCATACCAAGCAGGCAGACCGTCCTGCCGTTACCATGCTTCTCCTTGTAGAATCGCCCAAACTGCTTTGCTAAGTCTTCCTGATGCATCTGGTAACGATAGTGGGTAAAAGGCTTTGCCAGATTAATGACATAGGGATACTCCGGTATCGGGCGCACCCATATATCCTGTTTGGTATCATCCCAAGGATACCAATACATCTCATAACTACTCAGTGCTGTCCTAGTAGCCATAGGAAGGCAGACCCAATAAAGGTCTATACCTGATCCATTTTCCAGTCGCTTAAAAGTGCGGGTAATATAATCCGTAGTTACAGTATACTGTGCCTCAAAATCCTGATGAAATACGCCAATCACACGGTCTGAAGCATACTTATTCCGGTAATCCAGCAGCAAATTCAAAAGAACACCGCTATCCTTGCCGCCGCTGAATGAGATATAAATATTTTTAAATTCCTGAAATAAAAGAGCAAATCTCTTCTGCAATGCATCGAATACATTCATATTAATGTATTCTTTTTTCATGTCTCTTATAAACTCCTTATCTTTCATGTATAAAACGTACAATAGCGTTTATTTGGCAGTCGAATATCCTTCTAACATTTCCAGACTATAACTGCCACTATCATTTTGTCTAGTCACATTTATTATGTACTTTACTAAAATAATAAATATGGAGAACAGAAAAATTCAACATAATATATACTCAAATTGGCTTAGAGTTTTTTCTTTATACGCATATGGGTTGCTTTGTGTATCTGTTAACGTGAAAAAGGGGATAGAAGAAAATTTGCTGTACGGAATGCCAATGCATAATGAAAAAATAATATTCTATAAAGAGATTCTAGTGAAGGATGCATCTATTTATGTTAAAATAACGGAGCAGCATCTGCTGCTCTGCAAAAAAATAAGAGTAGGAAATTCACATTCCCTATTCTTATTTTTACTCTTAATTGTACTAGTTATAATGGATATAGCTAATCAATCATATCTTTAGCCATTGCCACCATTTCATCTTTTGAAACATTCTTATTGATGTCCATAAGGCTGTAGCAAACATCCCCATTAATCCAAGACAGAGAATTAGCCTGAGCCATACCATAATACATATCTATTTCCCCATGTTTTATAACAATAGTATCTTTTGAAAGAGATTGCCCTGATGCCGGTTCGGCAGACAAGGAAACCGATTTGGTGGTATTATTGTCCTTTTTTAAATATTGGAAGTCTATACCTTTATGTTTGTTGATTTGAGCGCCATTTGTATCCAAATCAAATAATTCTGTTATATGACCACTATTAAACTGATAACCGCCTGCTAGGGTTTCTGGGGCCTTAGGCCTGAATCCCACATCTTTTTGCAGAGTATCTGCATCCGGGAGCGTGGTATATTGAGCTTCTTCGGAATTGGAAACACTGACCATCGACGACTGGGATGCAAAACAGGGTACTGTATTCATCAGACAAATTCCTGTCATTAATAATATTGCAATCTTTCTTTTCACGACTCATAACTCCTTTCTTAAATGAGGTTATTTAATGTTTTACAAATACGATAATAGCAAATACTTCTCTAAAAAACATCTAAGGATATATTTGGAAATTTATATCAACCCATTACCAGCTGTTTTTATTAACACACTGCTGCAGCCTGTATTCCTGCGATTGCTCCATCAGCAACTGCTGTAGCTACCTGTCTTACCTTTTTTACACAGATATCTCCCGCAGCAAAAACTCCGGGAATTTCTGTCTGCATCAATTCATCCACTGGAATATATCCGTTATCTAACTTCAATTCCGTATATATCTGAGTGTTCGGAACAATACCTGCATATACAAATACTCCGCACTCTGCATCCTTTATGATCTGTTTTTTCCCTGTTTTGTTGTCCGTAAATTCAAGCTCCTCAGCTCTTTCGTTACCATATACTGCTGTGAGACTTGAATGCGGCATAATTTCAATATTATGGTATGCAGCAACTTTATCTTTAAATTCTTGTATGCATACAAGTTCATCTTCCACGCATACAATTGTGACCTTTCCCGCAATTCCAGCCAGGTAAACGGCTTCCTTGACTGCGCCATCAGCTCCACCAATGATATAGATTTTTTTCCCCTTATAATCAAGACCGTCCTTTGTTGCATTTAATCTGATACCTTTCAGTCTTTCTCCTGGAATTCCTAACATACGGCCAGAGCCACCATTCGCAAGAATTACTGTTTTACATTCATAACTTTCTTTATCTGTAACGATTTTCTTAATATTACCTATGAGTTTTGTCTCTGTCACATTTTCATAGCGAATCTCTACACCGGCACTAAGTGCTTGCTCTTTCATACGTTCAGCAAATGTCTTACCAGATTCTTCTTTCATGATTGCAGTATAATGCGTAACTGTTGAGACAGTTCCAATCAAACCGCCAACCTGATTCTTTTCCAACATCAGAATCCTTTTTCCTCTGCTTTTTCCATAAATAGCTGCACTGATACCGGCTGGTCCAGCTCCAATAATAATTATATCATACATTTGAATATCCTCCTGTTGCTTATACGAAAATATTGCCTTATTTATATAGCTATCCCACTGATTCTACAATCTTATTTAAGTTTTATTCGTTTCAGAGATCCTTGATTGATAGCATATGCAATATACTATATTTTACCCTTTATGAACATTATATTCATAATATTTGTGACAGATATTTCTACAATCACCAGCAAAATAAAGAAAACTTTTAATGTGATAGCTACTCCAAATGTAATATGCGGTTATGCGGCAGGCAGGATTACAAAATACTTTTTAATGCTCTTGTCCCCATTACCATGGCATTGTCAAAATACCCCTGTTCAATTAATACACTCCCATTAATTGTTCCACAAAAACCGAGCAAATGCTGCCGATAACTATTACTGCCTCGGATAGTAGATGAAATGTAGGAAGTAGTACGATAAGATCAAGTATTAATAGAGGAATGGATTTCAGCGCCAAAATAATCGGCTGCAGGCTTTTATTCAAGATTGGGTGAAGCCCAATCAGTACACCAAGGACTATACCGCTTATCAAAGCTTAAAAATATCCTAGGATTAATAACTTCATGAAGCTGATAAAACAGCTTCTTTTCTTCTCATTGTAGATATATTACTTCCGTCTACCTTTTAATATTTCTTTTTTTATATACAATGATCTCCGCATTGGATCCATCCGCATCATATTCACTAACTATCAGAACGCTCTCATCCGCTGCTATCCCATAGTATCTGCTACTATCTTTTTTGCTAAGCTGGTTACCTAAATATATCTTGTCATCATCTAACATTTTCACTGCCTGACCGCTCGAAAACGTATATGTAAGATTGATATATGATCCCTTGCACGCATTAAGCCCAGTAATTTCTTCCATATCTTCAATGCCAAGCATACAGAATTCTGCAATCATCTGTTCTTTAAGCCTGCATTTTTCATTGTGGCATTTCCCGCAATGCTCATATCCATTACTTAGACAGCATGCCGCCAGCACACACCCGCCATGAAAAGGATGTCCCTCTGTCGCAGCACAACCATAGCATGTTTCTTTTAATTCACATTTCATACAATCAATCCCACAAATTGAATTTCTCGTAGATTTCCTCCATAAAAAAATCTTTTTTGTTACATTGTTAGCGCAAGTAATGGGTGCAGCTCCCCTTTTCGTTCCATCTTGATCAACTCTTCATCCGTCACCCATTTTACATCTACAACCTCTGTTTCCTGAAGTGTGATATCTGAAATATCGACATCTTTATAAAATACCCACACATCATACAAATCCCTCGTTTGTTCCCGACAAATCCGGGAAATCCTCTGCCCATCTTTCGGATTCAGAATAATCCCCAATTCTTCATTTACTTCCCGGAGAGCTCCACCCAAACTGTCTTCCCCCGAAAGCCCCCCAGACTGTCCGAAAACCCTATTTGAGGCATAGTAATAGCCCCCTTTCCTCACTGTGCGCCATTAAAAACTGGTTCTATACTGAATGTTGGGGTGTGCTGAAAAGTACACTTCCAACATTCTTTTCGTTGTAATAAAATACATCTATAAGAAGCCTCCTAAACGCATTATCCCGACCAAAGTTTAATGTTACGGAGGTGACCCCTTATAGATGTACCCTAATTATACCAAGGCTTTCCTTAACTTGGAAGGTGTTTTTATTGAATCATCACCATTTCCTGGGGATACCACGATATCGCCGCCATTGTCTGCTTTTTCTGTAATAGCCTCTACAACTGTGAACTGTCCTTCCTGAAGCTCCTTAATACTTCCTTCCAGATTCGGATTGCTGTCTTCCCATTTCTCGAAAGTGTTTTCTGTAAATGATTCTAGAGTGGAGGCCTTCTCTTCCGAAGGTGTTTCACCTGACTCCTCTGGTTGCTGTGTCGGAGCAGTTTCAACTGCATCTATCTGTTCGAGTTTTTTGCCTCCACAGGCACACACCACAAGGCTCATGACACACAGAATACTTGCCATAAGAAACAGCTTTCTTATTCTCTTTTTCATTTGATTCTCCTCTCATTTGTAAAATCGCTGCAGATTATAGTTAAATTTTACAGATTTTCCTCTAAAAATCCTCTAAGGCACCTTAAGTCAGAAACCTTTTCAGTAAACGGGACACTTCCACGATATCAATAGGTTTTGCTATATGAGCATTCATACCGAACTCCAAGCAACGTTGTATGTCATCAGAAAAAGCATCTGCGCTCATAGCTATAATTGGAATCGACAGGGCATCAGGGTGATTCAGTCCCCGAATCGCTTTTGTGGCTTCATATCCTGTCATATGCGGCATTCGTATGTCCATAAGTATGGCATCATAATAACCTTCTGATGATTTTCCAAATTTATCCAGACATATCTGTCCATCTTCTGCCCACTCCAGTTCTACTCCCAAATCAGATAACAATTCTCTTGCAACCTCCCAGTTAAGCTCATTATCTTCAGCGAGTAGAATACGTCGTCCGGATAGATCAATATTTTGATCCAATGTCTGGTCATTTTCTGTTTCAATGTCCATATACTTACACAAAGCATGATACAGCGTAGATTTAAAAAGCGGCTTGGAAATAAAACCATCAATACCTGCTTCACGGGCCTCCGCTTCAAATTCACTCCAGTCATATGCAGAAATCAGCAGAATCGGTACTCCATCCCCTAAATTACGCCTGATTTCTTTTGCAACCTGAATCCCATTCATGCCAGGCAATTTCCAATCCAATAGAATGATTTGATAATCATCTCTCTTTTTATGGTGTTGGTTTACCAGTTCTATCGCCTTTTCTCCGCTTAATGTCCATTCGGCTTTTATTCCGATAGATTTTAGCGCGTCCGTGGCTGTCTCACATAATAATTCGTCATCATCAACCACGAGCATATTCCAGGATGGAAGAACCATATCCATATCCATTACAACCGCTTTCTCAAAATCAAACGTGAGAAGAAATTCGGTACCTACACCAAGCTCACTTTGTATATCTATGGTTCCTTCCATTGCATCCACAATATGCTTAGTTATCGCCATTCCCAAACCGGCACCCTCTGTTTTATGTATTCTGGCTCCATCCGCCCGACTATAGGATTCATATATTTTTTCCAGATATTCTGGCGACATGCCAATTCCATTATCTTTAACAGTGATATGAATTCGAACATAGTTTTCTCCCTTTGGAGAATTTTCTTCTGAGAGGAACAATCGTATGGAACCGCCCTCCAGTGTATATTTAGTTGCGTTAGATAAAAGGTTTAATAAAACCTGATTCAAACGAACACCATCGCACCAAACATTCTCAGTTAAGATATTTTCTACATGTATGTCAAAGGATTGCTTTTTTGATTTTATTTGTGGCTGTACAATGCTAACAATCCCTTCTATAACCTCTTTTAAAGAAATCTGCTCTGTTGTTAAAGTCAATTTTCCACTTTCAATTTTGGACATATCTAAAACATCATTAATCAACCCTAATAGGTGTTTACTAGATAATGTAATTTTTCTAAGACAATTCTGTAGTTGTTCTCGGTCATCTATGTGGGCTGTGGCAATCGCAGCCATGCCTACAATTGCATTCATGGGTGTACGGATATCATGGCTCATATTTGCTAAAAATTCACTTTTGGCTTTGTTCGCTTCAAGAGCTCCCTGCCGTGCCTTCTCCAATTCATGCATCTGAGAACGAATTATAAAGAAATACCGAATAAAAATCAATGATAGAAAAATCAAGATAGAAGCACAGGACAATCCTACCATAAACATGCGCAGTTTTCCCAGAGCGTCCACATTTTTGCTCAATATACTATAAGGCATTACCGATACTAAATACCACTCGGAACAGGGTAATGGTTTACCATATATTTGAAGTGTTTCACCATTCACTTCAAATGTTGTACCATATTCGTCATGATTCTTTAGTGCAGCACCAAATTTTTTAATAGAATTTTCTACAGATAGCTCATTTGCTGTAGCATTAAGCTGCTTTTGTAGTTGTTCAAAGAAATACCACAACTCAGTGTTGTCGTTCTGTATTACAAAACTACCGTCTGGCCTGATAATATGATAATATATCAGCTGCTCTTCCTTCTCTAAGGAAAGGAAATCAATGATGTACCCCAGTGGGACGGCCGCTACCAGTCCAGTGCTCATACTTCCATCCTGCATAGGGTAATCAGTGGCATCAACGCCAAACAATACCACTATATTTCCGGCAGAATCACTACCTAAAGCGACTCTTTGTTCTCCTCGTACTAATGCTTCTACAAAGGGCTCTGGGTTCAGTGGTTGTATTGATTGTCCATAAAGAGTCTGAAAATCTCCCTCAGTAGAACAAAGTGCTAAATAGTCAAAGTTCCTGACCTTCGTCCTGTAAACAAGTTCCTCATATAACTTTGCTTTATCGTTATTATCTGCTGAGACAACAGAAACAATGCCGCTGACCTGATCAAAACGTAATTGAATGACAGTTTGAAAGTGTCTGGACATTTGTTCGTTCATTCCAGACATATAAATCTGACCAATTTCATTAATAGCCTTGTTGCTTTTTCGGCTCATATAAATTCCGAGCATACTGAAAACCATAATACTAAAGACAATGAGCCCAATAAAACTGCCTATTAGAAAATGTGTTACAGAATGCTTTTTTTTACTGTTTCCCATTGATGTTATTCCTCCTTAGAATTCTTAAAATTTTTAATAACATTGATTATTTCATGGTAATCCTTTGATAATTTTGGCATCATTTCGACAGCCGTATTCCAATCGTTTTCTTTTAATGCTTTTGTTACCAAACTACTACTTTCAAACAGTCTGGTAAAAGAAAGGTTCTGACAAATTCCTTTGAGTGTATGAACAGCTCTAAGAGCCTCGGCATAGTCTTTATTTCCCATAGACGCTTCAAACAAGAAAAAACTTTTATCGTCTAGGAACTTATATACAAATTTCTGAATGGTTTGTTCACGACGCAGTCTACCCACAACTTCATCAAAATCACCGCCAAATTTCATATAACAATCTTTTAGATTCATAATTATTATTCCTCCTTTTTTGTAATAACTTCTCGGAATCTTCAGTCCTGATTTTATAAGGCTTTCAGACACCTATCTAAAAAATCACCCGTTTTTTTGCAAAAAATGCTTGACAAATCGCTCAAAATTTGCAGCAAAGCCGATTGATTATATTTTATTTCAATCGACTGGAGGCAATTTTTTTATTGCCTACAAATTTTTAGATCTAATTCTCATCTTCATATACTCTACTTCCTCTCTCGATTTCTATTTTGGGATAATCACGATTATAATCTAATAATTAGCTTAGCAAAGAGCATACTGAAAAACCGGAACTCCATTAACAATTTTCATGCTGGAACATTTTCTTATATTCTTTTTTCTGTTCGTACATCATCGCATCTGCCTGTTCCAGTAGTTTCATAACGTCATTCTCATTATGCTCCTCTTGCACTTCAATAATTCCGCAGCAAAAATTCTTCGGATATTCCTTAGAATGATCACTGTGAAATACCTCTTTCATCTGCCGTATCTTTTTCTCCCCTGTTGCATACTTGCAACCTCTGAGTATGATACAAAACTCATCCCCTCCAATACGGGCGAAAATATCTCCAGTTCGAATATGACTCTTTACAATTTCAACAAAATTACGAATATAGTAATCGCCCTCCGAATGTCCATACGTATCATTGATATATTTCAAGTTATCCAGGTCGCAATAACAGAGTGTAAACTTCTCATTTGCTGCCAGTAATTCACTCATTTTATCCAAAAAGAACTGTCTGTTTCCAATCTGAGTCAAAGCATCCTGATTCGCCTTAACTTCCAACTCATTATTACAAAGTTTCAGTTTATATGAATACTCTTTTTCCTTCTTTACTTTCTCCAAAGCAGCTTCCAATTTGTTTCTGGTAATAGATATCCGGTAAAGCATCAGGCAAAGAGTCAGAATAATAAGTCCAGCCAGACTCAATACTGCTGTCATATGTGCGTTGACAAAATCACTGAACGTTACAACTTTATTCACATAAGAGTTTTCCGCCAATACTACACCATTCAATCTGTCGGAAGATAAAGTAATTCCTTTATTCAGAATAGCGGCCGCCACCCTGTTGTCTTTTGTTGTCGCCAGACATATCTCTGCCAGCGCTGGTGTATCCGAAAACTGAAGTGATTCCATTGCTGGGTACTTCCTTAACACATTCAGACGCACAGAGGTAACAAGTGTACTGTCTGCTTTCCCAGATGCAACTGCATTCAGGCATCCCTCTATCCCATCACACAACAATATCTCCGCTTCTGGATACAATATGCGAAGAACCTCTTCATGAAACAGACTTTCGTTCGCGACCGCAATTGTTGCACAGTTTATATTAAAATCAAGCTGCTTATAAATAGTAACCGGTATTGTAGAAAAAAACGCATTTGTCAAAACATAATTTTCCAGCTCTGCCAAATAGAAATCACCGTATAAGGGACCGATTACATCTACTTCTCCCTTTTCCAACGCTTCCTTATACTGCCTGCTCGTCTTATAGCATTTTGTTTCCACCAGGATTCCAAATTTCTCCTCCAGCATATCAGCTATCGTTTTCATAACACCGCCCATTTCCCCATCCTCTAATTGTGTGGAATAAGGAAGGTTATCGTCAAGATATCCGATTCTAAGTGTATTTTCATGATCAGCCAGCCATTCGTCCTCTTTATTACTTAACACCTGAGTGTTTGTCATCTGTTTATAATACCGGCTGACCAGCAGATTGTTGTAATCAAGCTCTGAACTCTGAATCTCATACAATGCTTCATTTAATTCTGCCAAAATATCAGGCCGGGTCTTGGAGACGGCAAAATAGTAATCACTGAATCCAATATTGATAATGGGCAGATAATCATAACTGCTGGAAAGATCAGGGGTGGCAATAGCATCCAACTCCCCGGCGTCCAGCGCAGACATCAAGGCGTCATAACCGTCAAACTTTACGACTTCTGCCTGGATATGATTGTTCTCCATCCAGTCCATCAACAAACCTTCCTGAAAGCTCCCAACCGTTACACCAATTTTACACCCGTTCATCTGCTGAATGTTTCCACTAATCAGTTTCATATGTTTTTTCGTTGTATACAGCAGGTAAGTGTCTTTTCCCTGTGGGTAGGAGGCGAAATCAAATAATTCCGCACGCTCTGGTTTATAGGATACGTTGCCAAACAGATCAATATCTCCATTTACCAGCATTTCATAGCATTCTTTGAAGGAACCATAGACATACTCATACTTCCAGCCGGTAATATATGATATCTTCTGAAGATACTCATAACCATATCCACGTTTATATTCGCCCTCTCCGCCTTCTTCATAGGCTGCCACATTTACGTAACCGACTCGGACTGTCTTCTGTTCCTTTCCTGTCTCTGCTGCAAATACAGTCATCGGACAAACCGAAGCCAAAAACAACACGAAACAAAAAATTAGTGTTCCTATCCTTTCTTTTATTCGTAAAATGTGTGTTATTCTAATATCCATTTCTTTTCCTCCCTTCTGTATTTCTTGTGAAAACTTATAAAAGACTTAAGCAATGTATCTCCCATATCATATCCATACGTATCATTGACCTTTTTTAATTATCCAGATCAAAAGGGCACACAGACAGAGGATAATCATCCTTACAAATGGAATTCATGACAAGCTGAAACTCCGTCGATTTAGGACTCCTGCCAGATAGTCACGGTTTGCCCCATTTTTATTCCAAAAACATCTGCCCGATTATCCGGAAGCGATATACTCATAAGAATCGCAGAAATACCTTCACAACCATATTTTAACACTTATAGGATATCTTCCTTACGCTGGCCTTTTAGTAATTCTTCAAATTCCGTAATAGGCATTGGCTTTGCGAAAAAATATCCCTGCGCATAATCACACCCCAGAGACTGTAATCGTTCCATTTGTTCCCTTGTTTCTATCCCCTCTGCCACTATGGTCAGATTCATTCTATGAGCCATGCTAATGATATCATTCAGAATGCTTTTCTCCATTGATTTCGTCATTTCGTTCTTGACGAGTTTCATATCCAGTTTTAAAATATCCAATGACATTTGGCTCAGCAAATTTAAAGAAGAATATCCGCTTCCAAAATCGTCCATCTCAATAGTGAAACCTAACTTTCGCAATTCCTCTATTGTATTAACTATCCGATTCCCACACTCTGCATAGGCACTCTCCGTAATCTCCAAATGGAGATATTGCGGATCAATATCATATTTTTTTATAAGTCCGCTAAAAATGTCTACCAAAGACCCCTGAAAGATATCGTTTCTTGATACATTTACCGACATCGGAAGAAGCAGATACCCTTTCTCTTTCCACTCTTGAAGTTTTGCACACACGTTCTCCCATACAAATTGATCCAGACTGGAAATAAAACCATTCTTCTCAAACAATGGAATAAACTCTCCAGGGAACATAAATCCCCATTCCGGATGTATCCACCGTACCAAAGCTTCCGCACCGACTATCCGGTTATTATTCAAACTGTATTTTGGCTGAAGATAAACAATAAACTCCCCCTCTTCCAGCGCTGTCACCATGGCATCCGTAATCGCCTTTTCCCGCAGCAATTTTTCGCGAAAGGAATCATCGTAAACAGCGATGCTTTGATTATACATTCCTTTTACACGATCCACGACCCAAAGTGCCCTGTCACACATTTGCTCAACAGGAATGGAGGAATCCATAATCTCATAAATACCGAGTTTTACAGAAATGTTTTCCGTCAACGATGAACGTTTGCTCTCCCTGCTTTTTACAAAATATTCCCGTCCAATTGTTTCCCGTTCCTTGTCAAGAAGACATAGAAAACGGTCTGCACTATATCGACAACAGATAGCATCCTCTCCTACTCTTTCCTTGAAAATTTCAGCTCCCTCTCTCAGAATCTTATCTCCTGCTTCCCGTCCAAAGGTATCATTATACCATTTGAAATCCTCAAAATTTGAACATAAAATTGTATATTCCTTTTCAGGATTTGCCTCAAGACATTCCCTGACTTTCTGATAAAAGAACTCTTTTGTATAAAGTCCGGTAAGCCGGTCATATCGGAGCTGGTTTATCATGGCTGCAGTCTCACGCAGTTTGATGAAATTTGCTACCCTGTGGAGAATTACCTGAGGGCGATAAGGCTTTGGTACAAAATCTGTTGCACCATGAGCAAGAGCATTTACTTCATCCGCTTCACTGTCTCCCTGAGTTGTCACAATGACTGGAATCAATGCTAGTTCTGCATCCGTCTTAATCGTGTCCAAAAAAGTATATCCATCCATAACGGGCATCATAATATCCAAAAGAATTAAATGGATATCATCTCTATTTTGCTCCAGAATATCCAATGCATCTTTTCCGTTTTCCGCTTCTAAAACTTTATAGCTGTCTGACAATATCTCGCTTAACATAGCTCTGTTGAGTTCATTATCTTCTACAATTAATATCTGTTTTTGTGTCATATTTATAATCCACCTTTCTGCGAAAGGCACCAATGCATCATGAAACATTTTAGCTAACTTTCGCTTTTTTATTTCCTATTCTGATTTCCTTCTGATACAATTCTTTTATAAGACTGACATACTACAGAACACGTGGAGATGAGTGGCGGGGCTGTATAGCGGCGACCTCGCATTTTTATATGTTGTCGGTCATCCGTTGAGGCATCAACGATTGGCGCATTCCCGTAGCCCGTAAACTTATCGCTTCCAAAGTCGACTCGATTTTGCCGGCTAACCAGTCACTGTCAATCTTATAACTATAATGTTTCAGAAGGTTATTTTATTGTCGTTTAAAATCCTAAAAAACAACTGCTGTGGACTTGATATCCACAAAACTTGGATCTTTGCCTGTATCGGTATTACCGATTTCAACAATCGTACAAAATATAAGCAGGCTCGCTTTTCTTCCTTTACCAAAGGATTGCAAGAGTTGTGTGACTGGCTTGCCAAGTATCACTGTAATGATGTTTGCATTCTAAAACTGAACGAAGAACAGCTTGCTGCATTTACTGCTGATTTTATAACCAGACTGCCGCAATATCTGCAAAATGCACTTGATTCGCGGGCAGCTAGAGCATAAATTGCTATTTTGTTAGCTGAAATATTGAATTTTCAACGAATCATGAAGGGTTATCACAGCCCATAATGAAAATAGGGTATTGGCTCCGCTACTTTTCTTATACTTGCTTTTGCCGTAGAATCGGATTAGGCAGGATAAAGTTTGACCGTACATTGGTGGATTTGCACCCATTTGTTCAACGTAAACGCTTTACCCTTGAACACAGCATATTGTGGCACTCTTTATGGTTAGCACGCGTAGCAAAGTCCGTATTATCTCGGGTAAATCTCCTGCCATCTTTGGAAAGGAGCTTGTACTTATGAAAGACCTGTTAGAAATTTCCTGCGGCCTTGACGTTCACAAAGATAAGATTGTTGCTTGTATCTTATCCGGCCCCATCGGCAAAACCACTGTCTCTGAAATTCGTGAATTTACCACTCTTATCCCTGATATGGCTGCTCTACGCGACTGGATTGTTTCCTGTAACTGCCACCATGTCGCTATGGAAAGCACTGGCATTTACTGGCAGCCTATTTATGAAATCCTTGAAGATGCTTATTCTGATGATATCACTCTGCTTGTTGTTAATGCCAGACACATGAAAAACGTTCCGGGTAAGAAAACTGATATGCGTGATTCGGAATGGATTGCTACTCTTTTACGCGCAGGACTTTTCAATGGCAGTTTCATTCCGGATAAGCAGATCCGTGAATTTCGGTATCTGAACCGGTATCGCAAGAGTATCATCCGTGATATCACTTCCCAGAAAAACCGGGGCGAAAAATTCCTTCAAAGTTCCATTTTCCGTTTATCCACTTTTATTTCAGAAATATTTGGTGCCTCCGGCAGAAACATCATTCGTCATCTGAGCCAGCATGGCTGTATCTATAGGGAATCTCTCGATTCCTGTCTGAAAACCAAACCCCGCAATCACATCAATGAAATTCTTGTGGCTGTGAACGGAACTCTTTCCAAAATCCAGCAGGATTTTCTGGAAATGCTAATGGATCATTATGACTCCCTCAAATCACATATGGCAGAAATTGAAACCGCATTAGAACAAGCAATGGCACCTCTATCACCAAAGGCAATCCTTATATAAAAAGTATGCTTTGTGAGATTGCCTGGGTCATTGCTGGAAAACGTAATACCTATCTTTCTGCATGGTACTGGAGAATCAAGCAAAAGAAAGGGGCTAAAAAAGCCATAGTTGCGCTCGCACGCAAACTTCTGGTCATCATCTATACCAAGCCTCCGCCTGATGATTCATTATGGACAGGCAGCTGTTTAGCTGCTCTATTTGTCGTGTCTTCATGATTGTTGAAAACATTTGTTGTCAATGTGTGGGGATTGCTACGAGGTATTTATTTTCGTAGCAAGGTGCGAAGCCCATTTTGGGTATGGGAAGTCTTAGTTACTTAAAGTTTCTTCCTGCAGTCTGTCAAACTCTGCCATGCATTCATCTACCGTTGCACCTTCAAGCAGTTTTCTCACGATCAGACAGGTATTCCCCCATTGTTCCAGTTTCATTCCCGCATTAGAACCAAGGACAAAAACATTCTCTTCTATTCTGTCATTCAATAGTTTCAAAGCCGGTATACAATCTACCTTAATATTTTTGGACGGAGAAATCACCTTATTTGTTTCAGTATAAACCTGAAGAGCTTCGTCAGAGGTCATCACATCCAACGCACGCATTGCATCTTCTGCATGTTCCGAACCCACTCCAATTGCCATTCCTGTCATAGGCATAACGGGCATCTGCCCTCGGCTGCTGGGAAATCCGATAACCTGCAGTTCAAAATCAGGGGCTCCATAAGCAGTATCCGAATTTGCGGCGCCCCAATAAGCCATAACAATCGGTGTTTTCTGGGCAAGGAAATCCGGACCTTCCCCTTCAATTGCCTCGCTGACAAGCGCTTTTTCAGCATCAATATATCCACAGTCGATCAATTCCTGCAGAAATGCAAAGCCCGGACGCATATAATCGCTATATTTCCTTTCTCCGCTGTTTAAGGCGGCTACTTCTGCCTCTGTATTTCCTCCATTATATAAATCTGCATAGGCCTGTGCCAAAACAAACGTCTCCAGCCACCAGCGATTCGCTCCTACCGGCGTTTCAATTCCGTTTTCCTTAAATACTCTGCAGCACTCCAGAAATTCCTCCGGCGTTTCAGGCAATTCCAAGCCATAATCATCAAACATATCTTTATTTACAAATAGGCCATATGCCACTACTTCCTGAGGAATTGCCACAAGCTTTCCATCATAAACATTCGCAGCCTTCACAACCTCCCGCAGATTTTTCGCACTATCAAGTTCTGACAGGTCCATCAATTTTCCCTCTTCGGCCATTTTCTGGATCACATCCGGATTCAGTAAATACACATCATCCATGTTATTGCGAATTCTGTCAATCGCTACATCATCATATGTCTTATCCTGATAATTCTCTGCGGTATATGTAACATATTCCACGTAGATATCCAGTGCTTCTTCTGCCATTGCAATGGTTTTATCAGATGCACTCCTCGCAACATTCTCCGCATCCGGACTTGTTTTTTCCATTGGGCTATAAAGTCTTACGATTCTTGTTTCCTCTTTTTCCGATTGTATCAGATTACGGTCCGTATCCCCCTGCTTTTCGCATGCAGTCATTCCCAATACGAACAAACCAGCCATGCAAACTGCAATCTGCCTCTTTAATCTTTGTTTCCAGTTTTTTCTCATGACATATTTCCTCCCATTATACATTGTTTGATTGCTCTTTTTAACACTTCAATATCAATAGGTTTTGCCACATGGACATTCATTCCTGCTTCCAGAGCGTCTTTTTCATCCTCTGCAAATGCGTTCGCCGTCATGGCAATAATCGGAATCGTCTTGGCATCCCTGCGCTCTAAGGACCTGATTGCTCTTGTAGCCTCATACCCATTCATGACCGGCATCTGCACATCCATTAAAACTGCATCAAACTCTCCGGCTGCGGAATTCTTAAAACGTTCCAGAGCCAACTTGCCGTTCTCAACAATTACACAATCCGCTCCTTCCATTTCAAGTATTTCTGATAATATTTCTGCATTAATTTCATTATCCTCTGCAGCAAGAAAATGCAGCCCTTCCAGACTACTATTATTGATATCTGTCAGACATTCTTCTTTCGATTCTGCCTGTTCTTCCGATATACGAAATTCCAACTCAATTCGAAATAGGCTGCCTTTATCTACCTCACTGAAAACCTGAATCGTTCCTCCCATAAGCTCTACAATATTTTTGGTAATCGCCATGCCCAGTCCGGTTCCCTGAACCTTATTTGTCGTGCTGTTTTCCGCTCTGGTAAATGCATCAAAAATAGTCTCTAAAAACGCCGGCGCCATTCCAAAACCATTATCTTCAACCTCAATGCGAATATGTTCAAACTGGGCTGTTCTCTGTGGAAGTCCAATCAGACGGAGCCAGATATTTCCTCCTTCCGGTGTATACTTTACCGCATTAGAGAGAAGATTGAACAATATCTGATTGACTCTCGTATCATCTCCCATGAAATACTTATGCTCAATCCCTGATATCTCGACAGAAAACTTCTGATGCTTCTCCTCGGACATGGGGCGGACAATATCCTCTACGGTTGATACCAGATCAGTGAAAGCGAACCTCCCAAAGTTCAACACCACTTTTCCGCTCTCAATCTTGGAAATATCTAAAATATCATTTATCAGACTGAGCAAATGCCGTCCGGATGTCAGAATCTTTTTTGTATATTCCCTGACCTTATCCGGGTTCTCTGCATCTTTAGCCAAAAGGGTCGTGTATCCAAGCACCGCATTCATTGGGGTACGGATATCATGAGACATATTGGAAAGAAAGGTTGTCTTGGAATTGTTCGCAACCTGCGCTGCCTGCAGCGCTTCTGCAAGTTGTTTGTTATAGAGTTCTCTCTCTTCGTCTCTTTCCTTTCTGATTTTATCCTGCTGTCTTCTGTTTACATAGAAAAGAATACAACATAAAGCAAAAGCAATCAGCATTGTGAATACAACGGTGTTAATATTCTGATTAACCGTTTTTCCCTCCTTCTGAATCGCTTCGACCGGTACATAACCAACCAGATAAGTTGAGCCGCCGTTCACCGCCCACATATAATTCAGAGCGTTCTTCCCCTGAACATTATGGTAAAACATAATATCTTTGCCATTTTTCAAACACTCAGAAACTTCCTGCCGCAAGTTTTCCGTCTGAATATCATTCGCTCTGTAGAAATCCTCCAGATTCAGATGACCTGCGCTTCGTTCCCCCATCCCTTTCGGTTTCAATACAAATCTCTCGCTTTTGGCGTCCATAATATATAACATCGCCTTTTGGTCATAAAATCCTTTGGGAAGAGATTTGTCAATGGAATCATATATATATTCTATATAGAGTACTGCAATTTCCTTTTCATCCCGAATAACAGGACATTTCATGGTATATGCCCATGTTCCCATATAATTCAGATAAGATTGGGATATGGCCATTCCTTCCACAGTTTTCCCCAAAGAGAACTCCAGCTCATTTTCAGAAAATGTATCCCCTACATTGGAAACTCCTTCCGTCTCACCTGTTAAAATCAACGACATTTTCACCATTGTTTGATTTTTTTTATACCTCTGGACATATTCCTGTGGATTATCTGTATCGGCAATCTCCTGCGCAATGAGTTTCTGGAACTCTGCTTCATTTTTCAAAATTGCCTCAATCGTACACTTAATCAAGTCCAGACTTTCTGTCAAATTCTGAATTGCTGACTCTGACATTTCGGCAGATGTTTTCCTTGAAACAGAACCAACAAAAACGCCTAAAATACAAAAAATAAGTACCATGGAAAAGAGCAGGGAAATACCTTTTTTCTTTTTGTTTCTATTCTTCCACATCTTTTTCATTGGTGTTAGTATATAAGTGTGGACAATCATCTTACTTACTTCAATTGGTGTAAACTCGTATAATCGCTTTTTTAACAAGAACACTAAAAATTCTTTTTCTTTTGTATTTAAATAAGACAGACTTCCTTCTAATTCATCTTTCTCTGACGCTTTCGATAACTCGTATACCTTTTTAGAACACAATCCCATCATTTTCAAAAAATAATTGATCCAGATTTCCGGATGAGGAGGATTTTCTCTTCCTGAATAATACAATGCAGGTAATCCCATTTGCAGCGATGCATAATACTCATCTGGATCATAGGCAAAATATTCTTCCAGAGAACCAATTCCATTAAAACCGTATCCATAATAATCAAGAATATACCCTGACATTAGTCTGGCAGTTCTTCCATTCCCCTCTTCAAAAGGCTGAATGGTAACCAGTTGATGATGGACAACGGCGGCAATGATTAACGGATGATCATCTGTAGTATTTACATATTCAACAAGTTCATCCAGTAACACCGGAATATCTATATACTCCGGTGGAATATATTCTGGTACTCCTGTTTCAGAATCATATACTGCAAATAATACGCCTGGCGGCATAGGACCTCTTAATCCTATCTTTTCTTTCCCGGCACCTTTTTCAACCATTGCCTGCACTTCAAGAATCATCTCTTTTGAAAAGAACTCTTTCTTTTTCAGTTTTTTTTCCAGAAGATTTAAGGCCAGAAAGTAATTGCGAACTTCCTGTTCCGGCTTCAAAAAGTGTTTGTGCGGCTCACTGTCAATGGCTTCACTTGCCTGTTTTTCAGTCAATGGATTCCCCTCAATCTTATTAGAAGCATATGAACTTTTTTTCTTGGAGTTTTTTCTAAGTCTATTCTTTGTAACAGGTGGCAATTCTATCGTGCTGAGAGAAAAACGATTTTCATCAATTTCCGATATCCTTTTTAAAATTTCATTCGTTAGTGTAACCTTTATCAAATTGTCCACCTCCATTAATCGATTCATGAATTATTTTTCCACTAAAATTACACTATTTTTCACTTCATCGTCTTCGCCAGTGAAGTAAGAGGTGCTGCCATCTCCGGGTTGGAAAGAACCTTTCCCAGTAGTTCTGCATCAACGCCTTCCGGAACCGTCACCGTATTTTCTGTTGTATTCGGATGCATCTGCGGATCCAGATTTTTTTCTCATAAAATGCTTCTTCAAACAGTCCTGCATTTTTCTTCCGATCATCATCCAGGATATGGGAATATACATCTGTGACCATGCTGACCTGAGCATGTCCGGATTCATGCCGATAACTTCCCACATTCTGGTCACACTGACGCAGTTATCCATATTATCATCTGCGACAAGTTCCCACAGTCCTTCTAGATTCTTAATCGTTATAACCTTGCGAGAGTTCTCTTGTTGTCTGTGCTTCCTCTTTCCCATTCAGAAAACACATGGTCACCTGATTTTTAGTTTTTTTTGATTGATACATCATATTGTCCGCAGCTTTGAAGAACTTTTTTATAGTTCCAATTCCATATGCTCCACCTATGCTTACAGACATATGCAGTTCGGGACGAGCATCAATTGTCATCCTATCAACAGAGTGCCTAATCCTCTCCAGTTTTTTCTCAAATATATCTGCAGGTATACTAAAAAAGATAATTACAAATTCATCGCCACCATAACGGATAACGACATCTGTTTTTCGTACGCAGGATAACACAGTTTGTGCAATACTCTGCAATACGATATCGCCAACATCATGACCATAATTGTCATTGATATGCTTAAAATTATCTACATCAATTACCACCATAGCCTGAATATCATTTGCGCCTTGAAAATGTTCGTCGTAATAACGGCGATTGTAAATACCGGTTAAGGAATCAATATATAATAATTGCAGATGCCTCTGTTTACTGGACAGAAAAGTGTCTTTTTCATAGGGAAACAGCCGGTCGTAGTCTATTTTATTTCTTATATCCTGAATATTTTTAGTCTCTTGTTCCGGGGAGGCATCCAGAAGCTCACTTTCAAGTATGTCCGCAATTTCTTGCAGACACAGTAAAAGAATAGGATTAAATGCACCACATTGTCCTTCTAAGATCATTTTCAAAGCTTCTTCATGTGAATAAGCTTTCTTATAGCATCGCTCACTTGTCAAGGCATCGTAAACATCGGCTAGGGCAACCACCTGGGCAGCTATGGGAATCTCCTCCCCCTTTAATCCATCCGGATAACCATTACCATCATACCTTTCGTGATGCCATCGACAAATCTCAGCAGCCATTTTGACAAGCGGAGCCTCCTGCTGCTCAATGGGCAGGTCTAATAGAATATTGGCACCAACTATTGAGTGAGTTTTTATTACTTCAAATTCCTCTGCCGTCAGTCGACCAGGTTTATTCAGTATTGAATCTGATATTGAGATTTTCCCAATATCATGAAGCGCAGAAGCGGTGCTAATTAAAAAAATATCTGCTTTGGACAAAAGATATTGATCTGTAAGCTGAATCAACTGCTTCAGCAAATATTTTGTAATCGTAATAACATGCAGAATATGTAAGCCGCTCTCTCCATTACGGAACTCCACGATATGAGCCAGGATTGAGATCATCAGTTTATTATTCTTTTCCGTCTCCTGAAATTGTTCTACGATAATTTTCTCAAGATGTTGCTGGCGTGCATATAAAAACATCGTATTAGAAATTCGACGCCGGACTATGGTCGAATCAAAAGGACGGCTAATGTAGTCAAAAGCCCCCAAGTCATAGGCACGCTTTATATTAGCAGGAGAATCAGCAGCAGAAATCATAATAACAGCGAAGGTGTCATCCCAGTGGTGTTTCTTTATGTAGGCTAATACTTCTAATCCATCCATTTCAGGCATCATAATGTCCAGAAGCAGAAGGGAGAAATCTGTTCTTTGCTTTGAAAGAAGAGAAATTGCTTCAACACCGTTCTCAGCCTCAACTACATCATAGTGCTCTTTTAAAATGTCTATTAAAAGATAACGGTTCATTTCTGAATCGTCCACAATTAAAATTTTTTGTTTTTCCATGATACTCAACCCTTTTCCTATATTTTTACGGTTTTATTATATCTGTTATCTCTACAAGCTGGCAATAACTATATTGGTAAGGTTTGCAAATAGGTTATGTCTTTTATTACTGACAAATTTGTTCCATCATGATATAATTCAAACAGATAGGAGGCGAATTATGAATCGACAAGAAACAAAATTTACATTTGTATATAACGAAATTAAGCAGTGTATTTTGGAGGGCCAAATACTTCCTGGAAATGCCTTGCCATCTTCAAGGATGTATTGTGACCAATTCCATGTAAGCAGATATACGATTAACCGCGTTTTTGAAGCATTGAGGGAGGAAGGACTGGTGAATATTCAGCCTCGCCTTGCGCCGATTGTTGTTTCAACAAAAGATACTTCTAATCCATCAAATACTGTTTTCGAAATTTTAAAACAAAAGGAAGGTATTTTACAAATATATCAGACCTCTGCTTTAATACTGCCTTCACTTCTGGTTTTTGCTTTGCAGGGCTGTGATGTGGAGGTACTACCTCACTATAAACAGGCTGTAAAAGCATTGCATTTAGGATACGCTACTGGCGGATGGCGTCCTCTTTCTAAATTAGGATATAATATATTAAAAATAGGTGGCAATCCCCTATTAAGCGAACTATATTCTACGTTTAGTCTTTATAACAAACTTACATTTTTTACAGAAGAGTGCCCCTATTTCTCTAAACACTTTTTAACGGAATCTATATCTGCAACCAATGTCATTATGGATATATTAAAGGGCGATGAACCACTCACAAGGTACAACCAGCTCTCAAATATGTATCAAAGACTTACGGATGCCATTCAAAATACGTTAAATCACCTGTCAGAGACCAATCCCAAATGTCCTGCACAAACGGGTTTGAAGTTTTCGTGGAATCCCATGCGTGGTCAGGATTATTTTTACTCAAAAATTATTGATGATCTGAATCTAAAAATTGGTCTTGGAGAGTATTCTGTTGGAATGTTTCTTCCATACGAAAAGCAACTGGCCAAACAGTACGATGTATCTATATCGACGGTCAGAAAGGCGTTATCAGAACTTGAACAAAGAGGTTTTGTAAAGACATTAAATGGTAAAGGCACTATTGTTATAAAACCGGATGATACGAAACTTCATCAGCTGGCTCTTAATTCCGGATATGTAGAAAAAGCACAACGTTACCTTCACGCTCTACAGCTAATGGTATTAATTATTCGTCCGGCAGCATTAGTTGCAGCTCCAAGGTTTTCTAGAGAAGAACTGGATGAGTTGGCAGATAAATTTACTTCTTCTGACTCTATTCATTTGGCAGATATTTTGGAATCTATAATGAAACATACCACTTTAGAACCCTTATATGTTATATTATCTAAGACCAATCATCTTCTTGAATGGGGACACCATTTTGCTTATTATCCGTCAAAGAAACATACTCTTTCACATCTCAACAAGCAAGTCATTCTAGCACTTGAGCAATTACGTGAAGGTAATGCTGACTCCTTTGCGGATGGTATAGCAGATTGCTACCGTTACAATTTGGTTCTTATGAAGAAACGTATGGTAGAAAAATATAAGTTTCATAATGTTGCTAATATCCGGGTTCCAGAAAAATACTAGTTACAAGCACTGAATGAAAAGTGGTAACCTTTTCTTCTTGTTGGAGAGTATAAGACCTCGACCTCTCACTTACTACGATTATTTTACAAAAGGCGGGCCCGGTTTTCCGGTGCCCTCCATAATTTTATTATCCATATTTTACCATATATCATATAACCTTCATCTAAGCCCGTTCTGTATGATTGACGTCTTTTATTTGCACAGGGATATACAGTTTTACTATGCTTTATGGGAAAGACAGACGATGTGTTACTATCATATTTTATTGCAACAGCAATATCATTAGTAAATCATATCAACAACCTCTTATTTGTACTTTTCTGCGGCTCGAATTGCTACTGTTCAGAATTGTAACAATACCATTCTGGGCATACCGAATATTTTCTGCCGGTTAGAATACTTTTCACTGCAATTTTCCTTGAAAGTTGGCTGAAGTTATGTATCACATCGCACTTATCAGCAACTACACGCTTCTACCCTATCATTTCTCCCGGATGGCCACAACAACCAAGCGGCTGTCCTTTTTCCAGTAACCACATGTAATTAGGAATAACAGTGGAGCACGATGATCTGGAAATATTCGATTTTCATGCATCCCTCTCTCAATTAGTACTTCAATCAATTCCTCTCTTTTCATGCTCCCCAAACCAGCATCAGCAAACAGCCCTCCCTCTTCACTCCATTCTGTTTCTTCTGCATAGAATACCGAAAATACCCGGTATTCCCGATGCTCATAGAGATTATCCACTTGAATGACCTGATGGGCCTCCCAAAATGGCTTCTTCTGGTACTTTAGCAAATCGGCAAACATTGTCCCATTTCTCATGTTATGTCCATATAAAAAGAGATCTCTTTTCTCCTGCAGGTTCCCCCTTCCCACAAAAGGAGTTCCGGCATAAGAGGCCTTGCCTTTAAAATCCCGGTGTAGATAATATTCCAGTTCTTTTGGAGTTTGCATGATTGGATAGTTAATCGCAGTATCATCAATAACAATCCATCCAGCAAAATCAGGATTTTTCAAGGCCAGTTCATGATATTCCGGTAGAATTTTCGCCTCTTTATCTTCTATTTTTCCCTTATTATCCACGGTTTTAACGTTTTCACTATCTGTGCCCTCATCCAATACATTCTTCTTTTTATCCTCAATGTAAGCCGCTAACTCTACAAACGCCTGCTGCTCAGAATCTAATCCCTGCCAATTATGAGCCAATAGAACGGTCAAAAATATAGTAAGAATAAAAAGTGTGGTCATAACAATCCCTTTCATCATTCCAGCCCCGTCCCCCGATTATCTTCCCACAAAATCCTAGAAAAATAAATAAAACGGCCGTTCCACCAACGACAGACTCGGTTCTCGGTGAGATAATCCTCAGTCCGAAGTTCTGGATTGTTTCTTTCCCATCCCGTAGCCTCAAAAAACTCGTCCGCATTTTCATAAACAAAAATCGCCCTCCGGGCTTTTGCATAATCTTCATCCTCAAATGAGTCTATATGTATGAAAAACTCCCGTTCCAAAAGAAATTTCAACTCTTTCTTTTCAAAAGTTAAGCTATCATTCATCTGTAAATAAATCCTCCACTTTCTCTATTATTCCCAGTTTCCGCTCTGTCGGTTCCTCCTGAATGTTTTTTTCATTAGCCTTGCTTTTTCCAACTTCTTGGGATTCATCTTCCTTTTTCAAATCCTTCCCAGACCAGATTCCCTGTTCAAATCCGGATTCCTGCTCCCCGATATCCTCCTGGCGGACCTTACTATCCTGTTCAGCTCTCAGTTCCTCTTCCCGTCTCCATACCGGCACATGAGAATCCGTTTTTTCCTGGATAAGTTTTTTTGCATCTGGATGCATAGTATAATCCATCTTCCTTACACGCAGTATTTTCTGTCCTCGGATAATCACAAGTGCCTGATCAAGAGGGAAGCGCAGTACCTCATCCGGCAAAAGCAGCATCCTCTTTCCCACGGAACTGGATTCTGAATAGCCTGGCACATAGTTGCTCATTCTCACCGTACTTAAATTTTTTCGGACCGAGGACACACTCACGGTTACTTCACCGGAACGATTGCTAAAATAGGTGGCTGTAGTCATATCATTACAGCCTAAAAACAGGGACATATCACAGCCTCCTAATATCTCCTCCCATTGCCCGTCCGGATATCGATTCTGTAGCTGTGGAATATTTTGGTATATGATACTCATTCCAATATTACGACCTCTGGCTGTTGCCAACTTTTTTTTGAAATCAGGTACAATCCCAATATTCGGAAATTCATCCAGAATAAAATGCACTGGCAACAGCAATTTCCGGTTTTTCTGGCGGTCAGCAAACCGTATCAACTTAATGCACAGAAAAGACACAAACAGCGTAGCCAAAACATCATAGGTTGATTCCTGGTCAGAGGTAATACAGAAATATGCACACTTCTCCCGTCCAGGCAACGTTAAATCAATTTCCTTATGGCTGGTAATTTTCTGCACCTTCTCATTCTGCATAATCTGAAGCCGGGTTCCCAGGCCTAGTACTGCATTTCCCTTTACCTTTTCAGCTTTGGCAAAGAGTCGGTAGGGACCCTTTGCTGGGTGAGAAGTAGGGAGCCGGTCAAAAATTCCATCTATTGCTTCCAAACTCTGGTTAATTAAAATCTTATAACTCTCTGCAAAGGTTTTATCTTTATCTTTGTATTCATGGTATACATACAGGCAGAGCGCCTTTAATAAATCCATTTCAACATTATCATAAAAATGATCGAATTTGTCAGTCGTGTTGCGGATTACTACGTCCACAAAGATATCAATCAGTCCTCCCTCGTCAATCTCTGCCAAACAATCCCATGCATCGGAATTTTCAAGGTTAATCAAATTCCATTGACGGACCGTATAGTTCTGCTCTTTTAAGTATGCAACCATATCCTCATACAGTTCGGATTTCGGATCCGTCACAAACATACTCTCCCCCCGTCTGACACACTGAAGAATCATGTTCCGGGCAAATGCCCTGGACTTCATGGAACCCTGTGAGCCACACACGGCAATATTACGATTCAGTCTGGAATTCACAGGAAGGCTTAATATATTCCCGCTCGTCATTTCCAGACCCAAAATAATTCCATCTACATTCCTTATATCTTTATTCTCCTTTAACACCTTCTTCCGCTCGGTATCCTTCATATATCCAGCCGTACCATAGGTTCCTAGATTCGAGTAGGTAAAATTCCGTTCCTCATCTTTCCCGTCCGTATCGCTTATACTACCCTGGAATGCAATAACCCCGGCAATCACAAAAAAAAGCAATACGGTAAACACCGATGTTTTTAAGCCATTCATGGAAGATACCGCAAAATACAGACACCGGAACGGGTTAAGACTCACATGACCGGCATCTACCATAAGCTGCAGTAAGAAACCGCCGCTATAAAGAGCCACCAGAAGCAAGCAGGCCAGTCCTATGGCAAATTTCTTTTTCCTAAATTTTTGTTCTTCCTCCATCTGAATCCTCCATTTCTATAATTGGCAACAAAAACAGACTGCCATATTGTCTGCTTTCCCAACCTATTTATGTTTATTCTCGTTTTATTTTCTGGTGATACTGGAACAGATTTCCGTAATAGGTCCCAATCGTACTCACGGAGTTATAAAGCGCCGTCACCATTACTGCCCGGATATTCCTCGCCTTTGATTCCGTCTCCTGCAGGCAGGATAACACGTACTGAATATGGAACATGGTTAAGCGCCGATATTGTTCTTTGACAAGCCCGGCCGGCTTGTCCTCCCGGTTGACACGAATGGTATCTCTGTTGGACGCCAGGATTTCCACGGCCACCTCCACCAGTTCCTCCAATTCCTCCTTCGCTCCTAAATCCCTTTTTAAAATGTCATACTCAATCTGCTCTTTAAATTCCTCCTTCAACTCCTGATATGATTGGATAGGATATTCTCTGTTGTGATCTATGTATGTAATTTCTGTATTTGTCTCCCTCATTTCGAAGAGAGATGTCACTTTTTTTAGTATAGATATGTCACCAATTTCGGGGGGAGGTGTCACCGATTTGAGTGACACGTCTCCCTTATTTCGGGCATACTGCCTGCTTGGTGCTCCCGTTCCGGTCGGCCGGCTCTTTTTTTCTTTTATTTTTAGTCTTTCCGGTTCCTCTTTATACTCCTCCGGGAAGGTAAGCCGCTCCAGGATGTCCACATCGAGGTCAAGAAACAGGACATTGGGGATGGACTGCCCATTTGAAGTCAATGTACGGAAAACACGGCGAACCACTCCCAGTTTCTCTAACTCCACCACCGCGTTGGTCGCGTCCCGTTTTGTAATCCCAAACTGTTCCGCTATCTGCTGGTAACTTCTCTGCAACAAGTCAGCCTTAAACCGCTTGCGGTAACCCAGAAGCTGTCCGCTCCCTTCATCCCGCACTTCGGCTGCGCGGTACCAGTACACTATATCAGACAGGATTACTATGGCAATCAAATATGGTTTTCCTGTGTCTCTTAAAATGGTTCGGTACCAGGCCGGAGGAATCACATTGCCGGTAAGCCGAATTCGGCTCAACCGGTCTACCGTGTCATTACCAGTTTGATAAATCGGTTCCATATTGCTCTCTCCTTTTTCTGTTCAGCTCTGCCCTACTGCCTCCACCCCAGATATCGGTACACTTTCTCTGGCCGGATTGCCTCCACCTGAAACCATTTTGGTACAAGTAAACGGAGTACCTCTGCCTGATAAGTAAAACAGAATATTCTGCCACCCTTTCTTAACGGCAGACTCATAATACGTTTAATCTGCCACAAATCCATTAAGTAACAAAAGTAGACCGGGGTCCCGTTCTCATCTTCTCCGGCCTCCGGTGAGAATCGGTCATTATTCACGCTTTTTAACGCGCCACACAAAAAGCGGTAAAACCTAACCCCATCGGTTTCACTGCCTAATAGTCTCAGTTGAATAGCCGCCTCTGCATAAAAGGGAATATAGTAATAACTCTCATACACATCATCTAAAGAAAAGAGGTTCCCCTTCAGTCCTCCGTCACTGATTAATATTCTCTGTACCATCTCCATACCGACTCCCATGATAATGGCACCGCCCGGTAAAATCTGCCTGCACTTTCTAAGACGTATCTCCAGACGGCTTTTTAAATTCCGTTCTATTTTTGGTGTCCATTTCATCAGGTTTCCCATTGTATTGTAGACCACATAAAACTGATCCGCCGCCAGTACCCCACAGGCCCTTGAGCCTTTGATTTCCATGTCCGTTTCCTGCTTCCACTCCATTGTCCCGTAATAAGATACCGGGGTACTGCCTATGATAGTTGAGGAATCGAACGGAACCTGATGGAAAACAGGGAAAAGTTTCGGTTTTTCACTCTGAAAAATCCGTATCCCAGCGCGATGAATATAAATCCATACCATACTCATACGATGAAGCCGCAACCGTTTTTCTGGCTCACTCTTCACGTGATTGGTGGAGTTGGCTCCGGATAAATAGAGCCGCACATCATCCCAATAATGAACCAATAGATACTGTTTAGCTTTATTTCGAAGCAGATAACCTCTGATACCATCCTTACTCCGAAGTTTAACTTCTCCCTCACGCTTCAATCGGGTCAAAAGCACAGCGGCGTAAGATTCAGAACCGACTGCACGGCCAATCCAATCTGACGGTATTTCCCCGCTGACTGCTATAAGTAACAGAAGTTCATCTTTTCTATCCATTTTCATATCTGTCCCCTTCTTCTTATTCCGTTTTGTTCCTTTTCATACCCTGTCCTCTCCATCCCTGGGTAGAATGAATCTCCTTTTTTCTGTCTATGGATACGTTTTTAAAGGCTCTCACCAAAATTTTACCCTGTCGAAAAACCTGTAGCGGGAATCGGATGATTTTTCGATATGATGTCCAGGTGGTGCCTTTTACAAATCCACTTAGGAAATTGGTTATATTCCATCAAAAAAAGGAACGTGCAATCCCGTTCCCCCAATATGGTAGTATGATAAGTGTCTAGATGCAGACCGCCGTCCGATACAAGGAAGTACATTCCTAAAGCATCCACTACCTGTTTTTCCTCTATATTGTCATGGTCCCGAATCCTGGTTCCTGGCAGTTTCTTATCATACTCATGAATAAAGCAGACCGTTGCCCGCTCATATACAGGAATCTCTTTTCCCTGCTGCTGACGCTCTTTACACCAATTCTGCAGAGCCAGAAATAAAGGTTTATAGATATAATCTGTATATTTACTTTTACGGTGGGGCAGTAAAACCGGGAGTTCTGCTTTCAATATGCAAGCCTCATATTCCACACGGATTTTATGGATTTGTACTAAATTCAGACAATATTCCTCTTTGAGAGAACTGCTAAATGGGTTTCTCAATATAAATCTCCGCAGCCGGTCTGTCAGACATTCAGCACGTTCAGAAGCTTCCATCATACAATCTAACAGTCGTCCATACTGGAAACTGGAAGCGCTACGATTATAAAGTGTTTTTACGCTCTGTGCCTCAGCAAGTTTATCCTGTACTACTCCTGCAACTCTCTGAACCTCCAAAAGCTGATGTTCCAATTGTTCCATCACCTCAAATTCATGTCCTTTTTCTATAATATTCGACTTCTCCACCCTCCTTCACAACGCAAAACCCAATGATTCCAGGGACCTCTATCTGGCTAATTAGCGTTTTATCCTCCAAAACGATAATGTTATTTTCCTCTGAGCGCCTGCTTTTGGCGAACATACCATTTACCAGCTTTAAATCCCTAATTCCTATATAAATAATATCGTAGATATCCTGACCACAGAAAAACAGGATTCTTACTGGAAAATCCTCTTTCACCGCCATATAATGGCCGTCCACTTCCCGTTTATGCATCATATCGATTAATACCCAAAGGCTTTGTATTGTACCCTCGTCTTTCAGCGAATAGGCAAATTCGTTAGATGCAAGAAGGCCGGTATAAGGATTTCTGTAAATCTGCCTGTTCTTTAAAAGCCTTGACACCGCTTTTCCTGCAGCCTTTTCTTTCCCATCAAAAAATTTCAAAAGCTGTTCCATATAAAGAACATTATACTTGCGTATTACCATAAGTATCCTCTCCTCCATTACCTCAGGGCTAATATATACTGCCATCCAGTTATCCTCCCCTCCTACCATATGCATGGTTTCCGAATTTTTCAAGCCGTTCCTTCAAGTTCTGCAGGTCTTTCCTGTCTGTAGTAATCAAATCATTCTCAAGCTGGCTTGCCCTAAATTCCAGTGTAAGATTATTACTGTTCGTGGAAATCATCCCTTTTCCACGCTCAAAATGTACAATCTCCATGCGTTCCGAATCGGACAGGTGAAGCAGCCCCTGCACTTTTTTTGCCTCGTCATTTTCCAGGTTAAGGACGATTTTTGTTTTCGTGGCGTTAATAATGCCACGTCCATATTTTCCTTCCTTGAGCGCCATAAAATCCGACAAATCTTGTGTCGCGCACACTGCTCCACCTGCGTAACCTCTAATTATCTTAAAAATCTCTAGAACATATTCCGCCGCCAGTTCGTTGGAGGAAGCCCCAATCAGCTGCCAGACCTCATCCAGGAATACCATCTTTTTCTCTGTCCGGTCCTCCTTTACCTTTGACCATACATAGTCCACCGCCACGAACATTCCCACTGGCAGCAAGTCCCCGGTAAGCTCTGATATGTCTAAAACAATATATTTGTTCTTCAGATCCACGTTGGTCTGCTGGTTGAAACTGGAGGCAGAACCATGCACCAGACGGTTCAAGATATTGGCCAGCCTCTTGGTCTCCTGCTTCTTAATCAGTTCATTGTAAACATCCCCCAGAACCGGCATTTCTTTATATTGTTCCGGTTTTTCCGGGTCAACCAGGCTTTCGTTCTCATGGGTAATCCCCTTCTGCTGATAGGTCAGTACCAATGCTTCATCCAGGAGCTGTTTTTCCTCATGGGACATATCGGGAATCAAAAGAGAAAAGAAAATATGCAAATCCTGGATTTTCGCCGCCAGTTCAGAATATTCCATGACTTCCCCGTCAAGGATTGCATTCGTTTCCTTATTTTTTTTCCTGATTTCCATTACATTGATACAGCTTTTTGAAGATGACGATATCTTAATAAATTCGCCTCCGATATTGGTACATGCCCTGGCAAATTCATGTCCTTTGTCTGGCGCTATAATAAAAACCTGTATGTTTTTTCTTCTCATACGCAGGGCCATTAACTGGAGAAGGAAAGTTTTTCCCGCTCCAGTTGTCCCCATGATAGAAATATTCGCATTTTTATATAAGGATGAATTAAAAATATCCACAATTACCAATGAACTGTTTGCAGTATTCACCCCCATCAATATGCCGTCCTTGTCCGACATCTCAAACGAAGTGAAGGGGTAACAGCTCGCAGCGCCAGATGTCAAAACATTCCGCTTAGAACGCTCATAAATGCTTTTATCAAGCTTTAACAGTGGCAGGGCGGACAAGAATGCCTGTTCCTCCTGAAACAGGCAGGAAACTGTGTCTAAATCCTGGGCATTTAAGAGCTTCCTCATTTCCTTAGCCCTCCACTCCACTTCCTTTGCGCTGTATCCGGTTACGGTTATCAGGATAGCAATATAATAAAATTCCTCATTTGCCGCAAGTCCATTTTTCAGATAATATCCGGATTGGATTGACTCTGCGAGATCATCAAAATCAGTATTGGTATCGGAGGCATCCTTGATTTTTGAGCGGTTCAGCCGGATTCTCCTTCCAATGCGCTCAATAGTCTTAACCTTATCCTGTTTATATAAAAAAAGGTCCACGTCAATACCCTCCCCCGCATTGACAAGAAGGGACAACCAGCCGGCCGGCACCCGGTTCCGGTACCTTGCCGATGGGACAAAGAGATATGTATGGTATACTCCGTCCATGATAACATAATTCCCATGCCTGAAGTCCAGTCTTTCGGGCGCAAAGTATTCCGCAACCGGAATCCGGCCGGTACTTTCCTCCCCATTCTCGCGAATATACCACTCGGCCACCTGATTTAACCTCTGGGAAAGAGAAACTGTGGCGCTGGTTTTCCTGTTTAACAGCAGATACAGCATTTCCACCATATCTTGTGTCGGATTATCTGATGTTTCAACTTCATTTCCACACTGGTATAAATATTTCTTTGCTGTCTGTGCATAAGAGTTTAATGTCGCTGCGATTTCAGACTCAGTTCCCCGCCTGCCGTCCACAGAAAATACCAGAAAAAACCTCCGGGTTACCGCTTCCCGGTATCCGACCGAACGCAGAAGCTTGATATAATCTTTTTGGAGCATCCGGCACCGTTCATCCGGCTCTGCCTCAATGTCCTGCTTCACAGCCTCAATATACAGGCCGATATCTGCCTTTTTCGAGATGGATTTTATCTGCAGTTCAGGAGGCGCTATCTTTAAATAGCCTATGTAAGAATAAATGATGTTACGCTGTTCGCTGGCGCTCCGGTGCAGGAAGTTAATCGGCAGAACCTCAACGATTTTTACATACCGTCCATCTGTTGTGTGAATCACTCCGTCACGGATTGATTCAATTGGAATTTCTTTAGAGGCTCTTGTGTAAGGCAGGTCATAAAACTCCTCCTGCTTTGCTGCTGTGATTTTCTCCTTTGTCTGTTTTTGGGGAGCGTTTTCTCCCTTTTGCTTTAGTTTTCTTCTTTTTTGCTCCTGTTTCAGTTTTTTCCTGACTCTCCGTAGTTCCCGCCTCCAGGCTTTTCTTTGGTTTTTCTCGCTTTTTTCCTCTTTCATGCTTTATCGTCCCTCCTTTCTCTGACCTTTCTCTCTTCCGGCTCTGTTCTAAGCGGTATCTCTCATCCGGTACGGACAGGTTGCGGCGACGCTTTAAAAATTTGAAAAAGCTTGCGATAAATGCCAAAAGACTTTCTCCCTGAACTCCCATGATAGCCAGGATTATAACCGGCACCAGGACTATCATGCCGATGTATAGTTTTGTCTTTCCCGTAACATTCAGTGACATAATAATTGGTACCAATACCGCGAGAATCAGTGCTGTTTCGAATGCATTTCTGGTTTTTACCCGCCCGGAAAGAATTGTCCCCTCCTCAGCAAAATTGGGCGGGATTGTATAAATATCAATCCGGTTATCCTCATTCATTACTCGTCACCCTCCTATTTATCCCGTTTTCTCAAATAAAACAGGCTGCCGGCACAGCTCAGGATTAATACAGTGCCAATAATACCCAAAACTGGTATATTCCTCCAATCCGGTTCTGTTTTAAACATCTCTTTCTCCACGGCTGGCTTTATCTGTTCTGTCTGTTTTTTCCTCTCTGCTATTTCTTGTTTTTCAGCCTGCTCTGTTATCTGCGTTTCAGTTTCTTCCGGAAATTTCTGGATACTGCCCGGTTTCACAAACACCTTACAGATAGAAATCCTGCCAGCTTCCACACAAACAGTATTCGGCTCTACATGGCAGTCATATTCCCGTAATTCTGATATGGCCGTGACTCCTGTTACTTTGTACTGCTCCCCCGCCAGCGAAAGATTTGCTATATAATCACCATCTTTATCAAGTGACACAGTAAATGTCCTTCCTCCTGCCAAACCAGTAAAATGAATGGTGACTGCGCCCTGAAACCCCTGAAACACCTGGCACCGGACAGCCAGCATTCCCTTCCCTGTGTCTGTATCGGTATACTCTTCACCCCACATTGTTTCTTCTTTTGCCCCCACCAGACTATCAGCATGGCAAACTCCAGATATGCCAAGAATCAGGCTGAGCGCAAGACTGGAAAAGAAACTCCATTTTGATCTATGCTTCATTCCTTCACTCTCCTATAATCCATATGCCGCCATCGCTTAAATCCCTGGCGTATGACCGAATTGTGGAAGGGCTGTACAGGTTTCCGGTCCTCCCCCGGCTTCCAGGGTCGGCAATTGTTATGTTTCCGTCACTGGTCACTCCGGTTAATACGATAAAGTGTCCGCTGCTTCCTGATATCGTATTTTCCGCACAAATTACCACCACAAGCTTACCATTCTTCAATTCCGCAACAACATGATTCATCTGTTCCCGCCTCACACGTTCCACCGACAGTCCCCAGTTCCGAGCCGCGTTCGCCGGATATGCATGGCTGGTTCCACGCCCCGAAACATATCCTCCGGTGTCCATTGCATATTGCGCTGTCATCTCCGGCGTTATCTGTTCACCTGTCAGTGTCGAAATCACAATAGCAAGCGCTGTAGGGCCGCAGCCAGAAGTGCGTATTGTGCTTCCCCCATAGGAAAGAGAGGCCCAGGGTTCCTCCCCCTGGTTGTAATACACTACCTCCCTCACACAACCGGGCACTGTCTCATAGGAGATTTTATCCCCTCCGGTAGCGATGGTACTGGTATAAATACCTCCTGACGCTCCCAAACCTAATATATAATTTTTCCAGCTTGCGGCCTTAAACAGTATATCCAGTGCCCCGTCCTTCCCATTTTGAACTAACTGGAACAGCTTCAGCACGTTATTAAAGCTATTTGGGTCCGTCACATAACGGAAACTATATCCGGTTCCTGTTGAAGACAAATGTGGATTCAACTTTACCACAATAGAATAGTCCACAATTTCAATTTCTTCTTCCTCATCGCCGGAACCAATGGTTTCTGTATGTGTTCCTGTCTCTGCCCAATCAAAAAAGGCGCTCTCTTTTTCATCAATAAAGGATTTTAAGAGCACTTTCGATATGGACGAATCGGTCTGTGTGATTCCCGGTATCGTGTTTCCGCCACCCTCTCCCATATATCCCAGAACCTTTTGCACATAGGCTGGTGTTTCTCCATTTTGGGGAATTTGATACCCTGCTCTCTTCACAGCGCCTGGCCCCGCGTTATATGCAGCAATCGCCAATTCCAGCCCATTCGGATAAACAGAAAAAGCTGCAAGTTGCTGTGAGATATAGTTAGCTCCTCCCATAATATTCTGTTTAGGATCGTAGGGATTGGTAACTCCCAGGTTCACTGCCGTTTCGGGCATAAGCTGCATGATTCCAATAGCACCTGCACTGGATACACAATTTGGATTAAAATCGGATTCTGCTTTTGCCATAGCCTTTAATAGTACTTCTGACACCTGATAAGTGGCGGACGCAAGCGTAAAATATTCATCATACGCACTGGTAAGACTGCTTGTCCCTCCCCCTGTACCGTACCCATTAAATCCTTCTATTTGTTTCCCGTTCCAGGTTTCTTCCATCAGAACGGCCAGATACTGGCTCAATTTTGGTTTCAGGACTGTCTCATATTCATCATCCACCTCATACCCATCATATCCACTCTGGTTATTATCATAGTCAGCCCGGATTTCCTCTGCTGCCTTATCTCTTAGGGCCTCGACCAAACCATATATTTCTGACTCAAAAGCCGAATCAGCGGCAAAAAGAGCATCTATTTGTATTTTTATGTTATTGCATTCTGCGGTACGAGCCTGGGACACATATGCATCCGCATCTGCAAAGCTGAGATACATAAAAATAAGGCTGACAGAATTTACAAGCAGATATGCAAAAAGCAGGATTGTAAGCAGGATAGAACCTATTACTTTCCAAACGGTTTTACTTGTAAGCAAAGCGCCGACTAATGTTCCAAGCGGTCCCCCCAACGCGGTTCCCACCGTGGCACCGCTGGCCGCACCTCCAGCCCTGACAGCCCCAGCGGCGGCATGTACCGCCTGTATCGAATGGGCAATTTTTTCTGTCTGCCCCGCTGCCCGAACGATTCGGGCAGCCGTTTCTGCCGCTTTGTCAAGCGGCTCATTGCTCCGGTCTTCGTTCATTCTCTCTCCTATAAAACAGCCGGTCCCATTTAGACCGGCTGTTTGTTATCTTTTTTCTCCTTTCCCGTCCGCATACCTCTTTCCGGTATTCTTTTTGTTCTCCGGTTTCTTTTTCGACGCTTGCTTCGGTACGCCTCTCTCTTGAGGAGTTTCCTTGTATACTTTCTCCAGACGTATCATGCCGTTCTTTTCCAAAACCGCTTTTGTTTCCGGTAAAACCGCTGGAGCTTGTTCCTTTTCCGGAAGTTCGTAATAGGTTTTTCCATCTTCATGTATCGTCTGATAGGCTCCCTGTGGTTTTTCAAACCGACTGGCATCATAACGCATATCCCGTTCTCCATCACGCTCCGCAAGATAAGAACCATAATTTTCATCAGAACTGCCCTTTCCGGATTGACCATAAGTTCCGGTACCAGTTTCCATAACTGTACCGCTCTCCATTCCGCCCTGGGATACACCTTTGACCTCTTGCATACTTTCAGCGCCTGAGACAGCACCAACACCATTGGAAACACTGCCATCCATTCCCATGCTATGGGGCTGACCTTCGTCCATGGCGCCACCACCTGCCATTTCGTTTATTGCGGTATCAGTATCCAATATGCCGGCTCCTGCCGTACTGGTTCCCGGCAGACCAGAATGTACAGAAGAGGCCGGGCTATCCAAACCACCTGCATAATCTGCAGCCATGGCTTCTGCTCCACCAGGCAATGTTCCTGCATGTTCTTTTACCTGTGCGGACTCACTATCATATGAAAGAATACCAGTGTCTGCCATTCCTGCACCTGGTTCTGCTTCCTGCCCGCCATCCTGCATTCCGGTAATTCCACCAGTCTCTCCTGATACCTCCATACCGCCACCCGGTTCTGCTCCTACAAAGCCAGAAATATTGCCTTCGTCCATTCCGATTTCAGTTCCAAACGCTTCTTCAGGCTCATCAAGGGAGGCTCCAAACGGCCCATCTTTTCCATATCCCATTCCGGGAATTTCCCCTGCCTCATCATAAGAACTATCCATAGGTACATCCTCATCATAATTAAAGCCAGGGTAATCCATACCTTCCCTACTCTCCATCCCGTCAAAGGAGCCTTCTTGTGCATCAAAATCTGATTCATCCGGCATTCCAAAGGGGGCATTTGCACTCTCAGTACCAGGCATTCCACTGTCAAAATTATTTTCAGCCCCATGCCAGTCAATGTCCTCCCCTAGTTCTGGGTTTTCATCGGCATTTACTCCACCACTCACGCCGCCAATATTGGAACTATTCTGCATACCGGACATACCAGCTATTCCAAAGTCCGGAGAACCACTTCCCATTGGAATTGGTTTTCCTGTGCTGAATCCCATGGGGGAAGTTCCCTTTTCCTGGCTTCCGCCTCCGATTCTGCCACCGCTGCCTCCCATATGAAGCAGCCGGCCTGCCATAAGAAGTGCGCCCATACCACTAAGGCCGCCTCCGATTCTGCCCAGATTCACTCCCAGAGAAGCCATATAACTATCAAGCTTCGCGGTTATCTTACAAAATCCAATCAGACACATGGTTGCCGCAAAAAACTTCGTAAATCCATAACTGCTGGACATTAAGTTACCATAGCCCGAAAGGAACATCTTCAGACACCACGCGTCCAGTATGATAATCAATATCTGTCCACCAAACATCCTCACCCATGTGGTGGTAATATTATTTGTGGATTTTGAACCGCCGGCTGCAAATGCCAATGGTGCGGTATAAGAAAAGATTCCCAGCAGGACATACCGTTCCGCCAAAATAAAAAGCATTTTAAAATAGTTCCAAGCTACAACAAAATGCATGATTAACAAAAGCATCTGAATGCTGATTATATCGATGCCCAATACAGATACCACTGCCTCCGCTGCTGTCACGTATGCTGAAAAAGAATTAACTGTGATTGCGCTTCCCGCTACCCACTGGTAAGGAGTTCCTACAATATTCAGAATATAATTGACAATATCTTTTGCGTAGACAATCATGAAAAGGCTGATGGCCGACCGAAGTATGAGTTCAATTGGCTCCTCCGATGAGGTTGTTATCTTGCTGAATATTCCCTTAAATAACTGCCAGACCAAAATCATAAGAAGAATCATAACCGCAATCGGCATAATGCCATCCCGGTACAAATTACCGGCAACGCCAAACAATTCTTCAAACAGATTTAAATTACAGGATAAAATTTCCGTAAACATACTGCTTGCGACATCCATCATATCTATGATAAATTGGGAACACATTTCTTTAATACTTTCAAATAATAATTCTAACAGCCAGCCCATTTTATTATCCCGTTACAGGATTTTACACACCTCCTTGCTGGGAGAGCACCAGCCTTTTTTATACACTCCATATAGTTACGCAGAAAACATACTCTTTGGAATAATACTTTCCATATAGGTTACAATACCGCCAAGAGTCATTAGGGCGGCCCAACAGATAATAATACGCTTTAGCCAGGCACGTGATTCATCCACGGTTTTTCCTGACTTTGAAAAATTCATAAGAAAGAGACATACTGCCGCACACACAACTGCACCTACCGTTGCAATTCCAGCAACATCTGTATACACTTGCTGCATGGCGGATTTAGCTGTATCAAAAATATCTGCATAGGCAGTCTGACACCTAAAAAGCACTATCATGCTGACTACATAAAACTGTCCTGTAAGCGCCGGTATGTTTATATGCTTTTTTTGATTAAACACCAGAACCCCCGCCTGTCTGTCCTTGCTCAAATTAATCACTCCTTTTTTGGTACAAAAAAAGCAACCATCACAATGATGATTGCCTTCTCTGCATATTTTACAATTTTTATGGCTCTCCACGGAAATATTCCCATGCATAAAAACTGATGATATCATTATAAAAACTTTGAAATCTCAAGTCAATGCATGTTCGGTCCCAATATAGTCCCTTTCTTATCTCTTTTTTGATCTTGCTTAAGCCGCACCTTTTAACTGCCCACAATCTCTGCCATTTCTTTCGATTGTATAGTAGTAGGAGGTAGTCTCAATCCGTACATAATCCGCCGCAACCTCCAGAATGCGATGTACCCTATCCGTCCACATTAGATGACCATCATATCGATAGCATACTTCTTCACCCACTTTAATTGGTAACTGTACGTCTCCTGCGGTTATCACGATTCTTTTTGCCTGCAAATTATTCTTCATCATAGCAGCCTCCTTCTCAACTGGCTAACTGATCCAACGATAATACACTCACCTTGTCAGTATAATCCACCTTTTTTCCGTTACCAAAAGCAAATTCCAGCTTTTTAACTGAAAAGGGGATAGTCTTTCTTAAGCGGAAGTCTAATAGTTCTGCTTTCACTTCCGTAATCACTGTTTTTGGCAACCTGGAACGAAAAAAATTATAATCCAGAATCTCCGCCTGCTTGCTGGTGCCTAAATTCCTCAGTTTCTCATCTTCTGTCCTGATACCTTTGGCCTCCAGTCCAACTAATATTGTTCCGTCAGGCATCCAGCTTTTTTTCTGCATTGCCTGACCGATTGACAATTCCATTGGTTCTGGATTTTCCATCTTAACTTCGCTTAGTAGTAAAACACAGTTATCTGGATGGCTCACTGGTTCAAGTGTCTGGATATCAAGTTTCATTTTCTTAAATTTGTCACGTTTCATTTGATTCCTCCTTTGAATTAAGCTCTGATTCCTAATCGCTATCCTCCTTCTGTATTGTTGCTTTTTTCTGCACAAAAAAAGACGCTACATTTTTCTAAAAATGAGCGCCATTCTATAGCTTAATAAATTTAAAACACCCAGAACAAACTGATGCTCTGATTGCTTCCTTCAATGCAGAAAGAACAAACTTTTATGTGTTACTTATTCAAGTACTACATAAATCAATACACCATCATTTTATCACTACATATTGTATGTGTCAATATTTAATCACAATATATGGTGCGTTTTTATTTTTTATCTAAAACCTCCCCACTTGATAACTGCTTTGTAACATTGTTTTGCAAATTAATCGTCCCTCTAGCTCTCTCACTGAGCATCATCTCTTCTTCCTGCGCAATCATATCAAATATTGATAATAAACTTTTTTCTTGTATAATCTTTCTACATGTGTCCCTATTCTCAAACAACTTAACTCACCTCTCCTATAAACATATTAAAAAGGATATTACACGTCTATTACCCATGTATCACGATAATGTTCTAATAGCATTCGGCTTTCCATCTCGTAACCCCACAGAATACCTTCCACGGCTTTTAGAGCACTTTCTCTCCACCGAAAGTAGGTACTTCGATTTATACGCACATTCTGAGACAAATGCGGTTCCAACTTATTTATAATCTCTGTTATATTGTTTGGCTGATAGGCAGACATATAAGTATAATATAGAATCCAATAATATCGTTCTCCCTGCGGATGGTATTTTCTCATAAGCTCTACAGCCTCATCAATCAATTTTAAAAATTTGTTGGAACTGTTGATTGCTTCCACTCTGGATTTAATATTTGCTTCATCATCATTTATATCCATGCCAGCCTGATATATTGACTCTAAAAATTGATCCACATCCGTCCCATACTCTTTTTGAAACCGATGTTTCACTTGTCCAATCTGCACTTGCATTCGCCAGGAAACAGAACGATAAATTTTAAATAATACAGCAACATCATGATATACCTGATTATCTTTACTTTCAATCGTTATAACTCCACTTTTACCCATTATATTTATCCTCCTTTATATCTTCTACATTTTGGTAAATATATTTGCTTTGGAGAATAATTCTAATGGCTGGCCACTTTGCGACATTCTTTCGCAAAGTGCAGATAAGTGACTTTATGACATTCTTTCGCAAAGTCTCCATGTATTAGATTAACCGACTTTGTGACTATCCCTCCAAGACTCCAGTAAGTCATATATTACAGCTTCAATCTGCCCTTTTGTATATTCCTTCGGAAAATAATCCCTTAGTTTCTTAGGGGATAATGTAATCTTCGGCATACTGGGCATCTTAGAGTCCGAAATCAATATTTCTGTCACTCTTTTTTTATTTAAAGTCCCTGCTTTGCTTTCATCCTTTAAGGCCTCTGCCTGTATCTCATTAGGAAAAAGACGTTTATCTAAAATTACTCCCAGTACCCACCCCTGTTCTTCAGCAGTAATAAATGATAACTTTTCTGCGGGTATCAGCAAGAGTTTTTTCAAGTCCACATATTCTAAAAGTTCTGGCAACAAATAAGTCAGGCGCACATACCGTTGCACTGTTCTTCCTGTTTTCTTCGCGCCTTTACCTATTAAATCAGCGGTATACTCTTCTCCTTTGACTCCCTGATGGCTTAATGCCTCCATTTTCATCCGATAAGCCTTTGCTTTTTCTGATGGCAGGAGATCTTCTCTCTGAATATTGGAATCAACCATAATGATAGTGGCTTCATCATCATTCAAGTCCCGGACTATAACAGGCATATCCTGATATCCAGCCAGTTCACAGGCCCGCTTTCTTCTATGGCCTGCAACTATTTCATATCCTCCCTGCTTATCTTTTCGGACAACTCCAGGAATCAGAACCCCGTATTTTCTCACACTATCAACGGTTTCCATCATCTTTTCATCATCAAGGACGCGAAACGGATGATTTTTGAAGGAATGAAGGATATCAAGAGATAGATGTATGACCTGGCCTTCAGCGCTTTGTTCTATTGATTCGTTACCAAACAAGTCATTATAAGAGGTGAATTTCACCTTATTCGCACTGCGGCTTCCCATAAGCAAGCACCTCCTCCGTCAGAGCTGCATATCCATCAGCAACAATCCCCTTTGGATCATGCAAAAAAATACTTTTCCCTTCCGCACTTGTCTCTACTGCTCTTACCGACAATGGAATACAGTTTTCAAAGATATGAATTTGACCGCCATATGCCATTCTCAGCTTGTCTGAAATATCTCTTGCAAAGTTGGTCCGTCGGTCTACCTTTGTCAGCAATATTCCTTCAATTCCAAGTTCCGGGTTCAGCTGCCGGTGGACCCGGCCAATCGTTTTTATAAGCTGCTGTAACCCCTTTGTAGGCAGATAGGCCGCTTCTACCGGTATCAGAACACTGCCGGCCGCAACAAGAGAATTAATTGTCATCATTCCTAAAGATGGCATGCAGTCAATCAATATGTAATCATATCGGTCCTTTATCTCGTCTACATACTGACGAAGGACCGTCTCCCTGCTCATAACGTTCACCAGCGTTGTTTCAAGTCCGGCAAGTTCTATATTTGCAGGAAGAAAATCCACACCCTCCTCATGGTGAAGAATTCCCTCTGTCACATCCAGAGGTTCATCATTCACCACCTTCGCCAAAATATTTACCAGTGTTACCTCCAGGTTGTCCGGCTCACCAATTCCTAAACAGGCTGCCAAATTTCCCTGTGCATCTGCATCGATTAAAAGAACCTTTTTCCCCTTTCTCACCAATCCAATGCCTAAATTTACGCATGTAGTCGTTTTGCCGACTCCACCTTTTTGATTTGCTATCGCTATTATTTTGTTCATGATATTCTCCTTTTGTTCTCTATAGAATCTGCAACACATCATGCACAGCCACAATACTCCGGATATCTGAGTTTCACTGCCTGCCAAAAATACGGTGCATAGCCACAACAAAATAAATCTTCGACCGTATATTTTCTGCATTCAGATAACTGATCGTCTGAGTTCTCACAATCAGATACGCTGGGAGTACCGTTGCAGTAGAGATTATATGCCATTCTTATAATGTGCTGGCTGCCAGAAGTCTGCCACCCCTCATGCAGGCATTCTGTTTTAACGCAACCAGATTTAAAATCATAAATCCTGGCTGCATTACGTCTTGTATCCTCGCTGATTCCCAGACAATAGATTAATGCGGCATGGTAGGCATCTTGGTACCTGCATTGAGACAAATATCTTTCAAAAAAGTCCCTATGGGCCGCACTCTTAAAAATCACATTAGCCATACCCTCTCTCATCGGTATATCTCCTTTCTTTTAATAAAATAAAACATAAGTATCAAATTCTCTGCTCGCTTTCTGAAATAGAATATCTGCTATAATAACTCTAAAATATGAGTCTTCATCCATTCAAGGGCATTTCTAAATATTTCTTTATTATGTCACTACTTAATACAACCTATCTTTATATCCGCATCGTATGTGCATCTCCTTTTCTTTGAATAAAATAAAAAGACATCTCCACATGTGGAAACATCTTTTTCAAATCAACAATTTATTCTGTTATGATAATACTTAATTTCTGGTATATTCAACTTACTTCTCCACTACGTATTGAGTAACTTCGAACCGCTCCTTTACGAATGAAGGTCACCAATCCATACTGCCCATATGGCATTATCTCGTCCATACGCTCCACGCAGAACACAATATATAGTATATTTATCACCAATCATAATCAATCAGTAGTGGTTTGTTTTGTTTTTCGTAGTACGAAACAAAATACTCCACCGCGTTCTCCGGGAAGAACTCCTTAAACTCGGAATAGAGCTGGGCGGCGAGAGTTTTGTTGTGGGCGATGATGAGGGTGGGCTTCTGTAATTGCTGGATTACGTTGGCCATGGTGAAGGTCTTGCCGGAGCCTGTGACGCCTAGTAAAGTCTCGAATTGGCTGCCTTCTTTGAAGCCTTTTACAAGAGCTTCGATCGCCTGCGGCTGGTCGCCGGTGGGCTGATATTCACTGTGTAATTTGAACTCCATAATGTGTTTTTACCTCCTTGGTGACCCAATAAAAAGTACGTCTGTTAGGCAGAAATTCGTAAAATCTTTGAAATCAGGTATTCGAGCAGCTGCCTAATGGACGTACTTCCAAATTCATATATATGGCAGCCACTAAAATAGCAAGATTTATCATCCTACAAGTGAATAGGAATGACTAGAAGATTGTCACCATCTTGCTTTACCAATTCCTTTTTTCATTCATAAGACCTCCACTTGAATTCGCTACACGCGTGTAGCGAATTGTTATTCACTATTTACACCTTTAAAATATACACCACATGTAACCTTAACGAAATAATCATTATAACTTTTAAGCTAATATAGGATTCCCCATCAATACAACTAATGCACAACCCACTTACCACTCCTACTAAATCCAATAAATTCAGCTACATGTTCTTCCCTCATTACAGCTATTTCCTTCTTCAGCGTATACATCGAAACTCCCAATATTCCTATCATTTCTTTTTTGGAAATAGAAGGATTTTTCTTTATAAGCACCAGTATCTGTTCTCTTAATGACAATCCTCTCAGTCCCTCATGCGGTGAAACTATTGGGGTTGAATTTGGGGTTGATGGGGTTGAATTTGGGGTTGATGCATTTTCAGCCCCATGGTTTTCTTCCAGAAATCCTTCATGCACAAATAATCTTGTAATAAAATAGCTGTGTGCTTCATCCGTTTCAAACTCCGGCTTTGGCGATCCATTTGTTTCCAATGCATCAAGAATTTTCTTAAATCCTGTATTTCTTCCCTCAGTCAAATGCAGCTCCTTCAAAAAGTCCCCTATTCTGCGGTTTCGGTACCGACGATTGGATACACGGTAAGATTTCAGTCCTTCCATTGTTACAGAACGATCCGGCCCCGGAAAACTTAATATCTCTATCCGGTCATGCTCCACCCGAACTTCAATTGGCTCTCTTTCATCATAAGCACGATGGTACACTGCATTTGATAATGCTTCCTCAACCGCCGCAAATGGATAATTAAAAAAGCGGTCTGCTTCGGCACATTCTGGATGTTTTACAACTTTTTCAGTAATAATCGTATTTCTAATATACTGTAACGCATCTCTTAACTGTTGTTGGATTGGTCCTTTAAAAGTCTGTTCAATAATATTATCGCCACCTAAGCCCTCCGGAAATTGAACAACATCTATCTGTGTGTATGGAAAAAATCGGTCAGGCTCCATGCTAAAAAACATCAATCCTACATTCTTCGGCTTTGTATATTCCGGAAGATTGCTGATAATATTCATATCACTGCATATTTCGACAAAATCCCCCGTTTTAGACTTCTCATATAACGAACTTTTAACTTCCTTTAAATAGTTTTGAATGAGTGTAATATTTAAATCTGACATCTCTGCCTGATGGTTTACACGATCATCAAATGGTATTCGATTTGCTAAATTAAACAAATCCTTTTCTTCATCATCCGATGGTTCTACCGTGCTGGACATTTTTCGAATGTAGTTAATACGTTCTTTATTATCTTTTTTCATCGTTTTTGGAGCAGAATATGGTCTGCTATCTCCACCTGGGCACCAAAGAACAATAAATTTCTTCTTTTCATAATCTACGACTTCCACTATTGGCATGTATGCAGGCCTAATCAACTTACATTTAGACAAAATACTCTTTTGATAAGCATCAATTTTACTCACAGGAACACCTTTAAGAGGATAAACGGGTCGTCCCTCATGTTCCTCAACGCCAATTACAATATATCCCCCGCCCCAGTTATCCAGATCATTTGCAAAAGCACATACTGATTTCAAGGAAGCTTCTGCATCCCAAGTTTCCTTAAATTCAATCCTTGCCCACTCAACAACATTTCCTGATAATAATGTCTTTATGTTTGTTGGTATTGCCATATAGTCCCCTCTCATTCATACCAATACACTGTTTTCAATTGATTTTGATCGCATACTGTCTACCCTTCTGCTTACCTATCTCTATAGAGATTATACATCATAATCTTTCAAACTAAACTCTTATTTTTTATTCATTTTAACCACTCCAATTTGAATACATTGCACACTTGTGGCGAATATATGTTCAAAACTTGTTCTTTACAAATGAGGGTCACTAAATCTATCCAGTCCACCTGGTCTTACCACGTTCATACAGTCCATATAGTCCACAAAATACTCCACCACGTTCTCCGGGAAGAACTCCTTAAACTCGGAATAGAGCTGGGCGGCGAGGTTTTTGTTGTGGGCGATGATTAGCGTTGGCTTCTTTGAAACCTTTTACCAGGGCTTCAATGGCCTGAGGCTGATCGCCGGTGGGCTGATATTCACTGTGTAATTTGAACTCCATAATGTGTTTTTACCTCCTTGGTGTCCCAATAAAAAGTATTTTTTACTTTGACTCCCTAATGGGCGCTACACGCAGCGACTATCCTTACTGCTTTGCTCTAACTGCATCCTTTTATAGGTCCTCTCCCGATTATTTCCTATTGCCTCTACTTCTCCATTCTCCGTAAGCACTTTCAACAGTTCACGCATTCTGGATGATTTTAAATCAACCCATCCTGCAATTTCGGTAGTTTTATATTCTTTACCCGGTTCCATCATAAGCACGATTTTCTCTAATTGTCTGTCTGTTTTTTAGATACAGACTTCTTATCACCGTTTTTTATCGCCGTTTTTTTAGTCAGCAATAATATCAGAACTGTTCGATCCGGTCCATACTGCTCCTCTATCTCAGGCTCTTTCCACCCTTCCTGTTCTTAAACAGAAAAAATGTATGGAACACCGCTTCCCGCACGCTCACCGATTCCAATCATATTAAACATCTTCATCAATGCCTTATTTCGTGGATCAGAAATTCCACCTTTTAACATCTGTCGTTTTTCAATCCTTACATACCCAGGATTTTCAATTACAATAGATTCTTGATTTTTCCTAACAACAATCCCACGTCCCACATAAAAATCTACATTTACCAGACAGTTAGCAAGCGCCTCCCTCAGTACTTTATGCACCGGCGTATCATCAATACGATTCCCACCCTCCAATTTGAAAGGTATTTTTATATCTTTAATCAGTTTATTGTAAACTCTAAAATAAAAATCAAACAAATTTCCTGACCAGTCTCCTGAACTGGAATGCAGTCTGTCTGTCCATCTTATTGTTGGATCTAAAACTTCTCTATAGTCTAAAAAATACTCCGGGAATTCGCGAGCTATATGATATTCCGCTCCCAACATCAACAGGCCGGCCGCTGTCGGATGCAGCTTGGCCATCTTTCTCTGAGTAAGCTGCTGCCCCAATCCTTTCAAGATACTGCTCATCGCTTAAATTTTTCCAGGGATGTCCGGCACGATATGCCATGTGCCGGTCCCGATATCCATGTAAAGTTTCCGAATCAAGCCGCATCATATTCCTTCAATTGGCTACCTGGTAATCCGATAAAATTATACCACATCCCCTGCAAAAAGTATAGGCATATCACGAACATTTGTTCTTCTTGATTTTTCCACTTTTTCCTCATAAACTCAGCCGTCGTTTTCCTCCTACACCATTATCTCCCGTTCCACCCTCTCCTTTAGCTCCCTCCATTTTCCAACCAGAAGTTCATAACACTCCTCCCCGTTTTTCACTTCCAGCAAGTCCTGTTTCGTAAAACACAGGATAAACTGCCGATTCACCGCCGCTCTCAGAATCTCTCTCTTCCCGTCCCTCGTCACCCCATTTGCCGCAAACAACAGCGTCGTTTTGTTTCCCTTCATATTGGAACTGTAGGACAGTGCCCGAATTACCGGTATTCCCACCTTATCCGTCCAATTTTTGCATTCCGTCAGAAAATACGCTCCCATTTCCCATAAATTACTGTCCAGAGACGTGTTTACAACACTCAAATCAATCTCCTGGAGACCCACATGTATACGGCGTCCGCTGACCTTCAGGCCTTTCGTATGGCTGATAAAATACTCTGCTGCCGCTTCCCACTGCACCCCCTTTTGAAAAGAATCCCCCGTTCCCGACAGTTCAATGATCTGTCTCATTTTTTCTGAAGAAAATGCATGGTTCTCACAATCTGCTGTCTTTTTCACTGCCCTGTCTCCCGCCGGCTTTATCAGTTCATGCAAATAGGGCAGATACGCATATCTGCTGTTTAAAAGCAGGAGAAAATCTTTCGATACCGCCACTTCCTCCTCCCCCTTCAAATATCCCCTGATCTCATCGACGTGCCCGGTCAGGACACTCCAAAACATCTTCTTTTCAATAATCGTTTCCGCCTCCCAGATATCACTGATATTTTCCTCCAGAAATGCAAGGAACCTTTCATAGACAGGAACAAAGGCATCTTCATCCCACACCTGCTCCGTCAGCGCCGCTGCAAAGAAAAATACTTTATGCCACTCTTCACACAGTTCCCGGGCCTGAAAGGCTTTGCCATACGCATACACCGGGTTGCTGGTAATGCGGTCTATCTCAGACACGGTAAACAGGCCTGCATCCGATACTCCAATCCGCTCTCTGAGATATGGTATTTCTTTATGCAGATAAAGCTTCATTCCGCCTTCGATGAGCAGATACCACCCTTCCTCCTCCGAATCATGAAGTGCTCCGATAATCTTTCTTCCTTCCAGATCACTCAATTCAAAGGTCTGTACCATTATCTGTTTTCCAAATAAAAACGGTTTCTCAACATTCCTCCACACGGCCACCGTCTCTTCAATCCACAGGTGTCTGTCATCCTCCTGATCTGTCCCTCCCCAGAGACAATACATCTCGAAGCCCTCCATATCCATGCGGCAGTTTCTGGGAAACAGCATGTTCCTTTCCTGAAAAATATATTCCTGTATCAGTCTGTTAAAATCCCCCTCCAGCCGATCCGTCCGGATCCCTTTCCCTTCTCTCCCGGGTTCCCCGCAAATTTCTAAAACTCGCTCTTTGATTTGCCCTTCAACGAAGGCTTCTATCCCATCCACCTTTTCAGACAGTCCCAGAACGCAGAAAATCTCCAAATCCACTTTATCGGAAATTTCAGCCCTCAGTTCCCTTACTCTCTCATAAAAATCCAGCGGTCTTTGATAGCTGTCTGTCCAATGAATACCGATTGCGCCGTCTTCACTCACTTCACCGGCCAAATATAAAAAAAGCATTCCCGCACTGCTGATCATCTGTTTGTCCATTCTTCTTCCTCCTGGTATCATGCCTTCTTTTCTGGCATCCTTCCTTCTTACATCCTGAAAAAATTATAACACCACCTGTACCTCCCGGTAAATATCCCGCCTCTGCCATCCCTCTTCACTTTTCTTCTCTCACCTTGCAATTCCGCCTCATTTGGTATATGATTAGTCTCAGACTATCAGATACAGGGAGGACTGTTTATGTACAGTTTTAACAATGACTACAGCGAAGGCGCTCATCCGAAGATTTTAGAAGCCATGATGAACTGCAATTTAGTGCAGAACGGCGGATACGGCCTCGATACCCACTGTGAAAATGCACGCCGGTTAATAAAAGAAGAGATTGGACGAAGCGACGTGGATGTCCATTTTATCACCGGCGGAACCCAGACAAATTTAATCACCATCGCGGCTGCGCTTCGTCCATGGCAGGCTGTTATCGCTACAGATAAGGGGCATATCAATGTCCACGAAACAGGAGCCATAGAGGCCACCGGCCACAAAGTTCTGGCCATGCCATCCAAAGACGGAAAGTTGACGCCTGCGGATATTTTAAAGGCTCTGGAGGCTCATACTGATGAGCACATGGTTCAGCCTAAAATGGTCTATATCTCCAATTCCACGGAGATCGGTACCCAGTATTCCAAGGCCGATTTAGAAGCCCTGCATCATATTTGCCGTCAGAAAGACCTCTTCCTTTTCCTGGACGGAGCCCGCATGGGAGCCGCGCTCACGAGTCCGGTCAACGATGTAACCCTTCGTGATATCGCGGAGTTAGTGGATGTCTTTTACATCGGCGGCACGAAGGCCGGCGCCCTGTTCGGAGAGGCACTCATCATCTGCAGAGATGAATTAAAACCGGATTACCGCTTTATGATCAAGCAGCGCGGCGCCATGATGGCAAAGGGATGGCTTCTGGGAATCCAGTTTGAAGAGCTGTTTCAGAACCATTTATTCTACGATATGGCGGCACATTCCAACGAGATGGCAGCCATCTTAAGAAAAGGGATCGAGGAGTGCGGCTACTCCTTCCTTTCAGACTCCATGACCAACCAGCTGTTCCCGATTCTTCCGGACGCGGTCATTGACACTTTAAGCAATGACTTTCTCTTTTCGATTCAGGAGCGTGGTACCAACGGATCCAGTGCGATCCGTCTCGTAACCTCCTGGGCCACGAAAGAAGACGCCTGCCGCGCCTTCGTCGCCGCCCTTCAAACCTGCAAGGCTAAGCTGCAGGATTAAACTGCAGAATTAAATAACGGTATCTAAGGATTGATATGATATGAAACGGCGTATTTTCGTCATCTTAAAATGGGTTCTGCTGCTTTATCTGATTTATCTGGCGGCAGGCGCACTGCTTCCCTTCGTACATACAAAGAAAACGGGAGAAGCATTTAAAAACAATTTTAAACCGGCCTCTTTCTATTCAGAGACCAAGAGTGCAGACCGGGCACGTGTCGTAGAAACCAGTATGGATGCCCTGGAGAGCCGCGTTCAGATGATTCATCAGGCTGAGAACCGCATCGTACTCTCTACCTTTGACATCCGGGATGGTTCCAGCTGCCGGGATATCTTCTCTTCCCTGCTGGAGGCTGCGGACCGCGGGGTAAAAGTCCAGATTCTGGTGGACGGACTGTACGGTACCCTTCATATGGAGGGTAATCCAATCTTCTATGCAGCGGGAACCAATCCAAACATAGAGATAAAATTCTACAATATTCCCAATCCGCTGAAGCCCTGGACCATCAACGGGCGCATGCATGACAAATATCTGCTAGTAGACGATAAACTCCTGCTGCTGGGCGGCCGCAATACCTTCGACTACTTTCTGGGCGAGTATAACTTACGCAACTTAAGCTATGACCGCGACGTACTTATTTATAATACGAAGCACGGACAGGAGGAGGCATGGCCCTCCAGTGTTCTGTCAGAAGCCGACGCGTATTTCGAGGCGATGTGGCAGTCTAAATACTGTAAAACCGTATTTGATTCCCCCTCCGCCTCCATGAAGAAGAAGCTGCCCGCTGCAAGGACGGAACTGGCGGAATATTACCACTCCCTGAAAGAAGCCATGCCGGAGCTCACACGGTCCGGCCATGACTACATTCCGGAAACCGTAGCGATCAACAAGGCCACCCTGATCTCCAACCCTACCCATATCCTCGCCAAAGAGCCCTGGGTCTGGTATCAGGTCCAGTACCTGATGGCACATGCAGAAAAGCAGGCTTATATTCATACGCCATACGCCGTTTTCAGCAAAGATATGTATGAGGGCATGAAGGAAGCCGCAGATCATGTTCCGGAGGTTACCATGCTTTTAAATGCCACATCTGTAGGCGATAATTTTATGGCCTCCTCCGATTATACAAGGAACAGGGGGAAAATCCTGGACACAGGCGTTTCCCTTCGCGAATACTTTGGAGATCACTCTTCCCACGGAAAATCGATCCTGATCGACGACCGCCTCTCCATCGTTGGATCCTATAACCTGGATATGAGAAGCACCTATGTGGATACCGAGACCATGCTGGTCATCGACGGCGAAGAATTCAACCGCCAGCTCAAAGCGTGTATCGACACGCTGGAAGACGATTCCCTGGCAGTTCAAAAGGATGGCACCTACGTCACAGATCCTGAGGTTCCGGTAATTCCGGTACCTTCCAAGAAGAAGGTGATCTTTGCCGTCACCTCCCGCCTCTTTCAGCTGTTTCGTTATCTGATTTAACATGCACATGCGGCCCGGCGTATTCACGCCGGGCCGCACTCATTATTGATTCAGCGCTTTCAGCGCCGCTTCAATCTGGTTATCTTCCTTTACATCTACTGTAATCTGATTCCTCAGTTCTTCCTTCAGTTCCACTTCCACATCCGGTTCAATTCCCTTACCGTGCAAATCAAAGCCTGACGGTGTATAATAATGAGCCGTAGTCATTTTGATGGCAGTCCCATTGTCCAGAGGGATCAGGTTCTGAACGATTCCCTTGCCAAATGTTTTCGTTCCCACAATCGTCGCCCTGCCGTAATCCTTCATGGCTCCGGTAAATACCTCAGAGGCACTGGCGGACTCTCCGTTGACCAGAACAGCCATGGGAATATCGAGAGAATGACCGTCAGATGCGTATTCCTGCTCTCCCTTGCCGTTCTTATCGGCCATATACACCAGAAGCGTCGCTTCCGGATTGGTGCGCACCAGATCCTTATCTCCCTCGATGGTTAAATCGTCCGGCAGAATATAATCCAGCATATCCACCACTGTGCCCAGTACGCCGCCCGGGTTATTTCTTAAATCAACCACAAGCTTCTTCATACCCTGTTTTTCCAGATCATCGACCGCTGCTTTAAACTGATCCGCCGTCACAACATCAAACTGGCTTACCGCAATATATCCCACACTGTCTTCCATCATCTGGTATTCCACGGTCTGCACCGTTACATTGCGGCGTTCCATCTTCAAATCGACGTATTCGCCCTCATCCTGGCGGAAAACGGTGAGCTCCACTTCGGAGCCGTCCTTTCCCTTGATGTAGTCCTTTACCAGAATGTCCATATCCATTCCTGTAACTTCCATGTCGCCGACCTTATAGAGGATGTCTCCCGGCCTCATGCCTGCTTCTGCGGCGGGAGTATCCTTAAACACCTTGATCACCGTAATGAGACCGGTGCCTCTGTTCTGGCTGATCATGACGCCAATTCCATGATACTCGCCTTCCGTGTCCTCATTCAGCTTCTGGTACTCCTCAGCCGTATAGTATGTCGTATACGGATCATTTAAGCCGAACATCATGCCCTTGTAGATCCAGTCCTCCACCTGAGTCGTGTCCTCATCGAAGAGGTAGTATTTGTCTATAATCTGCTGCAGCGTCGTAATCTTCTTTGTGATCCGGTTTACATCCAGCGATCCATTCTGATTTTCCGCCTGGTTGGATTCAGCAGCCTGCTGCGGCCCGTCAATCGCGGTTCTCCCGATCAGAAAGATTCCAAGGGACATGCCCACGATGATCAAACCTGCAAAAGCTGTCAGAAGTGCGCCGACAAGGGCGCCTTTCCAAAATTTATTTTTGTTTTCCAATGTTATTCTCCTTGTCTTTCGGGTTATGGACTTACATAGTTTATGGGATTCACATAACTTCCATTCACCCGGATTCCAAAATGAAGGTGGGGGCCGGTAGAATAACCTGTAGAGCCCACCTTAGCAATTACCTGCCCCTGCGTCACCTCCTGCCCTGCAGAAACGAGTAGTTCCGAGCAGTGCATGTATACGGTGGAGACGCCTCCTCCATGATTAATCATGATGTAGTTGCCGGCAGAATAACTGTATGTAGATATGGTTACGGTACCCGAAGCTGCCGCCAGGATGCTGCTGCCCGCAGATGCGCCGATATCGACCCCCTGATGGCTGGACGACGCGCCTTCCGTCGGAGATTCCCGGTCTCCGAACGAGGAGGTGATCCTGCTGCTGGAGGGACATGGCCATATGAAGTTAATATTCCCAATACTGACCGTATTATACTTCTGCCCTGCCGCTAACGCAGCCTTCTTCGCTTCCTCTTCTTTTCGCCTGATTTCAGCCTCAATAGCCTTTATTTTATCTTCCTGTGCAGCGATGTCTTTTTCCAGTTCTGAGAGACTTCCCGCGCTGGCTGCAATTTTACTGTTATAAGAATTCAGTTCCGCCGTCTTTTCATTCATCAGACGTTCGGCATCCTTCTGCTTTTCTTCCGTATTAGTCTTAAGTATTACCAGTTCCTCATGCTCTGCCTTTAAGTCCGCCTCTCTGGCAGCCACCTCGTCACTGGCTGCTTCATACTGATCCAGCATTTTTCTATCATATGCCGCAATCTGACTGATATATTCCGCACGATTAAAAAGCTGGGTGAGATCGGCCGACTTAAACAACAAGTCTAAATAACTGGTCTCACCCTTTTCATACATATATTGGATTCTAAGCTTCATGCTTTCATACTGACGCCGCTCTGTTTCCCTCGAAGCGGCCAGTTCTGCTTCGGCCTGCGCGATCTCGGCTTCCTTCGCCGCAACACGGGAGTTCAAAGCAGTTACCTGCTTATTTAAGGAATTCAGCTCTGCATCCAGTTGATTCACGTAGGATACGGTGTCAGATTTCAGCGCCTCCAGTTTTTCAAGCGTCTTCTCGATCTCTTTCTTTTCGTTTTCCAGATTCGATTTGCTTTCTCTGGCCGCATCCATATCAGTCTTTGTACCATAGGAAGGAAATATACAGGATACGGTAAGTACTGCGGTCACTATGGCCGCTCCCATCCGTTTTCTGTATCTCATATACAGTTCCCCTTATACCTTTAAATGTTTACGAATTGTAAAGAAACTTACAAAAAATCCGATTCCAACGCCCAGTGCCATCGCAGTTCCCGCCATATACGGGAAGATCTGCTCCACCGGCAGAAACTGGAACAGGCCGGACAGGATGCTGAATTTCTCCACCACATATCCCACCGCATTCCGGTACAGGTAAAAGATGGCCGCGAGAGGAATCACTGCTCCAAAGATTCCCAAAAGCACGCCTTCTACCACGAACGGCGCACGAATCATATAATTCGTAGCTCCGATTAATTTCATAATTTCATTCTCATGCTTGCGGAATGCAGCCGCAACCGAGATCGTATTGCTGATCAGGAATATGGCAACTGCCAGAAGTACACCGATTATCATTACAGACAGCACGCCAATCACCTTATTGATGCTGGTGATGCCTTCCGCCGCGGTGCTTGAATAGTTCACCCTTCTGACGATATCCTGGCTCTTCAGCCAGGTGACAAATTCTTCCTGATTCTCTAAGTCATTCAGGAAAATATCATAAGAAGAAGAATTGGCAAGCGGATTATCGTCGCGGAACCCTTCCGCCAGATCCATCTTATCCTCTCCGAAATAATCGACCTTCATCTCTTCCCAGGCTTCCTCAGACGAGGTGAATTTAATCTCCTTCACTTCCGGTCTCGCTTTCAGCGTCTCGCCGAACTTGGCAATCGTCTCATCCGTTGTACCTTCATTAAAAAATACGGTGATTCCCACCGTGCTTTCCGTATTCTTAACCACGTACTGTACGTTCACTACGATGGAAAAGAACAGGCAAAACAAAAAAATACACGCAGAAATCGTCGCGATCGAAGCAAGCGAAAACAGAATATTTCTGCATATATTATTTACGCCCTGTTTCAGGCAATACCAAAATGTACTAATCCTCATGTGTATATCCGCCCTTTTTCTCGTCGCTCACGATGGTCCCGCGATCCATGGTAATCACCCGTTTCTTCATGCGGTCTACGATTTCATGGCTGTGGGTGACTACGATTACCGTGGTTCCTCTCCTGTTGATCTCATCTAACAGCTTCATGATTTCCATGGAGTTATGGCCATCTAAATTGCCCGTAGGCTCGTCGGCTAAAAGTATCTCCGGGCGGTTAATCAGTGCCCTGGCTATCGCAACACGCTGCTGTTCGCCTCCTGACAGCTGCTGCGGATAAAATTTGTATTTTGAAGAAAGTCCCACCATTGTCAGCATGGTTGGTACCGATTCCCTGATGCTCCTGGCGGAAGCGCCGATGACACGCTGCGCAAATGCCACATTCTCGTATACATTGCGGTCCTTTAACAGCCGGAAGTCCTGGAAAATCATTCCCAGCCTCCTGCGGTACTTGGGAATGTAGCGCCTGGGCATCTTCCCGAGGTTCATATCGTTCACGATTATCTTGCCGGAGGTCGGTTCCACCTCTTTTAACAAAAGCTTTAAAAGCGTTGATTTACCAGAACCGCTCCGTCCAATGATGAAAACGAACTCTCCGTCCTCAACCGTTATGTTGATGTTACGCAAAGCCTTGTTTCCGGTTTCGTATGTTTTATTTACATTCCACAGTTCGATCATCTTTTTCCTCTGAAGTCTTGTTTCATTCCTTTATCTCGTTCCGCTCCTTTGCAGTACCGGCCATGCTCCGCTTCGCTCTACGAAAAGAGCCAGGAAAGAATCTGATTTTGTGCCTGCACAGCGCAGATTCTTTCCTGTCTCTTCCCCCAATGCTTAAGCTGCGCACACAGCCGCGCTGCTTTTTCTCTTTAGTAGTCCTGGTTCTCCATATATTTCATATACTTCACAACCATAAGCGCAATCTTGAATGTGATCGCATCCTCAAATACCCTCAGATCAAGCCCTGTGCTCTTCTGCAGCTTATCCAGTCTGTATACCAGCGTATTTCTGTGAATATAGAGCTGTCTCGATGTCTCAGAAACATTTAAGCTGTTCTCAAAGAACTTGTTGATCGTGGTAAGCGTCTCCTCGTCAAACTCGTCAGGAGATTTGCCGTCAAAGATTTCCTTGATGAACATACGGCACAGCGGAAGCGGAAGCTGATAGATCAGTCGTCCGATGCCCAGCTTGCTGTATGCAACTACATTCTTGTTGCTGTAGAAGATCTTGCCTACATCCATCGCCATCTTGGCTTCCTTGTAGGAACGGGATACTTCCTTGATCTCACCGACGATCGTACCGAAGGCCACGTGAACCTGAGTCATGGCTTCTGTGTTCAGCATGTCCAGAATGGTATTTGCCGTCTTCTCCAGTTCCTCGTATGTCTCGCCGTCCCGGACTTCCTTCACCAGGATGATGTTCTTCTCATCCACCGCGGTAACAAAATCCTTCGTTTTGGCAGCAAATAAATTGCGGACTGTCTCTAATGCGTTGACATCCTTCTCATGCTGTGTCTCAATGATGAATACGACACGCTTGATGTTTGTCTCAATGTGAAGCTTCTTGGCGCGGTTGTAGATATCCACTAAAAGCAGATTGTCCAGAAGCAGATTCTTAATAAAGTTATCCTTATCAAAACGCTCCTTGTAAGCAACCAGAAGACTCTGAATCTGGAAGGCGGCAAGCTTGCCGACCATGTATACGTCGTCACTGCCTCCCTTGGCAAGAAGAATATATTCTAACTGGTGCTCATCAAAAACCTTGAAAAACTGGTATCCCTGAATTACCTGGCTGTCAGCCGGAGAATCCACAAATGCCAGGATAGAACTCTCATAATCTTCTGCATCAGGAAATGTTGTTGCCAATACCTTTCCTTCCGTATCACATATGCATAAATCAATTCTCGTAATTCCTTTTAATCCTTCAATCGTCGTTTGAAGTATTTGATTCGAAATCATGGCACACTCTCCTTATCGTAAATTTTCCCTTATTCTATATTAATGCAAAAACTAAAAAAAAGCAAGCGAGTATAGCACTCGCCTGCTTAAATTTTCATAAAATTTAGTTTAAGATTACCAGTTCTGTATCCTTATCGAATACATGGATCTTTGTTAAGTCAAGAGCAAGCTTTACAGTATCGCCAGGTCTTGCGGTTGTACGAGGATTTACTCTGGCTGTAAAGTTAGCGTCATCAACATCGAAGTATAAGTAAACTTCAGCACCTAACAGCTCGTAAACTCTGATGGTTGCATCGATGATGCTGTTCGGGGAAGATGCAAGGAATGCTTCCTCATCATGTAAATCTTCCGGACGGATACCTAAAACAACAGTCTTTCCAACATAGCCGGCACCCTCTAACTTCTTCGCTTTTCCTTCCGGAAGTGCGATGGTGTGTCCGCCGAATGTAAGAGTAACGTCGCTTCCGCTCTTAGCAACGGTAGCTTCGATTAAGTTCATCTGAGGAGCTCCGATGAATCCGGCAACGAACTTGTTGCCTGGCTTGTCGTATAAGTTCTGCGGAGAATCAACCTGCTGAACAACACCGTCCTTCATAACTACGATTCTGGTACCAAGTGTCATAGCCTCTGTCTGGTCATGTGTAACGTAGATGATAGTTGCCTGCAGTCTCTGATGTAACTTGGAGATCTCAATACGCATCTGGCCTCTCAGCTTAGCATCCAGGTTGGATAACGGTTCGTCCATTAAGAAGACTTTAGGATTACGTACGATAGCACGTCCCATAGCAACACGCTGTCTCTGTCCACCGGATAATGCCTTCGGCTTTCTGTCTAATAAATGCTCAAGGTCAAGGATTCTTGCTGCTTCGTGAACCAGCTTGTCGATCTCGTCCTTTGGTGTCTTTCTCAGTTTCAGACCGAATGCCATGTTATCGTATACGGTCATATGCGGATACAGAGCGTAGTTCTGGAATACCATTGCGATATCTCTGTCCTTCGGCTCAACGTCGTTCATTAATTTGCCATCGATGTAAAGTTCACCGGAGGAAATATCTTCCAGACCAGCGATCATACGAAGGGTTGTGGACTTACCACATCCGGAAGGTCCTACGAAAATAACAAACTCTCTGTCTGCGATTTCCAGATTGAAATCCTTTACTGCTTCGAATCCGTTCGGATATTTCTTTGTGATGTTCTTTAATGATAAACTTGCCATCGCTTAATCCTCCTAATTTTGAATAAAAATATGTGTTTGTTCTTCTTCCCAGACCCGCGGCCCCTGGCTGCTGTCTGTTTCATTTACTGACCTAATCATACATGAACACCACTTCTTTTACCATATGGCAATTAACCAAAATCCAATTCTGCCTTTTGGCTAATTTGTATATTCAATAAAAAAAATGACTGAAACGTCAAAATATCGAAAGTTCCGGCCGGGCATTTCTGTCTAATATCTCTAACCTGTTCCGCATCCGTCCCGGATTTGGTCGGAAACGACAAAACAGCGCCGAATTTCTTCGCGCTGTCTTGTTTATATTTTCGTAAGATTTACTGTTTTCTGACCAGGACATTCAGCCACCGTGTGTCAGAATGACCAGAGCGGACATCCTCGGTTTCCCAGATCTTTACTACATCAAACCGGTCGTTGTCTTTCAGTACTTCCTCCATGGCATCCTCTGTGTAGTCACAGAAATACCGTTCTCCCCGGAAGCCCTCAAAGTCTCCCAGCTTAAAGGACATATAAAGAATTCCACTGTCTTTTAAGGCCCTTGCTATCTTTGTAAGAATGTCAGACAGTTCCTTTTCCGGAACGTGAAGCAGGGAAGCGCAGGCCCAGATTCCATCAAACACGCTGTCGAAATCCATCTCCTCAAAGGTCATATGGAGTACTTCCAGCCCTGTGTGAATCTCCGCCAGTTTACACATCTCCTCTGATGCATCCATGGCCGTCACATCGTATCCCAGTTCGTAGAAAATCAGGCTGTCCCTTCCGGAGCCGCATCCGAGGTCAAGAATCGTATCCCCTTCCTCCAGCAGATTTAAAAATTCCGTTCTAATCTCCGACATATCCTGATCCACTGTCTCTTCGAACACCTTTGCCGCATACTTATTATAATAGTCTATCGAGTCCAAAACAATCCTCCTGTTATTCCTTTCCACTCTATTAAAGTATCTCTATGGTTTTCTCGGTAATCCTTACTTTTCCATCTTTTAAGAGATGGCCAACCGCACGTTTAAATGCGTTCTTGCTCATCTGAAACTCACGCTTGATCACCTCCGGCGCCGCCTTGTCCGTAAAGGGAAGCACTCCGCCGAACTGGTCTCCGATTACGGCAAGTACCCGGGCCGAATCATCGTCCATCTGTAAATATGCCTTCTGTCTCGGGCTTAAATCCAGCTTGCCGTCCTCCCGCACCTTGGTCACCCGGGCCGACACCGTGTCTCCTTCATGATAATCGTCAAAGAGCTCCTTCTTTGGAATCAGTCCGTAGTACTTATGATCGACCGCCACGAACGCTCCAAGATTCTCATTGATCTCATAGATCGTTCCCGTCACCTGATCGTCTTTCTGATAAGGCGATTCACTGCTCATGTAGGCATAAACCCGCATGGTAGCCGCAAGTCTCTGGCTCTTATCTACATACAACGCTACCAGAACAGATTCGCCCTGGCGTACCTTATGCGTCTGCTCACGGAACGGAAGAAGAAGATCCTTCTCCAGTCCCATGTCGAGAAAGGCTCCGATTTTGGCGACCTCCTTTACCGGAAGCATCGCTGTCTCTCCTACCGAAAGCTTCGGGATCCCTGTCGTTGCAATCAGGCGGTCCTCCGAGTCTTTATAAATAAATACGCTGATTTCATCGCCCGGCTTCGCTCCCTCCGGAACCTGTTTCTTCGGAAGCAGAACGGAAGCTTCTGAAGCTGCCCCCTCCCCCAAATATACGCCGAACTCCTTGACCCTCTGCACCGTCAGGGTCTGCACTTTTCCCAGTTCTATCATATTATATCCTCTCTCGTTTTTCCCCGCAGCCATATCACTGCATAAGCCGCTCCCTGCTCATCACAGAGAGAAACCGTGTATCCTTCATCCGTCCGGCTGACATGCGGATAAACCACATCGCCGCAGACGGCTGCCTTCTTATACTCCACCCGGAGTTCTCCGACCTCGATTTCAGCCGGAAGCACCTCCCTGGCTATCTCCACATACTGGGCATTATTCACATGATGATTCGTGTCGATGTGGTGTTTGGCGATCGTCACGCACTCCGTCTCCACATAGTCTGCAGGTACCGTGATCTTCCGGGGCGCGTACTCCATCTCCAGGCGCTTCTCATCGCCTCTGCCGTATCCACGGATATTCTCTTCCTTCACCTTCACAGGGCGGCCCAGCTCCGTATCAAACAGAAACCACACGGAATTGGCCCTCACCAGGTAATTTCCTGCCTGATCGCAGATGGTAAAATTACGGTATCCGTAAAAGCCCTTAAAATCATAGGGCCATGTACCGATGACCACTTCCTCTCCCAGAGCCGGATACCGGTCAATCACAATCTGCCAGGAAGAGAGCCACCACGCCTGATGGTGTTCTGTCAGATAGGAAATTCCAAGCCCGATATCCTCCGACTGGAACGTCGAACAGTCCTGTAAGTAATTCATAATACCTGTAAGCGTCAGTTTTCCGTATTCATCCGTCTCACTGTACCGTATCCTGCTGCCAAATGTGTACATGCTGCACCTCTCATCAAAATTAAGTAACATTATAAAGCATTTTGCCTGTCTTGTCCAGAAGAAGGAACGATTCTGCTGCAGAAAAAGAAGCAGTTCCTTATGGATTCCTGCTTCTTTTCATGTTTCTGCAATTTATAAGATGACATTCTCATAAAATACTGCAAAACCCGCAGGACAGCTCCTGCGGGTTTCATCAAGACTGGGCTACAAGGATTCGAACCTTGAAATGACGGAGTCAGAGTCCGTTGCCTTACCATTTGGCGATAGCCCATTAACACAGCGAAATTTATTATACAAGATGTTGGTGTGATAGTCAAGCACTTTTTTATTATTTTAATCTCGCTGTGTCAATAAAGCCTTTCTTTCCTCTACTTTACAACTACTTCCAACTTCTCCTCTCCCAGAACTTCAAACGTAATGTTTGTGGAAACGTCCGCAGATACGCCTGCGGACGTTCTCTCTGCCCGAAGCGTAATTTTCCCGTCTGCCCTGCCGGCCGACACAGTCATGACTACATTTCCGTTCAGATCCGTTACTCCGGTCTCCGCAGTCATTCCCTCCTCCGGGAGCCAGAGAAGGAAGCGTACCCCGTCAGCAAAGTCATAATCCGGCCTGCTGCTTTCCTGTCCGACTGCCACAATACTGCCGGGACGTACCATAAGCGGCAGGGAGAAGTAATCGTGTGTTTCCTTCTGCCATCTGCCTCCTTTGACAGTCGTTCCGGTAAGTAAATTCACCCATACGCCCTCCGGAAGGTAGTATTCCACCTCTCCCGATTCTTTAAATACCGGAGCCACAAGAAGTGAATCGCCCAGCATATACTGCTTATCAAGCGGTTCGCAGGCCCGGTCCTCCGGAAATTCCACAAACATCGGACGCATCATTGGAATGCCCTCTTCATGAGCTTTTACCGCCTGCCGATAGAGGTACGGCATCAACGCACATTTTAACTTCACGAATTTCCGGAGCACGTCGCAGGCCTCGTCATCGAACAGCCACGGCACGCGGTAGGAGGAAGAACCATGAAGCCTGCTGTGAGAGCTTAACAGGCCGAACTGGCACCATCTCTTGTAAATATCCGCCGGCGCTGTATTCTCAAAACCGCTGATATCGTGGCTCCAGAAACCAAAGCCCGCGCAGGCCAGAGAGAGGCCGCTCCGTATAGTTTCAGCCATTGACGGATAAGTCGCCGAACAGTCGCCGCCCCAATGAGCCGGAAACTGCTGGCCGCCCACTGTCGCGGAACGGGCAAACAGCACGGCTTCCCCCGTCCCCCGTTCTCTTTCCAGAAGCTGGAATACAGCCTGGTTGTAGAGATAAGTATAATAATTATGCATTTTCACCGGATCAGACCCATCGTAATAAGCGATATCCTTCACCGGAACCCTCTCGCCAAAATCTGTCTTAAAACAGTCCACTCCCATATCCAGAAGCGTCTTTAATTTGCCCTGATACCAGGCGGCCGCATCCGGATTGGTGAAATCCACCAGCCCCATGCCGGCCTGCCACATATCGGTCTGCCATACATCCCCATTCGTCTTTCTGATCAGATAGCCATGCTCCATTCCTTCCTGGAACAGAGGAGATTTCTGTCCGATATACGGGTTAATCCACACGCAGATCTTTAATCCCCGGTCGTGATACCGTTTCAGCATACCGGCCGGATCCGGAAATGTCTTTGGATCCCAGGTAAAATTACACCACTCATACGCCTCCATCCAATAGCAGTCAAAATGGAACACATGCAGAGGAATATCCCGGTCCGCCATCCCCTGGATAAATCCGGACGTCGTCCCCTCGTCATAATTGGTCGTAAAGGAGGTGGTCAGCCAAAGGCCAAAGGACCAGGCCGGAGGCAGCGCCGGTTTACCGGTCAGTTTCGTATATTTAGAAATGGTTCCCTTCGGGGTAGAGCCGTTAATCACATAGTAATCGAGTCTCTCCCCCTCCACGGAAAACTGCAGACGCTCCACCTTTTCGCTGGCAATCTCATAGGCGGCGTCCCCTTCATTGTCCAGAAGCACACCGTACCCCTTGTTGGTAATATAAAACGGAATATTTTTGTATGTGATTTCGCTCGCTGTCCCGCCGTCCTCATTCCACATTTCAACCACCTGGCCGTTCTTCACAAACGGGGTGTATCGCTCGCCCAGTCCATAGATGCACTCATCCACATCAATAGCCAGCTGCTCCACCATATAAGTTTTTCCTGTATCCCGGTTTGTCATATGAGCCATATTGCGGTATCCTGTACTGGTCAGCTCCCGTTCCCCGTCAAGGAAGCGGATTCCCCAGCAGTTTGGCCGCTTGTCAATGACCGCAGTCGTACGGCCGCTCTGATAGCGGATTTCATCCTCCGTCTCCTCAACCGTCACATGAGGGGTGGTCTGATGGATCCGGGCGAAGGGGCCGTTGTATGCAGTTCCCTCAAAATGTCTCACGGAAACCTTAATCACATCTTCCATTGGGCTGGAAAGGCGGACCGTAAGCATCCCCAGGTTTAAGCAGTCCCCTCTTCCCGCAATATGCTTTCCCGGCGCGTAGAGGATGAGTTCATCCCCCTCTCTCCGGCTGTCTGCGAACTCTGTCGCATAGAGCGGGGTTATTTCCTTTTTTGTACACCAGTAACCTTCCGTAAATTTCATAGATGACCTTCCTTTCAAAAATTATAGGAACATTTTACTGATCTGAACGGCTTCCGAAGTCGAAACGCCATGTCCAGATTCTATCGATAAAACACGCTTTTTAGCATAAATTCATCATATCATAAGAATCCCTTTTGCAACATAGACAATTCCGAACTGTCATTTGCATTTTTTTGACTAACCTTGTATCCTCCCATTTACAGAGAAGGCCGCCAATCTTATCAAAAATTCGGCATCACGCCGGAGTCTTTAAGGGGAATTTTCAAGAAATATCAGGAATTCAGCCGAGCGAATTCAGAAACCGCTGAACCGGCTGTACAAGTAAGACCTCTTTCCAGCAATAACAAAAAAGCTTTCAAGCACAGAATTCTCATGCTTAAAAGCTTTTTTTACTGGGCTACAAGGATTCGAACCTTGAAATGACGGAGTCAGAGTCCGTTGCCTTACCATTTGGCGATAGCCCATCAACACAACGGTTGTATTATACTATACCATTTTCTCCTCGTCAAGCCCTTTTTTCATATTTTTTCTATTTTCTTTATTATTCCTTCAAATCAAACAGTTTAGGTCATATTTCTGATGCGTCACATGACACAATCCGTATCAAACCGCCGGAGGCGTATCAGCCGGCGCTTCCGTCCGGGTTTCAGTGGGCGCTTCCGTTGGAGGCTCGGTGGGCGGAGTGCTCTCCGTCTGCGGTACAGATTCTGTCTCGGCCGGTGATGTGGCAGAAGCCTCAGACGATTCCTCCGTCTGAGGCTGTGTTTCCGTTTCCTTTGTCTCTTCTGTTTCCGGCAGCGTCACCGGTTCCTCGTTTGCTCCGCCATCCCCGATGACCGGGGTCTCAAAGGTACCTTTCACCGTTGTCTGCTTTCCGTTCTTCGGAGATATTCCGCCGAGCACAAACGTGTATGAAGTTCCGCCTTCCAGGCCGCTTACGTAAATCTCACAGGTGGAACTGTCTGTATCGCCTACCATGGCGGAGTAGGTGGTTCCTCCCTCATCCTTTACCGATACGGTGGGATTCTTCCACTTCACTTTTGTCTTGAAATTGACCGTAACCACCCCGTTCTCATAATCGACGTAATCAATCGTGATCTTCGCGTCTGACACCGGCACCTGTGCTTCCGTCGTCGGCGCCTCCGTCGTCATCTCCGGCAGGCCGGAAGGAACCGGAGCGGTCGTCTGCGGAACCGGGGCCGCTGTGGTCTGATTACCTGTCTCAGACTCAGATTCCTCCGCAGTCGTTGTCTCCTCTGTCGCCGCCTCTGTTGTAACGGGAACAGTCGTAACCGGCTGCGTGGTTGTCTGCGCCGCGGTCGTCATATCCTCACTCACGCCTGCATGGCCTCCGACTGCGTAGGAACGTTCCGTGATCTCCTTCGCAATCTCCTCCATGGTCAGTGGCGCCAGCTTCTCCATATCCTCCATGGTCAGCGCCGGATTCTGATCAATCAGTTCCTTCAGGAAATATGCTTTTCCATAAGAGATCCTGTACTCATCCGCCAGCGCCTTTACATCATCTTCTTCAATCACCTGCTGGTCGTATACCACAGCCTTCACCTGATTTTCTTCCAGGGAACTCTGAATATCATTCACGACCGAGGACCGCAGAGCCGATGCCTTGCTGATACTGTCATTGGAGACAGTTACCAGAATGGCATTGTCCAGATCATCCAGGTAGCCATGAGTCACCATGGAACCGATCACTGCGTTCACCGCCACATTTAGATCAACTCCCTTAAGATTCATGTCTTCCATAATGGCTTTTGCATCTTCGTTCAGCGGCTCTGCCTCCAGTACCCGGTTCTTCCGGTTCACGGACAGTTCCACACTGGGATTGACATCGATGCCGATCACGGAATCCACTTTCCCGTTGCGGTACGTATATGTGCCTCCTGCGGCTGCCACCATGCAGAGACACGCTGCTGCCAGAGCCGCCATCACACGCATGCGTCTGCGCATCACAGCGATGGAACTGACAGCCCTCCCGGCCTCCTCATGCAGCTCCTCCGCTGTCATCTGAGGCATGGTTAAATCAATTTTATCCAGCACATTCGGAGTCAGGTCCATGACCGCAGACTTCAATTGTGCTTTCAGTTGTTTTCTGTTCAGTTGTCTGTCGGTTTTGTGAAACATGAACGCTCACTCCTTTCTTTTGCAGATGCAGAACTTCCGGCACCGTACCTGCGGGAAACTCCCTGCTCTTTTTATGTTAAATAGTTTTCCAGCTTTTTCATCGCGCGGTTGTATTTGGAAAGTACCGTAGCCAAAGGCATGCCTAATGATGCTGCAATCTCCCGGTGCTTCATGCCTGCAGTCGCGTGAAGAAGGACGATCTCCCGCTCTTCCTCTTTCAATATCTTAAGAGCCGCGGCCAATACCAGCTTATCCGCCGCCTGTTCAATCTCAGGGCATACTTCCCCCGTCTCTTCGCCTTCCAGATCCTCAAACGCGATATCAGACTCATGCTTCTGATTGCGAAACTTCATATAGCATAAATTCCTGGCTATGGTAAACATCCACGCCAGCGGCTTCCCCTGGGACTTATATCCCGCAGCGGAAGTCCATACCTTTATATAGGTTTCCTGCATGATCTCTTCGGCATCCTGGGGATTCTTTACAATAGACAGGATAAACCCGTAGATTGACCGGTCTGTATTCTGATATAATTGTCTGAACGCTTCCTGGTCTCCTGTTCCAACCTTATTAAGGAGCACCTCATCGCTTAACCGGCCGTAATCTTCCGGCCCATCAAGGCTCATCATACCCATAAATAACATGGAGTCGATTTCCTTTCTACTAAGTTAATGCAGGATGCTGTCTTCTTATTGCATATTATGGAAATTTTTTTGTTTCCTTATTCTTCCACGCCAAAGCCGCTTTCTGTCGTCATGACCAGACAGCACCTGCTATCCCGCTCTGCTACCTTCTCTGTTATCTCTTTCCTGATCGCTTCTCTCGCCGCCCTGTCGTAATCCCTTGGAACGACCAGATCGAAGATCAGATTGATCTGTTTTTCACCTTCCACCATCCGAAAATCATGGAAGCTGCACTTAGAATCGATGCTCATAACGATCGATTCCACCATTTTCTTAAATTCCGTTACCCTGCTGTCCTTTGTCTCGATGGGATCCATATGGATCACGAGAAAAATTCCGAAACGGCGCTGTGCTTCCCGTTCCACATAATCAATGATCTCGTGGGATTTTTCGATGCTTACATCATTCGGAACCTCCGCATGGATGGATGCCATACTTCTGGAAGGCCCGTAATTATGTACGATCAGGTCATGGCTTCCCACAATGCCGTCAAAGCTTTCTACAAATTCCGTAATCTCCCGGTAGAGCTTCGGATCGATGGGCTCTCCGATTAGCGGCGCCAGCGTGTCCCTGGCAATTCCGACACCCGCCCACATAACGATAAGCGACACGATGAGCCCCACAATTCCATCGATATTGATCCCCCAGATTCCATAAACCAGAATCGAGAGTATGGTCGCCGAGGTAGTGCCCACGTCGCCCATGGAATCAGCCGCCGTCGCCATCATAACGGAAGAGTTGATCCTCTTTCCCAGCTTTCTGTTAAACATGCCCATCCACAGCTTCACGCAGACCGACATCAAAAGAATTACAATCGAAATATACTTAAACGTCATCTCCTCCGGATGGAGAATCTTGCCGGCAGACGTCTTAAACAGTGAAAAGCCTACCTGGATGACGATAAACGCCACGATAAACGCCGCAATATACTCCACACGGCCGTGCCCGAAGGGATGGTCCTCATCCGCCGGCTTGCCTGCCATCTTTACGCCGATAAAACCAATGATGGAGGAGGCTGCGTCCGATAAGTTGTTAAATGCATCGGCCATAACGGAAATGCTGTTGATCAGCAGTCCGATAAACAGCTTCGCGGCAAATAAAAGCACATTGCAGCAGATCCCCACAGTACTGGCCATCAGGCCATACTCCGTCCTCACTCCAGTGTCTCCCGTATTCTCGTAATCCTTAACAAATGTCTTCACTAAAAAATCTGTCATGTTACTCCCTGTCCTCATACATAACCCGCTCTAAAAACAGACCTTCCGGCGGTGCGGTAAAACCGGCCGCCTGCCGGTCCAGTTTCAGCAGGATTTCCTTCATTTCCTGCGGACTGCGTTCTTCCAGCCCGATCTCAATCAGCGTTCCCGTAAGAATCCTGACCATATGATATAAAAAACCGTTTCCCGTATAGCGGATCAACAGTTTCGTGCCTTCTTTTTCAATTGTGATATCAGAAATCGTCCTGACTGTGGACTTTTTCATTTTTTTATTGCCGCAGAAGCTCTTAAAATCGTGTTCCCCCAGAACACAGGCCGCAGCCTCCTTCATGCGGTCTGCCGACAGCTGCTTTCCGAGCCCATAACAGTACTTTCGCTCGAACACATCCTTCTTCGGCCCCATCTCAATTCGGTATAAATACGTTTTTTGTACAGCATTTAACCTGCTGTGAAACTTGTCCGGCACTTTCTCTACAGAGAGCACGGCAATATCCTCCGGCAGGTACTGATTAAAGTATGCCCTGATCTGGTCTTCCGTCATACCGGTATCTGCATGGAAATTGGCCGTCTGTGCCAGCGCATGAACTCCGGCGTCCGTTCTTCCCGATCCGTGAACCTCCACCGGCCTTCCGGTGAGTTTAAGCAGGATACCTTCCAGCTTTCCCTGAATCGTATTACCCGTGTTGCCCTGTTTCTGCCAGCCGTCATAGCGGCTCCCGTCATACTGAAGTACTATTTTGTAATTTTTTATCACGTTTTTTCGCTCCTGTCCTGCTTACGATCCAAGCTGCTGCTGCAAATAAGATAGTTCCAAAAGCCACTCCCGCACAGTCCAGCCAGACATCACTGATCTGTCCCGACCTGCCAGCCACAAAAAGCTGAATCGTCTCATCGGCAAACGGTACCAGAAAGCCTGCCAGCACCTGAGACAGAACACGGCTGTGCAGCGGCAGGACATACGTCTGAAAGCAGAGGCAGAGCAGTATCCCCAGGGCGGCATATTCCGTAAAATGCGCGGTCTTGCGGATCACATGTTCCGTAATAATGGTTCCGTCCACACCTCCTGCGGTCAATACCTGCTGCACCAGCCGCAGCACCGCACCGCTGTCCGCAGAGGAGAGATCGGCGTTCTTCATGGAATTGGAGAAAATAAACAGCACATAGAGTACTGCCGCAGCACTCCAAAAACACTGTCTCTTCGTAATCTTCATCTTCATCGCAGGATCCCGCTCTTATCAACCAGTTCGGCTGCTTTCTTCAGCACATCTTCATCCTGGACAAGTGCCAGCCTCACATAGCCCTCGCCGGAAGGCCCGAAAGCGCTTCCCGGAGTGACCAGAAGTCCGGACTTTTCAGCCAGTTCCATGGCAAAAGAACTGGAATCGGTAAAGTTATCCGGTATCTTCGCCCACACAAACATCGTAGCCTCCGGCTTCTCCATCCTCCAGCCGATCGCTGTCATGCCGTCACACAGGGCATCCCGCCTGCGTTCATAGGCCTTTCTTGTCTCTTCCACGCATGCCTGATCCCCCGTAATCGCCGCAATTGCTGCCATCTGAACGGGCAGAAACATACCGTAATCCATATTTGATTTCAGCATTTTCAAATGACTCACGACTTCTTCATTGCCCACGCAGAAACCGATTCTCGCGCCGGCCAGCCCGTAGGTCTTTGACAGCGAATTAAATTCCACACCAACCTCTTTTGCTCCCGGAAAGCGGAGAAAGCTTCCGCATGTCCTGCCGTCGAATACCAGTTCGCTGTATGCATTGTCGTGCAGAACTATCACGTCATGCTTTTTGGCAAACGCGATTACCTCTTCATAAAAACTGTCCGGAGCCATGACTGTGGTCGGATTATTGGGGTAAGAGATGACCATGAGCCTGGCCTTTTCCGCCACCTCTTCCGGTATCTCCTTCACATCGATGACATATCCGTTTTCCTTTTTCTGAGGCATATAAAAAAGGGTGGCACCCGCCAGAAGCGGACCATCCGCAAACACAGGATAACAGGGATCAGGAACCAGAACGATATCGCCCTCATCAGCTATGGAAAGCGCGATATGAGCCAGTCCCTCCTGAGACCCCAGCAGAGAACAGATCTCCGTATCCGGATTTAAGTTCACGCCGTAACGCCGCTCATACCACTGTGCCACCGCCTTTAAGAGTTCCTTCTGGTCACTGATGGCATAGACGTAATTTTTCGGATCCGCAGCCGCCCTGCACAGGGCATCGGTAATATGCCTGGCCGGCGGTATGTTAGGCGCTCCCACGCCTAAATCGATTACAGTCTCTCCCCGTTCTTCCTTCTGTCTTTTTATCTCCAGTAATTTAGAAAATATTCCTTCTCCGAACCGGTCCATTCTCTCAGCAAACCGCATAGATTCCTTTCCACCTCATTCTTCCATCAAAATTCATAATGTTACCATTATAGTACAAAGGTGGACATAATACAAGAAAAGCGATAAAAATTCACGATTTTACAGTTACCGGTAATTCGTCAGGCAATTTTGACACATCAGGCGTTCCATGCTGTCACACATGGAACGCCTGATGCTTTTTTCTATCATTTCCGATCCGCAGGGCGGTTTTCTGCCCCGCGGTCTATGACTGCTGTTCTACTGCACCGACTCCAGATAGGCCAGCACTGCCTTCAGGCAGCCGTCTACCCCTACCAGACCACTTTCCAGAGAGAGATGATAATTCTGAGCCTTTCCCCATTCATTGCCGGTGTAATACTGATAGTAATCCTTTCGTTTCCGATCCACCTCACGGATTCTGCTCTCCATCTTCACCGGATCCACTCCGGTCTCCAGAGAATTCATCCGTCTGATCCGGTCTTTCATTTTCGCGTAAATAAACAGGTTGACACTGTTCTCAAGAACCATATCCGCACACCGTCCTACGATCACGCAGGGTCCCTGCTCTGCCAGCTTCCGGATCACTCTGGACTGTGCTAAAAAGATCTGGTCCGACATGGGAACCTGATAGATAGACGAAAATGGTGAGTAGAAATGGCGGTCCAGCGGATCTTTGATCAATGGCATGTTCTCATCATAATGAAGGAACGCATCCTCCGGCATGTCACTCTCCTCCGCAGCCATGGAAATCAATTCCTTATCGTAAAACGGAATCCCCAGACTCTCAGCCAGCCTCACTCCCAGTTCACGCCCGCCGCTTCCAAATTCACGACTGATTGTAATCGCTCTTTCCATAAACCATTCCTCCTTGTCCTGAGCACACAAAACGGCTGAAACAGGCCGTATGCGTACCATGTATGTGCTGAAACTCATACCTGCATTGTACCACATCCGGCCGTTTCTGTATACTGGTTTACAGATCGTTTCTTCGCCGGTTTCCCGTAAGAAATCAATCGGGAATTGCGTTTTCAGAATATGTAGTATATGATATAAATGATAACCGGACAGGACGTTAAGCTGCCGTAAATTCGCGGAGAATGGAGAGACTCATGATTGGATTGGTAATTACGGGACATGGTCAGTTTGCTGCCGGGCTGGTCAGCGCACTGGAACTGTTGATTGGACATCAGGATCTGCTGACCGCTGTCGATTTCGAAGCCGGACAGAATGAGGACCTGTTGACAGAGCATTTGAAGCATGCCGTCGAAGGCATGCACACTTGCGATGAGATCCTAATATTGTGTGACATGATCGGGGGATCTCCTTATAAATGCGCAGTCAGGCTGACCGCCATACTCCCGAAGATCACGGTCATATATGGAATTAATCTGGGTATGGCCCTGGAATTGACCATGCGGTGCAGGATGGGACTGGACAGAGATGCCGGAGCGCTTGCCGATGAAATGATAGATACCGGCAAAGCACAGATCGGTAAATACAGACCAGTGCCAGCCGGATCTTCCTGATTCTGCAGACAGGAATCAGCAGTATTCTCGAAAAAACTCACATTCTTCATCATTGCAGCGTGATGCTTCCTTCAGACGGATATTGCAGTGGAAAACGTGTCCCAAAGGCTGGTCCGCATTTCCAAAGTAACGGTATACAAACGGAATCTCAAACTCCATCAGTTTCTCCGCCAAAAGCGGCGCCTGATCTCTCAGGAAATCACCGGAAGCAGTCATAAGAAATACCGGTGGGTATTGACTGGTCACGAAGTTCACGAGACTGATCCTCTCAAACTCTTCTCTCGTCCCTTTCTCCGGCAGAAGATCTGCCATAAGCAGATTGCTCTGGTCCTTTTCGTCGTCGGAAACCGGCGTCCGGTAGACACCGCAGTTTAATGCAACAGCAGCAGGCACAAACCCCTTTGGCGGCTGAAAAGGATACGCCGCCGCATAGTCCGGGTTCGTACAGATCGCCGCATAAAGCCCCAGAATGTGGGCTCCGGCTGAATCGCCCACGCCGAATATCCTTGACCGGTCAAAACCATACTCCTTTGCATGGTCAAGCACCCATGCAAATACCCGGTTGGTATCCTCCAGAGACGCGGGATACTTGAATTCCGGAGCCAGGCGATAAGTAAAATTTACAACTGCAAATCCCCGGCGCGCCAGATCCATACAATAGTACTGGTATCTCTCCTTATCTCCGTATACCCAGCCGCCGCCATGGACGCTCACGATAACCGGGAGCGGCCCTTCCTCCTTTTGAAGACGGTATACATCGAGAACCTGCCATCCTGCATCCTCTCCATAGACGATATCATCATAACGCAGGATTCCCTCTGGGGTGGTAAGACCGGCATCCCGCCGGTCATCACCTTCCTTAAATAATTTACGAATGGTATCACTCAATTCTGACATCGTTCTCTTCACCTCTCTATTTTGTATTTCGTTTTGCCTCCAGGTCATGCTGAATCGTCACAATATATTTATCGATATTCATCATGAAACACAGAGCCAGGCATACTACCGCAATTATGGCGCCGCTGTATCCGAATCCGAACCGAATCATGGCAACGGCAGAGGCAGGCTGTACAGCGGCAGTCCCGTCATATCCGCCCATAGTGATGATCCAGGTACAGAGTGCGGAGCCGAGGCCGATTCCCACCTTCATTCCAAAGGAAGTACAGCAGTTGACGAGCCCCTCTGAGCGGACTCCGGTCTTCCATTCGCCGTAATCCACGACATCTGCGGTCATCGCAAAGATTCCTGACATGATTGGTCCCATCCCGGTTCCCTTTATAATCAGTCCCAGAAGAACCAGAGGGAAGCTGGAACCGGCTGCGCCAATCACCAGGCCGCCCAGTACCATCAGAAATGCACCGCTAACCATCAGTTTCCACTTTCCGTATTTCCGAATGACTTTCGGAAGCATAAGATTGACTATGATTGCCGGAATTGTGGTAGCCATGGATATGTAGGTTAAATAACCCAGATTGTTTAAAACGATGTTGCAAAAATAGAACGTTGTGGAACCGGTACTGACGATGCCAATATAAAGAAACATAAACAGCAGACTCTGAATATAAAAGTATCTGTTTTTTAAAAGTGCCGGCAGCGCTGTTTTCAACGGAACATTTTCCACCTGCACCACACCGGTTTCCGCGTCTTCTCCGATATGCTCCCTGGTTCCCAGAAAGCAGATCAGGCACATAACAAAGGTTACAATCCCGTAAATAATTGACAGCCAGAACCATCCGGCCGTAGACAGCAGAGTCGCCGTCACCGCGTTAATAACCAGCGTTGTAAGCTGCGTCATGACAAAACGCGTAGTAGCCGCAGAAGCACGGTCCTGAACATTGAGTGTCATGCGTGACAGCAATGCGTTAAAGGGAAGGTTATTCGCTGTATACACAATGCAGTTCTGAAAAATATAGGTCAAATATGCATAAACAAGTTTTCCATTACCGCTTAAACCCCCCGGAACATTAAATTCCAGGATCAGTGCGATCGCCATAAGCGGTGCCGTCCAAAGAACCCATGGCCTGGCTTTTCCCCAGCGTGTCTTCGTCCTGTCAACGACAGCCCCCATCACGATGTCGGTAATACCGTCAAACACCCGGGCCAGCAGCATCATTGTTCCGACCGCGGCTGCCGCAATTCCTACAGTGTCCGTATAATACGCAGTTAAAAATGTGGAGCAGAGCGCCACCGTGACGTTTGCTCCGCAGTCTCCCATACCATAAGAGATTTTTTCCGTCCATGATAATCCATTCTTCTTCCTTCCCATTGCTTCCCCTCTCCTGTCACTTGATTTTTATATCCCTCATTATAGCGGAGAGCGGACGGGAATTCCTTGCGTATTTTATCCAAAAACATCCATATATTGACCTGTACCCAAAAATGCGTCCCCTTTTTACCGTCATTTTTCTTTATTTCTTTCCATTTTTCTGTATTGGAACGGAGTAGTACCGTACTCCTGCTTAAACGCCAGTATCAGTCTCCGGTCATCCGAGAATCCATTGTTCAGGGCGATTTCCAAAATCCCGCTGTCGGAAGCCATCAGCTGCATCCTGGCCTTCTGAAGGCGGTATTTTGTCAGATATTCCGTAAATGTCATACCGGTATGCTTCTTAAAGAAGCGTGCGAAATACTCCCTGGAAAAGTAGAATTTTTCTGCAATCTCCGCCTGAGAAATCTTTTCCATGTAATGATTCTCGATGAATTGAAGGACACCTTTCAGCCGTTCAATATTCTTTTGATTATTAAGCGGCAGGATCACGTTCTTCTCCGCCACCCCCTCCTGCGTGATGTGGTACAGCAGCTGAAGCACCAGCCCCTTTCTATATATTTTCTCGTAGCGTGACAGCTCTGTTCCATCACCAAAGTGAGACAGCGTCACCATCAACTCTCTGATGACCGGAGTCGTCACCTCCTTTTCATTCAGAAAATACATATTCCGAAAATCCGGAAATACCTCCTCTAAAAACTCCCGCGAAATAATCAGGGCAATCACCACTTTTCTTCCATTCCCATATACCGAACGGTCCGGTATGATGTTGTGACTGCTTTCTGAATTCACCACAATCAGTCTTCCCGGCTGCGACCTGATGCAGGTTCCATCAATATAATGGAGACTGTTTCCCTGTAATGTATAAACAATCTCCAGTTCCTCGTGCCAGTGGTTAAACAACAGTTCATCACCAATTGACGGATAATAGGGAAGATTATAGATATGAAACGGATTATCTCCGTCATATTCAAACATCTGGCGCTTTGCAACAGGTTCACTCACGTTCCCACCTCTCTCCTGCCGCTGCAGGTCTTTACGCTTATCTCTCAGTACACAGCTTCTGTCTATTGTTTCTATTCTGATTATAGTGTTTTTTACATCTTCTGTAAATTAAAACGACATCCGGTCAGCCTTCCGTATTTGACAGACATTCTGAAAAGAGATACACTTACTGTAATACAACACACAAGAGAGTACTTTCTGACAGGAGGATCGCATTTTCATGAAATTAAAAAAACGTCTTTTCACCATTTCCGCCGGAATCTGTCTGTCTCTGGCACTTACCGCGGTGCATTTTCCTGCACGGCTTCAGGAAACCTTTGCCGCCGCAGACACGGGCAGCGAAACGAACCGTACCGGCTGGCTGCACAATGGCAGCCGGTGGCAGTACGCTCTCTCTGACGGCTCCCTGATTTGCGGCGGCTGGATCAAAGACGGGGATGGCTGGTATTATTTTGACACCGATGGAATGATGGTGAGTGATACTACGCTCGATATCGAGGGACATACCTACCGTTTTGAGCCTTCGGGAGCCTGGAGGGAGACTCCGCCGGCAGACCCTCTGTTCGTCCATCTTCCTTCTGGCCGGTTTGAACAGTCCGTCTATGAGCATCCATGGGCCGGAATCCGTATAACGCTGCCGGAATATACCTTTGCGCTGACCGCCGAAGAGCTGAACGCGCTGTCTGCCCATGATTATATCCCCAGCTATTACGATTTTCTGGCCATCATGCCGGAGCAGTCGCTCTTTGGAGTCGTCATCCAGTATAACAGCGATCCGATTGAACAGATTCTCACAGATGATCTCAATGTATTCTCTGCATTCTGGGGGAAATACGATTTGTCCCCTTCAGTCCCGCAGCCCGTAACTGTAGCCGGGCAGACTTATCAGAAAATGGTCTGCAGCATACCGGAAAATCTCAAGATGAACGTTTATCTGCGAAACCAGGAGAATAAGGTGATCTATCTCTTTTCAATCGCTGCCGACGAGGAAGCCGCCGATCGATTCATCGAAACGATTATTCCCTGTACGCGCTAACAACTGGTCTCGGAGTATCAGTTTAATAAAAAAGAAAATGCAGCAGAATCAGAAAGAACGTTATTATAACAATCGTCAGGTAAACTTATGATAAAAACAGAATTTGGAATTATCGATGCGATAGATCCGGAAAAAAATTATAATATCTATGAGCCAGAAACATATCACTGTGTCGCCATCGATGACGACAAGTATATCAGCGACTGGTGGCCCAGACTGCTGCTGATCAGGACCTATACACAGTCCCTGAAGCGCCCCTCCTTTGCCCTTGACAGATGGGGCGTTACCTTAATCCCGCCGGAGTCACTCCCCGCATTGCAGGATATCGTGATCAGCGACAGAAGAATTCATCACGATCACCAGTTGATTGCACTTGCAGACAAGATCAGCCAGGCGATTGATGAGCAGAAGTATATGATTCATTTTGGCATATAATACAAGAAAGCGGATCTCCATCACTGGAAATCCGCTTTCTTTCTCTTATCCTCAGAGCGCGAGACGGGGATCGAACCCGCGACCCCAACCTTGGCAAGGTTATTTAA
>OCAO01000082.1_pt1 | contig 80472 bp, 80 predicted proteins | sample 1477151 | NCBI WGS metagenome assembly OCAO01 (sample SAMEA2580298, study PRJEB22360) | human gut metagenome | biome: human gut; feature: human-associated habitat; material: faeces | place: Denmark | collected 2008/2010 | reverse complement strand
CCCGGCGCGCCTGTTTTCCGGAAAGGTTCCAGCTCCTTTCTTAATCGGTCAAATTTCAGTTTTGCCGAGTAACTTTATCTTTTTTCGCATACCTTATGCAAAACTGAAGCAACCCTTCCTGTTCGTCTTTTTTTAATATTTCTTCAAGCTCATTTACATTATCTGAAATAAAAAACAATAGTAGCCTTGCTTTAAATGCTTCTGAATAACTACATTTATACGCTTTTTGTATGTCGGAAATCCTGTATATATTGGTATCTTTCATATCTCACCTTCTTTAATTTTGAAAATTTTAAGTTTCCAAATCTACTGTCGGCATAGCTTTTACAATGCCAATTAACTTTATGTAACCCACATGGGCCTCCATCAACATATCCTTCTCTACCTTATGCTTTGTTCGATTAAAATCACGATGGCAAGCCTCTGCACGTGATTCTAATTCCACAATTAAAGCGTCCGCATCAATCGGTCTCATAGCTTTTCCTTTCCTCCGGTTATCCCGAAAAATCTTAATTTACCACCACTGTTTCGTTACAAGCTGGACACACAATCCTTTGTTCATACTCATTCATACCAAGATGTACATTTTCTATATCCTCTTTCTCGAACTCCAATATCGCACCACAGGTCTCACATGTTGTCCGGCGCTTCCGGCCGTATTCAATTACTTTCACCATCTCTTATACCTCCAAATCCTAATTTGTATACTTCCAGATAAGATAAGTGAGTTCCTTTTCTTCGATTTCAGTGATTGTACAATTATCTCTTTTTTCTTCCAGCGCTTTCATTCTTTCAAGATCTTCTTTACTCATACTATCCTCCTCAAAATATTAATATTATCTATTAATGAACCACAAACGCCGAATCTTTTTACATTTCTCACAGTAATACTCATGAACGCTTAAAGCAATCCGGAATCTAGTATCATGGAAGAGTACAATACGTTCTGCCATACTTAGTGATTCTGGGTAATGAGTTCTTAAACACTTACTTTTCCACATTCGAGCTTCTCCTTTTTGAAAGCTTAATATGCATGGTTTTGCGCCTTGCACTGGCGGGAGTCGAACCCGTCAGTTCGGAGACTTGAACCCTTCTGCACCATGCTGGACGCCCGGCGCCCGTGAAAATATTAATTCTCTTTATGAAATTCTTTGATAGTGTCCAATGGAATATAATGCGTACCGGCACTGACTCCTGTCCTGATATAATATTTCAGGCACCCATCTTTAACGGAACAATCATCCACACTTTTCTGCTCTTTCTTTCCGTCTCTGTATTCGATATTTAAATACATTTTAGTCCTCCCTCAAATATTAATAATAACAGTGACACTTCTTACAATCGCTCCTATAGCACCGATCCATGCGCCCAGGCCAAAATATTACTCGCCATTTTGCATGGCAGCACCGCTTCCGCTTCTTCTTCATTCCTCGTCTTCCTCCTTCGCACCCCAGTCTTTGCACTCTACAACCTCAAACTCATGCGCCCATTGACATTCTGGTTCGAATCTACATGATTTGCACGGACATTCGTCAGGTGGCATTATTGTAATTTCCATTCAACCTCTCCTTCCGAAAATTTTAATTCTCCTGCTCAATCAGTATCTCATTTTCCAGATCCCCACCAGCAGTAAGTATGTCTACCACGGTGGCTAAAGCAATCGGCCGATATTTCTTTTTAGGGTACTTTTGATATGTCCCTCCATCGGAATTAACACCATATTGCTTATGGTACTTTCTTGCCAATCTTTCATCCATAGGCTGTTTGCTATTTGTAAGTTTTACAGTACCTCCCTCTGGATATTTAAAAACTATCTTCCACATAGATTTCCCTCCAAAATCTTAATTTTCTGGATAGTTCTCAAGTTTAAAAATCGCCCAACGTAGAGCAGCTGTGGCCTCTGTGTCACGCTCTTTTTTGGCTTTTTCCATAAGTTCATATAATTTTTCAATTTTCTTTTTGTCCATAGCATTCCTCTCCTCGTCACCTCACAGAAACCTTAATCTGGAAACTCCTCCGTGGTCATACTTAATACCCGTTGCAATCCAGGATATCCATCCCCCAGGTGGACATATAAGTGCCCCACCTGTAGATCAGGTTCGAAACGGCAAAGCGTCCTTGCTCTTTTCCCCTGTGTTCCGTCTGGATATTCCCGGATCACCTTGTAAACATATAAAGTCATGTTCCGCTCCCCCCTCCTGCCAAATGATTTCCAGCCCTGGTACCGTGATACACCGTGGCTGCCCTGGCGCCATTGTTATTATCCCGGCGTCTTCCATCTGCTTAAGATGTAATTGTACACTGCTTGTACTCTCCAGTCCTACACCTTCCCCGATCTCCCGTACTGAAGGCGGCCAGCCGTGGGATATGGTGTACTGGACAATATAATCCCGGATCTGTCTGTGACGCTCTTTCATAGTTATCTCCCTATATCAGCAACCTCTTTACTTTCAAAAAACCACATATTTCTTCTGCTGATTTTCTTCCTATATTGCGTAGTTTCATAACTGCATCTTCTGGCGCAACTCCTTTTTGTTTTTTAATGTAGTCCACAATATCAGAAGGTGTTGTTAATTTATTTCTCATAAGCGCATTTCTGCTTTGATTAGACAGATCCTCGAACTCTGTCACCGTGGTATAAAATTCACGCCTCTTAACGTCTGGCATACACACCATTGCCAGAGTTGTTCTTACTCCAGCTAACGCCGAATTTCTAAGCTGATGTATCCTTTGTCTGCTTAATTCTAATTCTTTCGCAATTTCTGCTGGGCTTTTGCAGTCTCTGTAATACATCAAAATAACTTCTTTTTCCCGCTCGGTCATGAATTCCGATTCTTCTATTGCTGTAAACTCTTCTGTATTACTAAAAGCATCAGAGATAAGTTTTATAAATTCCTCTCCCATCTTCTCCTCCTATTCCAGATATCTAATCTTTTTTGATTGTGGATCAATATATCTATCTTCGAATCGCTGGAGTGAAACAAGTACCTTCTGCGAAAAATTCGATTCTTCCTTATGTATCCTGATCTCTACCCCATTATCACGCGCAACTAAAGCCAGTCGATTTAAATCTTCGGTATCAAATTCTTCCAGTGGAATACATATACTCCCTGGTATATCCACTGCCTCACGAAGACTTTCATTAATGCTTCTTAATCCCATTTTCATTTTCAATCTCCCTCTTATGCTCATCGTAATATGTCTCTGCCGCTTCTATTGCCGAAAGGCAGCTTACCCAACCGCATGAATGGTAAGCCCTTGCCTGGCAAAACCGGCAGACATTATGTTCCACCCACTCACGTTTCTCCAACCTGATCACCTTTTAGATTCTGAATCATTTCCTGTGTGTTCTTATCTGCTATGTATCCCCGTATTGACTCCTCTGGAAATTGAATTTGATAGGTTGTCTCCTTAATCCGGTTAGTGATGCGATCGTCATATGGTAACTTTTCCAATTTGCTGTTACTCGTAAAGATCGTAACCTTTTTATTGATATAGCGATCATTAATAATCTGATAAAACCTATCATCGATCCAAGGCGCTACCTGCTCCGTTCCAAAATCATCGATAATCAGGATTTCCGTCATTCCCAGCGCATCAAGAAGCTGGCTCTCGTTCTGCCGTCCTTCCTCCCGCGCCCCGGCGCCTGACTTTTCCCATGTTCGTTTTATTTCGCGTATAATGTTAGTAGATACTGCAAATTTAACTTGATGCGCTTTTAACAACTCATTTGCAATTCCTGCCGCCATTCTGGTTTTTCCTGATCCCTTAGTAACCGAGAAAAAATACAGGCCCATCCCCCTGCTTTGCATATCCGAAAAATTATCTAAATAATACTTAACTGTTTTGCAAGCCACAGCCGCCAAATTCCGGCCATCTATAGTCTGATATGCACCCAGGGAAAAAGTATTTAACTTTAAATCCTTGTATACCGTCGGTATATCCGCAAAACCAAGACGCTTTGACAAAATTGTCTTTTCTTGACAGATGCATGGTTTTGCCATTGTATACCCTTCCTCTTCGTAAAATATCCAAGTTGTTCCTTGACACAGCTTGCATACACCATCAGAATCCGGTAAAATCGTCGGTACGTATCCCGGCTTTGAGCGCCTCTCCGCTAAGTCCGCTTTCATTTTGTTCAGTGCTGCCTCCAGTGTTGTCACTGCTATCACCTCTTTCATGGGTATCATCTAAATAGTCCTTATAGCCGGTGTTAAAAAATGTAGAACAATTTTTCTCTTTCAGCCACGACTCATTCTGCTTAAGATACATTTTGTATCTATCGATGCATCTGAGAAGCTGTTCACGTCCAATATCAAATAGTACTTTCTTCTGTTTCTCTGATACAGAAGATTTACCACGACGGTTAAGATATTGACTGCATATTTCATCAAAAAATAATTGAATTTCCGATTTATCTATTTGTTTTTTATTTACTTTACTTTTCTTTTCTTTACTTTTCTTTATATGGGGGATATTGCTATTTCCTCCATCAAAACTCGTATTTCCCGGTGGGATATTGCTATTTCCTAACGATAAATCATTATTTAATGGTTCCTTTAATAAACCTTTGCACTCGCTATCTTGCAAAAGCCAATAATCAGCGATAACCCTTTTAATGTCTCTGTCCTTTATCGCTATCCAATATTTTCTTTGAATACCTCTACTGGTAAGGATTTCCCACCTCTCAAACAGCCCCTTATCAAAAAGACCAATTTGTAAGCAGTAACCCACTGTCTCACGGACAGTACCGGAACCAATGCCGCCGCCCATCTTCCTTGCGGTCGTTGCACAATCGTCATAGCCCCATCGGTAAAAATATCCATCTGATCCATAAGCCCGCTGACACAGGTAAAAATATATTCCAAAACCTGTCCAGCCCTGTGCATCTAATAATTTATCAATCTTTGTATCATTATCGAAAATATCAACATCCCACCCAGCAAAGTCCAGATTCTTTTTGGGTGGTCTTCCTGCCATTTTTTTTCTTGCAAACCTCCGTTAAATCCTTTATAATAAGAATATCGTTTTTTTATTTATTTACCTGATTCCCTGGGAGTTGCAGCTCCTGGGGTTTCTTCTTTTAATATGTTCCAGATTCCACATAATGTTCGACACTCCTGACTTTTTACTTCTATCGCCTCTTCTCATCGTGGTACAATCATGCGCCTTCCTCAAAATAGCTTGTCCACCGGTACCGCTATCAAGCGGTTTCCTCTTTATGTACTTCTTCTCTTTTTTTAAAGGTAAAATCAACTTCAAGCCCCTCCTGCTCTGCTAATAGCGTTACCAGTAATGTCATAACTTTTCGCATGTCGAATTCCTTGTTAAGTTCCATCTCACCACCCCTCTCTGGTAGATTCTATGTATGACTGGTTGTACTTGTTTCCTATATCCTTATTGCTATTTCTTTCCTGATCTCCTATAATCTAAGTACAGGCCGTGCAGGGCCAAGTATAACGAAAGGGAATAATATTAATGGATAATATTATTCTTAATGCTAAAGAAGTGAAAAAACTTTTTTCTGAGGATCAGGTAAATAAATATCTAAATAATGGCTGGAAACTGGTTTACGTAGGCCAGTATTCCGAACCTCCCCATACCTGTAATGCAGAATTTATTCTGGTTCGTACTGAATAGCTTTTCCCAAAATATATACTGACGGGTGGGATGAAACATTTACAGAAATATATACCCACCCTTTTTCTAAGAGTTCATTCACCTGTTTTAAATCTTTAACTTCTTTAATTTCTGAAATCTTCCGCATCTTTTTCACCTCATATAAAATTCTCAACGTGCAACCAGAATAATCTATCCGGCTCTTTTTGTACTATCACATTTTCCGGCCAGTGCTACCGCCGTTGCAATACATCCAGTCAGATACGCCTGCACTTCTTTAGGGCTGTTCTCCCAGATAGCAGACATCTCTTCCGCCTGCTGAAATCGCTCTTTGATTACTTCCTGCGTTAAATTAGTAGCTGCTTTCATTTCCTTCACCTCTTCTCTATATTCGTTATACGATAATAATAATACGTCAAACGATATTTGTCAATATAATTCTTGACTTTTTTTTCGTTCTACGATATTATGTTTTCAGGAGGTGATTACTACGGAAAATATAAATACAAGAATTTATAAAATTCGAAAAGAAAAAAAATTAACCCAGAAAGATTTCGGTGAGAGAATTGGAATGAAAGCAAATTCTATTAGCGATATTGAAAAGGGGAAAAATTCTGTTACCGAGTACGTTATTAAATTAGTGTGTTCTGAATTTAGTGTAAACGAAAACTGGCTACGCACAGGAGCTGGCGGTGACGAGAATATGTTTATCCCAGAAGATATGAAATATTTTCAAAATGTTGGAAAACTCGGAAACGAAAAGAACGAATTTAAAAAGTTCTATCTTAATATGATGATGGGATTACCTGATGAATTTTGGGAATATGTATATAAAGAATTCAAGAAATTTGAAGAAAAAAAAGGGAAATAGCTTAAACTACTCCCCGAGAAAGCCTTCTATCATATAGTAAATGGCCTTCATTTTTTTACCGCCAATTCCTTTTAAGATTCCAATCATAAGCTTAAAATAATATTCATATTCTTCGTCATACATATGTACCGCCCCTTTCCCGGTGAAATATTACGGCCTTAAAGATCTCTTTATTATTAGAAACGTCGAATTTTGTCGAATGTGATGCAATTAGTTAATTTGTCCTATATAACGGACAAATATTGACACTTGTTTAATATGTATCCCCTTTCCAGGGGAATTTCACAAAAATTTGATTGAAAACAGATCGCAAGGCTGCACGCTCAATGCTAGGGAAAGGGCGCATATCGTGTGCAAAGTGGGATTTGCATTACCATCTTCAATGATACTAATTTGTGATTTGCTTACTCCTGATAATGCAGAAAGTTCGCGTTCAGTAAGATTTTTTTGTTTACGAAGATCAAACAGGTGATATTCAATTTCAAAATTCGTTTTCATGATATTGCCTCCTTTGTTATAGTATCTACAAAGTCGGGGCAAAATATTCGAACATTTGTTCTATTTGTTCTAAGTAAAATTATATAACTATTGGGGCTAAAAATCAACCCTTTGCAGAACATTTGTTCTATATTTTTTTCTTTCAAATTAATAACACCATTATATTACTGAACAGAGACTAAACTACTAAGTAATATTTTGAGTACAATTTTTAAATGGAGGAAACTAAATGAGTATAAAAGGGGTATCTAGCGAGATTTTTATTGGTAAAAGCGAAGTAAACCTTATCGATTCTAAAAAGAAAAGATATAAGATACAGTATGATGATCTTGATAAAATAGATTACTGGCTCTCTGATAAAGAAAATGGAAAACTAATCTTTATAACAAAAAATAAGCAAAAATATTGTTTTGAATATCGTGATACTGTAAACGATACTGTGTTAAAAGCAATTGACTACATTAAAGATAAGAAACCGGAACTCACAATTGAATTATTAAGTGAAGAACTAAGACATAAATCTAAAGTAAGAAAAAAAGCTAGTGTAAAAATAAAGCGCCAAAAATGTAAAAACTGTGGAAAAGAATACGATAGTGGAGTCGATATATGCCCTTATTGTAATTATAGCAACACAGATACGCATTTCAAGTGGCTATTTATTGGAATGATCGCAACCTTCTTCATTGCAATTATTGGCTTTGCTGCTGATTTTTTTCTAATTGCAAAACCAGCATCAGATGTTATTAACGAAATTATCTCTTCAACTCAAAGTCCACAACCCGAAACCACATCTATTGATGAGATAATTACTGAAGCATTCTCTACAACATTAACCGCCGGCCATTATGTGGTTGGTATTGATATTCCTGTTGGCACATACAGTTTTTTTAGTAAAAAAGGCAGTGGAAATCTTATCTCAAGTGACGGTTCAATAAATGAAATTTTCGACTATGATAGCGAAGTAGGAAATAACCTCAAAGAATATGGTATTGAAAATTTTGGAACAGAAGAACTACATAATATCTTTCTTCCTGAAGAAACCATAGTAACAGTAACCGGAACGCAAGAAGTATCTGCTGGTTGTGATGATGGCCTTGTTTCTAAAATGAAAAAAAGACACCAGGAAAATTTATCTGAACTTGAAATTGGTTACGGAAATTACGGAGCAAATGAAAATATTCCTGCGGGTACCTATAACATAATATGGCTTGAAGGCGCCGGTAATATTATCTCGGAATCTTCGAATTCAGATAATGGAATTAATGAAATCATGGGAGATCTCAGTAAACTTGATACTGGGGATGAATCGAATGATATGATAAAAGAATTAAACGATAAACTATATATCAAAGAATTTCATAACTTTATCATTGAAGAAGGGGATATACTTAAAATACCTGACATAAAAGTCAAATTGATACCTAGCGAATAGTAAATAAGGCTAAAAATACCCCCTGCGTTACTAGCACAGAGGGCATGGGTAAACATACCAGCAAATGCCGATACGATATAAAAGAGCACTTATATTGTATCATTTCTGGCACTTGCTGTAAATCAGTATGGTGTATTATTTGCACACATTATTAATACATTAAAACAAGGAGATGATATAATGCAAGAAAAAATACAGCGCTGCGCTATCTATATTCGTGTATCCACTGCTGAGCAGGCCATGCATGGAAAGTCTCTGGAGGCGCAAACTGAGTACTTAACAAACTATGCACATCAGCACAATATGGTAATTGTTGGTGTCTTTGCAGATGAGGGAAAAACAGCGAGAAAGAATTTCAAAGATCGTAAGGCAATAAAAGCCCTCTTGAAGCTGGTAAAAGAAGATGCTATTGACATAATTATATTTTGGAAAATGGATCGCTGGTTCCGTAATGTTTCTGACTTCTACAAAGTACAGGATATACTCGATGCACATCAGGTAAAGTGGATAGCTACGGCGGAGCCTAACATGAATCTGGATACCAGAGAAGGGCGCCTTAATCTTAACATCATGCTTTCAATTAATCAGAATGAGACGGACACTACTTCTGAAAGAATTAGATTTGTAAACGAAGCATCAGTACGGCAGGGAAAGGTTGTTAGTGGAGCGCAGCCATTTGGATTTATGATTAAGATATTCGAAGATGGGAAGAAGAAGGTTGTTAAGGATCCGGATACAGAATCTATTGTAGATGAGTTTTATGAATACTATTTCGTTCACCAGTCAAAGCGGGGAGCATTTGTCTATCTTTGTAATAAATATGGTCCTGTCATAACAATGCGGCAAGTTGAAAAGCTCTGCAATAACACAATGTACTACGGGCGGTATCGCGATAATTATAATTACTGCCCGGCCTATATAACAGAAGAACAATATAATCAGCTGCAAGAGATTAATAAGCGTAACATCAAGCTGTACATGTCGTATGAAGAGACAGGTGAAATATATCTCTTCACCGGCTTAATTCCTTGTCCTATTTGTGGCCGGCCTTTAAGTGCAAACCGCACTACAAAAAATAGCCATACTGGAAAGCCATTCAAACGAGCATACCGTTATTATCGTTGCCAAAATTGGATTTATAAGAAGACCTGTACCTACTCAAAGCTTGCTAATGAAGCTACTATTGAGAAATATTTACTCGATCACATAGAGGAAGCGAAAAGACAGTATTTGAATGAGATAATAGTGTATAACTCAGTTTCCGAAAAGGTACCAGTTGAAAAGAAGAAAAATGATAAAGAAAAGCTGTTAAAAGAACTAGATCGGCTTAACAACATGTACCAAAAAGGGCGCATATCAGAAGACAAATACGATGCAGAATATGACCGCATAAATAACGAATTAAAGGCAATCACTGAAATACCTGTACCACGTATCAAACGCTCCGTAGAAGAACTGGAAGCAATTCTTTGCGAGGATTGGAAAAATATGTATGACAAACTCTCCCGCGAAAATAAAAGGGCTTTTTGGCGTTCTTTGATTGCAGAGATCCGGCTAAATGAAGACAGCAGCTTCGTTAAAAGCATCGAACTCATTTAGCCGTGAGTTGTATTAACCTTACCGCACCCAACCGTGAGTGGGGATACGGTACGCTGGATCTCTATCAGACGTTTTTACGTATCAGGGAGTAACTCAGTGATAGCCTCTCATCTGAATGAGGGGACCTCCGTTTTTATCGAGATACGCTCTCGTTATGACGACGGAACCGATCTCAGGGTCCTTTGGAATTTCATACATAATATCCAGCATGAAATCCTCAATAATGGAACGAAGGGCCCTGGCTCCGGTTTCTTTCTTCATCGCCTGCTCCGCAATCCATTCCAGTGCGTCGTCCTCAAATACAAGCTTTACCTCATCAAGCTCCAACAGCTTCTCATACTGCTTCAAAATCGCATTTCTCGGTTCCTTTAAAATCCTCACCAGCAGCTCTTTGGTCAGAGACTGCAGCGTAACCGTAATCGGCAGACGTCCCAGAAACTCGGGAATCATACCGAACTTTCTTAAATCCTCATTGGTCACACGGCCTAAAATGTCAGGATCCTTATCGTACTTATCCTTAAGCTCCGCCGCAAATCCGATGGAAGACTTATTCGTTAAGCGCTCCTTAATAATATCTTCCAGATCCGGAAATGCGCCTCCGCAGATAAATAAAATATTATCCGTACTGACCGTAGTCATGGGGGTCAGGGCATTCTTCTGATTGGAGCCGACCGGCACCTCCACATTACTGCCCTCGAGAAGCTTTAACAGCTCCTGCTGAACCGATTCCCCGCTGACATCGCGGCTGTTGGTATTTTTCTTCTTTGCAATCTTATCGATCTCATCGATGAAAATGATGCCGCGCTGCGCCCGGTCCACGTCGTTGTCGGCAGCCGCCAGAAGCTTTGATACGACGCTTTCAATATCATCGCCGATGTATCCGGCCTCCGTAAGAGAGGTGGCATCCGCAATCGCCAGCGGCACATCCAGCAGCTTCGCCAGAGTCTTTACAAGATACGTCTTTCCGCTTCCCGTAGGCCCGATCATCAGGATATTGGATTTCTCAATCTGTACGTTTTCCTCCTCTTTCTTATCAGAATCCACCAGAAAAACCCGCTTATAATGGTTGTAAACTGCAACGGAGATCACCTTTTTTGCCTGCTCCTGTCCGATCACATACTCATCCAGCCTCTGTTTGATAATGTGAGGCGCCGGTATATCCTTTAAATCGAATTCCGGCTTCTTCGTCTCAGCAGTTCTCTTCTTGATCTTCTGCTTCTTTGGTATCTCCACATTCTGCTGATTTAAATTGCTGAAATCACTTAGATTTAAGTTCATATAAGGCATGTTCTGAATCTTCGACAGATCAAAACCGCCCTGTGTCACTGAATCAAATGCCTTCTGCATACAGTCATGGCAGAGATTCATCCCGCCCATGGTGACCATGGGACCGGTCTTGCTCTCCGGCCTGCGGCAGACGTAGCAGATTTTTTCATACTCATCATCGTCCTTTGCCGGCTTCTTCTCTGCCTCCTCCGACACAGCCCTGTCTTCTTCTTTTCTTTCCTTCGCCTCTTCCAGATATTCTTTATCTTCCAAAATAGTTTCTCCTTTTATATGTAATCGATCATCTGCTCTGCAGGCCTGCATTTCCACCGACCGCAGAAATTAATCTGTTTCCATTACCTGAACGCTGTTCGGCCCGCATTACACCGGGCCGTCCGCCGGACTTCACACTGCCGGCGCACCTGTTTATTATAAATCATTTGCTTTCATCCTACAAGAGCGCCGCCGCATTTTAGACTTTTTTAACAACTTCATGGTTCCGGTCTTTTTCCCGCCTGCAACGCGACAGCACTGCCGGCGGCAGCTCGGACAGCTGAGAAAAGAAAAAGCGCGCGAAGAAGACACATCTGCCTTCTCCGCGCGCCTGCGCGCTGTCACTGTTTTTGAATCGGTCATTTCTTCCTTATCAGTTTACGGAATTCTCTGCCGGCTTCTTATCCAGTGTGATATCTACGTTTCTCTCCACATACTGCCCATTTTCCAGAGACTGCACGGTAACGGTGACGGTTGTTCCGCCCTCATAATACTTCAGCATGTTGGTTAAGTCATCGTATGTCTTGATACTCTGACCGTCAAATTTGGTTATAATGTCCTTCTCGCGGAGGTCTGACTTGGATGCTGCGCCGCCTTCCACGATCTTATAGATAAAGACACCCTGCGGCATGCCAAGCTGCTGGCTGGTCGCCGCGTCAATATTCTTGCACTGGATTCCCAGATAGCCCTGCTCGGTATCCGCCACCTGAGTCCTGGTCTTTCTCGTCATCAGAGTGTCGATGATGTTCTGAGCCTTGGAGATCGGAATCGCATATCCCATGCCTTCTACTTCCGTTGACGAGTATTTGGCAGAGTTGATGCCAATGACCTCACCCTGCATATTCAGGAGTGCGCCGCCGCTGTTGCCGGGGTTAATGGCTGCATCTGTCTGAAGAAGATCTCTGCTCACACCGTCTTCTGTCTGTACAGTACGGTCAAGTGCGCTGATATATCCGACCGTTACGGACTGGCCGTAACCAAGTGCATTACCGATCGCTACGACGCCCTGCCCTACCTTGATGGTATCGGAATTGCCAAGGCTGGCAATCGCGATCTGGCTCAGCGTATCAGACGGAATATCCTTAAGTGCCACTGCGATTACAGCTAAGTCGCTGTCCGCGTCTGTTCCCTTGATGGCGGCATCTACAGCAGTCTGGTCAATGAAGGTAACCTTCAGTTCCTCCGCGCCCTGTACCACGTGATTATTGGTAACGATCAGGAGTTCATCGTCATTCTTTCCTACAATAATTCCGGAGCCGCTGCCCACGCCCTCTCTCTGCATCGGGCCGAAAAATGTCTGGCTCTCGTAGATTACTTTACTCGTAATGGCAACTACCGACGGCATTGCCTTATCTACAATCGCAGATACGTCCATATTCGCAGAGGTTCCAGTGACCTGCCCTGTCGTACTGTTCGACGATGCAGCTGCTGACCCATCTGATGACGGAAGCGTCTCCGCCTGGCTGATTTCCACCTGATTTTTCTGGTTGTAGCTGCCTGCTGCCCAGTTAATTCCAACCATGGTGCTTCCGGCTACCACACCAAACACCAGTGCCGCTCCCACAACCGCTGCCGCTCTCTTAGCAAAGCCTGATTTCTTCTTCGGCGGCTTTGGTCCTTCCGGAACAGATCCCTGTGCCATTCTCTGATACTGGTGTTCCTGGTAATGCGGAATTCCCTGCTGTCCTCCATAGGGCTGCTGATTGGGTGACCCCTGCTGATAACCATAGGCGGAACGGTATGCATTCTGGCTCTGGCCGTTCTGACTGCCCTGATAAACGTTCTGACTGCCCTGGTACTGGTTCTGTCCCATCGGCTGTGCCGTTCTGTAAGGCTGCTGGTTCTGAGTCTGATTGGAATTCATACCCTGATTCATGCTCTGCCCCTGGTTCATTCCCTGACTCTGGTTCATTCCCTGGTTTTGATTTTCCTGATACATCTGCTGTCCATATGCGGAACGGTCTTCCTGTCTTGTGTATTCCGGCTGAGATTCCTTTTTCTCATAGCCGCTTTCATGCTTTGTTTCCTCCGGATCCGGATCCCTCATTGTAAAGTTTGTTGTTACAGGTTCTTCTTTATGTTCTTCAGGAGTCATGCGGCCCAGATCATTGTTTTCATTTTCATTATACATAAAAACTATCCCCTTTCCTGTTTCCTTTGTTTTCTTTTGATATCTGAAGTTTATCAATGAAATGTGACTATTTTGTGATAAAATTATATTGAATATGTGAAAACCGCAAAAAAAGACATCTTCCGGGCTTTTCTAGTCCTGAAAGATGTCTTTTTAATTGTCTGTCCTATCGTTTATGCCGCATTGGGCGGTGGTACCGTAATTACCTCACCGGACTCAGAGCCGCCTGGCTGAACAGTCCCTCCGCCTCCCGGCCCCGGCGAACCGCCCGGTCCCGGTGATGTCGTCTCCGGTGCGCTGGTGGATTCATGAGGTGCCGTTGTCGGCTTTACCCCGGGACCCGTGCTGGAATCCGGAGATTCTGTCACTCCGTCTCCCGGTGAAGAAGGCCGGACAGCTTCGGTTGTCTCTCCAGGCCTTACCGGATTGGAAGGCTTTGTACCGTCTGTTGCCGCCGTCTCTCCCGGCTTGGTCCCCTCTGCTGCCGTGGTCTCTCCCGGTTTCGTCGGCTTCGTCCCCTCCGCTGCCGTGGTTTCTCCCGGCTTCGTCGGTCTCGTCCCCTCCGCTGCCGTGGTTTCTCCCGGCTTCGTCGGCTTTACGGGATTTCCGTTCTCATCCGTCTCCTCAATCGACATGCCCTCGGATGAAGACTCACGCTCATCAGTCTCATCGGATTCCTTCGTAGCTTTCTCTGTCTCCTTCGTCTCCTTCGGGACATATCCCTCATTGGTCGGAACGTGATCGACACTGACTCCCTGCTTGTACATACCGGAATCCGCAGAGATCTTCGCACTGATCTTCTTTACCAGATCAGTTGGCTGATAGCCCTCCTCGTTATACAGGAATTTATGAAGCTCTGCCACATTTGATTCCAGAGTCTGGGGAATCACACAGTCTCCCTTCTTCCCCATAATCATGGCATCACGGGCAAATGGGAAGCCTCCCGTCTCACCGATGTGGTATTTGCCAATATCCAGAATCAGACTGGTAAAATCACTGAATGACAGCGATGTTTCAATCTGCTCTACTTCCATCAGAAGAATCCGATTTAACAGACCCAGATCCGCCTTTTTCGCCTTTTCAAACGCCTTTTGAATAATCAGACGCTGTCTCTCTGTTCTCGCATAATCGGTATCCATCAGACGAAGACGGCCGTAGGCAACCGCCTGGACACCATCCAGATGCTGAACACCAGCCGACTTAAGCTGTGTCGACGGAACTCCTGTCTTCTGTACTGTTTCTGTTATAAAGGAATTGATATAACGGAATTCCGGCTTGCTGATCTCGACATCCTCGATGCCGCCCAGCATGTTGATCCCATCCGCTACCGCCTTCCAGTTAAATGTCACATAATCCTTCACATTTAAGTCCAGATTCCTGTTCAGCGCAGACAGCGCCTGTACGGCACCGCCGTTTGCATACGCAGAGTTGATTTTATTGTAAGTGCCGTTATCATTCGTATTCATATACGTATCGCGGAACACGGATACCAGCTTAATCTCCCCTGTATCGCGGTTGATATTGCAAAGCATGATTACGTCTGTATTCGTACCTTTATGTACGTTACCGTCCCGGCTGTCCACACCAAACACGGCGATCGTCCAGTATCCCTTCATATGCTCCGTCTTCTCCACAGGCAATTCTGAATTCAGTACTTTATCCGGATCGTAATCGTTCGAATGCTTCAGTCCGCTGTTTAACCGCAGAGCATAACCGTAAAAACCAATACAAATCAGCGTCAGAACCTCAGCAACTGCCATAACAATGATTCGTCTGATTTTTTTCTTCTTTGCAGCCTGCGCCGCCGACCGGCTTGCAGCCGTTCTGCTGGCAGAGTCCTGAGGCCTTCTTCCCCCCATTCCGCCGGAACCGCTTCCGCCGTCTCCGGTCTGGGTCCCCTGAAGCGACTGATATCTCGGCTCATAACCGGAGGTTCCCGACATCCGCCTTCTGTTGTCATTTCCCTGAGACTGTCCACTCCCGGCTGGTCTTCCGGCCATTCTCGATGCTCCGGAGGCGTTCCCGACATCCGGTCTCGCGCCTTCCATCCGTGCCCTGCCGCTGCCATTTCCGGGGGCGCCGGCTGGTCTGGCACCGCCCTGAGGCTGCCCGCTGCCGCTTACCCTAGATCCATTTGCTGAACTGCCCTGCGGTGCACCGCTTCCGGGTACTCTGGCATTTCCATTCTGCGGGCCGCCGCCTGCCTGTCTGACGTTACCGCCCTGGGGGCCGCCGTTCCCCGATGGTCTGACACTTCCGCCCTGGGGATTGCCGCTCCCCGATGGTCTGGCACTGCCTCCCTGGGAGCCGCCGTTTCCGGCTGGTCTCTTGCTTGCGCCCTGCATTCCGCTGTTTCCGGCGGGTCTCACATTTCCACTCTGTGCACCGCTGTTCCCGGCTGGTCTCGCACTTCCGTTCTGCGCCCCACCGTTCCCGGCTGGTCTCGCATTTCCACTCTGTGCCCCACCGTTCCCGGCTGGTCTCGCTGCACCGCCCTGGGCGCCGTTACTTCCAGCAGGTCTGGCGTTTCCGTTCTGGGCTACGCCGTTCCCCGACACTCTGGCATTCCCGCCCCGGGGAGCGCCGTTTCCCGGAGTTCTTCCCGTATCAGCAGAAGACCGGCCCTGCCCCTGCGTACCTTCCGCCGGGCGGCTCACGGCTCTGCCTGCCTGCTGTCTTCCGTATGTGTCACCGCCCGCATTACTGTAATCTGCGGGACCTAAGTCGTCATCATATTCCTTGTTCATGTATATAACCTCATCCTCTGGTGCCTGCTGTACCGGACTTTCATCAGTACGCATTTTTATTGATAAACCCTTTGAACACAGTCAAAAACAAAATCTTGAAATCAAATCCCAGGGTCCAGTTCTCGATGTAATATAAATCATGCTCGATTCGTTTCGTGATAGAGGTGTCTCCACGGTAGCCGTTGACCTGGGCCCAGCCGGTAATTCCCGGACGGACCTGATGCTTGATCATATAGCGCGGTATCTCCTCTTTAAACTTCTCTACAAACAGCGGACGCTCAGGTCTCGGTCCCACCAGGCTCATATCCCCCATCAAAACGTTGAAAAACTGAGGCATCTCGTCAATACTTGTCTTCCTGATAAACCGTCCGATCGGTGTCACACGCGAATCGTGGGGCGTCGTCCATCTGCTCTTCTCCTCAGAAGGCGCCTGGACCACCATGGACCGGAACTTGTACATCTTAAAAGGTCTGTTATGAAGTCCCACCCGTTCCTGGCTGTAGATCAGAGGCCCCGGAGATGTCAGCTTAATGAGCGCAGCGGTCACCAGCATAACCGGCGAAAACAGCACAATCGCAGCAATGGCTCCGAAGATATCAACAATCCGCTTCATAATCGCATTGACCGGATCGGTCAGCGGTACGTGTCTGATATTGATAACCGGCAGCCCCTGTAAGTCCTCGGTATAGGGACGGGTCGGTATGATATTATTATAATCGGGAATAAATTTGGTATGGACGCCTGATTTTTCACAGGAAGCCACGATTTTTTCCAGATTTGCATATTCGTCTATGCTCAGCGTGATGGCGATCTCGTCGAGAGAGTTGAGCGCCAGAATCTCATCTAAATCGCTCACTTTGCCGATCACATGGATCGACTTATACTCAGTTCCCCATTCCTTATGGTCATCGAGAATCCCCTTGACCTGATAGCCCCACTCCAGGTTCTGCTGCACCCGGTCGATAAACCCTTCCGCGGCGCGGCTGTAACCAATGAGCAGAATATGCTTCTGATTATACCCCTTGGAGCGCATAGAATGAAGAGCGTAACGGATCAGATTCCGCTCCAGCGTTTCCAGTATAATATTAATCGCGAAGAAATAAAATACCATTCTCTTCGAAAAGTTCCAAAAGTACGGATTCTTGTTAAGAAGAAACAAGACCATGGTAACAAGCAGAAACCCGATCAGATTGGCCTTACAGATATTAGCGAACTCATATCGCCTCTGCTGCACCCGCTTCGGAGCATAGAGATGGAATATGCCGTAAAGCAGCAGATATCCCGGCACGATGATAATGAGCGCCGCAAAATAGTACTGCGGTGCCAGCAGCTTCTTCTCAGGGCTGAATAAACGGTTCCCCATAAGCAGAATGAACCATGCCAGAGCATAGGAGGCTATAATAACCAGCCCATCCAGCACGACATGAAACCCGTTCAGTTTTTTCTGATTGTCCTTTATCATAGCAGCAAAACCTTCCTGTCATACGACGAAAACCTGACTTGTCCATGATAATACGCAATAATTTCTCGTATATTATACATGATAATGTACCATGATGCCATTAAATAATTCTTAAATCGCCGTAAGTTTTTTAATCTGTTACAATTCACAGCCCCGCTGTAAGTCTCTGGCGTCCGGCTCTGCCGGTTTACGCGGCCTTTCCTGTTCCGGTTTCGGGCATAAGCACTTCTAAACGTGCAGGATTTTTCTAAAAGCCAGGAGTAATGCCCAAACTCGCTGCGCTCAAACAGGTGGGCATTACCCCTGAACGAAAAATTCTGCGCGTTAAGAAGTGCTAATACCCTGCAAAGTCACAGGAAAGGCCGCGTAAACCGGCAGAGCCGGACGCCGGAGACTTACAGCGGCGCCGTGAATTATTTTTTTAATCTTCTTTTGAGAAATTCCCACACATAGAGAAGCGTGCCGGTAAAGAGTTCCCATTCAATCTGCAGATAATTCCCGATATGTTCTGTCCGGAACGCCACTTTTTTACATGTACCAAGGGTTTTTATTCCCTCACAAAAGCCTTCCGCGTAGTCGGCGCCATAGCCCATTTTTTTGAAAAACAGGTATTTAATTCCTGTCCCGGCCAGGAGAAACGGCAGATTAAACAGCAGCTGAAGAAGCGGCATGTTCTTATAATTCAAATAAATATTGTTTCTTGCCGCCAGTTTTACCTTGAAGGAATTGTATTTGGAACCGCTGGTTCCGCTTCCCACATGGTAAACCTCTGCAGCCGGGCAGTATACGTTGTCATATCCGTATATCCTGGCCCGGTAGCCGACATCCACATCCTCTAAATAGGCAAAATGAGATTCGTCGAAGTATCCAATCTCCTCGAAGACCTCCCTCCGGTAGATCGCCGCTGCCGCACAGGCCGCAAACACACGGCACGGGCGTTTATATCCGGTAACCGGCTGTCCGACGCCTCTCTGGAATGCCCAGCCGGGCAGACTGTACATATCTCCCGCGTCGTCCATCAGTTCCTTGTGATACAGCTGGAGAATCCGGCTGCTCACTGAAAATATCTTCGGGGAACGCTCCATCATCCGGATCATTTCCCGGATGTAATCCGGCTTCGGTTCCGTATCGTTATTTAAAAGGATTACATAGGGCGTCTGCGCTTTTTTGATGCCAATATTAACCGCGCCCGGAAACCCGATATTATCAGGCAGGAACACAGAAGGAATTTCATGCTCCTTCAGCCACTCCACGCTTCCATCCGAAGATCCGTTGTCCACCACCAGAACATCAAAGTTCTTCTCACTCTGAGCCGCAAGAGCCGCAAAACACGGTTCCATAAACCTCAGCCCGTTATAGTTTGGAATAACGACTGTTACTTTCCTTGACATCTCATACCTCCAGCCGATAAGGCTCCCCGATTTTCTCCCTGCGCAGGTCGCGTAAAGCGAAGTTGGATTTGCGAAGCGTTAAGTTGGGATTGTAATACGGATCGCCATTCTTTAAGATATCCGGCCACTTGTCCGCAAACATCTTAATCTCCCGGTTAAACCGCTCCACCTTCTCAGGCGTGTCCTCGAGCCCCCGGGATTTGGACTCATAGTGATAGAAAAGTGCATACGGCGCGTATACCACAAGCTTCCCCAAAGACCGGATCTTCATGCAGTAATCGATATCATTGAACGCGACGGCCAGTTCCTCCGAGAAGCCGCCGACCGTTTCAAACAGCGATTTTTTGCTCATCATACAGGCCGCGGTCACCGCACTGTAATCCTGAGCACACATGGCCCGGTTGAAATAACTGCTCTCCGCCCGGTGAAGGCCGATGAAGGTATGACCGGCAATGCCGCCGAATCCCACGACCACTCCCGCATGCTGGATAGTATCGTCCGAATAGAGAAGTCTGGCTCCCGCAATCCCCACATCGTCCCTCTGGCAGAATCCCAGCATCTCCTCGATACTTTCGGGATTGATCAGCTCCGTATCGTTGTTCAGGAACAGGAGGTACTCTCCTGAAGCTGCTGTCACTCCAAAATTATTGATTGCGGAGTAATTAAATTCCCGCTCCCATGTAACCACATGCACAAAATCAAATTCCTTCTGAATCCGTTCGTAATAATCAAAGGTCGCCTGCTCCGTGCTGTTGTTCTCCACAATCACAAACTCCAGATTCTTATAGGTTCCCTTCTCGATCAGGGAACGCATGCACACATCCAGATCCGCGGCATGATCCTTATTGGGAATGATGACTGATACCAGAGGATTCCCGGTTATCTCGAATTTCGTATGGTAAATTCCGTAATCCACGCCCTTTTCCACGGACAGCGCCCGGATTCCCATACGCTCATAATGAGCCTGAATGGCCCGCGCCCCCGCCTCGAAGGCGTAAAGCTTGCTCTCCGGATTGCTGGAGGTGGAATTCTGATGGCAGCGCCAGTGATACAGTGCCTTCGGCACGTGGTATATCTTTCTGGCCTTCTCCGTACACCGGAAAATAAAGTCGTAATCCTGGGCTCCGTCAAACTCTTCTTGAAAGCCCCCGACCTCGTCTAATAATTCCCGGTTTACCACGAATAAGTGGCAGATATAGTTCACACTCGTCAGCAGATCCGGGTTAAAGTCAGGCTTGAAATGCGGTTCAAACAGTTCTCCGCCGTCGATATCCAGCTTGTCCTCATCCGTGTAGACCACATCGATCTCCGGATCACTGTTAATCGCCTTCACACACTCAAACAATGCATCCGGCGCCAGCGTGTCGTCATGATCGGCCAAAACGATAAAATCGCCCTTGGCCATATCGATGGCAGCGTTGGTGTTGCCCGCAATCCCCTTATTCTCTCCGAGAACAACGTAGCGGATTCTCTCATCCTTTAAGGCGTACCGCTTCAGCACCCGCTCCGCGCTCTCGCCTCTCGGACTTCCGTCAGCCACGCAGACCTCCCAGTTTTTGTAGGTCTGTGCCCTTAAGGAATCCAGCATGGCCGCCAGGTACCGTTCCGGCGTCTTGTAGGCGGGAATGACCACAGACAGCTTCGGCATATAATCGAACTCCACCGATTTCTGCGCCTCCAGCTCCTCGTCGCTCGTCTTCGTTAACTGGTACCATTCCGGATAATCGTAATCACTGTCAATTCCCTGAAGCTTGTGGCTTGATTTCAAAAGAAATGCTTTTAAGCCGTTTTCCCTCCAGAACTCTATGGCGGAATGAAACGTCTCCTTATTCATCATACTCTTTAACTTCGCATGCTTCTTATGAGCCGAGCTGTTGTGCTTCTCGATAATCTCCGTATTCAGCTTCACCTTCGATGTCTTTCCGTCACAGCGAATGATCAGGAAACGGTCCTCATTCTCATCTCTCACATAGGGAATACGAATATCGAAACCGAAATCCTTCTCATATACAGTCTTAAAATAGTTCTGGCTTACGTCGTCACGGCGCACCGGGACGTATTTAAATTCCACACCCTTCTGATTTTCATCCTGGACTTTGAATTCGGCCTTCGCCTCCGGGCTGCTGCCGATTACCCAGCCATTTAATACGATTGAATTTTCGCGGATACGCGCCACATCGATCTTATATTTCATACGTTATCTCCATCCTCTAAGGAAGCCGCGAAAAGCTCCGCGTCCCCGCATTTCTCCAAGTCGGCGTCTTCCCGGTCCGCGCCATCTGCTGCCGCAAAATTAAGTCTCTCCTCCTCAATGACGAGCGGCCGTTTCATCACCCTCGCATTGATGGACAGAATGTATTCCCCCATAAGGCCGATAAAAAAGATCTGCACAGACCCGAGGAAACACATGCCTATGAGCACCGGCGCCATGCCTGCCGGGAAACGGTCCCAGTACATCAGCTTCATGACCAGGTAGACCACGGCCACCACCATACTGATGAGAGAACAGATGCTTCCGAAAATAGTTGCCAGGCGGAGTCCCGCCTTCGTATAGGAAGTGATGCTTAACATCGCCGCATCGTAAAGCTGATAAAAATGATTCTTCGTCTCCCCTGCTCTTCGTTTCGGCTGTTCGTAGGGAATCTGCTTGATCTTAAAGCCGAGCTCCGCAACGATTCCTCTGAGGAATGGAGTCGGATCATCCAGATTGCGCAGCACTTCTATGAAGTCACGGTCATACAGGCCGGAACCGGTAAACTGCTCAATCTGCTCCACATCGGACAGCTTCTTCATCATCTTGTAGTAGCAGCCCCGCAGCCAGTACATCAGCCGGTTTTCCTTGCTGCTGGTCTTAATTCCTATGACAATTTTATATCCCTTTTCCCATTCGTGCACATACTGCGGAATCAACTCCACCGGGTCCTGGAAATCCGCCACCATCTCGATCACACAGTCGCCTGTGATCTGCAGCATCCCGTAATACGGAGAGTTAAACTGTCCGAAATTCCGTGCGTTAAAGATCGCCTTGATCTTTGGATTCTCATTGCACAGCTGTCTGATTAAGCTTCTGGTGCGATCCTGCGAGTCGTTGTCGATGAATACAAGTTCGTAATCGTACTCCGGAAGATCCTTCGTAAGCGTCTTTATGACCGCTTCGCTGATCGGTACGACATTCTCCTCCTCATTATAACATGGAATCAATACGCTAATTTTCTTCATCCTCGTGCTCCATTTCTCTCTTTATCATTTCCGTGATACCGCGGCGGAACGTATAACGCTCTTTAAATCCGCCCGTCATGGCCTCCATGCGGCTGACATCGGGCCGTATGGACAGTGCGCCCTCCTTTGCCTGTACAAAGGTGCCAAACTCCAGCGTACCGCGCCGCCCGGCAATCTCAAATATCTCTTCCACAAATGATTTCAAAACTCTCGTGTCACGGCTTGCGATATTGACCGCCGCGCCCTTTTCTGGCTCCTTCTCTTTCACCTGCTCATACAGACAGCCCACCGCCTCCACGGCATCATCGATGTACATAAAGTTCCATTCGTGGCGGCATGCGCTTAAGGCCACCCGGCCTCCGCGCGGCAGTTCTCTCACAAGCGTCGATATGATGGACCACGGGTGGTCGCCGTATCCATAAACGCTGAAAAACCTCAGATGACAGAAATTCATGCCGTACATTTCACAGATGGGAGCCGCCTGCCGGAAAAACTCCAGCTTTGCCTTCCCGTATTCATTGACAGGCCGGCATTCCATTTCCTCCGTCATCACACCCCGGCCTTCTCCGGCCGAAAGCCCGGCGTCCCCTTCGGCCGCTCCACCGCCGGGAGCCCCGGCCGAAACCACTCCATATTCCACCCGGGAGCCTGCATCCATGAACACACGGCACCCCAGGCGGTGTGCAGCCTCCACACAGGCCAGAGAGCCTCTTATATTTTTCGCCTGCACCTCCGGCGAATCAATCTCTTCCCGGTTCACCCCGCCCCAGGCGAAATGAAACCACGCATTCGCATGACCAATCTCCTTCACACAGTCCGCCGCCTCTTCCATGGTGCCGTATACGGGAATCAGATTCTCATGCACCGGTAAATCCTGTAATTTAGCCGATCCCGGCCGTACCAGAGCATAGACCCGGTCTCCCCGATCCAGAAACCACCGTGCCAGATGGCTCCCTAAAAAACCGGTTGCCCCGGTGATGACGATATTTTCCATCAATGCAGTTCTCTCCTTTGGTTATTCATAACGATTCAGCCGGGCATCTTCTTGTTTTCGAAATACACGAAAACAAGAAGCCCGGGCGTTCCGCCCTATGTCAGTTTGTATGGAAAAGTGCTTATACAAGCAAGCTTGCAACACACTTTTCCATACAAACTGCCGCACAGCAGAATCGTTACTGTAAATTCTCAATATGGCGGCTCCGCAGAGTCATAATTTCCACCTTATCCCCAAATCTTTCCTTTATAATTCCCGCAATCTCCTCCGTATATCCGGGAGCCACAATCAGAATACCGTCCACAGGCTCTTTCTCAAAATGATCCGGAGGTACGATGGGAATGTGGGAAGCCGGCGCAAAACGTCCCTGCTTAAACGGCGCCGAATCAATCATGTATTTCACACAGTCTTTCAAACCGGTGGTTGCCGCCAGAGTAAATCCCTGGTGGCTGGCTCCCCAGACTGCAAGTGTCCGGCCTGTTTCATCATATTGCTTTAATATGCGGTCAACTTCCAGTTTTAATGTTTCCCGGCTCGCCGCAAATCCGGCCACAGCGGAAGAAATCCGGGAATCCTTTTCAGCCTGTCCTGCTGCCGTCCCTTTCCTCACAACGACCGACAGCGTATCCCGGTTCACCATCTCTTCTTCCAGCACTACAAAGCCTGCCTCTGCAAGCACGAAGCGCAGGGTATCGAATGTATAGTAAGCGAGATGGTCACGAATCAGCTCATAATAACCGTCGTATTGCAAAATATATTCCAGACTCGGAACGGTCACAAGTCCCAGGCCGTCTTTTGTCAGATTGTTGTAAAGGCATTTCAGCATCCGGACCGGATTCACCTGATGCTCCAGGAAATTAAAGGACAGGAAGACGTCATAAGGCCCATGATATCCGGCTTCCTCATTCTCCAGAACCGTATTCTCCTCTTCCGTAAACTGCCTCCAGACCTTTAGACCGCGGGTCTTCGCCAGTTCCACCAGATCCGCTTTATGCTCGATGCCATAGACGTCCACGGGAAACTCCGTGAGCACGGATAAAAACTCTCCCTGGCCGCATCCGGCCTCTATAAATTTCTTTCCCTCCAGATGGTACTTATCAATCAGGGCCCTGTACTGCCTCCTCCGAAGATTTACCATGGTGGTAGAAAAACCGCCGGAACGGATCACGTCCTTATAATAGCCGACAGGCTCACAGTCAAACTGCACCAGACCGCAGAAATCGCACTGGTGCAGATGCAGGGAAATCCCTTTGTCCTCATCTCTTCCTTCCGCGTCAGGAATATCCTGGGCGGAGGCCGGCATGCCATCCAGAACAATCAACGGCCGTTTCGGAAGCGCTTTCCCGCATGCAATACAAATCTTATCTCTCATACCACAAAAACTCCTGCTTGTCAAATATTTTTCTGTTTATCATGCGCCGGAGGCAGCTGTTCACAGCCCCGTAAGCAGCCGCCGGATCCCCTCCTGAAAGGGTGTTTCCTGTCTCCATCCGGTCACTTCCATCAGCTTTTTCACATCCGGAATCAGGTTGGCCGGCCCTTCCGCGTTCTGAGGCCGTCTGCCGCAGCTGTAGCTGCCATGACATCCGCATGCCTCATACATCAGTCGGACATACTCTTTCAACGGCCTGGTCTCATCCGGCTCTCCCGCAACGTTAAAGACTCCCTCCGCGCCGCTTTGCCAAAGAGCAGTGAGAGCCTCCAGCAAATCGTCCAGATACAGAAAATTCCACATCTGCGTGCACTCTCCCAGAGAGAGATAACCTCCAGCCGGAAATGTCTTCAGACAGCTTTCCACCAGTGACCACGGATGGTCCCCGGGTCCGTAGACGCTGAAAATTCTGGCATGAATATATCGGAAACCATCTATCAGCTCCATCGCCTTTCTGCAGAAATCCACCTTCGCCTTTCCATATTCCGACACCGGATTTAAGGTCGTCTCCTCCGTCATGGCATCCTGGTGGATCCCGTACTCCGCCTGGGAGCCGCTAAACAGAAAGGTCCTGCATCCCAGTTTTTTCGCTCCCTCCAGCGCGTTTAAGGAGTCAGCCACATTCTTCTGCTGTACTTCGCGGTTCATCCGGTTCCCGCTGCCCGCGCCATCCCAGCCAAAATGAAAAAATGCCTCACACGGCACCAGTATCTCTTCGTCCAGGCGGTCGGCCTCCTGCAAATTCTTCTCGATTACGTGAAGGCGTTCCCTTCCCGTACCGAGTCTTGCGCGATTCTTCGAAGCGGGACGCACCACAGCGTAGACATCATGGCCCATTCCGATCAGTTTGTCAACCATGGGCGCGCCGATAAAACTCGTCGCGCCCGTCACTACAATATTCAACGATTAAAAATCTCCTTTATCAATCACTCTTACGCCGTTCTTACCGTTCTCCTGCCAAACGCTTACCGCTCTGTTCTCACGTGTTCCTCATTCCCGAATCCGTGGAATAATCATATTCTCATCCATCTCCTCCTCCGGAAGGAACGGTGATAAATCTTCCAGCGGCGGAGACACCATGGTTCCGTCCGGAAGGCGTTTCGCAGCTGATTTCGGTTCAAAATTCTGATCGCGGCTCACGAAAATCTCACAGATCACAGGGCCGTCCGTCCGAAGTGCAGTCTCAATGGCCGGTACCAGTTCCCCGTTATGGCACGCCCTGCAGTAAGGATAGCCGTAGGCGGCCGCCAGCTTCTCCATGTCCGGGAAGCTTAAGTCATGGCTGTCCACACCGATTCCGACGAGCGGCTCGCCAAAGAAATTCTTCTGCGTCTGGCGGATCGAATGGTAACCGCCATTGTTGATCAAAAAGATCTTAATGGGCATCCGGTGATGAATGATCGTCTGAAGCTCCTGAAGATTCATCTGAATGCTGCCGTCGCCGGTAATCAGGATAATATCACTGCTGGTGTCCTGCAATTCAGTATCCTGCGATTCAGCGCCCTGCATGCGGCCTTCCTGCGCACCGCCTTCCCGCACGGCCATACAGGCCCCGATGGCTGCCGGCAGATCGTATCCCATGGAGGCGATCGCAGAATTTGAGATAAACCGCTGCCCCTGTTTTATGATGCACGCATGGCCGCCGACCACACAGGCGGAACCGTTGCCTACGACGATAACCTGCTCCTCCTTCAGACGGCTGCTCATTTCCTTCATAAATGCATAGACATTGGCATCTTCCTCTTCCCCGTGGTCGTAATGCTTTGGAAGGACGACCGGGTACTTTTCCTTCCACATGCGGCAGGTATCCGTCCAGGTCATGCCCGGGAGGCCGGCGCCTCCGGCGAAAACAGGCTGCCCGTTCCCGTACTCCTCATCGAGTACCCGTTCCAGCTGTTCCAGTAAATCCTTCACGTCCGCATGGACCGCCATGTCGATGTGAACGGATGGCTTCTTCAGTTCTTCCGGATCAATATCGTTGACTATGGTATAGGCAGCTCTCGCCCATGTACTGTAATTATATCCCACCTGGCGGATGCTTAAGCGGCTTCCGAGAGATAATACTAGGTCACTGTTCTGTATGGCAAAATTGCCCGCACGGTCTCCCATGCCGCCGCCGCGGCCCGTATAGAGCGGGTGGTCATCCGGCATACAGTCCTCGCTGTCCCAGCCGGTCACAACAGGAACTCCAAGCTTTTCCACTACTCTGGAAAAGACTTCAAAGGCATGTCCGATTCTGATTCCGTTTCCCGCGTTGATAACTGGCCGTTGGGATTTTTTAATCTTTTCTATGATTACCCTGGCCGTTTCCCGTGTTACGGCTGGCGGAAGCACCTGGCGCTTCTCGCCCTGCCCTGCATTGTCGGCCTCTGTCTTCGAACCGGAAGGCGCAGCCCATCCGTCCCCTCCTGCTTCATAATCCTCCTGTGAAAAACCGATCAGTTCTTCGGTTTCAATATAAGCTCCCTGAACATTGAGCGGAATGTCAAGCCACGCCGGACCCGGGCGGCCGGAATAGGCCAGATAGATGGCCTTCTCCAGGCAGTAGCGAATTCTCATGGGGTCGATGACCATCTCGCTGTACTTTGTCATACAGTCGATCGCCTTCGTGATGTCAAACTCCTGGTCTCCCATGGCTCTGATTCCCACTCCCGACCACCTTGCCGTCGTGTCATATCGAACCTGTCCGGATAATACCAGCATGGGTATGGAGTCCAGCCATCCCCCCACGACTCCGGTGATGGCATTGGTGCCCCCCGGGCCTGTCGTAACACATACAGCCGCGATGCGGCCCTGAACCCTCGCATAACACTCCGCTGCGATGGCACACGCCTGCTCGTGATGATTATAGAGGCAGGTAAGCCCTTCCTGATGCCCCAGTGCATCATTTAAGTGCATCGCTCCGCCTCCGGTTACGGTAAATACCTGTGTAATTCCAAATTCCACAAGTTTTTGGGAGATGTAATTGGATACTTTCATTCGCATGATGGATTCTCCTTACATATAAGATAATAATTTAAGATACTAATTGTCTGTCTAAGTACTCATAGTACACCATGGTCACTAAACTCATGAAATACCTCGTCAAGTGTCCAGGTGTGCATTCGTACTAAGCTCGATAATACCTCGCTAAGTACTCATAGTATACCACACCCCTTATAAAATGCATATTGAAGTTTTTCTTACTTTTTACCCCCTTTTCTTACCAGTCTACTACCTGGTCGACAATCTGCTGCTGTTCGGAGCTGGTCCTTCTCAAGTAAATCCTCGTTGTCTCGATGCTTTCATGCCCCATTAAATCGGCCAGAAGCGCGATGTCTGAGAATTTCTCCAGGAAATTCTTCGCGAACCGGTGGCGGAAGGAATGGGGATAGACCACTTCCACGGGTATCCCGTAGCGGACAGCGAATTTCTTCAGCTGACCGGCGATTCCCCTGGTGGTAATGCGGTCTCCCGAACGGTTCAAGAACAGAAAACCGCTCTCGATTCCACGGTATTTAATCCACTGCATAGCCTCTTCCCGCAGGGCGCTCGGTATGTAGATCCGCCGAATTTTTCCGCCTTTCGAGTAGAGATCTAAGTAGCCCGTCTGCACATGCTCCGCCTTAATCTGAACCAGTTCGCTCACCCTGGCTCCTGTGGCGGCCATGAAACGGATAACAAAATACCAGAACCATTCCCCATCTCTTCTCAAGCACTCCTTAAAATACATATAATCTGCGTCACTGATTACATTTTCCAGATACGTCTTCTGTTGTACCTTGACAGAAGACAGTGCCAGTTTTTCCTTGCCGATTGCTTCCAGATAACAGTTTACTGCCCTTATCCGCAGATTCACGGTTTTCGGTTTGTAGTTTTCAAGCAGGAACAGCTTGTATTTTTGGAGATTGCTTTTCGTCACTTTTTCATACCGGCTGCAATACTGTTTAACCGCATATAGATAGGCTTTTATCGTATTGTCGGCCAGATTGCTTCTGCGGAGGAACCCCTCAAATTCTACATCCATCTCCATGTTCTGTTATCTCCTTCCATATCTGCCATCAACCCACACTTTCGCTACCCACCTAGCGTACGTTATAATCGCAGAGTAATGCAACTATGGATTTTCGGCCACGACAAATCAAAGCGAGAAAAAAGGAGAGAAATTTTTTATGAAAAAGAATTTAAAAATGATGGCTGTATTATCCGCTGCGGCAGTAATGACTGTAGCAGCTCCAGAGATGGGCTTAACCGCAGGTTCTTCCACTGCATACGCGAAAACAATCGGCTGGGTAGAGGAAAACGGTTCCTTCAAATATTATGAAGAGGACGATTACTTCTTAACAGACACCTGGAAGAAGCGCGGCGAAGACTGGTATTACTTAAACGAAGAAGGCGAAATCGCCACAAATGCACAGATTGATGAATATTACGTTGATGAAACCGGCAAACGGGTTATGGACCAGTGGATCTCCATTGAAAATGAAGACGCATGGGACTCCCCTGACGCTGCCGAGTACCATTGGTACTATTATGGAAAGAACGGCAAGGCCGTGATCTCCAGATGGCAGAAGATCAGCGAAAGCTGGTATTATTTCAACGAAGACGGACAGATGATGACAGGAAAGGTAGAAATCGATGATGCGACCTACTACCTGGGCGAGGCAAATGATGGCGTGATGAAGACTGGCTGGATTCAGCTGGAAAATGAGAGCGACGATCCTGAAATGACCCATTCCTGGTACTATTTTGACACAAACGGAAAAATGGTAGAAAATCAGGTTGATAAAAAGATCAGCGGCGACTACTATACCTTCGTAGACGGCGTGATGCAGACTGGCTGGTTCAAACTTCCAGTCAGCGAGCAGGAGGAAAATGCAACACCTTCCGACGCCACCGAGAATACAGCAGCAACCGTGGCCGGATATCAGTACTATGAGCCGGAAAATGGAAAACGCGTAACCGGATGGAGAACCATCGAGGGCGTCGAAGGCATCAGCCAGGAAGGCGAGCTCTATAACTTCTACTTCAAGAACGGAAAGCCGTACCATGCAGAAAGCGGACTTCAGTTATTTACTGTAGAGTCTAAAAAATACGCGTTTAATACAAAAGGTGAAATGCAGACAGGTTTAAAGGTTGTCAATCTGGAAGGCGGAGAAGTTGCCAACTTCTACTTCGCAGAGGACGGCGTTATGAGAACCGGCAAGCAGGTTATTTACAATGAAGATTTAGATGAGAATCAGACATGGTTCTTCTATACCGACGGTTCCAGAAAGGGCCAGGGCTTCCACGGTATTCGTGACAATACACTGTACGAGTATGGTTTAAGAAAAGATGCAGACTCTGATTTAAGACTGGCTCCGATGACTTACGACGGAAACCAGTATCTGGTGAACACAAGCGGTTCCATCCAGAAAGCGTCCTCTTCCTCTAAATCCGCAGCAAAACCGGAGCTTGGAAATGGCTTTAAGGATTATAAAGATTCCAACGGCAAGACCTGGGTTGTTGACGTAAATGGTATCATTCAGTAAGATACAGAGGGTTAGATATAGAAAGTAACAAGAAAGAGTAATAAAAGTTTCATCCGTTCAAACCGGCAGGCTGCCTTCTATGGCAGCCTGTTTTTATGGTACCGGTCTTATGGAAACTTTTGGCGGTTTCGTTTTTAAGATACTCACTGCCTGCCTTTAGAGCCTAAAATAGAATGATTGCATATTTTGCTCTGTATTTAGAGCAATCGTGTTAACAAATCATAAAATTTCGCGTTTTTTTACAAAAAGACGATATTTCGCGTTACAATTTCATTTATTTTGCGTTATAAATATAGAAGAGTACTGCCATTTTGACAGGAAAAGCAAAAAAGGAGGACGCTATGAGAGAGCTATCCGTGTACTATTGTTCGAAATGCGGGTATTATGGATATTACCAGCTTCCTAAAAATGCGGTATGTCCCAAATGCTCCGTGGACATGGTACCCTTGTCCATCAGTTTTCAGGACTTTATGGATTTAAGCTGTGAAGAGCGGGACGATTTACTGTCGAAACAGATTATTTCTGCTTCTTCTCCTTATGTCAAGCGCCTGATGGCGCCGCACAAGGCTTATAATAACCGGGAGTTCATCGCCCGCATGAGCGATCGCATCGTCGAACTGGAAGCCGAAAATAAAAAGCTGAACGAAACCGTTGAATGGATGCATCAGACAATCTGGGATCTGGTGCGTAAAAACAAAGGAATAGAACCAGCCGGCAAGTCATCTCTTCCATCAGTTGATGAAAACTCCACCGACGGCACCGGTAAATCCGAAAATCCGGAATAGTGATAAGAGTGAGTATTATTGGGAGTGCGGGGCACTCCCCTTACCCTCTGTCACGCAATCCTGTCAGAACTTATGTAATGTTCGATCAGTCTGTTAAGCGTCTGATTCAATTTCGATATCACCCTGCGCAGCTTAACATTTTCTTCCATTAACCTCATATTCTCCATTTCCATGAACCTCATCTTTTCAGTATCAGTCATGTGGAAAACCCTCCTTTTTTTGCTTTTCTTGTAACCACTATAAGACGTTTCCGGCCGTTTGAAAAGCAAAACAAATCGCAATATTCGACAAAACGGCCCCCCTGCAAAAAGTCCGGAAACACCCGGTTAAGTCAAAAAAAATCAGCAGTACCATATGTATCCATTTTCTCCGAAAGGAAGTACCACATATATGAAAAATGATATCATTTACGATTTCGACAAAATTATCCGGATCGATCCAAATCCTCCTGCAAAAAATATACAGCAGGCCTGCTATGGAATGATTCCAAGAGCCTCCTACCGCCCCGGTGCCTTAAAAAACATTCTGGAAAACCGGTTTGAGAACAAACGAATCATACTCCACGCCGCCGGAGATGAACGGGTGATCAAAGAGGCGCTTTGGGTGCTGGGGGCGTGTGGGTATTTTGATGAGATTGTGATTGATGGGGAAGGGGGAGAGTGGTAGAGAGGGAGGTATGATGTGGTTTTGGGCAGATTAATTGATGTAGATGGTAATATGGTTTCTGATTGACTTTCTGATATGGTTTCTAAGTATACGTTCTGATACATCTCCTGATAAAGTTTCTGAGCATTTTCTGATCGAATTCCTGATATCGTTTCCGATGTATTTTCTGATCGAATTCCTGAAATTATTTTTGATGCATTTAAAGCTATATTTATCCCAAGCATTTGTCCTCCAGCAGAGGACACCCCTGGGAATCAAAAAAGAGGCCTTCTAACTCGGCCGCCCATCTGCTCTGTAACTGACTCAAATTAGATCGTCAATTAAGATTCCTATATTTTGTTTCAACATGTATACATTATATTTCCAAAATAGCTCTCCCTCCTGCCTCCACACCTGTTCCACTGCTTCTCTGCTTATTTTTCATTGAATATCAATTATTTTCTTATTTTATATGGTCTGTACGGTAATAGAACACAAAAAAATATTGTTGTATTCATTACTGTCCCCGTCTCCTGCCCTCAACATGCAGCCTTTCCACAGCATGATCGAAAAATACTCATATAAATTTTCTAAGGCAGCTGCCATCTGTTTTTGTAGCAATGATTATCCGTCAGATACGTCCAATCTGGTAATCAGTAAAACGACTGAAATGACTATTGTTCTGACTATTATTCTAACTACTATTCTAACTATTATTTTGACTATCATTTTCTATCTTTTACTCACGTTTCTAAACTTCACGCGGTGTGCAATTGTTTGTATTTTTCATTCAATTTTGTCCGTATATAGCATACATATGAATGTCCGTCAGTTCCTTGCAATTTACTTTTTATTCAGATATTTTTAAGATGATAATAAAATACTCCCGTGCGGCTGACGTGAAGCCCTCCTTCCTATATTTCCAGAACGTTGTACTTAGCCGGCTTCACAGGAGCCACGCCACTGATACAAATCAGGTGTTCATTATCAATCTCCTCCTGCATCATAGTGTCACGTTCAACATTGTTACTATAGATCATAAATGTTTTCATCTGCCTTCCAATATTGTTTTCATTTTGGTTTAGTTTTTTTATTCTGTTATTGACATAATCCAAAAAGTTTGATATTTTAGAATCAGAACATATGTTCGATATTAAGGAGGGAGACTTATGAATCATATAATCTATTGTCCGGTATGCCATCAACGCCTGTTTGACATAAAACCGCCGATCGCCGGAACCATTGAGATCAAGTGCCCGCGCTGTAAGAAAGTACAGCACATCCATTTAATCGAACCGGCTACTCTGAAATCAACTACAGAAAAAACTACCTAGCAAAGGAATGATTCATTACCAAATAGCAGGAGAAAACGAAAAGGCCCCAGTGCCGGACTCGTTTTCTCCTGTTTTATTTACACAAATAAGAAAGAAGGGGATCATCATAAACTATTACATCCGAATCGAACAGCAAAATATTCCTGTCAGTGAAGAAATCTATAAAATTTGGCAGCATGGAGAGCGAAAGGAACGTTATTTCAGGGAAGGGGATATTCGGAATGGCGTCTTCTCCTACGATGCTCTGGATGGAGAAGGTTTAAACGGAAGTGAACTATTTGCAGACGAAGACCGAAATCCTGTAGAACATCAGGCTGAACGCGACCTCCTGATAAATGTGTTAAAACAGGCATTAAACACACTAAATAACGAAGACAAAGAACTGCTGGCACTCATTTACTGCCAGGAAGAGTCGCTGCGCAGCATAGCACAGAGTACAGGAGTTCCATTTACTACGCTGCAGTATCGCCATAAAAAAGTTATTAAAAAACTAAGATTATTCTTCCAACATAAATTTTTATTATTGTGATAATACTGTAACCCATCAGCATGTCGAGTTCACCATTTACCGGTTGTTCATACGAAGGCAAAACCACGCCGAAGAAAAAACAATGTACAATGTCAGATTCTCGCTCACAGGTTTATTAAAACAGACCTGGCCGCTGGCACTCTTGTCATAAAAAGAGACGCAAACATAGCATCAGATGCCTCTCACGTATTCATGGCGACGCGGCTGGCAAGGTCTGTTTTCAGCCTACCTTAGCTGTTGATGTGACAGTACGGCTTATAAGAGGCTTATAAGAGGCTTATAAGTATTAATTAAGCCCTTCTATGCCCATCTGAATAATTATGGTGAATCCCAAGTTTACTATTGGCTTTGGCGATAACGCGCTCCGCAAAGTCAAATCCAGCAAGGCAGAAGCCATAAAAACCTTCTTCACTGTACTTGATAGCTGCACAGATTTGAAACAATACAATACCATATTCGAAATACTTAATCAGTTAAAAAGCACGAACCCTCAATCCGAATTCTATATGGAACACATGACTGCAGTGAAGCACAAATGGATTCCTTATGCCTGCATTTATATGTCGTATGCCTCTGATTCCAGTCTCCAGAATTCTTCTGGTTCCAGCTTCATAATTAAAGCAACTACCTTGTCAATAGCAGCCATACTTCAGCCCCGCGCAGCCATACATATCCGTCAATAGGTTTATCTTACGCAGTATCATCATAGCAGCCGAAGATGGCCGAGTCTTCCACCATATAAACTTATCCTTCTTCCATACTCTGCAGTATGTCATCGAAATTTTTGCCAAAAAAGTAAAGGCATCCTTTCATTTATTTTCTTACATATTTCCTTACACCATTCCAGGCGTAACAAATAAAACAGCCTATGGACTTCCACCACGAAAATCCCATATACCGGTATACCTTAAAAGTCATTTTCGCAGATTTGAATTTGCTCCCCGACTTTCCCTGACTGCTTAAGCGATACTTCAGCAATGGCTCATTGATCGCACAGGCATATTGATATTTTTGCAATATTTTCAGCCAGGTTATATAGTCCTCATGGCTGTCTTCGTGCTCCATTGGAAATTCCTCTGCCACCTCCCGTTTCAATAATACAGAAGAACAATTAATCCAATTCTGTTTTAGCATCATACCATATGTGATCGTCTCCCTCACGGGAATTTCTCTTCCAGTAAGGTTTCCATTTATGTCAACCAATTCCCGTCCCGTTGAACAGAGGACTTTCTTCTCTCTTTTTATCAGAGCCAACTGTTTGCTTAATTTCTCCCTCTCCCACCAGTCATCAGAATCCAGAAATGCCACGTACTCTCCCATTGCCATGCGTACCCCCTCATTTCTCGTCCTGGCTACCCCCATATTTCTATCATTTTTAACATAACGGATCCGCTGATCAGAAAGATATTGTTGTATCACTCTTTCCGTCCCGTCCGTCGCACAATCATTAAGAATAATTAATTCTAACGAAACATTCTGTGCAAGAACTGACTCGATCGCCTTTGCTATGAACTTTTCACAATTATAAGCAGGCATAATTACTGAAACAACTGGCTTTTCCATGTTAATACCTTTCTATATTTATTCATGTTAAATTATATCATCCTGGAGGGGATGGGCTCAACTTAAATTTTTGTGGAGAATTTATGAAGGAATGGGTGGGAGATTCCTATAAGCGCGATTATGGGAAGTACCCACGGAAAGGGCTTTAAATGGCTGATAACACGCAAGAAGGCGCCCAGACAGACTGTATTCGGGTTCTGCATTTTGTCTCCACTCTGAGCCGCGGAAGCGGTGTTATGAGTGTGATTATGAATTACTATAGGCATATAGAACGAGATAAAGTCCAGTTTGATTTTTTGCACTTTATTGCCTGTGAGGATTCTTATATGGAAGAAATCCGGGAATTAGGCGGAAAAATCTACTGCATTGACAAGCCAGGAAGTTCTTTTCAGTCCATAAAGCAGCTGAATTCATTTTTTCGGTTACATGCCGGAGAATATACCTGGCTGCATAACCATGAAGTGTATTTGACATTTTTGCTAAGTCCTATAGCTAAAAGATATGGATTGGAAAAGTTTATTGTTCACTGCCATGCTACGAAATACTCGGATAAGACGCTTAATGCAGTGAGAAATCAGATATTGTGTCTGCCGATTCGTTTTATGAAAGTAGAGCGATTTGCATGTTCAGAAGCGGCAGGAAAGTTCTTGTATGGCGAGAAAATGCTGAAAGCCGGGAAGGTTTTTATCATGCACAACGCGATAGATTGTGAGAAGTTCCGGTTCCGGCCTGAGGTGAGGGAACGGCTCAGGAAAGAGATGGGGCTGGATGGGAAGTTTGTGATTGGGCATGTGGGGAGATTTGAGAGGCAGAAGAATCATGAGTTTTTGATTGAAGTGTTTGCTGAGGTGAAGAAGCGGAGGCCGGAAAGCATATTACTATTGGTAGGACAGGGATCGCTGGAATCCAAGATAAAATATATGGTTGTTGAAAAAAATGTTGAAAAAAATGTTGTTTATTTAGGACAAAGGGATGATGTCGCAGATTTATTGCAAATAATAGATCTATTTCTACTTCCATCAAGATTTGAAGGACTTGGAATTGTACTCTTTGAAGCGCAGACAGCTGGAATTCAGTGTATGGTCTCTAATTACGTTCCGAAGGAGTCTTCGTTAGGAAATGTAATGTATCTGCCATTAAAAAATGCAAAGTTTTCCTGGGTTAATGGTGCTTTAAAAAAAATTAAAACTTTTGATAATGATCTTTTATCGCGTAGTATAGTTTCTGATAACGCAATTCAAAAAATGAATAAAAAAGGCATAACGCTTCAGCAACAGGCGAAAAAACTGCAGCGTTTGTATCTGGTTAATTAAAAATGAAGGTCCAAGTATTAATGTCCACTTATAATGGCGAAAAATATATTAAAACTCAATTAGACAGTATTTTAGCTCAGGATTACGAAGAGATAGACCTCCTTATCCGTGATGACGGTTCTACCGATTCGACGCGTGAGATTCTGAGTGCATATGCAAAAAAGTATTCTAGCATTACCTGGTACTCTGGGAAAAATATAGGGGTACAGAGAAGCTTTTTTGATTTAATTTTGAAAGCAAATTTAGAAAGAGACTATTACGCCTTTGCTGATCAGGATGATAAATGGTTGCCTGGGAAAATTAGCAGGGCTGTTTCTATATTAAAAGACTATTCAAAAAGTATACCTGTATTATATTGCAGTGACAAGGTAATTGTAGATGAAGAATTACAGCCAATAAAAGTTACTGTTAGTCGAGTAATGAAAAAAACAAGTTTTGGAAATGCGTTAGTACAGGACATGTGTACTGGTTGTACTGCTGTAATGAATAAGAAATTATTAGATATTATGCGTGTAAGAATACCAGAGTTTACAATTATGCATGATTGGTGGTTTTATCTAACAGCTACATGTTTTGGCGAGGTGTATTATGATAACGAAAGCTATATACTTTACCGTCAACATGGAAGCAATACTTCTGGTGCAATGATAAACAAAAACAATTTATTCCGTTATAGACTTCAGCAGTTATTTAAGCCTAGAGGTGAAATTTACTATCAAGCGTCTAATTTTTTAACAGTGTTTGGAAATAATGATTTGTCTTCCAATAACCAAGATATCGATCTTCCTAAGATATCGATAGAAAACATGAAGCTTATTAAGGATTTACTTAAATCGCGTCAAAAATTCTTATACCGCATAAAGCTTACACTAACCTCAAAGTTATACCGTCAGAAAGTACTAGATAATATTATACTAAAGTTTATTATTTTAATTGGCAAATTATAAGAGAGAGTTTAAATGAAGATACTTTATTTTTCCCCGTTGGCATTTCATGATTTAAAGCAACGCCCCCAAGAAATTGCAGAGGCATTATCAAAACGACATGATGTATGGTATATAGAGCCAACCATTAGTTATATTGGCACTCTTAAAAATAGAGCACTTAGTTGTTATACAGACAGCTATGATATATCTCCTACACTGCATATACTGAAACTGGATGGGCGATTTTCGCTTCCACTTCGTATGCAGTTTATGGATCCACTACGTATAAATACAATATTCGAAAGAAGACAACTTTCTAATCTTCTGAAAACATGTGATATGATCTGGATTGGTTATGAGGTATGGCAAAGACTATTACCTTTAGATGTGTCTAAGATGCTTGTATATGACAAGATGGATGATAATGTTAAATTATCTTCTGATAGTATCATAAGGAAATATCTTACTAATTGTGAAAAACAATTACTAAAAAAATGTAATCTAATTTTTGTAACAGCCCGGCAATTTCTTGATCGAATGCAGGCATATTCTAATGTGTACCTTGTACCAAATGGTTTTCAATATCTGCAGCCAATGCATGCACAACAAGTATACCGTACCAGTAGAAAAGTATTTGGTTATATAGGAAAAATTAGTCATTGGTTTGATACTGAGGCCGTAAAAAGATTGGCTGTTGCGAACCCCGATTGCGACATAATTCTGGTTGGACCATGTGATATTTCCAAATGCAAGATGCCAAATATAAAATATACAGGTACAGTGCCTAAGGAAGAGGTGCCTGACTGGATTTGTTCTTTTGATGTCTGTCTTTATCCTTTTAAACAAACAGAACTGTTAGATACAATTAATCCTGTGAAAATATATGAGTACCTTGCCTATAATAAACCGGTACTTGCTGTAAATAGCAACGAGATACAAGAATTTAAAAAACTAATATACATATACGATACTTATGATGAAATGGTCTCTATGTCTCATAAAAAACTGAACGTTCCGTTTAAGTCTGAAGTAGAATATAAAAATTTTCTGGAACAGAACAGCTGGATCACCAGAGTAGAACAAATAGAACAAATAATAAACGAAGTTAAGGAGTCTTAAAATGAAAAAAGTTATGTTAGTTTTTGGAACTCGCCCGGAAGCAATTAAGATGTGTCCTTTAGTAAATGAACTAAAAAAAAGAGCGTCTGTGGAAACAATTGTATGTGTAACCGGTCAGCATCGTCAGATGCTTGACCAGGTTCTGGAGGCATTCAAAGTTAATCCTGATTATGATTTGGCAATTATGAAAGATCGCCAAACGTTGTTCGATGTAACGATTTCTATACTTGAAAAAATCAAACCTATTCTGGAGAAAGAAGGACCGGATGTGGTGCTAGTCCATGGAGATACCACTACTACTTTTGCAACTGCCCTGGCAGCTTTCTATCTTCAGATTCCTGTAGGACACGTAGAAGCCGGGCTTCGAACGTATAATATTTACTCCCCCTATCCCGAAGAGTTTAATCGCCAAGCTACCGGAATCGTATCTCAGTTTAACTTCGCTCCTACAGAAAAATCTAGGCAAAACTTATTGAAAGAAGGTAAGGTAGAAGCTAATATTTTTGTCACTGGTAACACTGCTATTGACGCGCTGAAAACGACAGTACACGAGAAGTATACTCATCCTGAACTGGACTGGGCAGAGGGAAGCCGGCTGATTATGCTTACAGCACATCGAAGAGAGAATTTAGGCCAGCCGCTTCATCATATGTTCCGGGCAATTAAGCGGATAGTAGATGAGAATTCAGATATTAAGGTTATTTATCCAATCCATATGAACCCAGCAGTACGTCAGGCAGCAATGGAGATTTTGGGGGGCGATGAACGAATTCATATTATTGAGCCTTTGGATGTTCTGGATTTTCACAATTTCTTATCACGATCCTATCTAATACTGACAGATAGTGGTGGAATTCAGGAAGAGGCCCCTTCTCTTGGTAAGCCTGTCCTTGTCATGCGAGATACAACAGAACGACCAGAAGGTATCACAGCAGGAACCTTAAAACTGGTTGGAACTAGTGAAGATACGATATATAAGGAATTCAACTTATTATTAAATAACAATATAGAATATGAAAAAATGAGTCATGCAAGCAATCCTTATGGGGATGGATTTGCATGTAAAAGAATTGCAGATATTTTAGAAAGTCATTTGTAAATTACTCATAAATGGAGGCAAAAGTGAAGCTGTTAAATGAACTATATGCATACCGTGAAATGATAGTTAGTTTAGTTCGAAAAGATTTGAGAGGTCGCTATAAAGGTTCAGTCTTAGGCTTTTTATGGACTTTTATTAATCCCTTACTGCAATTGATGGTATACACTGTTGTTTTTTCCGTTATTATGCGAGCGGGTATAGATAAATTTTATTTGTTTTTATTTGTGGCATTGGTACCTTGGATATTTTTCAGCTCTGCTATTACCGGAGGCGCAACTTCAATATTAAGTCAGCAGGATATGGTTAAGAAGATTTATTTTCCACGGCAAGTATTACCCATCTCTTATGTTACCAGTTCCTTTGTAAATATGCTTCTTTGCTTTCTCGTTATTTTTTGTGTACTAATTATAACTGGTTTTGGTATCAATTTAAACGCATTGCTTTATCTTCCGGTGGTCATGATAGTAGAGTATATTCTGGCGTTAGGAATTGGATTGCTTTCAGCAGCATTAACAGTATATTTTAGAGATCTGGAATACATTTTGGGAATTGTAACTATGGCTTGGATGTACCTTACGCCTGTCATGTATTCTGTAGATTTGGTACCAGAACAATTGCTTCCAATTTTTAATTTGAATCCTATGACACCAATCATAATTGTATACAGAGATATTTTATATTATAAAACCATTCCGCAGATTTCCACACTTTTACATGCGTTTATACTGGGGCTTCTTATGCTTTTAATAGGCAGTGCTGTATTTTCTAAGTTGCAGAGAAACTTTGTGGAGGAGTTATAAATGGAACAGAGTAATGTAATAGAAGTAAAAAATGTAAAAAAGAAATTTAAAGTATTTTATGATAAAGGAACTAGTTTAAAGGAGAAACTACTGTTTCGAAAAAGAAACTACTATGAAGAACGTTGGGTTCTGAAAGGGATTAGCATAAATATTAAAAAAGGTGAGGCTGTAGGACTTATCGGAAAGAATGGCTGCGGTAAAAGTACTACACTGAAACTAATAAGCCGTATCATGTATCCCACAGAAGGAAGCATTGAGGTAAAAGGACGAGTATCTAGTTTACTGGAGTTAGGCGCAGGTTTTCATCCGGATATGAGCGGCCGTGAAAATATTTACACCAATGCATCGATTTTCGGACTAACTAGAAAAGAGATTAATGAACGAATTGATGATATTATAGCTTTTTCTGAGTTAGAAGAGTTTATTGATAATCCGGTAAGAACATACTCTTCTGGTATGTATATGAGACTGGCCTTTTCAGTAGCAATTAATGTTGATGCAGATATTTTATTAATTGATGAAATATTGGCAGTAGGAGATGTCAGCTTTCAGGCGAAATGTTTTGAAAAGCTGAAAGATATCAAGATCAGCGGTACTACTATAGTTATAGTATCTCATTCAATGGGGCAGATCGAGCAGATCTGTGATCGATGTATCTGGATTGAAAATGGATTAATTAGAGAAGAAGGTATACCTAAATTTGTCGACGATCATTATTTAACCTTAATGGAAGAAAAACGTTTGGATCGGATTGAAGAGGAGAAGATAGCCAAAAAGGGAAAAAAAGCTGAAGAATCAGTAGTCACAATAACTGAAGCAGAAACGAAAGAAGATGTTAAAAGTTTACCGGAGCTTCCTGAATTTTGTGGACCTAAAGCTGTACGAAGAGGAAATAAGGTTGTTGAGTTTACAAATGTTTTTATTAGGAATTCCAGTAATGATATTGCTGAAGTTTTTAGAACCGGAGAAACTATTATTATTGAAATGACTTATATCAGCCATCAGTCACAGGTATCTACTAATTTTACAATTGGTATTACCAGAGATGATGGTGTATATTGTTATGGATCCAGCATATTGCTAGATTCCAACCATGTTATAACTGCAAATGAAACAGGAATCACACGAATTATCCTTGAAAATAATACTCTGCTGCCGGGAAAATATTATTTGGATATTGGCGCTCAAAATGCCGATTATTCACCTTATGACACAATCTGTAGCGTTTCTGAGTTTCGTATTACATCGCCGGTAATTAATGAATTTGGAATCTTAAGTCTAAAACATGTCTGGGAAGTTGATGGAATAAAAATAGAAAAAGCGGCTCATTAGGACTATATAGAGAATGGAGGAAATGATTTGAATCAATTAATTAATAGTGAAGAATACTGGGACAAGCGTTTTCAGACTGATTGGGATAAATATTCTGGAGAAGAACAAACAGAATTTTTTGCCGAAATAACCTGCCGTCTTCTTCCTGCCTGGTTAGTAAAATCTATACGCATGAATAAATATATAATTTGTGATATGGGATGTGCTTGTGGAGAGGCTGTAAATATACTGTCACAATATTTAAATACGAAAGTATGTGGTATGGATTTTGCTAATAGCGCCATAGAGATTGCGAAAAAAAAATATCCCATCTATCAATTTGAACAGGGTGATATTTCAACTCTGGATACAGGAAAAAAAATTGATATAGTTTATTGTTCTAATGTGTTAGAGCATTTTTATACGCCATGGGATATGGCTGAAAAGATGGCAATGGTCACTAAGCATTATCTTATTCTACAAATGCCTTTTCGGGAACAACTTACTATTGATGAGCATTTTTTTAAATTTGATACAAATATAATTCCTTTACAGATTGGTGAATTTACATTGGTGAATCTGGAAACAGTAAATGGAAGTGAAATTCCGGGTACGCTTTATCCTGACCAGCAAGTTTTGCTGGTATATTCTTCACATAAGGAGGATATTATAACTGCAAGAATTGATGATATCTACAAAGGAATAAAAAATTCTGATTTAATTCAATGGAATAATCAAAAAAAGGAAATCGAAGAATACTATAATGTTCAGATAGCAGAACTTAAAAATACACTAGAAAAATTAAATACTGATTATTCCTTAGTAAGTGATGAGTTCAACAAACGCGGATTATTAATTGAGACCTCCTCAAAACAGCTTACAGATCAAATCAGAACAAATAGTTTACTTCAGGAGGAAATTCAAAACCAGAAGAAATTAATGACCTCTTTAACTCAAGAAAACAATGAGACCATTGGTAAACTTACAAAGGCAAATAGTTCGCTTCAAGATGAAATTCAAAGTCATAAAAAAAAGTTGGCTACTTACGCTGAAAAAAATAAGGAGATTGCAAAGGAACTGGCAGAATATAGAAATAACTATAATTTATTAAAGGAAGAAATTAAAGATCTAAAAAGCATAAAAGAAAAATATGCTACTCTACTTTTAGAAAAAAAACAGTTAGATAAAGAGCTTCAAAATAAAGAAAGTATTATTCATAGAGCAAAACAAAAATGTGTTTATATGGCTTCTACCAAAACATTCCGTACTGTTCATTTTATGTTTCGTCTTAAATATCAATTTTTGAAAGGCACGAAAGATGAAAGGAAGAGTTTCGGTAAATGGTTGAAATCTGAACTCTGTCAAAAAGGCGGTGACTCTGAGCGCAGGTATAACCCAATTTGGAATGTGATAAGTATTCTTGATGAAGTTAGTGGAGCTAAAATAAATTCTACTCTAAAGGTGACTGATGATATAATGCTTAGCAATGCTCCTTTAGCAAAACATCTTCAAGAAGAGCAACAGCGTTTGGTATCAAACATAGATTTGAATTCAAATGAATATATGGCTATTAAGGAAGTACTGAATTCTAATAAGGATATGAGGATTATGATATATCCGCATGTTGTATATTGGGAACCTTTACAGACTCCACAGCAGTTGTTGAAGGCCTTTGCCAATAATGGCTGGTTATGTTTTTTTTGTGAGCATCCGAGCCTTCAGAATATTTATCGGGAGGCTTATCCTGGTCTATTCATAGTGCATGAAAAGGAGTTATTGCAGGCTATAGATAACAGAGAGGTTTTTGTTCTCCTAACCTGGTTAGGTTCGTTGTCGTTCATCAATCAAATTGCCAACAAGCAAATATGGTACCATATACTGGATAAGTTGGATCTGTTTCCATATTACGATAAATATTATGATAAATTACACACTACAATAGTTCGGCAAGCTTCTTTTGTGAGTTATGTGGCTTCTCCGTTGTTAAACTGCTTGGAAAATAGAAGGGACCCTATTTATTTACCTAATGCTGTTAATCCAGAGGATTTTTTAAATATACATAATAATTATGTTCCAGAGGATATGAAGCCAATACTTTCTAAAAAACATAAAATAATAGGATATTATGGATATTTAGCCGAATGGCTGGATTATGAATTAGTAAGAGAACTCGCAGCTGCCAGACCAAATTATGAATTTGTTTTTATCGGTAAAGCAATTTATGATACATCAGAAATTGATAATCTCTCCAATGTCCATTTGCTGGGTTTAAAACCATATAAAGAATTATCAGATTATGCGAAATATTTTGATGTAGCAACAATTCCTTTTATTATCAATGATAAAATGGATTGTGTATCACCAATTAAATTTTTTGAGTATTGTGCACTTGGTCTTCCTGTAGTTACCTCCTCCATGAAAGAAATGGATAATTTTGTATGTGATTTTATAGCTTGTGCGAATGGTGTTGATGAGTTCTTATTTTATTTAGATAAAATGGTGACAAAAGAATGCCACGATTTAGCCATTGAAAATGGACCATTAATTGCATTGCAAAACACTTGGAATTCTCGCATTAAAATTATGGAAGATGTTTTTAATCAGGAATTGCAAAACATTCTGAACTCTGATTATGAAAATTTTGATGTCATTTTATTGGGAGTAATAGATTTCGATTATCGATATCAGAGGCCGCAGCATTTTGCAAGTCGTTTTGCAGAAAATGGGCATAGAGTGTTCTATGTAAATGCCAACCATTTTAATCCGGATTCAGTAGTTAGAATATGTAATGATTTATATGTAATTAATATATATAATGATCAGTCGACTGCAATACATTTGACTGATTGGCATGAACAGTTATCATTACTTCATGAAAAATTAGATAAAATAATGAATACTTATTGTATACGTGATGCAGTAGTAATTGTCGATTATCCCAATTGGATTTTTACGGCTGAACATTTAAGAAATTTGTATGGATTTAAAATAATAACTGATTACATGGATGATTTCACTGGTTTTTTGAATCCAGCAGAAAGTTTAGTAAAAGAAAACTGTAAGAAACTGTTAGAATTATCTGATTATGTTGTTGCCAGTTCTGAATTTCTTTATGATATAGCAAAAAAATTTAATAAAAATATTGAGATCATTAGAAATGGAACCGAGTATGCACATTTCCATAAGGCGGCAGTTGAACATAAGAATGAAAGAAAAATTATTGGATATTATGGTGCTGTTGCTGAATGGTTTGATTATTCAAAGGTAATTTATGTGGCTCAAAATATGCCTGACTGTGATGTTGTAATTATTGGACGTGTTACAGCAGGTGAAAAACAGTTGTCCAAATATAACAATATTAAGTTACTGGGTGAAATACCCTATAATGAATTACCGAAATATTTAGAATGTTTTGACGTCTGCCTTATTCCATTTGATACTTCAACGGATTTAATAAAAGCTACTAATCCGGTAAAATTTTATGAATATCTTAGTGCTGGAAAAAAAATAGTTGCAACAGATATTCCTGAGCTGGAACCCTTTAAGGACAAATATGTTTATTTATCAAATGACAACCATCAATTCCTTGAATACATTAAAATTTGTCTGGAAAATAAAGATTGCTTAGCTAACGACACTGAAAAAATGGCATTTGCATTAAAAAATGATTGGCAGATTAGATATGAAAATTTTTATGAAGTATGTAGGCGTGCTGTTCCTAAAGTAAGTATTATAGTCTTAACCTATAATAATCTAGAGATAAACAAAATATGCATGAACAGTATACTTCATAATACGGCCTATGCCAACTATGAATTAATTGTGGTTGATAATTGTTCTACAGATGGAACCACAGACTATCTAAGAACTTTGGAAAGGGACGATGCCAGAGTAAAGTTGATTTTGAACAAAGAAAATAAGGGGTTTGCAGGTGGTAACAATGTTGGAATAAATGCTTCTTCTGGAGAATATGTTTTGCTGCTTAATAATGATACAGTCGTAACAAGAGGCTGGATTACTGCAATGGCAAAGCATTTAGAGAACAATTCAAAGCTTGGTATGTGTGGACCTGTTACTAATTCTATTGGTAACGAAGCAAAAATAAAGGTTAATTATCATTCTGTAAAAGAAATGTACAGTTTCGCTTATCGTTATACGACTGATCATCTCAATTCCGAATATAAAAATCCTAATGTTCTTGCATTATTCTGTACTATGATAAAGCGAAATGTTATTGATTCCTGCGGTCTATTAGATGAAATGTATGAAATTGGTATGTTCGAAGATGATGATTATGCAGAAGCAGTAAAGCAAAAGGGCTATGAGTTAGCTATCGCAGAGGATGCATTTATTCATCATTTTGAAGGAGCTTCCTTTAAAAAGTTAGAGGATAAAAAATTTCATGATATATATGATCAAAATAAAGAACGTTTTGAAAAAAAATGGGGTAAAAAATGGACAATGCATAAAAAACGTAAAGGGATTACTTGGGACACAAATTCAGAAGTAAATATTTTGTAATTACTAATTGGGGACTATTATAATAGAGGTGAGGTTATATAAAAAATAATAATAAAGCAAATTTAAGTATTTATTGAATCAAAAATAAATGATATAGGTCTTTTAAATATAGATGTAGATCTCTATAATTAAGCTTCCTTCTGATCATATAAGTCCCAGAAAAAGATGTTGTACTGAAGAGTTATGGAGATAATCCATAACTCTGAATTACGGCATATATGAAGGAGAAGTCATCTGTATAATAAAATTTAATATTTTACTTATAATTTTAGATAAAATATTTGTGAATGTGTAACCATTAGCCATGTCAGTCAGAAGGGTGAGTATTAATTAAAAAGGAGCCTTACATAGATGAAACTATCTCAACACTTAAAAAAAATAATAGCGCTATTAGTTTCTTTATGGATTGTTTTATGGATTATTATAATACAAATTAAAAGAAATTACGACTCAATTATAGATGGGGACTGTCTCAGGCTTGATGGTATCCTAACCTATTTTATAGCTTGGATTGCAGTACTCCTTATATTTCGATGGTTTAAAACACATAGTTTTAATACAAGAAATATAAGTATTTCTGAATGTAAACTAGTATTAGTGCTATTTCTTATTGTTTTTTTACCTCGCTATATACTAATATCTAATTTTTCTGTTTTGCAGATCAGCGATTATGAGGGGTATTGGGAAATATCACAGGCGTTGTTTAGGGGATATCCAATTTCAGATGAACTAAAAAATTATATGGCAACAGTAGCTGTGAATCAATTATTGATATCTAAAATTTTTTCTATAAGTTACTTAATATGGGGAAATAATGTTTTCGCTCCTCTTATGCTTAATATATTTTTCACATTTTTATATACATATTTGTTTTACAAAATATGTAATAATTTTGTAGGGCAAAAGTTATCTTTTATAGGTGCAATATGTTTAGCCGTTTGGCCAGAAAATATATTAAATTCTGTTTACATGCTATCTGAACCTATGTTTTTAGTATTTCTTTTTAGCGGAATATTATTTTACATAAAATGTAAAACAGCATTCACCCATTATAAGTGGCTATTTATAAGTTTATCAGGATTATTTTTAGGATTATCTGAACAACTACGATCCATTACAACTATATTTATAATAACTTTTGCAATTTTGATAATCTGCAACATAGAAAGCAAGAAAAAACTTATGGATGATATTCTTCAACTAGTTGTGATGTTAGTTTTCTATAACCTAGTAAAATACGGATATCTGTATTATGTAAAACAACTGTTAGGAGGAATGTCTACGCCCACCTTTGGCTGGCCTTTATATTTGGGAACGGATATTACAAATTGGGGATCATGGTCTGAAAAGGCAGCGCTTACCTTAACCCAGGTCAGAAATAGTAATTCTGTTGACAATGTGCAGAAAGAAATGTTACAAAAAGCTCTTATTAATATATCTTCATATGATTTAAAAACTATTATAAGATTAGTGCTTGAAAAAATGTATATACTTTTAGGACGTGGAGATGGTACATATAGAGATTTACAATATATTTTTGTTAATTCGCCTGAACAAATTTTAAGTGGTAACATACCAGCCATTATCTGGAGTTGGGGGAGTTTATCCAATATAATTTATCTGGTTCTTTTAAATACTTTTCTTTTGTCAACTGCATTAAAATCATCAATAACAGATAAATTGTTTTTTCAATTGCCATTTTGTGGAATTATGCTTCTCCATTGCCTTATCTATATAAGTCCCAGGTATCAATATCCTCTTTTACCATTATTATTGGCATGCAATATGATTAGCTTAAATTCAATTAATAGCACAGAAAATAAGATATTTAAGTTTCACTTACCAGGAGGTAATAAATGCGTTATAGCAAAATAATTTTAGGAGCTGGATTATATGGCTTATATTCCGCTAATGCATTAGGGAAAATGTGCAATAAAAAAGAAAGGGTATTAGTGCTAGAACATGATCCAACCCCTTTTCGTCGAGCAACTTACATAAATCAAGCTCGCGTACATATGGGATACCATTACCCACGATCCTATTCAACAGCTATAAAATCTGCTCACTATTTTAATCGGTTTATGGAAGACTATTCTTTTTGTGTACTAACAAAGTTTGATCAGATTTACGCAACTTCTGCAGATTTTTCTTGGACGAATGCATCGCAATTTAGAAATTTTTGTAAAAACACACAAATTCGGTGCGATGATGTTAATCCCGACAAATATTTTAATCCAGGAATGTGCGACGGTGCGTTTATGACAGAAGAATATACATATGATGCTGGTATACTAAAGGAATATTTGCTAAATCAACTGTCTAAATTTCCTAACGTAGAAATTTGTTATAATGCAAGTATCTCAGAAATAATTAAACAAGATACATATTTTAAATTAATTATGAAAAATGGAACTACATATGAAACTGATTTTTTGTTAAATGCTACTTATGCTTCTACAAATCAAATTAGCAGAATGCTAGGATACGAACCTTTTAAAATCAAGTATGAATTATGTGAAATTATTCTGTGTAACGTAAATGAAAAGTTAAAAAATGTAGGAATTACTGTTATGGATGGACCATTTTTTTCTATTATGCCATTTGGAAAAACTGGTTATCATTCATTAACTGCCGTGACTTTTACGCCTCATATTACCAGCTATGAGGCGGTACCCACTTTCGACTGTCAAAAACGAAGCGAAGAAAAATGTTCTCCAAAACAATTGGGAAATTGTAATGACTGTCCTGCTAAACCAGAAAGTGCTTGGCCATTTATGTCTAGTTTAGCAAAAAAATATTTAAAAAAAGAGTATGGTTTTGAGTACTCCCATTCCCTTTTTTCCATGAAACCAATTTTAAAGGCTTCCGAAATTGATGATTCAAGACCTACTGTAATAAAACAGTATTCTACAGATCCTACTTTCATCAGTGTATTATCAGGAAAAATTAATACGGTCTACGATTTAGATGAGGTGCTTAACAATGCTACTAAATAAAGAAAAAAATTTTATATCGGCTGTTGTATATGTCTATAATCAAGAAACACAGATATATCGTTTTCTTGAATTAGTTAATGAGACTCTTCGTAATAGTTTTGAGAAGTATGAAATTATATGTGTAAATGATGCATCTACAGACGGAAGTATAAAAGAAATAAAAAGATATGCCTCTACGGTCAAAGGGAATGTAATCAGCATATTAAATATGAGTTTTTATCAGGGACTTGAACTATCAATGAATGCTGGCGTTGATCTGGCTATTGGGGATTTTGTCTTTGAATTTGATTTACCACATGCATCATATTCTTCTAACCTGATTATAGATGTTTACCAGCGTTCTCTACAAGGCTATGATATCGTCGCAGCCGCACCACTTCATGGGAAACGCACATCTTCAAAAATATTTTATGCTGTGTTTAATCGTTTGTCTCACACTCAGTATCTTCTGCGTACAGAATCTTTCAGAATTTTGTCACGACGCGGAATTAACCGGGTTCATTCTATGAGCAGGACAATTCCATACCGGAAGGCTGTTTATGCAAATTGTGGTTTAAAGACAGATGTAATTACATATGATAATGAGAGCTATTCGTCGTTTCAAGATAAAGATACCCTTCATAAGCAAAAGGATACTGCTTTAGATGCTATGATACTTTATACAGATATTGCATACCGTTTTTCTATGGTCTTTGCTTATATTATGATGTTTATTACTACCCTTACAGGAATTTATACAGTTTGCATTTATATTGGCGGACGTCCTGTAGTTGGTTGGACAACTACTATGCTTTTCCTGTCTTTTGCTTTTTTGGGTCTCTTTGTAATATTAACAATCATCATAAAATATATGTCCTTAATACTAAAAATAAATTTTAATAAACAAAAATATATTATAGAATCCATTGAAAAAATCACTAATTAAAGAGGATCTGCTATATGAAAACGATGTTAGTTGGTTATACAGGCTTTGTTGGTTCCAATTTATCCTGCCAATATGATTTTACAGAAAGGTATAATTCTAAAAATATTGAAGATGCATATGGAAGTAAACCTGATTTATTAATCTATGCTGGAATTCGTGCTGAAAAATATCTTGCAAATCAAGATCCCAATAAAGATTTGAGAAATATTGAAAATGCTTTTTATAATATTCAGCAAATTCAGCCTAAAAAGCTAGTATTGATTTCTACTATTGATGTTTATAAAAGCCCAATAAACGTTAATGAGGATACTCCCATAATTTCTGAAGATTTGCAACCTTATGGAGCCAATCGTTATTATCTGGAACAGAAAGTTAGAGATGATTTTCCAGAAACTTTAATTATTAGACTGCCAGGCCTCTTTGGTAAAAATATAAAAAAGAATTTTATATATGATTATATACATTATATTCCGTCCATGATCCAAAATGAAAAGTTTGGAAAACTTGCAACTGTCAGACACGAACTTAATAACTATTACAAATTGCAGGATAATGGATTTTATAAATGCAGTGACATATCTTGTGAAGAAAAAGAAGCACTTAAAACTATTTTTAAAGAACTGGGATTTTCTGCACTTAATTTTACGGACAGCCGTGGTGTATTTCAGTTCTACAATTTGAAACATCTGTGGAATCATATTAAGTATGCATTAAAAAATGATCTTTATCTTTTAAATTTAGCCACTGAACCAATCGGCATTGCGGAGTTATATCATTATTTGGAAGGCAAAAAGTTTCAGAATATAATATCAACTAATCCACCTTATTATGATTTCAAGACTAAGCATGATACACTTATGGGCGGTAAAAGAGGTTATATTTTTGATAAGGATAATGTTTTAGCCGAAATCAAAACATTTATACAGGAGCAATCATGTTAAAATTATCAATATCAAATATTAGTTGGGATTCAAAATACGATCAGGTGATTTACAAATATCTTCTTGATAATAATATTCAGGGACTTGAAATAGCACCTACCAGAGTTTTTCCAAATAATCCATACGAATGCGTAAAAGAAGCACATGATTTCAAAGAGTATTTATCAAAATCCTATCATTTGAAGATTTCCTCTATGCAATCTATCTGGTACGGAAAGACAGAGAAAATGTTTCAATCTGTAAAAGAAAGAAAGCAGCTTATGGAATATACGAAAAAGGCCATTGATTTTGCGGCAGCATTAGAATGCCATAATCTTGTTTTTGGGTGCCCTAAAAACAGAAGTATAAATTGTTCTGATGATTATAATATAGCAGTGGATTTTTTCTCAGCAATAGGAGAATATGCTCATAATAGAAATACGGTTATTGCATTGGAGGCTAATCCGGTTATATATAACACTAATTTCATAACTTCGACTGCAGAAGCCTTTTCAATGGTAAAGGAAGTACAATCTGAAGGATTTCTTGTCAATTTAGATATTGGTACTATAATTTATAATGAAGAGTCTTTAGATATAATTGCTGATAATATAGGTTTAATTAATCATATCCATATTAGCGAACCAGGGTTAGCTGGCATACTAAAAAGAAAACTGCATAGGCAATTGGCTGGTATTTTAGCGGGCCAATACTCTAAATTTATATCTATAGAAATGGGAAAACAGGAGGATCTGCAACGAGTGTTTGATGCATTATCCTATGTGAAAGAGGTATTTTATGATATATAACAGTATACCGGGTGTACCCAATTTTGTTTCCGAGGAATTTGTGCAAAAAAGATCAAGCTATTGTATATGCATCCCTATTATTAATGAAGGCCGAAGAATACATGATGAGTTGAAACTGGCCAGAAAATATAAGATTGATACGATTGCCGATATTATTATCTGTGATGGCGGATCAATTGATGGATCTACAGACAGTACCTTACTGGAAGCATTTGGTGTCAATACTCTGCTCATTAAGAAAGGGCCGGGCAAACAGGGGGCACAACTGCGTATGGGGATCTGGTGGGCACTGGAACGAGGCTATAAAGGCGTTATCACTATAGACGGAAATAACAAAGACAGTATTGAGGATGTACCTAAATTTATAGAAAAATTAGAAGCTGGCTATGATTTTATTCAGGGATCACGTTTTATCAAAGGGGGCAAGGCAATTAATACCCCTTTTCTTCGATATTTATCGGTACGTTTGCTTCATGCTCCGGTTATTTCACTAACAGCCCACCATCACTTTACCGATACTACCAATGCATTTCGCGGACATTCAAGGAATTATTTAACCAATCCCAAGGTACAACCACTACGGGATATTTTCAATACATATGAGTTACTTGCATATTTGTCGACCAGAGCATCTCAGATAGGATTGCGTGTATGTGAAGTGCCAGTGACACGAGCTTACCCTATAAAAGGAAAAGTCCCCACTAAAATTAGTTTTTTAAAAGGAAATTCTGAACTGCTAAAAATACTATTTTCTAATATGCTTGGAAAATATAATCCACAAAAGTGAGAGCCTGCTATGATAGAATCATTAAAAAAAAATAAAACTGGAATACTCCTTATGTGTTGTTCATCAGTCTGCGTTTGTCTAGGGCAACTTTTATGGAAACTTTCTACCGGAGGGCAAATCTCGTTCCTTTTTGTTGGTTTCCTATTGTATGGAGTTGGCGCACTTGTTATGATAGTAGCTTATCGCTTTGGCAGCTTATCTGTTTTACAGCCAATATTAAGCCTAAATTATGTTTTTAGTATCGTTCTTTCAGCCTTTGTCCTGAAAGAAACTATTACTCTGCTCAAATGTATTGGAGTTTTGATTATCATCTCTGGAGTTATATTAATTGCAGGAGGTGATGAGTCATGAAGTATTATATCGTTTTAATTATCATGACTATTTTAGGTGCCTGTGGAAGCTTCTATTTAAAAAAAGCATCAGACGCAAAAAAATTAAAAATATTAGTTATAACGCCAGCATTTTATTTAGGTGGTTTTTTATATCTGATATCTGCAATATTGAATATCTACATTTTGAAGTTCTTGGATTATTCTGTGGTACTTCCTTTAACTTCGATTACATATATTTGGACGTTCGGATTGTCCTATTGCTTTTTGAAAGAAGGTATTACACAAAAAAAAATTATAGGGATTGTTTTAATCGTTTTGGGGAGTATTATTATTGCTGTATGATAGAAATAATAGAACGTAAACGTCTATGACGTATCATTAAATAGTGTCAAGAATTTTTTTAAATTTAAGTTTTACCGTCTGGCAGCCAGCAGTCATTCGGCTATGTCATCTGAACCTGCATAGGTCTCCATTCCGCGGATATAATCCTTGTTCATATAGCGTTTTGTTCCCCACTAGGTTCCGGCTACATGACGGAGTCTGGCGCATACAAGTATCAGGGCACTCTGTCCATCAGGGAATGCACCAATTGCTTTCGTATTCGATGTTATCTTCCAGTTTCTTGACAACGGAAGAGCGTTTCATTTCCCGGAGCTTTTCATCAACAAGCGGGCTTTGTCACGGGCTACCTCCTTACTTTCCTGTGAGTGAGTGGCTTTCAATATCATGGCTACCATTTTATCTTGTTCCGTGGTGTAACAGAGAAGATGCTGCGGTTAAAGTGGACGATACACCGCTGATAGAGGGCAGCCGGGAATACCTCCGGTATGGTTTCCAACATGCCGAAGTTTTTATTGCCTATGATGAGTTGCACATCGTTAAGCCCGCCAGGACTCTTTGTCTTCATTCATACCCTCAGCTGCACCGATGATTTCCCAGCATCCATCCTCACTGCCCCAGATGACCACAAAAATGGAAACATTCTGCACCTCGCCGCGCCCAAGTGTAAATGCACCATAATCCGTGGGATGACTTGCAACTGATTTTATACGATAATGATCTCATCAAATCCACTTAGAAAACTCCAGAAACTTTGATTGGAGTTTTCTGGGTTTCGGAAGGGGATCTCAAGTATGAATGAAGTAATGCAGGTTCGTGCGGCAAGCTGGCCTGCAATGATTAAACAGCGTAACGATAGTGGCCTGACCGTCAAAGAATGGTGTGCTGCCAACGCGATCCAGGAGTCCGTGTATTATTATCGATTAAACCGACTGAGAAAAATGGCACTTGATGTTTGAGAAACACCGAATTCCATCAAAAACAATTCTCCTGTTTCCGGAACCTTTGCTCAGATACCAGTTGCTTCTGCTGTTCCGGCTCCGAATTAGCGATTCGCCTCCAACATGGTGACACAGTTGTGGAAGTAAGCAGCGATGCTCCGGATCACACCCTTTCCTTTCTGAAAGAGGTGATGTTCCGTGCTTTCTGAGATCACCGGCTTTCGGGCCATCTATATCTACTGCGGAAAATGTGATCTTTGCAAAGGAATTGATGGATTGGCGACGTTATTAAAGGAACAGTTCCATCTGGATCCTTTTCAAAAGGAGATCCTGTTTCTTTTCTGCGGATGCCGCACTGAACGATTCAAAGGCCTGGTCTGGGAAGGCGATGGGTTCTGCCTGCTTTATAAATGGATCGAAGCTGGATGCCTCCGATGGCCGAGAAGTCAGGAAGAAGCCGCAACAATCTCTCCTGAAGAACTTCATCTTATGTTGACCAGAATGACGATACTGAAACGTTCTTCGTAAGCGCCAAGTTTTGGGATACCTTAACACTTGGCGCTTACAATAAGCCAGGGGAGACGGTTCTGCGGATTTTTCTATTTTTTGAAATAGGTTTTTTCCATTTCTGAAGCAATGGCGATCTCGGCAAGTTCGGCTTCCCTGCGGCTTGCAGCACTGACAGATATGTAAAGTTTTAATTTAGGTTCTGTACCGGAAGGCCGTATCACTACGGAGGTGTTTCCCTCCAACAAGAATTTCATGACATTTGACTGCGGGAGATTTATGATAGTCTTACTTCCATCGGTATTCGATGTCACGGAAGTTTTGTAGTCACTAATTGCTGTAATAGCCTTTCCTGCGATGGCTGTTGGAGCTGCAGTACGGAAATTTTCCATGATTTTTGTCATGGTATCAAATCCTTCGGCGCCTTCAAATGTATAGCTTCTCAAGGTATTCAGGCAGTAGCCGTACTTTTTGTATAAGGCATCCAGAACTTCCGGCATAGTCTGTCCATGGGATTTGTAATATGCAAACATTTCACAGATCAGGAGCGAGGCATTGACGCCATCCTTGTCCCTGACAAATCCTCCGGAAAGATAACCATAGCTTTCTTCAAAACCGAAGATGTATCGCTCCGCCTCACCCTTTTCCTCAAGAAGTCCGATCTGTTCTCCGATAAATTTAAAACCGGTAAGAACGTCAATGACTTCCACCCCATAGTCAGCAGCAATGAGTTTTGCCAAATCCGTAGTAACAATCGTCTTAACCAGGATTGGATTATGGGGCATTTTCCCCAGTGCAATTCTGCGCCTGCATATATAGTCAAACAGAAGCAGGCCCATTTCATTGCCGCTTAATAATTCATATCCATCTGCTGACTTGACTGCGGTGCCTACACGATCACAGTCGGGATCGGTAGCCAGCAATAATTCGCTGCCGAGCTGTGAGGCGTATTGAATTCCTAATGCCAGAGCTTCCTTCATTTCAGGATTGGGGTAGGGACAGGTGGGGAAATTGCCATCTGGCTGTTCCTGTTCCTTTACAACAGCGATATTGGTAAATCCATTCTCCTTTAATGTTCTCATGACACAATGAAGCCCAGAACCGTTAAGCGGAGTGTAGATAACAGATATATTTTTATTAATCTCATCACCGCACAGCGCCTGTGTGGAAACGGCTTCGATATATGCGGTTACGGTCTTTTCTTCAATGTAAACAATAAGCTTCTGGGATAATGCCGCATCAAAATCCATGTATTTAACATCACTAAATGGATCGATATTATTGATTTCATTTAAAATACTGTCGGCGGTTTCTGTAGTAATCTGGCCGCCGTCACTGCCGTATACCTTATATCCATTGTATTTCGCGGGATTATGGCTGGCAGTTATCACGATTCCGCCTGAACATTCTAAATACCGTACAGCAAAAGAAAGGGAGGGAGTGGGCATCAATTCCTGATATAAATGAACCTTAATGCCATTAGCAGCCAGTATGCACGCTGCGCGCCGGGCAAATACGTCTGATTTAATCCGGCTGTCATAGGCTATGGCAACAGAGGGACATGAACATTTTTGATTGAGGTAATTGGCATAGCCCTGAGTTGCCTTCCCGACAGTATAGATATTCATGCGGTTGGTACCGACGCCAATGATACCTCGCAGACCTCCGGTACCGAATTCCAGATTACGGTAAAAATGATCTTCCAGTTCTCTGTCATTCTGTTGAATACTCTTAAGCTCATCTATTAAATCCGGGTCCTCCAGGACCTCCTGGTTCCATTTATTCCATCGTGAAAGTACTTCTGATTCCATTTTTTGATTCTCCATTTTCATGTTTATTTTATTGTCACTGGGATTTGAAGTGGGATTAATCCCAAGTCTTTGAACCAGGCGGTTCCTTCTCTGAGCAGATCTATTTCAATCATATAATCCCCCGGGGTGCTGAGAAGCTCCGCCTGGGGAGTAAATGTTAATTCACCGGTTTGACCGGAAGCCAGATTCTCAGGGAGTTTTACTCGTTCCCCTTCCGCCAGGACGGTTCCTTTCTTGTCTTTTATAAGATAAGACAGCTGTGTGGCCTCGTAACCGCTGCTGCATAAAGCAATTCCGGAGTTGTTCCGGATGGTGACTGTGATTGGTGAATGTATATCTGCAGAAACGGCATCGGTAGCTGAATTAGCATCAGCCGAATTGGCAACAGTTGAATCCATTGTCAATATGATGCCGGAGTAATCCGGAATTACAGTATTCTGCACGGTTAAAGGAATTTTTAGAGTTTCCATCCCCTGAGCTGAAAACCAGGTTACACCTTCCTCTACCAGATCTGCTTCTACGATGTAATCGCCCTCTTCCAATGGAACCAGTACTTCCCAGATTTCATTTTTAATTCCGCGGGCTTTGACAGGGATGAGAGAAGTACGGATTCCATCCTGTACAAGTACCTCCCCAGCTGTGTCCAGCAGATGATATGCCAGAAATATATTGTTGTCTGAGGTCAGGTCCTGATATCTCCGGCTGTCTATCGTGATTTCAAGCTTCGCCAGATTTCCGCCATTCTCGCAGGATAATTCACTTACCTTAGTTTTTAATTTAAGGTCGTATTGGGAAGGTACGGCACGGTATCCGCAGCCGCTTAAGAGCAGCAGTGATATGAGGACAAATATGGAAAGACTTATTGTTTTTAATCGATTCATTGTCTCCTCCAGTAATCCAGTGTTTCAGCTAATGTGCGGGAAAGCGGAATCTCAGGCTTCCAGCCAGTGACAGCCTGAAGCTTGCTTATGTCGGCTTCTATAATCGGGACGTCGACCGGGCGGATTTTTTCCGGATCGACGGATACTTCGATTTCGCAATGTGCCATATGCAGAATGGTATCCAGAATACTTTTAATTGAAACGGCTGTTCCAGAACCAACATTGTAGGTCTCACCCGCAAGTCCATTTTCCATAAGCATGACATACGCGCGAACAACATCTCGGACATCGGTAAAGTCTCTTCTGGCCGTAAGATTACCGACTCGGATTACAGGTTCATGAATTCCTTTTTCAATTTCCGATGCTTGTTTGCAAAAATCTGAGACCACAAAGAGCGGTGCCTGATTTGGGCCAATATGATTAAAGGCCCTGACGCTCATAATATCCATATGATAAGCATCACAGTATATCTTCCCAATCATGTTCTGGCATGCCTTAGTGGCCGCGTAAATATTACCCGGGCGGGGTAATGTCTCTTCTGTGATTGGTATTTCTTCTTCAAGTACATGGCCGTATTCTTCCCCGGAGCCAATTAGGAGGAGGCGCGGCCTCTTTTGCAGTTCTCTGACGGCATCCAGGAGATTGAGTGTCCCTTTGATGTTGATATCTACCGTCAATCCGGGCTTCTTCCACGACAGAGCCACGGAGCTTTGAGCTGCCAGATGAAAGATATAATCAGGCTGAACCCGATCCAAAATGGTGATTATCTCCTCCTGTTTCAAAAGATTCAAATTCAGTATTTCGATTCCTTTTTTTATAATATTTTCCTGCGGAAGCTTCGTGACGGTAATAGACCATATGCAGTTTTTCTGTATATGGTCTATCAGATAGTCGCCTACGAAGCCTGCCGCACCGATAATCAATGCTTTCTTCATAGAGGTTTCCTTATTTATTTTATATTTGAGATTTTGATTTCTTTTTCAACAATGGCAAGGTCATTTTCAACCATGCGCCTGACCAGTTCCTGGAAAGTGATTTCGCGTTTCCAGCCTAATTTCTCTTCTGCTTTTGAAGGATCTCCAAGAAGAACTTCGACCTCAGCAGGGCGGAAAAATTCAGGATTTACAGTTACAATGGTTTTTCCGGTGGCCTTGTCGATACCGTTTTCTGTTATTCCGCTTCCATGCCATTCCACATCGATTCCTGCATAGCGGAAAGCCGTTTCTACAAATTCGCGGACGGTTCTCGTCTCATTGGTTGCTATCACATAGTCATCAGGCGTATCCTGCTGCAGCATCAGCCACATGGCTTTTACATAATCTTTGGAATGTCCCCAGTCTCGTTTGGCGTCAAGGCTTCCAAGCTCTACGTGATCCAAAATACCAAGCTTGATACGGGCTACGGCGTCTGTGATTTTTCTGGTAACAAATTCCAGGCCACGGCGCTCGCTTTCATGATTGAAGAGAATGCCGCTGCAGGCAAACATATCATAGCTTTCTCGATAGTTCTTTGTAATCCAGTGGCCGTATACTTTTGCCACGCCGTAGGGGCTTCGCGGATAGAATGGCGTCTTTTCTGTCTGCGGCATTTCCTGAACCTTACCGAACATTTCACTGGTAGAAGCCTGGTAGAAATGGGCTTCCGGTTTTACTGTGCGGATTGCCTCCAGCATATTGGTGACACCGATCGCGTCGATGTCGGCCGTAGCGATAGGCTGCTCCCAACTGGTAGCCACGAATGACTGGGCAGCCAGATTATAGACCTCATCTGCCTGAGAAATTCTCATAGCGTTGGTCAAGGAAACAACATCCGTCATGTCCGCATAGATGAAATGAATTCTGTCTTTGATATGTTCTACATTGCCGTAGTCTACGACACTCTTTCTTCTCATGAGGCCATAGACATTGTAGCCTTTTTCTAATAATAATTCTGCGAGATAGGAGCCGTCCTGTCCTGTGATTCCTGTGATTAATACGTTTTTCATGATTGCTGTTTCTCCTTGTGGTTGGTTATGATTGACTATAGTTAGCTGTGATTAGTTATAATTAGATATATTCATTTCTGTTGCATATTTTTAAGTTTTCCGTCACCTTTTTAATGTCTCCAGCGCTGTCTTTCGCGCAGATTAAAGTGGCGTCTTTTGTATCTACGACAATGGTATCTTCCATCCCAACGATGGCAATTAGCTTTTTGTCACCCTGGATAATGCAGTTGTGCGTGTTTACCGTAATGATATTACCGGCAACGGCATTGCCGAATTCATTCGTTTTCTTAATACGCTCCACCGCCAGCCAGGAACCTACATCGTCCCAACCGAATGTTCCGGGAAGTATATAGATATTATCAGCCTTCTCCATAATTCCGTAATCAATAGACTGTGACTGCATGTTGTGAAACTCTTTTTCTAAAATGGAATCCTGCTGTGGAGTACCGATTGCTTCTTTGATTTTTATCAGACTCTCATATGTATCAGGCATAAATTTCTGCATGTTTTTTAATATAGAAGAGACCTTCCAGATAAACATGCCGCTGTTCCAGAGATATTCTTCTGTGGATAAATATTCTTTGGCGACTTCGAGGCTCGGCTTTTCCACAAATCTTTCTACAGCATAGGCCTGTCCCTCTGTTCTGCGCGGGTCGAACTTTATGTAGCCGTATCCTGTCTCCGGATAATCGGGAGTGATGCCGATTGTGACAAGATTCGTATTGTTCTCTGCTACATCAGCTCCGGTCTCAAGTGTTTTTAAGAACATATTCGTAAACTTGATCAGGTGATCGGACGGTAGCACAAACATAATTGCATCATCGTATTTCTGAGCTATATGGATTGCACCCAGACCAATGCATGGGGCTGTATTGCGGCCAATCGGTTCGCAGAGGATGTTCTCTTCCGGAAGTCCGGGAATCTGCTCCAGAACCAGCTCCCGATATGCTTTGTTCGTTGCAATGAAGATATCTTCCAGCTTTACTAACGGTAAAATTCGTTCTACGGTTAACTGAATCATGGTTTTTCCATCATCAGTTAAAGATAAAAATTGTTTTGGTAAATTCTTGCGGCTCTTGGGCCAGAAACGTTCGCCTCGGCCGCCGGCCATGATTAGGGCTGTTGTTGTCATATTGATTACCTCGCTTTAATCTCTTTTTAAGATATCCCTCGTATAAACTTTTTCTTTTATATCTTCCAATTCATCATTCCATCTATTCGCGATAATTACATCAGATTCACTTTTGAATTTATCCAAATCATGAATTATTTTCGACCTGAAAAATTCCGGTTCAGACATTGACGGTTCATATATAATAACTTCTATTCCCCGGGCCTTTAAGCGTTTCATAACACCTTGAATAGAGGATTGCCTGAAATTATCAGAATCAGTCTTCATGGTCAGACGATATATGCCCACTACATGTGGGGCTTTTTCTATTATCTGTTCGGCGATAAAATCTTTTCTTGTTCTGTTTGCATCTACAATAGCCTTTATGATATTGTTTGGAACATCTGTATAATTAGCCAAAAGCTGTTTGGTATCTTTCGGAAGGCAGTAACCGCCGTAACCAAAAGAAGGGTTATTATAAAAATCGCCAATTCTCGGATCAAGAGATACACCCTGAATAATTTGCTTAGAATTTAATTTTTTTACTTCTGCATAGGTATCAAGTTCGTTAAAAAAGGCAACTCTCATAGCAAGATATGTATTGGAAAAAAGTTTAATTGCTTCGGCTTCGGTAGAATCTGTAAATAATGTAGGAATATTATCTTTCCTAGCGCCTTGTTTTAATAGTTCAGCAAAGGTTTTGGCTTTTTCTGAATGATCACCTACGATAATTCGTGATGGATAGAGGTTATCATATAAAGCTTTTCCTTCACGTAAAAATTCGGGGGAAAATACTATATTTTCTGTATGAAATTTTTCTCTCATTTGAATCGTATATCCTACAGGAATGGTTGATTTTATGACTATAGTAGCCGCTGGTGCCACCGTACATATTGTTTCAATAGTGCTTTCTACCGAACTGGTATCAAAATGATTTTTTTGGGGATCGTAATTTGTAGGCGTAGAAATAATGATATAGTCTGCTCCCTGAAATGCTTCCGCAGAGTCTAAAGTTGCCTTTAAATTTAGCTTTTTATTTTCTAAGTAATCCTCTAATTCGTTATCTTTGATAGGAGATTTTTTTAAATTGATCATTTCTACTTTTTCGGCAATAAGGTCGAACGTATATACTTCATTATGCTGTGCTAATAATACTGCGTTAGCTAAACCTACATAACCCATACCAGCTATTGTTATTTTCATTCACTTTGCTCCCCCTGTAATTCGTGTCCTTTGAAAACGTGTTTTTTTCCTGTAAAATAATTAATGACAATTACAAAAATTGTAATAAAACATTTAGTGATGAATTTATTGGTACTAAAAATTTCAACTAAAACAATTAACCCTAAATAATCTATTAACATAGTAGCGCCTCTTGCGACAAGGAATCTGCCAAACTCTTTGACTAATTCAGACATATTGGCGCATTTACTACAAAATACAAAATTTTTATTACAGATATATGCAGACAATTTAACAACAATTAAAGTAATAAAATTGGCAAATTTATAATCCAGCCCCCACAAAACCAATGCATTAAACAAGAAGATATTTAATACAGAAGTTATAATGCCAAAGATTCCGTAAAGCAGTGTTTCTTTATTCACTATCTTGTGGAATGTCTTTTTGAATCGGGAATTGATTGGCTTTGTCATAGTCTATTTTCCTCACATGATATTGTATATCCTCCAGGATTTTACGATTTGCGGCAATAATATCTGCTTGAAGACCTGCTACAATTGTTTGAAATCCAAGCAATATCAGCATACTGGCTAAAATTAAAGACTGAATATGCCCATTGCCAGTTCCCAATATGAAGTAGACGAGAAAACGAATTCCTATTAAAATGCCTATAAAAATTGGAATACTTCCAATAATTGTAAAAAAGCGAAGAGGCTTATACATCATAAAAGCACGAATAATAGTAAGCATAGATTTTTTTACATAGCCAAACATACTATTAAATAATCTGGATTTTCTTAGCTCTGGATTTGTTCTTATAGAGACAGAAGTCATAGCTATTTTGTCACGGCCTGCCTGTACAATCGTCTCCAAAGTATAGGTATACTCATTCACCACATTTAATTTCATGGCAGCCTCTCGACTATACGCGCGAAAACCGCTTGGTGCATCAGGGATATCCGTCTTTGAGGCTTTCCGCACCACCCAACTTCCAAAATGTTGTAATTTTTTCTTTAATAATGAAAAATGTTCTGTAGTATCAATGGGACGCTCTCCAATAACAATATCCGTTTTACCTTCCAGAATTGGCCTGATCAGTTTTTCAATATCATCACCACAATATTGATTATCTGCGTCAGTATTTACAATAATGTCAGCTCCATTCCGGAGACATGCATCAAGCCCGGCCATGAAACCTTTGGCCAGTCCTTTATTTCTTCTGAAATTTACAATATAATGAACCCCCCATTTTTGAGCTACTTCGATTGTATTATCTGAACTACCATCGTTAATAATCAAGTATTCAATAATATCAATGCCTGCTATATGCTTTGGCAGGGCATTCAGTGCAATTTCTAAAGTTTCTGATTCGTTATAGCAGGGAATTTGAATAATTAATTTCATAATATTTCTCCATTAACATCTTAATTATAATTAAGATTCATTGAACCTATGTATAAAGTGCCGTCTGTTATCATATCGTTAAAAGAATCACCAAAAGTAATTGTGAGGCTTTCTATGTCAAACTCGTCAGGATTATAAAATGAAAATATAGCCTCATGAGAAGCTGTGTTATCTTCACATTTCATTAATTCTCCATTAATATATAATGCGATGTCACCGTCATGCATTGCCGGTATTATATTATCTGCGAATTTTAACGTAATAAAGATACTTGTAATATTATTAATAAATAAGTTGTTATTTAAAACGTTATTTTTAATCCTTAGATAATTTTCATTCGCAAATTCTAAGTCTCCTGATGTAGTACGGTAAAGTAGATCTGTATTTACCTCATATGAATTATTTTGTGGTATTCTATCATATAGAATAACGGGACCATATTTTACTAATGGTTCTCTAGGAATTAATTTATTAGTGCAGATATAAGCATCTTTAGAAAGTGCTATTTGTTCTTGACTTACAGTATTATTTTTTATTGCCCAAAACATCATTGAATATTTGTAATTAAAATCAATAACAATATTTTCGTCTATAATTTCTAAATTCCCATTATTCTTTTCTGGAGCAGGATAATAATCTTCCCTTTTAGATATTTCTGATATGGAGTTATCCAAAATTATAGTTTCTCCGCAAATAGAATGTGTTGCAAAATAATATGGCTCAGGATAAACAAAACGCATCTCATCTCCACGTTTAAGCTGAGTTTGTACTGCCGAAATATTCATATTAATTAAAATAACACATAAAAATACGGAACATACCAAATAATAATTTATGGAAGGTTTATACAAAACAATCATAATAATTGCAATAAAACATATTAAATAGTATAAACTTTGTGGTATATTTTGAAAAAACTCAACTGTTAAAGTATTTGCTTCAATTTTTCCAATATTAGGAAAAAATACAGCTATAAGAAATATTAAAATTATTGCGATAACATTGTTGTTTAAATTTCCCTGTTTTTCGTTGCTCAAAAGGATTATCATTCCTGTTGTTATGAAAATAGGTTGAAAAAAATCTAAATATCGAGTGTAGACAGTAGCAATTCCTTTATCACAATATACCCAATAAGCATGTATGATTGTTATGCCGATATGAGCTAGAATTAATATAATAATAAAAGCAAGAACAAAGTATTGTTCTTTATTATATTCTCTATAATTGGTTAATACTTTTCTAATTATAAAATAAAATGGTAGTATTCCTGTATAAACAAAAAGAACAGCAAATTCGGCGAATGTAATGTTAATGAAACTTTTAAAATTGTTAGCATTTTGAAATACGGAAAGCATACTTAATAAATTATCTTTGCTCTGCTCTTCATATAGGCCAACATTTTTAAATATTATAAATCTAAATATAAAATAGATAAGTACCGATGTCGTAACAGTTATTAGTACTTTATGTCTTTCTAATTTAGAAAAACGATAAGAATAGTAGAGAATAAAGAATAAAATAAACAGAATCAATGTAATCATTGCTTGAGTTTTTATAATTGGCAAAAATCCAAGTATAATTCCTAAGAAAATATACTTATATAGTTTGGTCTTTTCTTTAGATAAATAGATATCTGTCATGATTGAAAACGCGAGTAAGTAAAAAACGCTTTGAGCCACTTCTGACATAACCACATATGTATAAGAAAAAAATGCAGTTGACAGACTTCCTAAAATTGTTATGACAATACTTTTTCTTTGGTTTAGGCTAAAGGTTTTACGACACAAAATATATATAATTATTACTGGCAGCGAGCTTATAAACGCATTAAATGTTAATACATTACGATATGCACCGAAAGAAGTAGACGCCATTTTATAAAAAGGAGCTATTAACAGTGAATAGCCAGGCATATGAGAATTATAAATATTATGCCAATTCAAATGTGAAATTTTATCGGCCATACCAAAATAAGATTGTTCATCTGAAAATATAAAAGGGGACACCATTGAAAAAACTATTACACTTTTGATTGCAAAAAATAGCACAAAGATTATTGAGCATATGCTAAAACTTATTAAGCACTGTTTTTTTCTATCGCTTACGTTTTTAAACATTTTTAAACCTCTATTTTGATATATTTATCAGACCATATGTATCACTTACATGTATATTAGTCTTCCTTTAAATCCCCAGATGAAGTATTCTAAGTTAGTACCAATAGCAACTTTTTAATCATGCTTATTAAGTGTTTAGTTTCTCGATTTTAAGATTAGTCACTTGTACATTTATGTCATCATTAGGAATGATTCGGAATTCAATATCTTCTGCTAATTTCGAAAGCTTAAAATTATATACAACTTTTTGTGGACTTTCAGATAAAATATTTATGTTCATTTTGGTATTGAAACTATTGCTATTGCAATCGAAAATAGCTGAATTTAGATTGCTTCCCTCAATAGTAATTTGATAGTATCCAGGTTGTAATGGAATATAAGGACCATACATAATTTTGCTTTTTGTCAATTGGCTGGTGTTTACAAAGTACTTACCATTATCTACCAGCATGTAATTCACCAAATCAATTGGTGAGGACCAGTTAAGACTTTCTAACTCATTTTCTTTCCATTCATAATCACTACTGATAGCTATAACTACGTTATCCAAAGCATAAACAGTAATGCCTTCTATATCGAGAAGTGCACAAGGTATTTTGGGGAAAATATAAATAGTATCTTTATCTATATTTCCATTTAAAAGAGATATCCATGATTTATACTTGTCCTGTTCAATTAAAGAAGAATCTCTTCTTCCTATATAAAAATCATTTAAAGTTAAATTATTGTTTTCTGCCCAATCGGCTATATCGAAAACTTCAGCCATTGTAAAATAATTTGTAAGTATTAAGTCATAATTTTGAGGTTCTGTAAAACTTGTAATAAATTTCACTTTACTAAAATTTTTACCCAATTCTTTCCATGCAGCATGTTGTAACGTAGTATTATAAGTAATTTCACCTGAATAAGCCTGTTGAGCATATTGTATAGCTGGAGAAATATCAATAATTTGTATAGACATACACATTATAAGTAAAAAATAGACTGCTTTTCTTTCGAAATTATCTATACTTAAAATGATTGCAGTAATGGATATGATATAACAAAGCGGCCAAATAAATCTTCCTGTAGCTCTAAAGATACTAAATAAATTGTACAGAGGACTAGGCAATAAAAAATTAGCCAATATTTTATCGTTAAAGGTGATTCGTGGACTTAGAGCATATATAAATAAAATTAAAAATAATGATACAAAAGATATAAAAAAGTTTTTATTAAAGTTTAACTTACCATTATTTAAACATTGGATCCCACCTAATATTAAAAGCAAAATAACCCCTAAACCCAAGTAGCCATAACCTTCGCCCTGGTCCGGGGAAACTAAAGGCATGGATTTTAAAATTAACGAATGTCCTTGAGAATTTATAAATGTATTAAGATTACTGCTAAAACTTCCTAATCCTGGTTGTACAATAGATGAATTTCCATAAAAGCCTCCCAAAATCCACATAAACAATAGAGAACAGCCTAGTGAAATTAAAATTGTAAATATTGCAATTTTAATAGTATAAAATGAACGTTTTTCAAGAAATAAATATAGAAAATTAGCACACATAATAGCAAATACCATTGGTACATAATACATATGGACACCAACACTTAGTACTAAGAGTATAGTCCACAATATAAACGGTTTTATATATCCAGTTACTTTATCTCGATATACCCAAACATTTAGGGAAGCGAGAATAAGCCAATTTGCTGCCAATGCGGAATGTATAAACATTCGTTGCAAAACTATCGGACTAATTGTTAGTATTATGCTTCCAACAGCTGAAATACAAATTTTTCGGGAATATTTGTATAATATCAAAATCGAAAAAATTGCTTGTAAAATAAAACAAAGGATTCCCCATATCCCAAAATATTGAAAGGTTTCTGGCAAAATAGGAGACAGTATTTTAAAAAAGACAGCAAATATGGGAATAGAATCAGTGTATATTACAGATATCGGAGTTAATGTTATTCCATTAATCAACCCTATGGGATAATTCCAGGGCGAATTTCTGTAAAATTTCCAACCTAAATAATGTTGATTTAAATCATTACCATTTAATAACCACGAATCATTAGTAATATGCAGAATATTAGTTCCGTATATACATATAAAAGCAAAACTTCCAATAAAGAAAGCAATTATAATCAATTTTATATATTGTTTTTGAGAATGAGTTAATTTTCCAACCAATTTTTATTCACCTATACTATTCTTGATTTGTAATGCAACTGTTTCTACTGAACATTCATTTGCTGCGTATTCGTAAGCCCTTTCTATAATTGGTTGCACATCTTCTGGTGAACATATTACTTTTTCTATTATGGAACTTAGTTCAGCGGAATCTATATCAGCAGAAACTTTTAGAACAGCGTCTGATGGTAATTCACCAAACCAACCAATATTAGTGACTATACAAAATTTTTTTAAAATCATACATTGCAAGAGTGTTGCAGAAGATTCGCCGTGGTACGGATAGCGTAAGTTGAATATAAAATCACATTCTGATATAGCCTTAAAAAAATCCATGTTACTTAGGAAACCAGTTTTATGGATATGGTCATCCAATAAATGATCTATATAATTACCCTCTCCTATCATGATATAATGAACTTTTTGACTGCTCATTAGATTATATTTTTTTATGGCATGACAACAGCATTCACATTGTTTGCTTGGAGCGATGAATCCAATGGATCCAACAATAAATTCATTACTCTTTACGTTAAATTGTTTTCGTAAATCATAATTGCTTTTTTTGACCTGTGCAGGTACACAATTAACAAGATTTATAACGGAAACATTACTATCAGGAAATAATTGTATAACTTGATTTTTGGTATAATTTGAATGAACAAATATACCTTTTGCTAACGGTAATATTTCATTATTAAGTAAAAGAGAGGATGCCAAATCCTTTTGTTGAAGTAGATCTGTACCCGGAGCATTATTTAGGCTTTCCTTAACTTTAGTAATGCCATCTGCGCCTTCTAATTCATATATTTTTTGATATAACATTCCTTTTTTTTGATAGTAACCTATTGTCAGATAATATAAACTCAAATCGTGCAAGACAATAAAACCGGGATGATTTAAAAATACATCATACATATACTCATGAGCTTCAGGATTATTACCGAAATTATAGATAAGAATGTCATATTTTTTAAAGTCTCTTTCGCTCATATCACTTTTATGAACAATTGGAAATACCTTTGATATTTCCCTATTCTCTATAAGATAATTATCAATGAAAAGTGTAATATCAAAGTATTTTTTTAATCCCCAAATAAGAATCTCACTGTATTCGCTTACACCGCTTTTTACCGGCCAGAAAGGGCTTATATATAACATTCGTCGCTTGTCCATGTACGTACTCCTACTGTAAAAGTTTATCTATTACATAATCCCAATTAATGTTTTTTTCCTGAATCAGACGGTAACCATTTTCGCCCATTTCTTTTGCTTTGATTTTATTAAGATATAATTCATCTATTTTATTTGCAAGTAGTCTGGCATTATTTTCTAGAACATATCCATTTTCATTATTTTTAACAAATTCTAAAGGGCCACCTGCATCTGTATGTACAATAACGGGTTTTTTTGAAAAAAAGCCTTCCAGTGTAATATAACCATAATCTTCATCATAAGCGCCAAAATAAACAGCTAAACAATTTCCATAATATCGAATTTTTTCTTCTTCAGAGATAAAGCCGGTCAAAGATATTTTGTTTTCCAGTTTGTACTTTTTAATATAGTCATTAATGTAAAGCAATTCACTTTTCGAACCTGTACCTGCAATTATAATTTTTGCCTCCGTTTGAATATAACGTGCAGCTTCAACTAAAAGGCGTTGACGTTTCATTGGATCAATTCTGCTTGGATAAAAAATATAATCACCATAACTTTCACAATACATCTTTTCATAGTTTAACGGTGGATGATATAAAATCTCGCTATCTATTTTGTTAAAATGTAATAGGCGGTTGGTTGTATTCTGTGAGATGGTAAAAATGGCTTTAGCTTCGGAGATATATTTATTATCATGTTCGTTAATCATTTCACGGACAAATTCTCCATCAGGCCATTTATCCATATCGCCATAGGGACTTTCCCAAAGATCATAGGCTTGTCTATGCTGATGCATTAGCCACAATACTTTATTATTATGTTTTACGTAATAAGCAGGGAATTTCATCGCTATTACCATATCGATCTTTTCTCCATTTATCTCAGATAAATCAAGCATTCTCCCCGCAAGCATACAATTTAATATAGAAGTCGAAGGATACCATTTAAAGGGAATTGTTATAATATCGGCTTGGTGACCACGGTTCTTCAGTTCATTGCATAGCATATCAGCTAAAATTTCAGCCCCGCCGCGAATAAATGGAACTTGTACCATAGCTATAGCAATTTTCATAGTTTTATCTCCATTCTTTCGTTAAAAATAGTTTTTAAATTTTTTTCAATATTATGAAATGTAAATCTTGTATCAAAATTTCTTTTCCCGTTTTTTCTAAGAAAATCTCTATATTCCAAGTTTTTTTCAATTACTGAAATAGCTGATGCGAACTTTTTAGTATCTCTATGCATAAGTATTTGATTTGAACCAAGTGTCTCTGTTACTGCCGTACTGCTTAATGCAATGATTGGAAGCTGAAAATACTGTGCCTCTACAATAGGAACACAAAACCCTTCATGTTCACTGGCACATACAAAAATATCACTTCCCAGATAATAGGATATGAGTGTTGCATCTGTAATTTCACCTATAAATTCCACATTGTTGTTTAAACCGTACCCCCTGATACACTCTTGGATTTCTTGATTATATTTAAGAAGGCTATCATCAAATTTCCCAATTATTCTTAATTTAATGTTACTACCCCAATTAATGCAATATTTGTATAGCGCATCTATTAAAAATAGATGTCCCTTGTTTGGTGCAACTCTGCCAACAAAAAGAAGATTAAGCGTTTTATTAGTTAACAAATCTTGAAGAATTGCCTCATCTGGAGCGCTTTTTCCCCAACTTTCTATCTTGTGAAATGGTGGACAAATTCCTATTTTAGATTGAGATACATTATTTAAGTCGAGGGTATTATAAACGGAAGCTGATAACCAGAAAGCATCTTTATATTTTTCCTGGAAACGCAAAGTTTGTTTACGTCCTCTGTCACATTGTAAAAAATGATGTTCGTTATAATTCTCGAAAAAGGAAGGGGGTGTTATATTGTGATAACGAAAAAGTATTTTGCATTTGCATGATTCTAATATTTTTTCACCCTGTTCCCAATACACACTATGATGATATATCACTAAATTTTCACTATCGCTTAAGTACTGTCTTAATTCTTCCTCATCAATATAAGTAACGGCAGTATTAAATTGATTTTGTGCATAACAACTACATTCAAATGTTTTGCTAAATATTTGATACATTGCTTCTATATCATTTCCAATGGCATCATGATTGGTTATGGTCTGATGCATGATAACTATTTTCATATTTTTATTTAACCTTTCACTGCAAGGACTGAATACGCCTGTTCCATATTAAAGCGGAATATAATATCCTTAATAGGATCATCCTCTTCATAGGTATAGGGAATAAAATTCAATGGATTCAACATAAGGGTTTCTTTTATATTAAGCCCAGCTTCCTTTACTGTGAATTCAAGTAATTCCTTTGGAATGGGGAAACGGTGAGTGGGATCGAGTCGAAAATAATAAGTAGCGGTTAAAATATTGAGTGGATTAGGAGTCTCCAGTATTAACATTCCACCATTACTTAAAACTCTTTTGCATTCAATAATTAACTTATATCCGTCGAAAATCGTCATATGCTCAATAACATGAAACATAGTAATTAAATCTATTGAATTATCCTCAAGACCACATAAATACTCATAGGCATTGGCCTTAATAATAGAAAAATCAGGGGAAATACTATGGGCTTTTTCAATTACTTTCAAATTAGTGTCTATACCGGTAACCTGATAGCCATTTTTTTCTAAAAGTTCAATCCATTCACATTCTCCACACCCTAAGTCTAAAATCTTCAAACTATCTTTCGAACGTGCTTGATGCCATTCAGTAATATATGGCAAATATACCGCTTCCCGTTCCATTACCTCTTCCCTTGGATCCGGCATCAGATCCCGATTATAATCAAGGTAAAATTGATCAATAAGCATTTCCTGTTTTTGAGCATTTTCCTGCTGCATTTTTTCATTTATACGTTGTTCATCAACAAAGTTTTTTAATTGTTCTGTATAATGCTCGAGTTGAGATTCCAGGTTGTTAATGACTTCATAAGAACTTACTAATTTTTTAATATCCATTTGACCGGCGTAAGATAATTGTTCTAAACTCTTAACGCTTTCTCTACATCCATTCAGATTCTGCTCTAACAGGGAAAGTGAAGTATTAATTTTTCTGAAGTATCGTGGTGCCAATATAATTGATTTGGCAAGTCTGCAAAAATAGCCCAGTACAGGGATTTTTTTTATTATCCTTTTTATTTTGGCCCAGAAATTATATTTTACTAATCCCTTTACGCGAACATACTTTATTTTTCCTTCGTCCGAATATAGTATATTATTGATTAAGTCTAACTTTGTTAATTTTCCCGAAGACAGTTCTACCAGAGCATTCTGTTTGCCATTATCATCAGGTTCCCGTCGCAAAAGGCTTCTATATAGAATATCAACAAATTCTGCACCATTATATTTCAAAAGTTCTTTACAGTTTATTGAAATATTAGAATTAAAATTAACAAACAAGGATTTTAAGGGCTCATGTACATGCTTTTTATAAATTAAATTGCCGCATAACTTTGAGTCAATCTTTTTGATCGTTTTCTTTAAAAAGTTTCCTTCACTAACAGAGGCAGTTAAATTGGCCTTAGATATATTAGATGGAATTATGGAACCTCTGTCTTCCATAGACTTAGAAACATTTTCAATATCCAGCATGATTTTCCCCAATGACACCTCTTCATATTTATTTGCAGGTATCTCCAGGGTATCGTTTTCCCGAATAAAACATTCATTTTCTTTTATTAGGGTATCTAAATCTTTTATTCTCATATTCACCTCTCGACGCAGCAAAATTCCCATGTATGTTTCAACCTGGAGATGCCAATGTCATCTATGTTGGAATAAATTTCAAAAGAACAGGCTTTCGTGAAATAATCGATTGGTAAACCCAACCCGGCCTCAATTGCAATATCAATACAATAGGAACCTGGCAATAATTCAATATGTTCAAATGTAATATTGACTTTACCGCTATGATTTATATTAAAATGTTCAAATTTTTCTACTTTTGTATTCGTTCCATAACAATGCTGACCGTCGCTTCTGTATATTCCGATACCAAAACTGACGTCATCCACTTCTTTGTATAGTTCATAGCTAATGGAGATAACTACCTTATCCCCTGTTGAAAAAACGGCTTTTTCTTTCATGGAACCATCTAAAACACGAATTGTACTAATGCGTGCATTGCCATTACCCCAGCGTTTGCTCTGTGACTCCGGTGAAAATGATTCCGAATGATTATGAGCTTCGACTTTTAAAGGATCCTGTACAGCCTGTACTTCGTTAGCTTTTTCTCGCTGCCGTTCCTCTTCAACACTGTCTTGTCGAGCCTGCCCCATAAAATCCAAATACATTGGATGTATGTCTCTCGGAATTCCAATAGCTTGTAATTTTCCTCCTAAAATCCAGATACTTCTTTCACATATTTGTTCAACTTGTCCCAGTGAATGTGATACAATCACTATGGTTGTTCCGTTAGCCTTTAATTCTCTCAACTTGTTAAAACACTTCGCTTGAAAATTCGCATCCCCCACCGCCAGTATCTCATCAATCAGCAAAATATCCGCATCGACATTAATTGCCACTGAAAATGCCAATCTCATGTACATTCCTGAGGAGTAAGTTCTGACCGGGTTATCGATGAATTGCTCCAGCTCTGAGAATGCTACAATATCATTAAAACGAGCCTCAATTTCTTTCCTCGTCAAACCAAAGATAGACGCATTAGTATAAATATTCTGACGCCCACTCATATCAGGATGAAACCCCGCGCCCAGTTCGATCAGACTGGACACGCGTCCGCACATCTCAATATTTCCTGAATCCGGATACATGATCCTGGTCAGAAGTTTTAATGTAGTGCTTTTCCCGCACCCGTTTTGACCGATCAATCCGATAGCTTCCCCTTTTTTTACTTCAAAGCTGATATCATCCAGAACAATTCGTTCTTCATATTTTCGCCGCTTGCTGAAAAGCATTTTTTCTTTTAGGGTATGACCTTTATCCATATAAACTTTAAACTTTTTGGATATATGATTAACTTCGATCGCATTTTCTGGCTTCATTACAATTCCTCCGCAAAGTGCCGTTTTAATTTTGAGAATGTCCACCAGCCAATTACAATTAAGAGTACTCCTAAGATTGTGGCTTGAAGCAACGTTTCCATTTTAGGTAGCTGTTTATAATACAAAATATCACGGTATGCAATAATAACGGGAGTCATCGGATTCAAGTTAAAAATTGGCATCAGGCCTGCAGGAACGAGCTCAACTGAGTACATGATTGGAGTTAAGAACTGCCATGCCATTGTGATGATGCCGAGCAAATATTCCAGATCGCGTACGTAAACCGTAACTGCCGAGGTAATAAGAGCCATACCTAAAGACAGCGAATACTCGATAATCATAATAATTGGCAGATAGAGCAACGCTTTAAAATTGATACCAAAACCGCTGACTATTAATGTCGCCAGAACAACCAAAAGACTAAGAAGCATATTGATAAACTGGCTTGTTACAAAAGCAATTGGAAGAACTTCCCGTGGAAAGTAAATTTTCTTAACCATATCCTGCTGCTGCCAGATGCAGCTTGAGCCGCCGGCAACCGAGGTACTGAAAAAAATCCAGGGTACCAATGCGACAAATAAGAACAGGTAAAAGTCTTCAATGTTGTTTCTCAAAATAACAGAAAATACAAGGGTATACACAGCCAACTGAAGGAGCGGATTAATAAATGTCCAGAGAAATCCAAGTACGGACCCTTTGTAGCGGCCCTTTAAATCTCTTCTTACCAGGCTGAATATCATTTCTCTGTAAGCGTATAGTTCTCTAAATGTCTGCATTTCCTGTCTCCATTTTTACTTCGTTATAAATATCCAGAAGTCTTTTTGCGGAAGCTCTCCAGCTGAACTGTTCAGCTCGTAGTTTTCCCTTTTCTTTTAGCTCCAGTCTCAATTCCGGGCTGTTAATCAACTTCTGCATGGCGTTTTTTAGTCCCTGAATATCCAGGGGGTCTGTTAAGATGGCCGCATCTCCTGTTACCTCGGGAAGTGAAGAACTATTGGAAGTAATCACCGGAGTTCCACACGCCATTGCCTCAAGAGGCGGTATGCCAAAGCCTTCATAGAGGGAAGGAAACACGAACAGAAGTGCTCCGCTAAGCAGAATAGGAGCATCATTTGCAGCAATGTATCCCGGAAAAACAACATTTTCCTGCAATCCGTATTCTTTCACTTTTTCAAAGATAGAATCATATAACCAGCCTTTTTTGCCGGCTAGAACGAGTTTTGGAACAGGTTCATGTTCCTCCTTTAAGTGCATATATGCCTCCAGAAGACTCCCGAGATTCTTTCGTGGCTCCAATGTACCTAAATAAAGGAGATAAGCTCCGGTAATACCGTATTTTTTCTTTATATTCTCGATATTCTGCGTATTATCTGCTTCGCGATATTGATCCAAATCAACACCATTGTAGACAACATGAATTTTTTCAGACGGAACAGCCAGATATTTCATAATTTCTTTTTTGCTGAACTCCGATACTGTGATAATTATATCTGCTCGCCTGCAGTATTGTTCTAAATGGCTGTCTAACCAATGCTTTGTTTTTTGAGCTACTGTATCAGGATATGCTTTATATGCCATATCATGGACAATTGTTATTTGTTTGCTTTTTACTCCCAGCGGTATTGTATAGTTAAAAAATTGGGTAATATCAGCGTTCTCTCTGAAAATGAAACGATATGGAAAAGGAATCAGCCGTTCTAAATGGTTATAGACAGACGCTGGCATCCATTTGCATTCATGCACAATACATCCTTTTTCCCGATATTGCCGGATCAACTGGTCACGTTCTGGATTTTTCCTGAAATTAAAGCAATTTAAATGATATTCATTCCCCGGCAATTGAATTAATTCATCAATCATTTTTTTTGAATTCCAGCCAATACCGGTTTTTTGTTTTTCGAACAATAATTGTGCATCAAATGCTATCCTCACGGTTATCCTCCAGGCTCAGCATAAAGTTCTTTAATGACTCAGTAAGTATCTGAGGATCATATTTTTTTAATACGTTGGCGTATATTTCGTTTTTGTCAGATTCAGGGGGCTCCGGATATGACATCATGCATTTGCACAAACGGTCAATCTGCTGCGCCTCTGAACCATTAATATCAAAGCATTCTGTTGTTCCACATAAAATTTCCCGAAAAATCGGGAGATTACTGGTGATCACCCTTTTCCCATACTTGATCGCTTCCAGAGGAGGAAGGCCAAACCCCTCTGCCTTAGATGGGAATAGAAAACAGCTGCATCCTGCGATCCATTTTTCTTTTTCTTCCTGAGATAAGTATCCCAGGTGATGAAGCATCGGATACTTGTCGGCCGCTTCGTTCATTAGTGACTGGAGCTTCTTTTCACGTATGCGGCCTCCCAGATAGAGAGGCATTGTACCGCCTTCGCTGCAATATTTTTTATAAGCTTTTATAAGTAGATTACTGCCTTTCCTTTTTTCGATGTTTCCTACATAAAGAAAGTATCCACCATCATGTGGTTCCACGTTTATGCGGCGATCAATGATCAGATAAGAAATAAAGGAACGCTTACGCACAGCTTCTGAAAAATAATGGTGTACAAAACTCCGGGTTTCATCAGAGTCAAAAAGCAGAGCATCTGCGCGATGAATTGACTGTCTGATTCCGCGTCGAAAATATAAGCAATAGAGCAGACTAAAATATTCGGGATTCGTTATCGGGAACAGGTCGTGGACCGTCAATACTATTTTCCCGGAAAATCCATGCAGCTTGATAGGTATAAGATTGTTTGGTTCCCAGAAAATATCAGGCTGTTCTTTGATTAAGTAGTTTTTTATAAATTTAAAATATGCGTAAACACCTGCGCTTCGGTATACCCTTTTTCCATAGCAGATAACAGGAACTTTTTGCTGCTGCAGATAATGGATCTGCTCACTCTCTGCCACATCAGTGATCAGCTTTATATGAAGCTTTTCTGCATGAACCAGACCTTTTAAAAAGTCATATAAATAAAATCCGATTCCGCTGGGCTGGCTTCCCATAGTCCTCGCATCAACAACTATTTCTATCACAGTATTATCCTCGTTTTGCACGTAATGTTTTGAAAAAATCGGCTGCGACTGCCGTTTTTTATGAGAGATAAATGGGTTCTAATAATCGCGCTTATGCGAACTAAACCTTCGGATAGTATACCACCTTATCTCATATTAATCAACTTTTTAAACAAAATGCGACATTTTCCTTCTTACATTTCTTCCATTAACCACCATTCACTCTTAAATTAATCCTTTAAACTAGCCGCCGCTGCTTCCTCTCTTGCTGATTGTTCAGCCGGGCTTTCCTTTACTCCCTCTGTGCTTTCTTTCAAAAGCATAATCTTAGGTGTCATAAGAATCAATTTAAGATCCAGGAAAACGGAATACTTCCTTATATAAGTAAGATCCAGCTTCAGCTTATCATACGCGGTCGTATTATACTTCCCGTAAACCTGCGCATAACCGGTTAAGCCGGCCTTGACTTTAAGGCGATAGGAAAACTCAGGAATCTCCTTCTCAATCTCAGCTGCAAGTTCCGGACGTTCTGGACGCGGACCTACAACTGACATTTCCCCCTTCAGTATATTGATCAACTGGGGAAGCTCATCTAATCTGGTCATTCTTAAAAAACGTCCCACTGGGAGAATCCTGTTATCAGATTCTGATGCCAGCCTTGCGACTCCATCTTCCTCTGCATTTTGAACCATTGTTCGGAATTTATATATCTCGAATACCTTTCCATCTTTGGTCAAACGCAGCTGTTTATAAAACACAGGGCCTCTGTCCGAGCATTTAATCATGATCGATATAATTGCCCAAAATGGCGATGTTACAATCAATCCCAGCGCTGAAAAAAGTATGTCTATCAGTCTTTTGAAAAACTTCTGTTCAACCTTTAAGTCCTCATTTCTGGAAAGATATAACGGCGAATCAAATATATTAAGCTCCACCGATGAGCTCAAAAGAATATCCGATATTTTAGGGACTGTATAACTTCTTATCGATGCACCAAAACATTCCTTCATCAAACAGTTTCTTTCATGCGATGGAACATCTCCTATAATTACTGCATCGTAATCTCCTGCCATCTCCATAATCCGCCTGATGCCAATCCGGATATGCACAGCCCCACAGATCTGGTACTTGTCTTCCCTTGAATTAATCTTTTCCTGTAAATGAAATGCCGGAATATCTCCGTATACCAACAGCATACGCTTTCTCGGAAACATTTTCTCATATACTGCCTGGAAAATAAATGCCCATAAAACAATTAATACAACGTCAGTCAAAGTCATGAGAAACATTACGCCGACCGGTGGAAATCCCAAGGCAAGTAACGCGATCTGCAGGTAAGTAATAATGTTAACAAAGAGAATCGACAGAATTTGTGAATAGATCACATTACCAGTCTTATAAAACCCGATCTTCAAACCTCCATAGGTTTTTAAGAAGAATAGTAATAAAATTCCGTATACCGCTACCATCAACCAGTTTCCCCGCCTGAAAAAGGGGGCCATGATAAGATTATTATAATAGCGATGCCATACAATCCAATAAGCACTAACTTCCAACAGTACAATCACAGAGGATGAAAATAATTTTATCAGCCTTTTATATTGCTCGTAATTTCTCATTTTCCTTTATCCTTACTTCCAGACTGTCTGTAACGTTCTCTAATGCCCAATTCACCCAGCATCAGAAACATCCACATGACCGGAGTTGCAATTGGTAAATTCAAATTAACAAATGCCTGTGTACTATAACACAGCACTGCAAAAAAAGCCGCTACAATATACTGATTTTTTCCAGCTTTACGAATAACTCGAACTACAAAAGAACTTATAAAAACAAGATACGCCATTAATCCTGTAATTCCTACTGTAATAAGATAATGCAGATACTCATTATGGGCATTATCAAAAATTTGGCCATAAATATTTCCCTTTGTCTTATCCAACAAAACAATTCCAAAGGTATCAGGCCCAAAGCCAAATATCTTTTTCATTACTGGAAATTGTTCAAAGCATTCCATAGCATTTCGCCAGATATAGCCTCTGTGAGTCCCCCAGTCATCATTAAACAACAGGTAACCACCAATGGCTCCATATCGTTCCGTATTCCCCTGGATATTCACATCATATAAGGCATATCCAATTCCTAAAATACAGATAACCAATATCGCCAGCCAGATAATTCGCAAAGCGCCATAGCCGGTTAACTTTTTCCCATTCTCTTCGGAATCTCCGCCACGTATCTCCACATCCCGGCTCTTCTTTTTTGCATATAAATAATCTAACCCATAAACAACGGCGCAAATAATCCAAAGAGCTGTTACAATCAATAATAATCCGTCGTATTTAACTATTATATTAAAAGCACTGTCGATTCCCAGTACTTTATCTCCCATTCCAGTATTAATCCAGTCGATGCATTGGATTACCGAAAAAAATGCAGTAAGAATTAATAAATAGGATTTTACTCCTTTCTTATTCTTAAATAAATACAGCGGAAGGAATCCAAACAAAGCTGCTAATGATAAATAGGCGTTATCACTGATGCCCATCACCAGTGCAAAAAAACTGATCACAAGACTGACAAAATAAAAGCTCTGTTTTTTCCATTTATCTTCAACTGCAAATAATACTGCCGATACTGCGGTCACCATCCCTACCAGTGCAGTATATGTATTAATGTTACCGATCGTTGAGGTAAACATAAATTTCTGTTCTTCCAGCATGCCCACCTTAAAATGTAAAAGATCCATCTTAAAGTAATCTGTAATCCCGAATATGCAAACCAGCATATTTGCAATTAAAAAGGCATCTAAATACCATCTTTTTAATTTTCCGAATCTGGTAACACAAAAATATGCCACACCATACAAACAGAGTAAGAAGAGCCCTGAAAACCGCCCTTCATTCCCCCAAAAAGATTCATATACGTAATCGGAACTTATCGTTGAGATACCCGCGATGATTAGAAAGACCAGCAGTGCGACATCCGTAACAGAAAATTTCTTTATCAAGTCGTTCCACTTAAAAGATGTAATATACTTTTCCAGCTTATTGTGTTCTATACAGCCCGCAAAAATAACAGCTATAACTAATAGTATCACTGAACCAATATAAAAATAATATTTTGCCTGTAATATATTATAATATTTATCCATTACAAAAAGTGGAAACAAACATAATATTAAGAACGTAAAAATATCTATTATATGTGATAAAAGTGCCGAATCACTTTTACTATTCTTACTTTTATTAATTTTCACTGACGACATAATTATCCTCTCCAAACTGCATATTACCACAACACATCAATTTATGGTTTACTGATTTACTTTTATTACACAGTATAACATTTTAACTCAGATACCGCAACCGCTTCCCTCATGAAAAAGCTGGGATATTATTTAAGATTTTATGAATTTTTGCAACTTTTATTCCCAGTATTTCAACGCATTTCCGCCCCTTCCAATACTGCCCATAATTTCCCTTATAGGAAGTATAATTACCTCGTAATGCAATTAGGAATTTCAAAAAGTATTTCAAAAAGAAAAAGGAGAGTGCATTTTTATGAGAAAGCAGACAAAATTAGTTGCAGTATTATCTGCAGCAGCTCTGTTAGCTATCGGTGCCTCCATGAC
>OCAO01000070.1_pt1 | contig 88799 bp, 76 predicted proteins | sample 1477151 | NCBI WGS metagenome assembly OCAO01 (sample SAMEA2580298, study PRJEB22360) | human gut metagenome | biome: human gut; feature: human-associated habitat; material: faeces | place: Denmark | collected 2008/2010 | reverse complement strand
AACAATAAATTTTGAAAATTTTTCATTTTCCTATTGACTTTTTATTTGCAGGCTTAAAAGTTTTTTCATACTTATGTTAGCAGGAAATTAACTGAGTAAATACCTTATTGTTGTAAATGGTTTGTAAATTATTTGTATAGGCAGGAATTTCACAACAAGGATTCCGGCCCGCTAAACTTTTAGGTAACAAAAATGGCCGGAGCACATCATGGCTCCGGCCGCAATTCCTTTTATTTTACCTATTATGATTATGATCTGTCATGAAGTCTCATTCCCGCCTTTACCATACGAAATGCCCGCTCCGCCGCACCGGCGTACAGCTCTTCCGCCCGTTCCAGCGCCTCATCGAGCCCCATGGCCCCGTTAATGGTAGTGATGATGCTGTCAATCCCATGATCGAATATCATCTCCGCCTTATCGCCCATGCCGCCGACAATGGCTATAGCCGGGATTCCCTTCTTGCGGCAGCGATTGCCGATTCCGCTGGGAACCTTTCCAAAGGCAGACTGCCAGTCGATTCTTCCCTCACCGGTTATGACCAGATCCACCCCTTCCAGTAGTTCATCAAAATGAATCAGATCCAGCACCGTCTCAATTCCCGACTTCATCTCCGCTTTGAGAAATACGCTGAATGCCGCTCCCAGCCCCCCGGCCGCGCCGGAGCCTGGTATCTGGTCCACATCGATCCCCATTTTCTCCCGGATCAGAGCCGCATAATGAATCATTCCCTGTTCCAGTTCGTCTAAGATCTTCGGAGTGCCGCCTTTTTGCATTCCAAAGGTATAGGTCGCTCCGTCAGGACCCGTTAATGGGTTGTTTACATCGCACATGATGGTAAACTTCGCATCTTTCACTGCACCGTGAAGTCCTCTGATATCAATGTCAGCCACCCGGGCCAGGTCGTTTCCGCATCCGGAAAGTTCCTCTCCGTTCTCATCCAGAAATCGTATCCCCAGCGCACGCATGGCGCCCATACCTCCGTCGTTGGTGGCGCTGCCGCCGATCGCAATCGTGATGTCACGACAGCCGCGGTCAAGGGCAGTTTTAATCAGTTCACCGGTTCCATACGAGGTCGTCACTCGGGGATCTCTTTTATTTACTGGTACCATGGGCAGACCCGAAGACACTGCCATCTCAATGACCGCCGCCCCATCTCCCGACTCTCCATAATAGCTGACCACCTCTTCCATTAATGGACCGTGTGCATTTATCTCGTGAACTGATCCATGGAGCACGGATATGACGGCGTCGATTGTACCTTCCCCTCCATCGGCCACAGGAATTCCCACAGTCTCGCAGTCTGGAAATACTTTTTTTGCAGCTTCAGTCAGAAGAGCGATAATCTGTTCCGAAGTCAGCGTTCCTTTGAATGAGTCTGAAGCAAATAAAAATTTCATTACCACCTCTCCTGTCATAGCAAATTTTATTTTGAGAATAAATTCTATCAGATAACCAGGCTGACCCCCGAAATGATCAATAACAAATAGGTCAAGTGCACAAACCGTTCCTGTTTTATCTTATTATGCAGATAATTTCCCAGAACCAGTGCAAGAATAACAGGAATCATACACATTCCGGTAAGGCGCAGGGTATGAAATGTAATTCTTCCGAACCAGATATCCTGAAGCAAAATTATGGTATTCAGCATTAACCAAACTGGCGCAAGCGTAGCGCGGATTACACCTTTCTCCTTTATTACCGCAGTAACATAGACTACAAGCAGTGCCCCTCCGGAAAGAAACAGACCGTGAATGATCCCTGCAGCCAACACAATTATGATCAATATCCCAGCCGGCAGCTCCATTCTTTTTTTTGATGCCAGCCCGTTCACTGCAACAGCAATAATGAGAACACCATAACAGACTGACAGAAGCTTAACAGGAAGAACAGCAAACAGATACAGACCGATGACCATCCCCAACATCATGAGTGAGGTGATTTTTACCAGCTCTTTTCTGTTGATTTTTTTATAAGTTTTAACTGCAATCGTACTGCTTACCATGAGTGCAACCATGTTTAGAATAACTTTTGCCTCCTCAGCCCCAATCAGCAGCATAGATGCAGGCATTGCAAGCATGGTTCCGGCAAATCCTGTAATTCCTTCTATAATATTAGCAAAAAGAACGATAATAATAAATAGATATTCCCTTATATTTCCAGACATTTCTTCTCCTGTCCCTAAAGAAAGAGAGGCTCTCCGGACCATCAGCCTTTACCGGAGAGCTCCCGCATATCCATATAATCCTCTCTCTGCTTACTGGGCCGCCTTCTGTTCTGTTTCATCATCCAGGGAGTAATAAAGTTCTCCCTTCCTGTAGTCATAGGTCTTCTTGCCCCATACGCCAGTAACAAGCATTGCTGCCATAAATGCAACGCCAACTCCTATTAAAGACACAAACAATGCCGTCGTCGAAATTTCTCCGGCTGAATAAGCAATAACCGCGGGCATAACAACGTAACAGGCCGGTACATTAATTACATTCATTGGACCCATTTCTTCCAAAACTGTAGTTTTCCGATCCGGATCTACCATTCGAACTAATGCCTGTCCTGTAGCATTTGTTCCCGTCATTGCTCCCCATACACCGAGAGAACGCTCGAATCCATATTTTCCTCCCATTCTTTCTCCAAAATAACGGGTAATGATATAGGTGAAAACCGTTGTAATCAGTACGAGGATCAGAATCGGAACCAGCCATTTTCCTACTACTTCAAGAGATATGGCCATAAATGCACTTGTTACCATCATGTCAATACAAAATCCTGACAGATGAATCTGTGTTCCCCTGTCCAGATACTTTGACAGCCCCAGTTTTCCAATAATCCATCTGATTACATATCCGCAAAGCATACTGTTCAGATATAAAAATCCGGAAAATAATGTTCCTATGTACCCCGGTACCAGCGCCCAAAGTTTACCGATATACATACCGCCTACCCAGGCAATACCAACTAAAGCCACATGGAAAGCAAGTGTATCCACATTTCCGGGATGTGTTGTCTGTTTCCCGTAGAATTCCTGTTCATCCGGCTCGTATAACCCCTTTAACATACTTTCGCCGATCTTACCGCTGTATGGTGCAAGCCCTTTTTTAATTCCTTTTTTTGCATAAGGCACCCCAATCAGAAATGCAACCAGAAATCCCATTGCCGCAAAAGTGACACCTACCTGCACAGCATCCGCTACTCCATTTGCTTCCATCATTCCGCCATAGTTAACCGACTGTCCTGGTCCCTGCGCAAATGCAAAGGGAAGCTGCAGACCGTGAATCGCAGGCATACCAAAGTATTTTCCAATCACCTGCAGTACAAGAAATCCGATAAGACCTGAAAACGCATACGGAATGACCCAGATAAATCCCATTCCGCAGATACCGGAAAACTGGCTGTTCGCAAGCTTTTGTCTGAATGACTGGCCATCTGCAGTTTTTACAGTCTCCTTTTTCGCCGCCAGAGTAACGCCCATATTGGCAAATGTAAAGATCCACAACAGGTTGGCAATATCCCCAAATTCACCAACCGTACAGTCCGTAATAAATCCCAGATTCATTACTATAAAGCCTATAACACCACCAATTACACTTGCAGGTACCAGATTATTGCGTAAAAAAGGTACTTTCGCCCTCAATACCACTCCCGCTATAATCATAATTCCGGTCCATGCCAATGCCGCCATACTGATCATAAGTAAATCCCCCATTCATTTTAAAATACAATCTTCGCCCGTTTCTTTGCTACTTCATTTGCCTCCGCCTTCTGTGGCTCTCCGGATGCGCTGGGATGGCAGGTAATCATATGGTACATGTTATCTGCCGCTTTCAGCATTTCCTCCGTATTTGCTTTGATTTTCTCATTTGCAGGTGCGCCATGTTCCCTGACATCTTCTAAGTATTTTTCTTCCAGCTGTCTCTGAACAGTTCTCCACTGCCCAATGTACTTTGGATAATCCTGTTCCATCGCATACTGCATTCGTTCAAACTGCCACCATGCAGAATTTTCCGTGTAACACTGCTCCGCATGGGAAATAATTTCAGGAAGCTCTGACTCTACGGTATACGGTGCAAAAATTGACATACAAGGTACAGAAAAACAATTCCACCAGACAGGCGTCTCTCCTTTTGCAAGCTCTATATGAGCGGCAGCGGCAGTTCTGCTGGCTTTCTCATTGATTGCATGCATACAGATGCTCACGTGAAGACCATCGGCCGGGCTCCATCTCGGTTCAATAATTTCTCCCTCAAAATGGTCTCTCTGTATCATTCTGATCACGTTTAAATCAATACTGCCCTTATGCTGGTTCAACAGTTTATTGAGTCTCGCATATCTTGGATGGGCCGCCCGATGCTTTAATCCCATCGCACTATATACCTTTGCAAAATTAAACGGAACATCACGGCTGACCCAGCCATTCTCATATGCGTATTCTTTCACATCACCTGAGTCTTCATCCCATTGCTCTTCCGTACTGTAGCAATTGGAAATTCCCGCCACATCCTTAACCCTGCGCGCCACCCATCTGCGGCCGCATGTATCCAGGATCCATGCCTCATGATCATCTGCAATCAGAAACGCATTATTGTACCTGTGTTCCATGCCCAGCGCTGCATTTCCCCCCTGTCCATACTGTTTCAAGAGTCCTGTAATAACATGAAGCGCTTCATATGCAGTTCTTCCCCGCTCTAATCCCAATCTGAGAAGGTCCATCCCCAGCAGACCGTCTTCTTTTTCTTCCGGCTCTCTCGCCCATACCGCTTCGTTGCCGATCACCACGTGGTGCTCATTCATACCGTGCTCAAATCCCCATATCCAAAATGGTTTTGATCCCAGTACCCGGTAAGTATGAGCAGCCTGTGGTATCTTAATATACGTACATTGAACCATTTCATCCGGCTTATGATCACCTGCCGGATATACCACCAGCGGCTGGGCTTCTGTCAGCGGTCTGTCACTGTTTTTCGCAAAGATTAAATTTCCGCTTTTTGTACTGTTTCCCAGGGCAACCATTGTATCACAGGAAAAAACCTCCATATCTTCTCCCCCTCCATTTTTTTTGATATATTTAGTATAGCGAAAATAAATTCTTCTGTCATCGTTACCGAAAACGAAAAAAGCTGCCGCATATTTGTTATAAGCGACAGCATATCTTGTATTTTATTTATTTTTCTATACTATTTGCACAATTAAAAGGAATAAAAAAACTTGATAGCAGTTTGATACAGTCCCGCACATGACAGACTTCTTGGGTCGTACCCCGTTATGGAGGCAAGCTTCTTCAGTTGATACTGCAAAGTGTTTTTGTGAATAAACAGTTCGCTGGCAGTCTCTGTTATCGAACCTTCACATCGGTAAAATACTTCCAGAAGGCTTACCCACTTTGCAATTTCTTCATCCGATATAAACGCAAATATACGTTTAACATACTCTTCCCTTGTGGCCCTCGATACCTCATCAACGAAAAGTCCCAGGGTCAGCTGATTGTAGCAGACCAGCCATCGGTCGTTAGAAGCCATTGCGACCAATAAACTTTTACATGCCTTTGTATATCCGCTTCTTATATCTGCACCCGAATACAACGACTCATCCAGGCCGGCTTTTATCTCGATTCCTTCCGGCAGAGTAATCCTCTTCCTGATATCTTCTGCCGTTCTTTTTACCTCTTCACTGTCTTTTCCCGGTATAAAGATACTGAGCTGTGTCAGTTCTCTGTAAACCAGTATCTGTTTCGCTTCTGCCTGATATTCATGTACTTTCTTTTCTGCCATATCAAGATATTCATAAATTTGTTTTGGCCGCTCTCCCCTGCTCCCATCTTTAAAGGACACAGTCAGACATGCCCGGGCTAAAACCGCATCAATTCCTATAGAAAAACCATATTGATAAAATTGTTCCGGGATCCTGTCAAACTCTTCAAACAACAGTTTATAAACGTACTCTCGTCTGGAAGCTTCATCATGCAGCTCTCTGTTTTTCAAATATGATTCCATCAATAAGATTTCCGTTGCCTTCCGTATCAACTGAACATACTGGCTGATCTGATCCCACTCTCCAGTAATTCCAATCACTCCGACAATTTCACCCTGAAAATAGATGGGCATATTAATTCCCATTCTGGAGCCGGAATACTCCTGGTCCGTATAAATAGTTAAACAATCCAGTTTTTCCTCTACAATTTTCTGTGCCCCCCGATGAAACGTTCCAACCCGGTCAGAAGCTGTGCTGGCAATAATTCTTCCGGTTTCGTCCATTAAATTAACATTCTTATTAATTGTATTACTGATTTCATTAACAATTGTCTTTGCCACATCCTGGGTAATTCTCATCCTGTGCTCCCCCTCTCCTTTTGCCGGTCCGGATATCACGTTCTGAGTCCATACATATCTGTCAGCATTTCCCTTAACTTATCAACCGTCTGTCCCGCGTCCAGCCCCGTCTCATCCACAGTAATATCCGCGTATCTCTCATAGTAAGGCACACGCTCCTCATAGAGATCCCGAAGCGTCATTCCATCCTTTAACACGACTCCCCGGTCCACCAGGTTCCCCAGCCTGGCTTCTACCGCCTCGTAACTGAGCTTTAAATAGACCACCGTACTGATCTCCTTTAAATGTTTCATGGCTTCCTTCCCATAGATCACGCTGCCTCCCGGGGCTATGATACTTTTATGTACGGAAATTCCGGCATTTACCCGGTTTTCCACTTCCATAAAGCCGTTTAATCCTTCTTCGGCTATGATTTCCTTTAACAGCCGACCTTCCTTTTCCTGTATGACGATATCCACGTCCACAAAGGAATAACCGAGACGTTTTGCAAGAAGTACACCTACTGTGCTCTTTCCCGATGCCGGCATTCCGACCAGTGTGATATTGTCCAGTTTCTGCATCATTTGCTCTTCCTCCTGTTACCCCCTGCGCGTTTTGCTCCCGTGCCTTTTACGGAAGCATGTTTCTGATTGTCACGTTTATTTCCGATATTCGTCTTCTCCGCAGAACCGCTTTTCTTCCCGTTTCCCGTCTTCTTCACCGAATACCCGAAGCTTCCCAGTTTTTTCCCCAGTTCAAAGTACTCACCGTGAGAATATGCCACCAGCCCGGTACTGTTTAAAAGGAACTTCCCATTCTCATCCATAAAGTTCTCATTCACGGAAACACCCACCACTTCCGCCAGAAATAAATCATGGGTGCCCAGTTTCTTAACTTCCGTCACCCGGCACTCCAGGTTTACGGGACTCTCCCCGATTCCCGGTGTCTTTACAAACTTTGAAGGCGACGGAGTCAGCTTCATCTCTTTATATTTATCCACATCACGCCCGGACTTCACACCGCAGTAGTCCGCGGCGAACACCAGATCCTTTGTAACCAGATTCACCACAAATTCCTTCGTCTCCATCAGGATTGCGTGGGAGTACCGTTCAGGACGGACAGAGATAGACAACATGGCCGGTGATGAACAAACCGTCCCTGCCCACGCAACCGTGATAATATTAGGCGTTTCGCCCTCCCGCCCACAGCTTACCATAACCGCAGGAACCGGATACAGCATATTACCCGGTTTAAAATATTGTCTCGCCATCATAATTCCTTTCCAGCCGCAGCTTCCTTTCCGTCTGTGGCCTAAGCCTGTACTGCCAGCATGATGCCTGGAATCAGCTGTTTCTTCCTGGATACCACGCCGGGAAGGCTGACCACGTGATCTTTAACGCCCATGCCCTCTTCCGAGTAAGTGCGGAAGGCGCCGGCAATCATCTGCTCTGCGCCCTGGCCTTCACAGAGAAGCTCTGTGGACTCGGTCAGAATATTGGTCAGCATGAAGAACATCATATCCATTCCATGTTCTTCCCTGGCCTTCGCCATATACGGCAGCATACGGCCCTTTAACTCCTCCAGCTCTCCGGCATTTAAGGAGCTGATCTGGCCGACACCGAAGGATACCTTTCCAACAGAAAACTTCTTGAAATCCTGATAGAATATTTCGACATCGGTTTTCCCTTTCAAATTGCTTCCGGCTGCAAACATGGCGGACGCATAAGTCTCCACCTCCACTCCGGCGATTTCAGCCAGATGAAGCGCCGCCCTCTTATCCACATCGGTACATGTCGGCGACCGGAACAGCAGCGTATCGGAAATAATCGCGCTGCACAGCAGACCCGCAACCCACGGTTCAATCTCCACACGATTTTCCTGATACATCTGATAGACGATGGTCGCAGTACAGCCAACCGGCTGATTGCGGAAAAATACCGGCGCAATCGTTTCCACCGTTCCCAGCCTGTGGTGGTCGATGATTTCCAGAATCTCGGCGCTCTCCATGCCTTCCACCGCCTGGCTCCTCTCATTATGGTCCACCAGAATGATCCGTTTGCCCTTGGCTCCCAACAGGTTCCGGCGTGAAATCATGCCGCGGTATCTGCCGTTCTTATCGAGAATCGGGAAATCGCGGTGACGTTTGCTTGCCATAACATCCTTGATATCATCGATATAGTCATCCATCTCAAATGTAATCAGCGCCTCTGTCTTCATAAAATAGCTGATAGGCATGCTCTGATTGACAAGGCGGGCCGCCGTAAATGTGTCATACGGCGTCGTCATAACCGTGCATCCGTGTTCCTGTGCCAGTTTCTTTATGGTCATGGAGACAGCCGCTCCCTCGCACACAATGATGCAGGCGGCATCCATCTCGATTGCACAGAGCTGGGATTCATAGCGGTTGCCAAGAATGACCAAGTCCCCCCTGGAAATATAATACTCCATCATATCCGGATTGGCCGCAGCAATGAGGACCTTTCCCTCGCTGAAATACGACGTCTCATCCCCCACGACCATGGCGCCCTCCAGGGTCTCCACGATATTGGCATACTGTGTATTGGCCTTGGACAGAATACTGCTGTCGTAGACGTTCATATAGGATTTGGCGATATCACCTACTGTGATGAGTCCTTCCAGCAGCCCCTCCTCGGTGACAGCCGGAATGGTGACGACGTTCGCCTCCTGCATGAGATTCCAGGCCTTCTTTAGCGACAGATTCTTTTTCACGCCTGCCGTCTCCCTGATTTCAATATCGCGTACCTGTGTTTTCACGTTTTCCACAAATTCCGGGGCTTCCACATTAAAATGCTTTAAGACAAACTGTGTTTCTTCGTTGACTGCTCCGGCCCGGCCCGGCTGATAATTCTCCCCTGTAATGCACCGTTTTAAATTGGCATAACAGATGGCCGAACAGATCGAATCTGTATCCGGATTCTTGTGACCGATAACAATTGTTTTTCTGCTTATTTTCTCTCCCATGAAGCCTCCTTATATTTTTCATAATCTGTTTACATGAAGTTCATATTTTATTCATATGTATTTTTTATACTAAATGCATAGGAAATCATTTATGCGAATTGATTATATCGTCAAATTGCACATAGATTTTTCATAATTGCCCCGGTTGCTCGTCGACCGGGGTCTCCTCATTTATATGAGGATTTTTTTGTTTAAATTCACAGCTCCTGTCCGGTCCGGTCGTTTTCAAAGAGGCACGCAAACCTGCGGCACGCGTGTTCATTATATCATAAAGTGTCATTAAAATCACAGGGTTTCTGCCATCTTCTGCAGATGCACAATCAATTGGATTATAGTATACCATATCCTCAAAAATTGTAAACATCCGAAGACTGGGCAAATACAAAATTTAAAACGGCACTGCAAACCGGACGAAAGTGTTGAACTTTCCTGTTTGCAGTGCCGTTTCTCTTCAGAGCAGATTTTATTTACAGGCTGTGATAAACCGGCTCCATATTTGAAAAGGTGTTAAACGTCTGATACCCCATTTCCTTCAACACCTGTTTCACTTCCGCAATATGGTCACCGAGATGCACCGTCTCATGAGTATCGGACCCGATGGTCAGTATCGTCCCTCCCAGCTCCCGGTAGCGTCTCAATATGGCGCGGCTCGGCATCAGATCCTTTAAGCCGTATTTAAAGCTTGATGTATTGACTTCAATGCCTTTTCCGTCAGCAATCACCTGACTCAGAATCCGGTCCACCATCCCCATGATCCGGTCGTCCGGATAATCTCCGAAGCGGTCATACCTCTTTATCATGTCCAGATGCCCCAGCACGGAATACTCCTTATACTGCCGGATCACATCGTAAATCGCCTCGTAGTAGGCCGTCTGATACTCTTCCTGGCTCTTTCCCTCCTGGAACGCATAGTTCCAGAATTCCCTGTCTCCCACCTGATGGTTGCTCAGGATTACGAACTCGAAGGGATACCATTTAAAATCACGGCGGAACAAAGGAATGGTGTGGCTCTGCACCCCGAATTCTATCCCCGCCTTTATAGTGATCCTGTCCCGGTATCTCTCCTTAAGCCTGTCTGTCTCTTCAAAATATGCCTCATAGTCACAATTCAAATCCGTCTTCACACCGTAATCCACGTGCTCTGTAAAGGCAATCTCATCAAGTCCGATGGCCACGGCCTTCCTGACCATGTCCTCCATGGGACACTCAGAATCATCACTGTAATACGTGTGTGTATGGTAATCCGCCAGCATTTTTCCATCTCCTTTTTATTTCTGCAGCGGGATTTCTGTCTCTGCATTCCCGCTGAGAACCGTTTCCTCCCTGGTCAGATTTCTGACCCACTGATATTTTTTATAATGACGGTAAACCGCCGGAAGCTTCACAAATTCATCCAGATTCAGCAGAAAATAGACCGCCAGCACCGGGAGCTTAAAGACAAACGCAGCCAGCAATCCGACTGGCACGATAATGATCCACATGGTGACCGTATCACACAGAAAACCAAACTTCGTATCACCGCCTGCGCAGAAGATCCCCGCCACAACCGTCATATTAGCCGACTTCGCAATCAGATAATACGCACACATAAACAGCATCCCCTGCAGATAAGCCTGCGCCTGTGGGCTTAAGTTAGCGGCATATCGCATGATCCAGGGACTGAACGCCAGCAAAATAACACCTGACACAGCTCCCATCACCAGGGACAGGCGGCAGAGCCGCCCTCCGTACTCTCTGGCGCGAACGAGATTTCCGCTCCCCAGCTCATTTCCCACGATAATACCGCTTCCGGAACCAATACCGATGCATAAGCAGGATATCAGGTTTTTTACAATTCCGGCTATGGAGTTGGCCGCCACGGCATCGCTCCCCAGATGGCCCATAATAACGGTAAACATCGTAAAACCGCAGCCCCATACCAGTTCATTTGCCATAACAGGTGTCGTGTATTTCACAAAATCTTTCCTCAGTACGGCGTGTGATTCTTTCAGAAGGCTCCAGCGAATCCGGACCACATCGTCTCTGCGGTTTTCCCACATTGCCAGAATCAGCTCTGCCGCTCTGGCCGTCACGGTTGCCACGGCCGCCCCGCCGATCCCCAGCTTTGGAAACCCCAACAACCCGAAGATCAAAATTCCGTTCAAAAAAATATTTAAAACCATGGAAACAGAGCCAAACACCGTACTCTTAAGAGTTCTGCCGCTGTTTCTCATGATACACAGATAGATCTGCGAGATTCCCGCCAGCAGATAAGACCAGCTGACAATCCTCAAATATTCGGCCCCCAGCGCGATCAGCGTCTCATCATTCGTAAAGATATGCATCAGCACACGCGGACAGAGCGCCGCCGCCGCGAAAAACAGAAACGATATCACAAAAGAATACTTCAGGACAATCGCAAGAATCTTTTCCACAGACAGCCTGTCGTTCTTTCCCCAGTACTGCGCCGCCAGAATGGTCGTCCCGATGGTCAAAGCTGCCCAGAACAGGCTCAGTACAAACTGCACCTGTGCCGCCAGCGATACCGCCGATAAGGAATCCTGGTTCACCATACCGAGCATCATGGCATCAGAAGCGCTGACCAGGGCCGACATCAGATTCTGGAATGCAATCGGAAGAACCAGTACAAATAAATTCTTATAAAAGTGTTTGTCATTTTCTCTCATTGGAACTCCTTAAAAGTAATAGTTAAGTTATCGCTGTTAAATCACATTTTATAATTATATTACTTGAAGTGCAGCTCCAATATCTGTATAATCGTTTTATATTATAACAATCGTATTTTATTTCGTGGTTTTATAAAATGAATCCCGACCGCCAATGCCCTGAAATCAGAACCTCCGCCGCCTTCACCAAATGAAAGGGTCAAAAATATGCTGAATAACGAGGAAAAAATAAACGTTGATATCATGCAGGACGCTTCCGAGATCGTCCGTTACGACGAGACAGGCATACCGCTCTACATACAGACAGGCGAATTGTCCCGGTATCCGGACAGAAAAGCACTGTGCCACTGGCACGATGACCTGGAATTTATCAGAATTGTACATGGTGAGATGAATTATTATATTAATGGGAAGAATCTGGTTCTGAAAGAACACGATGGGATCATGGTCAACACGAGGCAGATGCATTACGGTTCCTCCATTAACCAGAACGATTGTTCCTTTCTCTGCATTCTTGTTCATCCTGCGCTGTTTTCATCAAACAGGCTGATTTATCAGAAGTATCTGCTGCCGCTTCTGGAAGACCGCGAGACTGAATTTGTATATCTGGATTCCGGCCGACCCGATCACGGATTTATACTGGACTGCCTGATGGAAATGACACAACTGAAAGAACACGGTGAGTATGGATATGAACTGGAGATCATCGGATTATTCTATCTCATATGGAGACATCTGGCCCGGCAGTTCAAGGCCGGTAAAACTGCCGCTCCGGGCATTGAAGACATGGATACGAAAGTTCAGAAAGATATGGTTTCCTTTATTTACCAGCATTACACGGAAAAGCTGACGCTCTCAGCCATAGCCGCCTCCGGCGGAGTGTGCCGGAGCAAATGCTGTCAGATATTCAAAAAATACTTATGCCAGTCACCGATTGATTTTTTAAATTCCTACCGGCTGGAGGTAAGTTCCCATCTTCTTAAAAAGACGGATAAAAGCATTACAGAGATCGCAACAGAATGTGGATTTAACCACTTAAGCTACTATTCCGAGCTGTTTATGCGCCATTATGGCTGCACACCCAGACAGTTTCGCAGTCAGCATCCTGCAGACAGCTGACAAGCCGGTATGGGGGAAGGTAATCGCTGCCGGATTGTCAGCACAGTTCAACGGTTCGTTAAAACGAACGGAATGCAGGTTTATCTCGCGTTTTTAATAGGCACTCCACCCCCCGTCTATCGTCAGCGTCTCACCGTTGATGAAGGAAGCAGCGTCAGAAGCCAGGAACACCGCCGCGGTGGCAACTTCATCTGCGGATCCGTTGCGGTGACGGCCGGCATTGCCCGTTACCGCCTTCGTAAATCCCAGCTTGCTGGGTTCCCGCATTCCGCTTCCGATGTTACTCTCGATCGCGCCGGGACACAGGGCGTTGCAGCGGATTCCCGCATCAGAATACATGAACGCCACATTCTTTGTCAGACCTACTACGGCAAACTTGGAGGTCGTGTAGGCCAGACCGCCGCGGCCGGCACAGAGTCCGCTTAAGGATGCCGTATTGATGATGGTGCCCTCGCGGTTTTCTTTCAGGAAATACTGAACCGCTTTCCGGCATGCGTACATAACACTGTTTAAGTTAATGTTCATGATTCTCTCCCACATGTCGTCCGGCATCTCGGCAATCGGAAGAAGATTATCCATAATACCGGCATTGTTGATGACCACATCCACTTTGCCAAATGCCTCGATGGTATAGTCAATCATAGCTTCTACTTCCTCTTTACTCGACACATTCACCCTGCGAATCTTAAGCTTATCTCCATACTCCGGCTCCAGTTCTTCCTGAAGTACTTTCAGGCTCTCTTCGTTGATATCCGCAGCCACCACGGAGGCGCCCTCCGCCAGATACCGCTCCACCATAGCTTTTCCGATTCCGGAACCTCCGCCAGTGATTACAGCGGCTTTCCCCTTTAACGCCCCGATCATACATTTTGTCATACTGATATACCTCCTCTAAACTTATCTGACCCTGTCAGAATTTTGCCTCAGTATAAAATAATTTTAGAGGAGTGTCAATACAGCCATTTTTTTCGTTTATTTTTTGACAAAACCGGTTAAAAACTGGAACAGTCTATTACTTTTCCATGTTTCCGGCAGAGAACCATAATCCGCATCATAAGCGAAAACTGCATTTTTCCGCCGTAGCAGTCCGTCGATTCATTTTCCTTCAAAAGCCGGTCCCACAGCCGCTCCACACGGCTTCCATATTCCTGGTCCAGCCGGTAAACAGAAGGGTTTTCTTCAAAAACCGGCACCGGACGGTGGTACGGAGGTATGGCAAACAAAAACAGCATCGCCCCCATATTCATCACGCATTCTTCCCCTTCCAGCTCACCGCCTTCCTCCGCCTGCATCTTCCAGATATGAAACGGATAAAGAATAAATACCATGCCTGGCTCCAGCGGATAAATCCGGTTGTTTAAGTACATGCGCCCTCTTCCCTTCCGTATGGACAGCACGGTCACATCCTCCCTGTTTTCAAAGGCCCCCTCCCCTTTGAAGCGAAAGGAGCGCGCCTTCAGCCTTTCCGGCAGTAATTCCGGTGAAAAATACTGTTTTCCGCGAAACCCGGAGTCTTCTCTCGTCTCCAGTGAACATTCCATATTTCTTCCCTCCTGTCACCTTATCTGCTTTCATAACCGCCATGTACGGAGAAACGCCGGTACTCTCCGGGCGTCATTCCGTGACGCTCGGAAAAGATTCTGATAAACGTATGAGAACTGTTATACCCGCACGCAAATGCAACATCAATCACCGGCATCCGGCTGTTTTCCAGCAGCGACTCCGAATACGTCATTCGAAGCTCTGTGAGAATCCCGCTGTGATCCAGACCAAAGTTTTCCTTCAAAAGGGGATTTACAGAATTCTTCTCCATGTATAAAGCTTTTGCCGTGTCCTGCGTGGTCAGAGGTTCCCGGTAATGGCCAAACAGATGGTTAAGGATCAGCAGCGCCCGCACGTCAATATGAGCCGCCTCGTTACCGCCTTCCGGAAGGACGGCCTTCTGGTACTCCTGAGGCGTCATCCCCATCACCTGTTTAAAGGATCTGTAAAAAGAAGTCTCTGAATGGTATCCCACATAGCGCGCGATATACTGCATTGTCAGGCCTCCAAAATGCATCATATCACAGGCCCGGTCCACCCTCGCACGGTTTAACAGGCTTGCAAAGCTCTGTCCTGCCACAAGATTTAACTGGCAGCTGACCACCCGGTCCGTGACACCATAGGCAGACGCAAGCTTTTCCCTCGTCAGATTCTCATTGCTGTAGGTAAAAATATGCTGAAGCAGCTTCCAGGCCAGACTTCGCTCAAACCTGTTTTCCTGCCCTTCCTGCCGCTCATACTCCCTCGCTGAATACCGGAGAAACAGCGTGACGATCTCCAGAAACAGCGAGTATCCATGTACGATATCTGCTGCTTCGCTCCCGGATCCCTCCTCGATCAATTCTTCCATCAGTGATCTGACATATTCCTCATTTTCCCCGCGCAGCATCACCACAGGGGAACTCTCTGTCAGGACAGTCATCGTAATTTTCAAACTGTTCCGATAGGCGATATAAGAGGCTGACGCATAATCAAATGGACAGCAGAACAGCTCCAGAACCTCCCCCCAGTCCGGTTCGAACTGATAGATATGGTACGTGTGAAGCCAGCCAAAGCTCCCTTTTTTAAGTTTCAGCTTTACTCCGTTTACATGAAGAATACCACTGCCGGAGGCAGTAAAAAAAATCAGGGATTCACACGCAAATACAGGCGGAGACTTCTCTGTAATGACTCGTTTTTCGGGATTGAATCCAAACTTCATGACGTCCCTCCTTTTTCCACGTTTCCTTCACTCCAGACCGGAGTTATCCACTTTGTAAGTCTTTTTCCACTTTTTATACCTGTTATTTTACTTACAAATACAGGTTATGTCCATACTATTGTAAATTTTTCCCACTTATTCTTCCTGTTTGTTAACAATCAAACGGGTTTGCCCACAAATTATCTATAAATTTTTGAGATTACAACATGGCCGGATGCAAAAAAACAGCGCCTGAGGCGATCTGCTTCAAGCGCTGTTTCTACATTTTAACTGCTCATGCCTTCCATAATCCATGCAGATTACAGTACGCATATACCTCTAAGACCTCATCATCCTCGCTGATCATAAACTCTGCCTGAGGCTCCTGGCCCGGTTTCAGTTCTTTCCTCTGATTGCCCTGCTTTGTCGCCAGCGCAATCCATTCGATATAATGCTCTTCAAGCATCGGATGGCTGGTGGAACCTACCGTTACAGTTACCTTCTGACCATCTGTATGTATCACGGGGACATGTTTTTCAACCGCGGCATCCGTGGTATTAGGAACCAGTTCCTTCATGGCTTCCCCACAGCAGACGACAGGAACACCGCTGTTTTTTACATATGCGATAATATTTCCGCAGTGGCTGCAAACATAAAATTTCATAAGAATACCCCTTTCGTTATGTAATATCTATAGTTTGAGTTTACCACATTTATTCCTGATTACAAGTCTTTACGGGCATATTAACGGAAAATTAGCAAATTAATCCAGGATCTGTCTGGCTGCCCCATAGATACCGGCGTCATTGCCCAGCGTAGCCAGCACGATTCCGCTCTTATTCTTGGAAATAGGGGTATACTGATCGTAATGCTTATAGATGGTATCAATCAGGAACTGTCCCGCCCTTGACACGCCGCCTCCGATTACAAACACTTCCGGATCCACTACCATGGAGATCTGTGCCAGTGCGAGCCCCAGATAATGGCCTACCACCTCCATCGTCTCAAGCGCCAGTGCATCGCCGGCCTTCGCGGCATCCAGCACGTTCTTCGCGGTAATGCGGTCGCCAAATTTCCTCATTGCAGACGGCGCATCCGATGCCGCCATCTTTCTTCTGGCCTCCCGCGCAATGCCCGTAGCGCTGGAAATCTGCTCCACACAGCCTACGCCGCCGCAGTTGCAGTGCTCCGTCTCCTCGTCGCGGATATGAATGTGGCCGATCTCTCCGGCCAGCCCATGCTTTCCGGCAACGATCTTCTGTCCGATGATAACACCGCCGCCAACACCGGTTCCCAGGGTGACCATGACGATATCATCAAAACCCTTACCGCCGCCCTGCCACATCTCGCCAAGAGCAGCCACATTGGCATCATTGCCGCTCTTTACCGGCATTCCGCCGAGGAGCCCGCTTAACTCTTTTCCGGGATTTACATTACGCCAGCCTAAGTTTACGCATACTTCCACAGATCCGTCCGGCATAACCGGTCCGGGAACTCCCAGTCCGGCACCGACCACCTCTTCCATCGGAATCTGCTTCTCCTCCAGAGTCTTTAAGATAGAGGCCGCCACATCACCGATGATATACTTTCCGCCCTCTTCTTTTCTCGTTGGAACTTCCCACTTTAACAGAAGGTCACCTGTCGTTTCGAATAACCCGATCTTTACACTGGTTCCGCCTACATCAATGCCAATACATTTCTTTCCCATTTTGAACGATACTCCTTTTCCCTTTTGTATTATCCGGCGGCGCATTCGGTTTTCCTCCTGCGCCGCATCACATTTTACTGTCTATAAGGATCTTGCAACCTCAGCCACATGATCGGCCGTAAAGCCAAAATGCTCAAACAGCTGGTTTGCCGGACCGCTGGCTCCGAATCCGGTCATGGTCACGCAGGCGCCGTCCAGTCCTACGTATCTGCCCCATCCAAAGTCACTTAAGGCTTCCACTGCCACACGCTTCCGAATAGACTTCGGAAGTACGGATTCTTTATATTCTGCGGACTGTTCCTCGAATAAATCCATACACGGCATGGAAACGACGCGGACCTTTCTGTCAGAAAGAAGCTTCTTCGCATTGACAGCCAGTTCTACCTCGGAACCGCTGGCAATGAGAATCAGATCCGGCGTGCCTTCACAGTCGTCAATTACGTAACCGCCCTTTAACGCCTCTTTGCTGCTGCCTTCCATCGGCGTTAAGTTCTGTCTCGTCAGAACCAGTGCCGTAGGTGTCTTTTTGGAGGTCAGTGCAGAATACCATGCGCACTCGGTCTCAGTCTCATCACAGGGACGGAACACATGGAAATTCGGCATGGCGCGAAGCATGGCCATCTGCTCAATCGGTTCGTGGGTCGGTCCGTCTTCACCGACGCCGATACTGTCATGTGTAAACACATACGTCAACGGTACTCCCATCAGTGAGGAAAGACGCGCCATCGGCTTTGTATAATCGCTGAATACGAAGAATGTGGCAATAAACACGCGCAGTCCGCCGTGAAGCATCATTCCGTTGCCGATCGCCGTCATCGCCAGCTCACGGACACCAAAATGCAGGTTGCGGCCGCCGCGGTTATCTCTGGAGAAATCCCCCAGATCCGACATGTTCGTCTTGTTGGACGGAGCCAGGTCAGCAGAACCTCCGATCAGATTCGGCATATATGTCTTAATTTTATTTAAAATCTTTCCTGATATATTTCTTGTGGCATCGGCCTTTTCCGGTTTGCTCCAGAAGCCTGCACACGCTTCGATGGCTTTTTCACCTGCATTCTCATCGTGATAGGCGTTCCACAGCGCTTCCATCTCCGGATATTCCTCGCAGTAGGCTGCAAACATGACGTTCCATGCGGCTTCCGTCTCCGCCTTTTCCTCTGCAATGCGGGCATAGTGCTCATAGACTTCATCCGGAACGTAGAACGGCTCCATGGATGGCCAGCCCAGGTTCTCTTTCATTGCCAGTACGTTTTCTTCGCCCAGAGGCTCGCCGTGAGCACTGGCCTTGCCCTGCTTGGCCGGACAGCCGAAACCGATCTGTGTCTTAATGGTGATAAAAGACGGATGCTCCGTATCTTCTTTGGCTTCCTCGATGGCTCGTCCGATTGCTTCCAGGTCGTTGCCGTCTTCCACGGTAATCGTCTGGAAACCAAACGCTTCCATACGCTTCTGAACATTTTCCGTAAATGCGATATCGGTGCTTCCTTCGATGGAAATTTGATTGGAGTCATAAAGGACGATCAGCTTGGAGAGTCCCAGCGTTCCTGCCAGTGAGAACGCCTCGGAGGAAATTCCCTCCATCATACAGCCGTCTCCGCCCAACACGTACGTATAGTGGTCTACAACCGGGTAATCCTCTTTATTAAAGACCTCCGCCAGATGAGTCTCCGCAGCTGCCATACCGACAGCCATCGCCATACCGGCGCCCAGCGGTCCTGTGGTGGCTTCAATTCCAACTGTGTGGCCATACTCCGGATGGCCCGGTGTCAAGGAACCCAGCTGTCTGAAATTCATGATATCTTCTTTGGATAAGTCTCCATAACCAAATAAATGAAGCAGGGAATACAGCAGCATGGAACCGTGGCCACCGGATAAGATAAAGCGGTCTCTGTTGGCCCAGTTCGGGTCTGCCGGGTTGTGGTTCATGTGATTTGCCCATAACTCATAGGCAGCCGAAGCACAGCCCAGAGGAAGGCCGGGATGACCGGATTTCGCTTTCTGTATGGCGTCGGCGGAAAGAACGCGAATTGCATTGACTGACATGGTTTCGATCTTACTCATTGGTATTATTCCTCCTGGTCTATTTTAATCTTATCTCTTTCATGTTCTGAGGTCCGGTTACCAGCAGCGTATTGGGAAATCTGCCGTTCCGGATCTTGGATACGGGAAAATCAAATGTTCCTTCAAACTTCAGTCGTCCGGACATATTATAAACCCTGCACGAGTCTTCATTATACAAAATTACATGCTCTCCGTCAATATCGGCCTGGGTGTACTGATAACGAAACGCCTCCGAAAATACGAGGTTTCCGTCAGGACTGTAGACGTCCATCCGGTCCGGATTCTCGCCTTCCGCATTATTTACAATAATCCCCACGTACTTATTCGAATAGAAGACCGCCCTGATCTCCTCCTCCACCACAACCTGCTTAAGCAGCTCCGGCGACAGCGCGTTCTTTGTCGAATAAAAGGATACGCTGTTATCTGCAAATGCACAGGAGTAAGTGTCATCGAGGAAATGGACCCGCGCCACCAGAGAAGACTCGTAAGGCTCGTCAAATCCGCCTACCACTCGATCCGGCACGCTTTTTCCGATTTCCGCAAAATTGTGGAACGCGACACGGCCGTTCAGTGCACCGTTCTTTAAATAGGCGTACGCTCCTATCAGCTGGGTTCCATCCGGGGAAAGGCTGATATCCACGGGGTAGCCGGTCTCTCCGTTTAGCAGCGCCTTGATCTTTACATCCAGAACGCTTCCGTCATTCTTATAAAAATAGATGTAGTTTGAGGTTGAGTCCTCCAGGATCGCCGCGACCACACCATGAGCAGAGACCGTGGCCTTAATGATGGGAAGCAGCGTAGTCGCCGTCCCCGTAGGCCCCGACTTATCAAATATGTAGATGCTGTTGCCCTGCTGATCCGCCACCGCCGCATAATTACCGTTGACACACGCAGTGGGCGACTTCATCTCAAAGCTCTGGACCCAGATCTCTTTTCCCTGGTTATCAATGTAGGAGGCTCCATCCTTGCTGTATTTTAAGACGTTGCCGCCAAAATCCATATAACCCACAAAGCTGCCTTCCTTTAACTCTTTTTCCCACACGACGTCATAACTCGTATACTGGTAGAGCCGGAAATACTGGAACAGGCTGATTCCTGCAGCGATTAAGATCACTCCAATAATCAGAATAATCTTAAGCCGTTTCCTTCTGACGCGCTTTCGGGCTTTCCGTACGATTTCCTCACTGTCTTCTTCCTGAGGGGCTGGGGGCGGAACAATCTGCCGTCTCAGCTGCCTTTTTTTAATTTCTCTGTTCATAGAGTCTAAATCACTCATTATGTTTTCTCCTAAAATGCCGTAACTGGTTTGATTGTAGTATACATCATTTCCGGGAGAAACGCATTATTTTTTTCTTTCCGCGAGTTTGCGGCCTTTAGGGAAGCAGAAGCTTCTGGCCGGATACTATTTTATTTTCATCCTCCAGCCCGTTTAACTCACAGATTTCCTTTAATTTATTTACATCATGATATTCCGATATACAGATCCCATACAGTGTTTCTCCATCCTGAACCACATGAACTCTCTGGGTACCACCGGCCGCAGCCTGGGAGGCACCGCCGGATGAACTCTGGCTTCCGGCCCCCTCTTCTTTAGACGCCCCCTTATTTCCTCCCTGCGTCTGGGCAGACTCCTGACTGTTTCCGCCATCCTGGCCGTTTCCGCTGTTCTGACTGCTTTCGCCGTTCTGACCGCCTCCGCTATTCTGGCCGTTCCCGCTGCTCTGGACGTCTCCGCCAGCCTGAGTATTTTCACTCTTCTGGCCGCTTCCAGCCGCCTGGCCGTCTCCGCCATTTTGATCTTCTCCGCCGTTTTGACTGCCCGGCTGGGTTTCTGACATGGTTTCCTTTGTCACCGCCGCCGTCGTCGGATAGACTCCGCCATCCGCCTCTTCCACGACCACATGGGATTCCGGTTTATCCTTCGCCACCGCGTTATCCTTTCCCATCAGGGCCGACTCCACCCGTTCCGGAATAGCGGATGCGATAACGCTCTCCATCTCCTGCATCCGCTCATAATTATTAAACATTACGATTCCGCCTGCCAGGATCACGATAGACATGGCCATGCACATACCACGTAAAAGCCCAAGAGTCTGGTGCCTGTCCGTCACCTCGTCCTTGTGCTCATCCATCCGCTTTCTGAATTCCTGAATAACCTTCTCATCCGATCCGGACTCAATTCTCCTCACATCCTTCCGGAGAACCATATAATCCTGCATCATCTGATTTCTTTCATAATAAATGCTGTAGCCGCAGAGCTTGTAGAATCCGTCTTCCGACGTTATGTAAACTGATTCGTCTCCTTCCACTCCGCTGCTTAAATACATCAGCTTATTAGGTCCCTGAAAATACTGAACATGCTGCTTCCAGTAATTAAGCGGACTTAAATCATTTCCCGGCGCTCCACACAGAAACCAGCCCAGAACGGACCGTTTCGGAAACAGCTGTTCCACGCTCTGATACGCCTTTTTCCACGCAAGTTCTGAAAAGACCACTTTCTGGCCCTGTTCCGTTACATCTTCCATTTCCATGGCGCCGTCAATAAAGATATACGGCGTCCCATCGTTCATCTCCACGCTTCCGAGCAGTAGGCCGACCCGTAGGTCCTGTCCACCCGCCGGATACAGACGTCTCAAATACGTATTCACGTAATCTTCTACATACAATTTTACGATTGCGTCACGCTCCCCGATCTGCCGTATATTCTTCGGCAGCTTCGGGAACGGATTGTACAATTCTCCCATAGGCTCACCCCGCTATTCATATTAATCCAATGAATCATAGCACAGGATGAGCGCAAAACCTGTCAAAGAAGGGAAGCATTTTCCCATAACTTTTCGACAAGATAAATGCTTCTGCTGATGCAGTCCGCCATCCGCATGACGACAGACAGCCGGATGCTCTGGAGCATTAAGGGATCGAAGCTGCCGCAGCTTCCGACAATACCCGTGATAAAAATGTCGCCTACCGCCTTCAGTTCCTTGCTGACTCCAAGTCCCGGCTTCAGCGAGCCTTTTCCAAGCGTCACATACCCGATATGCTCCATGTTCCCCACGGAGGCATCCACTGCCACCACCACGTGATCCGGGTACTGAAATTTTAAAATTGCCTGGTAGGTCTCTAAATTCATGGCGTGTACAGGGCGTTCCAGTGTCCCCAGAATTTCCACCCGCTCCAGCCGTTTTTCCTTCAGCTTGTACCCGATTAACGGTCCTAAGCTGTCACCCGTGGAACGGTCTGTCCCGATACACAGAAACACAACCCCCGCCGTTTTTCCGTTTTCCTGTTCCATACAGATCAAATCATAAAGCCTCGAGGCAAACTCTTCCGCCTCAAAGGACTGTTTTGTGTCATAGTAATAAACTTCCCGATTGCCGCGGATTGCGATGCGTTCCCATAGTCTCATAATATCCTGCCTTGATGTCCTTCTTATTCTCTGTTCTATTATAAGCCGCGATTTCGGGAATTATTCACTATGATCCGGAAGTCGGCACTTCCTTTTTTCGGTACGGAAAACACCGCACTCAATTCTGTATCTGGCGCTCACGCGGAAAGCTTAAAAATATACACGTTCCCCTTTCCTCTCTGCTGTATAATTTCAAATCTGCCCTCTCTCCAAAGCTTCTTTTCAGTATATAATAAATATTAGGCAGTCCAATCTCCGTATGAGGCGCCTTCGAATCCTCATTCAGCCATATGTCGGTCTCCTTCATTGCATCGAGAAGCTGCTGCTGCTTTTCACGGCTGATACCGATGCTGTTGTCACAGACCGCTATTTTGATCATATCCCCCCGCTGTTTGCAGCTCACCAATATATTAACCCTCTTAACAGATTTGGAAACCCCGTGCACAATAATGTTTTCTATTAAAGGATGCAGTAAAAAGCTGGGCACCATACACTCCTGCAGCTCCGGACTGATCCTGTACTCGGTATCGATCCGGTTGGGATATGCCAGCTCATAGAATCTCATACACAGCTTCACATACTCCAGTTCATCCTCCAGCGTAACAAACTGGTGGATCCGCCTTACATTCGCCCGGAACAGCGCTGCGCATTCACAAACCGCATTGCTGACCTCAGCCGCTCCATATAAGAGCGCCATACTGCTGATGGTTTCCAGTGCATTATAGATAAAGTGAGGATTCATCTGGGATTGTACCGCATAATAGCGCAGCTGAAGCATTTGAACCTCCATCTCTTTTTTCTGCTTTTCTTCCGCCACCGTATTTTCCAGAAGCTGCTCAATCTGTTTCCCCAGAATGTTCAACCTGCATCGAATCTTGTCAATCTCATCTCTGCGTTCCGATTGATATTCCGTATGAAACTCTCCGTCTGCAATCCGGTCCATCTGTCCGATGACCCCTTCGATCCTTGCAGATAAATTCCTGGAAAACTTTGAAATCAGCAAAATGGCGACTGCAACTGCACAGCCACCTATCAGGATGGATATCATAATACTGGTTTTCCAGCCGTCGGTAAACACATTCCCCGGTATCAGGTTGACAATCTGCCAGCTGCCCGTCCCGCCCATCAGCGCCTGCATCAGATAGACCGTTCCATCATGGAACAGATACTTCTCCTGATATCCCTCCTCATAAAGGATCTTAGGCGAGATATCGCTCCAGCGGGGGACCCCTTCTGATTCCGTGTAGGTATAACATTTCCCCGTGTCTGACAGCAAATAACAGTAATTCATGGAATTGCGGGGCAGACCTATCAGTTCATTGAAATAATTCTGATTGATATTTAATACAATGGTCCCGAGTCTTTCCATGGTAGTAACGTTAAATATCTCCCGTTCCACATAGATTTCCCCATCTTCTATCTCCCAGATACACTTCCCCGTCTGAGCTTTCAGCCTCTCCCCGTTTTCACTGTCCCACTGCCTGATAAAATCAAGCCCGGAGGAGCCGCCAGAACCGTACCATATCCCCTGTAAATCTTTTACCACAACAAAGTCGATAAAATGGTAGAAATGGCACATCTGTTCCAACTCGGTTCTTATTCCGTCTCTCGAAAACACATCCAGCGGTTCCGTCCCTGCCTCCGCCAGCAGCTGCTGAAGCCTTTTATTCTGCATCAGTGCAAATATCTGTCCTTCCAGATGCGGAATGTTGCTGTTCACGGTATGGTACTGCTCCTCCGTCAGCTGACGGGCAATTTTCTCGATATTCTGCGTGGATTTTTCCAGGTTTAAGAAAAAACAGAACAGAAACGTCAGCAGAACCGCCGCCGACACGATGGCAGAGTTTATCATGATAATCTCTTTTTTAATACCAATATCGGAGTACCGTTCTTTTAGGTAATTCTTAATCTTTTCTCTCATAGGCTCACCTTCACCTGCATTCTCTGGGCGACATTCCCGTTGCTTTTTTAAATGCCTTGTAAAAGCTGATGTAATTCGTATATCCTATTTTCTCTCCGATCTCCTCGATTGAATACTCCGGATGCTTTAACAGTTCCTTTGCCGCATTAATTTTTTCCTGCAGCACGATCTGATTATAATTGATTCCGGTTTCTTTCTTTACCAGACCACTTAAATATCCGGAAGATACATTAAAGTACCGCGCAGTCCTTTCAAGCGAAATATCGCCGTAAACGTTGCCTCTGACATACTGCAGAACGGCCAAAACCAGAGCAGAATACTTTTTATCCTCCCCTGATCGCTGTTTTAAACATTCCCTGTATATCGCATGTAGCTGTTCCTTCGCCTGTTTAATGTTCATGACGGTGTTGAACCCGTTCATCAGTCCGTGGGCGCCCGTCTCCCCATATTCCATACCGTCAAAGGCCCTCACCAGCAAAACAGAAAAACCATTGAGCGCCGTCCGTATCAGAACAAGATCAGGCGTATAGAACTGTGATATCTCTTCCACCAGTTTATCGAGCGCCAGAACCCCATCTTCATATTTACTGGTCTTTACATTCGTAATTACCGTCTCAAAATACGTCATGATGTGGCTCTCACTGAACTTTAACTGATCTCCGGCAACTGTCTCATATAAAAAATACATGCGTTCCTCTAACTGTAATATCAGCTTTTCATATCGGTCCTGCATCCTGTAAAAATGATTGTTCGCGCAGGTTACCGAAAGAAGGTATTCTTTCTGATCCCCAAAATCACGCAAAATATTTCTCATCTTTTCTTCCGCATATGAGATTTTATCTTTCCTCATGTATTTTTTATACAAAACCAGTGTTATAAAGTAACTGCTGTTTACAAAGGAAACGATCTGGATCAGCGGCGCGATATCTCTGTATTTTTCCATCTCGCTTTCGATCACTGCGGAATCTTTTTCAATGATAGACTTTTGATCGGCGGGCATAACAAAAATCGTATACCCGCCGTCATAGCATTCGTGCTTCTCCGTCTGTTTATCAATCCACGCCTGATCGCAGCAGGGAAGAGTTAATAATAATTGAAACATGCGTTTTCTCTGTTCCCGCTCATAGTTTCTCTTATTTAAATCCAGCTTTTTCTGTAAGCTGATAAAATTGTTGTTCCGCTCTTCTTCTTTCTTAAACTCTTCCCCGATTGCTGACAGGGCGCACTGCAGATCATGTAAGGAAACTGGTTTCAGCAGTATTTGATTTACTTTTAACTGAAGCGCCTTCTGTGCATATTCAAACTTGTCATAACCTGTGATAATCAAAATTTTACTGCCTGGACACTCCTTGCGGATGGCTTCCACCATGGTTAATCCATCCATTTCGGGCATACTGATATCGGTGATAATAATATCCGGTCTGAGCTCCTCTATCATCTTTTTTCCGCTGATCCCATCATACGCCACCCCTTCCAGACAACAGTCAGTTTCATTCCAGGGGCCGTTTTTTTTCAGGGATTCCAAAAAAATCTCATTATCATCGATCAGTACAACCTTATACATAATCTCTCCTATTTAATGTATCCACATTCTTTCAATGTAGATTCCGCAGCCGCTTTATAGGTGCTCAAATGATACGTGTCCTCTAATGTTTTCAGGAAATCATCGAACTCATCCATGTCCCTCTTACCATAGATAAAATTCACCAGTTCCTGCTGCTCGTAGCTTCTTAGATCAACAATGTTGAACTTATCCGGAATCTGAATCAAATTTGTATACACATTGATGCGGTCCAAACCGTAAGCAAAATCCCGGTACTCCGTGAGCGTCGGATATTTTACTCCGTAATAAGGAACATCATCTCTTCCAACCAGCTGGTAATTATAGGACCATGTGATATCAGACATTGCCGGCAGAGCGGTAATCTGATCTCCCTCCTTCTTATAATGGACGCCCTCCACACCGTAGCATACGAGATCAAGTCCCTCGCCGCTTGCAATATAATCCATCAGTTTTAACACCTGATCCCTTTTTTCCGGCGCTATATCCTTCGGCATCGCATATCGGTTCGGAGTGTCGCCCAGATCGATAAAACCGTCATAGGAACCTCCCGGGCCTGCCGGCGGTTCAATCTGGATCCATTCCGCATCCGGATTTACTGCCTTCATCTGTTCCTGAAGGTTGCCCTTTACCATATCCGTCCACGCGATATAGATGATGCCTGCCTCCCCGCGAAATGCCTTATCCCGCTCTGAAAAGTTCTTATTCACCACCAGCTCCGGATCAACGGACCCCGTTGCAATGAAGGATCGGATAAATTCAATCGCATCACGGAATGCAGGGTCTTCCGTGGAATAAACCGCTTTTCCGTCTTTCACATAAAACTGGCCCTCCTGAGTCGTTCCAAACGCCCCAAAGACAGGAGATAAACCAAACAGACCCTGAGAACCGGCCGCCGTCATGCCGGGCGCGGTGAAGCCATACGTGTCATCTACCCCGTTTCCATCAGGATCCTGTTTGGTAAATGCAACCGATACATTCACCAGATCCTCAAGCGTCTTTGGTACTTCCAGCCCCAGCGCATCCAGCCAGTCCTTCCTGACCCAGAGAGAGTGCAGCTTGATAAACGGCCTCTTGCTCAGGGCAACGATTTTTCCGTTTACCATTCCCTTCACCCAGTCCTCCTGCTTCAGAACTTCCTGCACATGGGGCATCTGATCCAGATAAGGAGTCCAGTCCAGCAGAAGATCCTGCTCCGCGTAGGTATGCATCTGCTCGTAATTCAGTGAAAACAGATCCGGAGGGTTTCCTCCCGCCACACGGACATTCAACTGGTTGCTGTATTCATTTTGAACAACGGAAAAATTCATATCCATGTTCAGCCGTTCATTCAAAGCATCCAGGATAGGATCTTCATCCGATGACGCCGGCATTCCGGCGCCTTCAACCAATACTTCTAATTTTACCTTATCCGCGTTTTCCTGTCCAATCTCTTTTGTTTCCTTTTTTTGGCATCCGGACAGCAGCGTCATCCCCGCCAGTCCCAGTAAAACCGCAGCCAATCCATATTTCATCTGTTTTTTCATTCAATTTTCCCTCCTGCACACACTCATCCTTTTACCGCTCCGGACAGCATCCCTTTTTCAATATGCTTTTGAAGCAGAAAATACACAATTAAAACCGGAAATATAACTACTACAACCGCCGCCATCTGTATCGTCAGCGTAGGAACATTAATCTCCGTACTCGCCATCGTAGAAACATCAATAATATTGCGGAGAACTACCTGCAATGGGTTCAGCTTCACATCTGTAATGTAATAAACCGCATTAAAAAATTCATTCCAGTGGTTAACCGCATAATACATTCCAACCGTTGTCACTGCCGGTTTCGACAATGGCAGTACAATATGCCACAGCACCTGAAATTCCCCCGCTCCATCTAACATTGCAGACTCCGCCAGACTTTCCGGCACCCCTTCAAAAAACGTTTTTAATATAATGGTATTATACCCCGTTACCGCCAAAGGAATAATCATCGCCCAAACCGAGTTTAACAATCCTGTTGCTTTTACAACCAGGTAAGTGGGAATAATACTGGCCCCAAAGATCATTGGAAAGAGTACAAATAAGAGCCAGAACTTTCTTCCCGGTAAATCTTTTTTGCTCAGCGGATACGCTAAAGTAACAGTCAGAAGCAGATTAATAAAGGTTCCCACCGCTGTTATAAACACGGTGATCATAAAAGCCCTGGGTATTCCTGAATTTCTGAAAATTTCTTTATATCCCTGCAGTGTAATCCTTTTAGGGATCAATACAAATCCTCCATTTTTAAGCACTTCAGAGTAAGGAGTGAGCGACACTGCAATTACATAAATCAGCGGAAATATATAAATGAATCCTATGACCAGCAAAATCGTATGTACAATAAAATCGACTGATTTATCTGATATTTTACTCACCACATTGACTCCCCCCATCTTTTTGATACCTTATTGGCCGCTACTACCAGGATAAAGCTGATGACAGACTTGAAAAGACCTGCCGCCGCCGCAAGGCTGAAATTCATCTGCTGCAGTCCAACTCTGTATACCCAGGTATCCAGAATATCAGCCACCGGGTAAACCGGAACACTGTACATGATGAAGACCTGTTCAAACCCGGCATCCATAATTGTTCCCAGCTTTAAAATCAGCATCATGATAATCACATTTTTTATGCATGGCAGCGTAATACTTATGATCATGCGGAGACGTCCTGCCCCATCCACTCTGGCTGCTTCGTATAGCGCCGGGTCGATACCCGCCATGGCCGCAATGTAAATGATGGAAGACCAGCCGGCCTCTTTCCATACATCTGTCATGATCAGGATAAAACGGAACCACTTGTCCGAAGATAAAAAGGGAATGGTTTCTCCGGTTGACTGACGTATTGCATGATTAATCAATCCTGTTGACTGGCTGAAAAACACCTGGGAAATACTGTAGATAACCACCCAGGATAAAAAGTACGGCAGAAAAGAAGCCGTCTGGACAGTCTGTCTCAACCGTTTCTTCCTGGCTTCATTTAACAGTAAAGCCAGGCTGATTCCTCCAAACGTAACAAAAACCAATTTATAAAAGCTTATAATCGCCGTATTGGTCAGCAGCTGCCTGAAATTGGGGGATTCAAAAAACATCTTAAAGTATTTATTTAACGGTTCCACCCAGTTACTGCGAAAAATTCCGGCCTGAATGTTATAATCCTTCAGTGCAATTATATTTCCAAAAATTGGAGCATAACGATAGACCACGTAGTAGCAGATGCTTACACTCATCATTACGTATAAGGATATATACCGTTTATAATTTTTTTTCTTCACTGGTATTCTTTCCATCTTCCCATCCCCATTTCTTCTCCAGTGAGTGATTATCAAAACGTCAGCCCCTGCCGTTTCAGCTCCTGATGCAATTTTTCATATTCCAGTTCTGCAGGTATTGTATCATATTTTATACATAAGCCCGCCGCAGCGCCTGCCGCCTGACCAAACCACATGCATGGGATCATATTCCTCGTAAAGCTGTCGATCATGTGACTGACAGAAAGGCTTCTTCCTGCAACCAGAAGATTTCTGATATTCTGCGGAATAAGGCATCGGAACGGAAGCTGGTACTCATGGTGTTCCATCGGTACTCTTTCAGGATATTTTTCCAGCCAGTCTTTATCGGAACCCTCAATCGGCTCCGGCATGTGAACATCCAGATCCTTCGGCAGAGGCCGCTTTACCAGATTCCCACTTAAAAACAGAATAGGATCCTCAAACGTGGCATCTCCATATGCGTCTTCATCAGTCAGTGTGTAAACGCCCTTTATTCGGCGGGTTTCACGCACTCCCAGCCTGGAAGATATATCAATTACAAATGCGTTTTCGAATCCGGGAACGTATTTCCGGGCAAATTCCAGGAGCTTATCAATCTGACGGCGGCATATGATCTCTGCTTTTGTTAAATCATCCGCATCTGTTCCATCCAGAAAGTAGGCTCTTGCGGTATTACAAATAACAGTTCCCCGGCTGGCCCACAGATTTTCCAGTCTGAAATAATGACATTCCGGGAAAAGACCGCCTTCCTCTTTTGCCTGTTCCACAAGCTTGTAGAATCCGCTTAGCCTCTGAACCACGTCTTCTTCTCCTGCCTTCAGTATTCCTCCATTCCGGTACTGCGGCTGTATTTCTTCCGGATTCTCTTCCAGGTACTTTAGTGTTTTATATACGTCTACACCGCCCATCCGTGCCAGGAGAGACAGCGGACGCATCTTTCCATCCTCCTCTCGTCCTTTTACACAGGGAGCTCCTGCCCGATAAGCCAAGTCGGCATCCCCCGTGCAGTCGATCACCTGTCTGGCCAGTATCGCCTGCCTGCCATTCTTATTTTCAATGATAAATCCTCGAATTTCATCTCCCACTACAATGGGCTCTGTTACAATGGTATAAAACAATACAGAGGCGCCCGACTCCATCAGCATCTGTAATGCGCAGGTTTTAAACGTTTCCGGATCAAATGGTATTGTATTTACATTTTTTTCCGGTGAAAGCAGGGGAGCTCCATTCCTTTCTCCCATTCTCTTAATCAATTCTTCTGAAATCCCATTGGCTCTCTTTGCATCCACCAGGGCTGCCATCATTGTTGACGTAGCCACACCCCCTAAAAATGACTGACTCTCAACCAGTAACGTATCTGCCCCCGTTCTGGCTGAAGCAATTGCCGCGGCCAAACCGGACGGCCCGCCCCCTGCAATTGCCACATCACAATTCCTGGCAACAGGAATCTCTTTTTTTTCTTCCCACAGACTTCCATTTACAAATTCAAATTTCGGCTTCATTTTCATCTTCCCTTCGTATTTTTAGTATATGGAAAGTATATATTTCTTAATCAAGTTGTACAATATACCGAATTTCATATTTTATATACTTTTTTTATTCATATAATTATTACTTTACCTGGTTTATTTTGTATTCCATTGTGCATGTTTTATATCAATCTATGACGCCAGCCTTATTTACAGTGCTTGCGGTAATTCCGGCTCCTAATGAGTACTACTAAAAAACCGCCGAGCGGATGATTTTTTAATCCATCCGTTCAGCGGTTATTAAAGTCTGTCTAATATTGAATTACCGGTTCCTGTCAGCCTACCCTTTCATACTCCTGTAAAGCGCCTCCGCCTCACTGATGGTAGTCGCCTTCCCCATCCGGATAAAATCGGCCAGTTCATCTAACTTCTCCGGTACCATAAATTCCGTTCCGAGGTACGACTCATAGTTATCCGTAATGAAAAGCGTCTGCTCTTTTACCTTCACCTCGGCTTCCTTCGCCTCTTCCGAAGCCCGGAGCAGTTCTTCCTCCAGCCGTTCTATCTTCTCTCTGCTGGCGCCTGCGATCTCATCAGATATGATTGTCTTCGTCACCTTTTCAAAGGTATTAAGCGCTTCCTTCTTCTTGCTGGTGATATCGCTTAAGTCCTGCTCGATCTGGGCAATCTCATCATCGTACTTCTCTAAATCATATACGGCCTCATCCCGGTCACGCCTGATGGAATTGGTAATGACACGGATTTTTTTATGATTCGTGCGCATCAGATCGCGGATCTTTCGGCCCTGTTTTAACGCCTCCTGATGGCGTACCTTCGTCTTATTATTAATCAGAATATAGATACCGCCAAAGACAACAACCACGGCAAAATATATCCCTATCAGATAATACGTGGACTTCTCCGAAAGCAGCATATAGATCCCGTACGGAACAGCCAGAAAACAGATGAGGATCGTAACCAGCAAGATAAGAAATTCCGAAAACCCTCTCGTAAAATACAGAGAATAGTACCATGTAGATTTACAGAAGCGGGGGACCCGGTCCTTCTGGAACGTTGTCTTCATCTGCAGCTTCAATTCCCGGTTATCATCATGCAGTTCCTTCGTCTCTTCCGCGATCCGTTCCTTAATTCCCTGGCTCTTCGCCTTTTCCCGTTTGCTCCGAACACGCTTTAAACGGTCCTGACCTTTTGCAATCTCCTTGTCATAGGAACCGTTAATCTCTTCCATACGCTTCTTCACAGTCAGGCTGATCGCATCCGCCACGGCCTTCTTTTCCGCCTCCAGATCCTTCTCCAGCCGCTTTTCATCCAAACGGATTTTATCCAGTGAATTTTTACTCGCAGACAGTTCCTGTACGGCTCTGCACGCCTCAGACAGGAATCCGACCTGGTCTGTTATCGGTTGTGCCATTCGTTGTCGTCCTCCTTCGGTTTTATCCGATTCTTTTCCACAAAAAACGCTAACTTGATTCTATCATATTCTAATCATTTTTACAAATTTTTAATCTCATGTTTTGGGTGATAAATAATAAATCCCTTGCGCCGCTTCCGGCCTTAATGATATAATCAACATCGTATTCATTTTATCGCAGCCACAGGTATACGGAAGGAGGAAAAATCTATGTTTCGCATGTGGGGAAAGATTGTTAAGGACACGAGACTCGTCCGGGATACCGTTATCTGCATCTCAGATTATTCAATGTCCAGGACTGCCATGGTATTTCAGGCTCTTGATGATATCTGCTACGAGTTCGACTTAGGCAAGCCAATCTGGCTGGACGCCACGATACATGAATTTAAAGTTCATGACAAGGCCCGTTTCTTACAGGATAATTTTATCGAGCATATTGATTTCGATTTTCTGGAAATTCAGGTCATTGAAGAATAAATATTAAGGAAAAAGAAATACTTCCCTCCCTGTCATCTGTTAAAATTAAATCAGACAAGGAGGGATTTTTATGATACAAAAAAGCACACGTTACTTAAGACTGCTGCCTGCTGTAAGTCTTTTTACTCTCTCTCTTCTTTTATCAGGCTGTTCTTCGGGAAACAGTGAAAGAAAGCTTGCAGACGCCGCAGACGCCATAAATGCCGCCATTGAACAGGATCTATCCATGGACAGCTATGAATTCACGATCCGTGACGGCACCTATTTGAATGATACAAAATATGAGCTCCAGACCATTGCCTACATCTGCGTTTCTGAAGACGGCGGCCGGAATTACTACGTGGCAGGCATACCGTCGGATAAGACTTCCTCATTTACCGTTGAACATAAGATTATCGGAGACAGCCACTATCACCGGATTTTTGATAAGAATAAAGGGGAATACCATATCTCGGCTGATTTGACCAGCCAGTCAGCAGCGCAGACAGAACCTCCGGTAAACGGCTGGATGCTGGAATCCTCCGGAGACCAGAAAGGAAATGAATCCTACAAGGGCAGACTATGGATTTATAACCATCGTATCTCCCCTGAAGATTTCACAGAAGTATCCAGAAAAAAGGAAGACGGCAAAACCGTCATTACCCTTATACGCAGCACGGAACAGCCCGGCTATCTTCCTCTTCCCCTTCAATTAGTCCGGGATGAGCGGCTTAAGCGGCATGAGCAGGAGTTAGAATCCCCGCCTTATACTGACAACCGAAAGTATACAGCAGAAACGCTGGAGGCCGCCATCGACTCTACAGGCCGGCTTTTAACCATTGAGTATAAACTCACTTATGAAACAGCTGATGGAACACCGATCACGACACTCGAGGATAGCGAAATAAATTCCATGACAAAATACAATTATGTAAACTTAAAGCGATTCAATGACGCTTCCATCACCATTCCTGAATAGCCCGCGGGAATAAACGGCAGGCATGCCAGATGAATTCCCACCTGACATGCCTGCCGTTATCTTCATAATAAAAAAATGTGTTTAATTTCTTACTGCTGTACTCCCATTGCCGCGGGATCAACTTCCTGATAGCCGTCAAGACTCGGCGCAGCCAGTGTAACCACCTGGCCCGGGTTGCGGTAGACAGCGTCTGTATCCATATCGATGCTGATGGTTTCCCCCTGCACTTCCATATCCATAAGCATCTTAATCTTCATGCTTGAGAAGTATCCATCTTTATTCACAACCGCTTCACCGCTGGCTTCCTTAATCTTATAGGTAACGCCTTCCATACCGGCGGCAGCTGTTCCCATGCTGCTCATGATGTCCTGCACATACGCATCCATCTTTTCAGCATCAGCCGTAAAGGTGAGGCGCTGGTTCTCTCCGTCCTTCTTTGCCGTAATCTCCTTCATGTAGGAAGATTCCATATTTGCACCTTCCGTACTCTGCTTCACCTGTTCCATAAGCTGATTTAAATCCATGGCGTACTTGATCTTCTGTCCCATCGTCTCCATATAGTAATAGCCGCCCTCATAATACATCGACATATCGATGTCCTGGCCCGCCATGGAGGTCTTTCCCGTCGCCAGATATCTCATGTCTTCCGTATTGGCTCCGGTCATCTGAATATCCATAGCGGTTGTCACATCGATGGTCTGATCCCCCTGAGACATCGTCATGGCAACGTTCGTAGTAAGATCCATATCCTTCAGCTCTGAAGTCTTCTTAGAAGCTTCATCATAAATTGTTCTGGCGTCTTTTCCACCGCCGCATCCGGCCATGGACAGTACCATGGCGGCACTCAAAAGAAGTGCTAAAACTTTTTTCATAGATTCCTCCTTGAAATATATAATATGATCTAGTATACTATACCCCACTTATTAATTCCAGATCATTATTCTTAAATAAATCTGACGAAAAACGAATTACGGCCGTGTACAAACAGTAAACCGCTTAATTATCAAAAGAGGCGGCCTTAATCTCTGCAATCCTGTCCTGAATTTCTGCCATTTTTTCCTTAGTCAGAGGATAGAATTTCATGGCCACAAGGTTACACAGCCAGCCGATAATCGGTACGAGACAGAAGCTGATGATACCGACCCAGAACAGTCCGGGAGTCAGAGGTGTGGTCTGATCCGGCTGTACCTTTGCGAAGCCAACGGCGGCCAGCTCCAGAGCCACGATCGTGGTTCCCAGTGAGGAAATCAGCTTGTCCACGAAGCTGAAGAGTGTTCCCATCAGGCCCGGAACATACTTACCGGAACGGTAGGTCTCATAGTCGGCGCAGTCGGCCGTCATGGGAATTACCAGTGTTCCCGCCATGCCGGAGCACGCCTTCTCCAGAATCCAAAGGGTACAGAGCGCGACCGTAAAAAATGTAATGCGGGAGAATCCGAAGTCTTTCGGATTGCCGAATATAAACAGCAGCGCCATGCAGGAAGCGCAGATGATGGCTCCGATGGAACCGGTCCACAGCGCCTTTCTCTGTCCCATTTTAGCAGCAATCTTTCGAATACCAAAACCGCAGAGAAGAATCTGAGGCACAATAATGAGCATGCTCATGGTGCCATAGCTGCCATAGTCTCCGCAGATGATGCCAAAGACGATAACGAGAATAATACTGTTAGTCATAATATTCTGAAACAGCTTATCCGTAGACGCCGCCACCACCAGCATCTGAATCGCGCGGTTATGCTTTAAGATCTCCCAGTAATCGCGGATTCGGATCTGCTGAGGAACGCCCAGTCCGTAATACTGCGGTCTGTCCTTTCTCCACAGTCCAACGATTGACAAAGCCGCCAAAAGAAGCGACAGGCCCGCAAAAATCAGCCAGAATTCATGGAACATGGCAGGATTGCGGAAACCGGAAATCCCATCGACCGTATATTTAGGAACAAGATACTTAGAGACCAGCATGCCGGTTCCGGCAAACATTAATCCGCCGTATGCGGCATCAAAGACTGCAAACGTGGGTCTCTGCTCAGGATCATTCGTCATACACGACTGTGCCGACTTTGTGACAACGCACTGGCATGTGTATCCAATAATGTAAACAGCATAGATCAGCACAAAGAAACCGAGCCTCAATCCGTAATTGTCCGGCAGCTTATGACCGAAATGGTAAAGGATATAAGTTGTAATAATCATAATTACATTGCCGATTACGATAAACGGGCGGTTTTTCCCAAACCTGCCGTTGGTCTTATCCACAACAAAGCCGATGACGGGATCCGTGACGCCGTCCCACACCCGCATAACCGTAAGCAGTGTTCCGACCAGAACCGCAGCCACGCCCATCAGCCCGGATACGTAGTAAGAAACGTATCCCATCAGCATCGCATAGAGATTTGTCGACGTATTGTTCAGCGCATACAGCCCAATTTCCCACGTATGAGCCCGGTGAATTCCATTAACTTTCGTGTTATTCTGACTCTTCATATTTTCTTCCCCTTCTTCTTTCAGCAGCTGCATCTCTTTTCTCTTTCATGAATGTACTTAGATTTTACAGCTATTTCCGGAGAAGCATGAGTAAATATCTTGTCAATATTTCATTTTATCTTGTATATTTACTAATTCTATAAATTTTTCTTGTATACGCTGGGAGGCATCCCTGTCATCTTTTTAAACAGCTTGCTGAAGTAATTCAAATCGGTAATCCCCACGGCAAGAGCAATCTCCTGAATCTGCATGTCGGTCGAATTAAGATACAGAATCGCCTGTTTCATCCGCTGCTCCGCAATATAGGCGGTAATGGACTGCCCCATCTCTTTCTTAAACAGTGTGGAAAGATAGCTGGCATTGACGCAATACTCTTCCGAAAGCCTCTTTAGCGACAAATCGTGAGCCAGATTTAAATCAATATGATTTACGATCTTCTGTATTACGGAAGAATGGCCTTTCAGAGAAAAGTTGCGCACCAGAAGGCAGTATTTGCGTACCATCTCAAGGGCCAGCCGGCTGGCTTCCCTTTCTGTGCAGACCGTCTCGATTTTCTTGGCAAATCCGGACGAAAGCCGGTCTATATGAACCGGATGTACACACCCATTTTCAGCGGCCTTCCGGTATATGGCGTTGGAAGTAATCAGGATATTGCGCCGGTCGCGGTTCGGATCCTTAAAACGCCGGGAAACTGAGGTACTGGAAAATTTCCGGCAGATCCTCAGAGCAGTATCCGCATCCCCAGATGCAATTGCATGTAAAAGTTCATTCTCCATTCGGTACCGGTCTTCCAGCATTTTTGTGTGCACCAGGGTATCCTCCGGCAGATCTTCCTTCCAGCCCATGCTCTCATCCTCTTTCAGCTCAACAAGGCGTTTTTTAATCTCCTGGCCGTCATAACACATGCGGACAATGGAAAGCAGCAGCTCATCCCAGGAGCCGCTGTCCATCACAATGGGAACCTCACAGAAGTAATCTCTCAGCCCGGAGGTCAGACTAATGGGAAGCCCGCATTTTTGAATCAGCCGGTTTAGCCGGAAGTCATCCATATACTCTTTCCGGTACGGCCCGATCAAAATATAGTCACCGCAGGATCTCATGTCCTCCGGAAGTGCAAACAGATCGTATTCCGAGTCGTACCGGTCAATCACATGGTGCAGTATGAAAGGTCCGCATCCCGCATAAATATTGTGGAGAACATCGTTTGGGCGGCCGCATTTTAAGATATTCTCCCGCAGTCCTAAGTCAAAGCAGTTTTTCTCATCCTCGGGCGATTTCACGATGGATAAATTGATATGAAAACTGGCTGTCACACATTCGATCATGCTGATTAAATCAACTTCCTTCATCACGCCTCCTCCTCCCACAGGGTCAAAAAGCAGACAATCAGGATTTCCTGATTGTCTGCAGAACGGCATTCAGCCGTGTCATAACCTGTTTCATAGAGGGCTTCACACTGTTTTCTTCCCCGGATGCCTTATCGATCATCTCCTGGAGATCTTCCAGTGAGTTATCCCCCATCATGCTGAGCATGCTTTTCTTAAACTTCATGCCGGAGGATGAGTACATGGCTCCGACGACTGCCTCCATCGCCTCATTGCATCCGAGTAATTCCCGGATTCTGTCTTTCACGGAAAAATACTGCGGATCGAACGTCATTTCCGGAGGAGTCTCCACGATCAGGTTTGTAAACCAGTTAGCCGCCCCGTCTCCCTGGGCCGCTTCCTCGTCCACGAGAATATACGGCTCCCACGGCTCAGTGACCCGTTCCAGAGTGATACAGTCTTCGCAGTCCTGCCCCACGGCCCGGACAAAATGAATCCCCTCCGTCCACGGAATCTCCTGAAATTCAAATACCTTATCCCCCATCCGGTCCGCGATCCTGATTCCGTCCAGAAACAGCGTCACATCCGGCAGGTTGGAATATACCTTAACACTCAGAAAATCTCCGGTCCGCCTCGCGAATCTCCTTCCGCAGATATGAACAAACGGTTCTCTGCTCCAGTATGCTTTATAGATATAAAAAGCGTCCTTTTTTATGGTTCGGTCCAGCGTGACAAGCCCCTTGTTGTTGCGCCCTTTTACACCGCCCTCGTCTCTGGCGTCGCAGCCGAAATCGAACATGTTCCACACATGGGTCGCCCAGATGTACGGCCGGCGGCTGATAACCTCAGCCAGGTGCTCATGATACAGCGCCTGGTATTCCTCACTGTAATCCCGGCATCTCGGTTCGGAACTGTGGTACGTGATGTTGGCCTCCGCTCCGTACTCGGATATCCCGACCGGGCGGTTCGGATGCGCCTCATGGAACTTGTCCATCCAGGCCTCCGTCCCTGTCAGCTTACCGCCATACCAGCCAAAATAATGGTTATAGCTCATCACATCCGTGAGATACACCTGCTCATTATCCGGCTCCAGCATCGAGATGTGAGCCATGGTTGTAAGCCGCGTGGAGTCCATGGCGTGAGCCAGATCGTTCAGTTCTCTTAAATTCCGGTGAAGCTGCGGGCTGTCGCCGCCAATCGTAATCTCGTTGGAGATTCCCCAGAAGCAGACCGACGGATGGTTATAGTTCTGTAAAATCAGTTCCTTCAGCTGCAGAATACAGTTTTCATGGGCGGCCGGATTGCCGCTCATACGCGAAATAAACGGGATTTCCGCCCATACGACAAATCCCATGGCGTCACACGCCTCATAGAAATCCTGGCTGTGCTGGTAGTGGGCCAGACGAACTGTATTGGCGCCAATCTCCCGGATCAATTCGGCATCCTCAAGATTCTGCTCTCTTGTCAGCGCGCTTCCGACACCGAGTCTGTCCTGATGACGGGAAACGCCGCGCAGCGGGGTAGGGATACCATTTAAAAGAAATCCCTTTTCAGGGTCAACAGAAAATTCCCTGATTCCCATTTTAACGTTTACACAGTCGATTCTCTCATTCCGGCGTACAAGCTCTGCCCTTACGGTATACAGATAAGGATCTAAAACTCCCTGCCATAAATGAGGAGATGTCAGGCAGAGCACCGTACTGCTGCACGCTTCCGCCGGAGTATAGCCCTGAGCCGCTGTGATGCCCTGGCTGTCCAGAATCGTAAAGCAGACGCTGTCTCCCGTTTCCGGAGCCGTGACCCAGGCCTTCAGTTCCACGGCCGCAGTTTCTCCCTCTGTCTTTGCAGTGTATGCAAGACCCGGTGCGCCATAATAGTCCAGGTTAAAATGAGTTTCCGGTACTGTTATCAGGTTTACATTCCGGTAGAGACCTCCATAAAACGTAAAATCCGCCATCTGCGGATAAATCCGGTCATTTACTCCGTTGTCCACAGATACACAGATCAAGTTCTCTCCGACCCGCAGATGGTCTGTGATATCCGCGCGGAAGGTCGAATATCCGCCTTCATGGCTGCACACATTGGTTCCATTTACATATACGGACGCCGCCATCGCCGCCCCTTCAAATTCCAGATAGCTTCTCAGCCCGTCAGTCCCGCAAGGCTGGTAAAGGGACCTCGCATACCAGCAGATCCCCCTGTAATAATCATTGCCTCCATCCTGACCGTCTGCCGCATTCCACGTATGGGGCAAATTTACTTTTTCCCAGCCGGCAGGCAGAGCGTCGGGAAGTACTCCGCATGTCTTTGAAAAGAACCAGTTTTCATTTATACATACCGTTTTTCTCATTCCGTAATGTCCTCTCTGTATTGATTATGGTACCATTATAGAACAGAGAAGGGAAAACAGAGAGGATAATTTCATGTGTTTTTGAATTTTAGCCAATATTTTTACTAATTCTCACTTTGCTCTGGCATAAAAAGGAAAAAAGGCATTCCATGGCCGTTCCCGGCTGCTGAATACCTTTTTCTTTTTCTGATCATCACATATTTGATTGTTTTACATATCGATCCACCGCATCTCCATGGGTTCCATGTCAAGACGGCATTTCAACACGCCTTCCACATACAGTTCCGTAGTCTTCGGCTCCTTTGAATTGTTGATCACTACAATCTTCTTTGTCTTCTCATATGCAGCGACCTCCGTATCTACGTTGGTTACATAATATTTCTTCATTTCCTCTTCTTTATGAGCCGCGTAGTATATGGCGCGAAGCAGGATTCGGCAGTTCTGGGGAGAATAAGGAAGACCGGTAAAGTAGACGCTGCGGCCCTGACCGTATTCATTTACAACGAGACGGCTGTATTCTCCGTCCTTGTTGAGAATCTGATAGTGGTCGCCCTGAGCGTAGATCCGGCTCTTGCTCTCACCGAAGTCAATTTCGCCTTCGATATCTTCCAGAATAAAATGCTCCTGATTCAACTCATTGTACTTGTCAGTACTTAAAGAGAATCCCATCTCGCGGTCAACTCCCAGTACATCGCTCAGCTGGAAGTAACGTCCCTGATGCTGGCAGGCGGTCGGCTCTCCCACTCCGATCAATCCGCCTCCCTGATCTACGAAGCGGCGGACAGCCGTCACGACCTTCTCATCCTTCCAGTTGTCTCCTCCGCTCCACGCAGTGTAAGCGTCGCCGGAGTTGATGATGACCTTAATGTCTGGGTCGATTCCCTCTCTGAGCTGGTCGAAGTCAATAAATTCCACATCGATCGGCATACCGCTTAAGCACTCCAGAACACCGACATAGGAATAGATCTCCCTGTGATAAATGGCGTGGTGAACCTCATTGGCCATAAAGCCTCTCAGCGCGCCCCAGCAGTTTAAGACAGCCACTTTAAACGGCGCCATATGAGAACGGCTTCCATCCATATTTTCCTGAATCTGGCGGAACTCTCCCACCACTTTCTGGATTTCTTCAATAAAGCCCGGCCACTCGATCGCCAGCTTTAAGTAACCGCCGTATCCGATACGGTCCAGCGGGGAACGCAGCATGGCTCTTCTGGCCTTCATCCAGTTGTCTTCCGCCTCTCCAATCGGATCTCCTCCTTCGCAGAATACATCCGGGAAGAAATAGGGAAGCAGCCGGCCCTCCGTATATTTCACACCTTTGATATCTGATATCATGCGCATGGTTACACCATCGCCTACGGAACCAACAACAGAATCAAGGCCTATCCCCGCAAAATATTTGCCAAAGGGCTCTGTTCCAATCCAGTGATCTCCCAGGAACATCATGGCTTCCTTGCCATAGCTGTGGACGATATCCACCATCTCTTTGGCCAGCCTGCTTACCTCAATCTGCTGGAATTCAATAAAATCGCGGAATTCTTTCGACGGTACACGGAAGCAGGAGTTATGATATCCCTGATCCACGATGTATTCCGGACGGAACTTATAACCGGCCCATTTCTCGAACTGCTCCAGAATATAGGGGCTGACACTGGCACTGTAGCCAAACCATTCCACGTATTTTTCTCGTTTTTTATCATCAAAGGTTAAGGTAAACTGATGGAAGAAGGTAGTAAAACGGACTACATCCACATCCGGATTCTCCTCGCACCAGCGTTTTAACTTATTCTTAACGAAGACCTGAGTCTTTGGCTGCCGGACGTCAAAAGTCATCTGATGCTCGGCATCTTTCCAGTCATTGGTGATGAAGTTGTACATATGTACCGGATCCCAGATCAAAAAAGCCAGGAAGCTTACCGTATACTCGTGATATGGTATCGTCTTAATCCCGACCTCTCCGGAAGCCTCGTCGTACTCCCAGTCGGTCACAGGAACCACTTCACCGGTTGTCCGGTCGATTACTTCCCACCAGCGCTTTGGATCATCGATGGTGTTGACCTTTAACTGCTCGGTGTGGAAGCCGTGCATCAGTTCGATGCGAAGCGTCTCCCCCCGTGCCGTGATCCGGTCGCTGATTAAATATTCCTGCTGAACCTCTTCCGGATTCTGCATGGCCCAGTCATTATCTTTTCTCGTTGTATAATAGGTGGCGTAAATCTTGCCGTCCAGTTTTAACAGCTCCTCCGGCATATTCGTTCCGTCACAGTCACGAAGGGCGTCCGCCCCCAGCAGATTTTTCAGTCGGATTGTCTCATCTACCATGTCCACATCCGTAGGCAGGGTAAGTCTTCCGGTAATCTCATTCATAGTCAGTTTTGTCCTCTCTCAAAATCTTTCAGTTTCAGTATTATCCCTTTAATCCACCCATGCTCAGACCTGACGTCAGTTTCTTCTGTACCATCAGATAGAAGATCATGGTCGGAATCATAACAATCACCATAGCGGCAAACAATGCGCCCCAGTCTGTCGCAAATCTTGCCTGCTCCATAATGTTTTTAAGACCTACCGGCAGAGTCTTCTTGGTATCATCCCGCAGGAACTGAAGGGCCAGAATGTACTCATTCCAGTATTCCATAAAAGAGAACATCAGCATCGTTGCAACACCCGGTTTACACATGGGGAAAACCACGCTCACCATGGTCCGGAAATGGCTGGCGCCGTCGATCCCGGCAGCCTCCACATATGCATTATCGATCCCTTCCATAAATCCGGACATCAGGAAGATATAGAACGGGAGTGTTGTGCAGGCATAAACAATACACATGGCCACACGGCTGTTTAACATATTAAAGCTTAACAGCTGTAAGAACAGCGGCACTACCAGATAGTTCTTCTGAATAAACATACCGGCCATAAACAGCGCTTTCACCGGCGTTAGGATCTTGCCTTTATATCTGCCCAGCGCATAGGAAGCCGGAACCACCATGACGAGTGACAGCACCATGGAAAACACCGTAATAAAAATAGAATTTAAGAAGTTCTTGCCGATATCCGCATTGGTCCAGGCCCTTGCAAAGTTATTCCACTGAAGCTTTTTCGGAAGGCGCATGGGGAACTGGGAGATCTCATTATTATCCTTTAAGGCAGATATAAATGTCCAGATTAAAGGCAGGATAACCAGTACAACGGCTACGAACAGCAGGATTCGGAGCAACAGTCTGACGACTTTACTTTTTTGTTCTTTACTCATTCTGATTCCTCCCTTCAATTAACTGTCTTTCCTGGCAGTCAGCGCCTGAGCGATGAGTGACAGGATAAAGGAAAACAGGAAAACAACGACGGAAACGGACATTGCATATCCAAAGTTTGCGTTGCTGAAGGCCTGCTTGTTGACATAGGATAAGAGCACCTCGGAATGGCCCTGAGGTTCTCCGTTGGTCATAACTGTAACGAACTGGAAACTCATGTTCATGGTGGACAGAATAAAGAATACCAGTGTCGTACGGACTGTCGGCCAGATAAGCGGAAGTGTGATCTTGAAAAATTCCTGAATTTTATTGGCGCCTTCCAGTTCAGATACCTCATAAAGCTCCGCGGAAACACCATCCATTCCGGCTATGTACATAACCATGTAGTAACCGACCGCCTGCCAGATCATGGCCAGGGCAATTACCCACAGTACATACTTACTGTCTCCCAGCCAGTTAGGCAGATTGGCCTTTCCCATGGCTGATAAAAAGGAATTGACAATACCGGTCAGGGGGTTAAACAGATTTTTAAAAATAATACCGATTACAACAATAGAAAGGACATTCGGGAAGAATAATACAATTCTATATAAATTTGCCTCTTTTAATTTACCCCTGCTGATAATTGCCGCAAAAAACAGGGACAGCGCCATGGTAACAATTGTAACAAATACCATGAGAAACAGCGTATTTACAAATGCAAGCCAGAATTTATCACTTGTAAACAGTGTCACAAAGTTATTAATACCTATAAAGGTCTTTTTTCCAGTACCGCCGCTCCATTTATATAACGACATCCGGAACACCTGAAATGCCGGATAGAGTATAAACAGGCAGAACCCTATCAATGCAGGAGCTACACAGCAGGCCAGGAATCGTTTCTCTTTTTTCTTCCTCTGGGCTAATCCGTTCATCTGCACCTCACCTTTCTATTATGATTATCTCTTATCATTACCTCTTATTGATTAGTGCCTGACTGTCAGGGACAATTCAGGCACTAAAATTATGCTTTATTCAGTTATTGCTTTCCTTATTCAGCTGTAACGAGAGAATCTCTTACCGTGTCAGAAAGCTTATCGCAGGCTACAACCCAGTCATCAACCGTTTCTTTTCCATCAACGACTGCATTTACATGGCCGTAGAATTCTGCCTTCGGTACTACTTCGCTGTCAACTGCTGCAAATCCGCCAATGTATGGCTTGTAGCCGTTGTCGAAGGACTGGAATGTGGAAAGAACCATCGGATCAAGGATGTCTTTTGTTAAATCTGTAGCGCCAACGACTGGCGGAATTCCACCGGTCTTCTCAGCATTCAGCTTGATCGCTTCATCGCTGTATAAGAATGCAAGGAAATCCTTTGCTGCATCAACATTCTCACTAGCTGCCGGAATGTAAACTTCTTCTACAGAAGACATTAAGTACTTGTCAGCTGTTCCATCCATAGCCGGAACAGGAGCGAAGCCCCATGCAAACGGCTTACCGTTAATTTCTTCGCCTGTGATGTCAGCCATCTCGCCAACGATCCAGGAACCACACGGAACGAATAATGCAGAACCGTTCATAACAGCAGTCTGGGCTGTCGTATGGTCAATACCGGTTGTATTCGGAAGTAAGTATCCGCCGCTTCCCAGTTTGGCAACCAGGTCAAATACTTCTTTTACGCCTTCTTTGTCCCATGCTCCCTCTTTGTAGGTAAAGCAGTCGTTCATGCCTTCTACGCCTAATTTAGCAGTCAGCAGAGGAATGATAACGGTCTCCATGTATCCCGGTGCGTTTCCGCCCTGGTATGTAAATAAGGAACGGTCGCTCTTACCGGCGATATCTTTGCCCTTGATCTCATCGCCAAGTGCGAAGAATTCATCCCAGGTTGTCGGTACATTCAGCCCGGCTTCTTCAAATAAGGTTGCATTGTAGAATAAGCCGTTCGCTGTGTAGTACAGAGGTGCCAGATACACTTTTCCATCGCCGTACGGCTGGGAAAGAGAAGTGTCCAGGAAACCGTCTAAGATTTTACCTTTTAAAGGTCCTTCAAATACGTCTGTCAAATCTGCAAGCGCCTGATCCTTGATCAGTCTCTGTGCAAGGCCGGACGGGTTGCTGCTCGGGCAGTAGATGAAATCCGGAACGTCGCCGGCCAGCATGGAGGAGTTAACCTTCTCACCGATGGACGGGTCTGCATCGATCTCAAATGTTACGTTCGGATTAGCTTTTGTGTAGGCGTCTGTCACTGCTGTCCAGAATGCATCGCCGTATCCGCCTTTAAAAATTGCCAGCTTTAAGGTAACCGGATCACCGGTGCTCTCTGCTGCGTCTGCTGTGGTCTCTTCTGTCTTAGCGGCATCTGCTGCCGTAGTCGTCTCTTCTGCCTTCGGGGCAGCGGTTGTCTCTGCAGGCTTGGAGCCGCAGCCGGCAAGTGTGGCTGCTACCATGGAAGCTGCCAGCAGAATGGATAATGTCTTTCTCATAAATATCCTCCTTATCATTCCTTGTCATATTGCACAAGAACCGTTTGTTGTAGTTACAGTATATTGTATTGTTCCCCCAGTTTCAACGTTATTCTTGCTTCATTTTTTATATATCTTGCTTTAAGAACAATAAAATACTTTTCTTTTCCACACATATCACCTATAATAAACAATATAAACGGGATATATCCGGTATTTTCACGTATTTTAAACAACTCTTTTATTACTATTTTGCTTTTTTTATGTAAAATAGGTAAAAAACCCTTAAAAACAAAGAGGTGCCTCTATGAGTAATGAACGATTGAATTTTGACAAGAATCTCGAAACGCTCCAAAAACTGAATTTCCAGCTTCTGTATGCCTCTACCTCCAAATACGAAGGCGACTGGCAGAGTCTTCCCCACACCCATCACTTCACCGAGCTGTTCTATGTCATCAGCGGCCTGGGAAAATTCCTGGTAGAAGACCAGCTGATCACGGTTAAGGAACACGACATGGTCATCGTTAATCCCAACGTGGAACACACGGAAAAATCCATGGATTCCAAACCGCTGGAGTACATCGTATTCGGCGTTGAGGGACTGACCTTCTCCTTCGGCAGTCCGGAGGCCCCGCAAAACTACGGTTACTATAATTATTCCGCTGAAAAAAAGCATCTGCTGAACTTTTCCCAGCTGATGCTTCGCGAAATCAAAGAGAAAAAGAATGGTTACGAACAGGTATGCCATGACCTTCTGGAGGTGCTTCTCATCTATATCACGAGAAACGACCAGTTTGGCATCATCTCCACGGACACCTCCCGCATGCCCAAGGAATGTGCCAGCGCCAAACGGTATCTGGATGCGAATTATGCGCAGCCGATTACCCTGGACTCTCTGGCGGCGGCCACCCATATCAACAAGTTTTATTTGTCGCATACCTTTTCCAAATATCTGGGGATGTCGCCCATCACCTATCTGATCCAGCGCCGCCTTCAGACCAGCAAGGACTTACTCACCCAGACAGATTACTCGATCGCAGAGATCGCATCCAGCACGGGATTCGCCTCACAGTCGTATTTCTCACAGATATTTAAAAAGTTTACGGGGATGAGTCCGAATCAGTACAGGAAACAGAATACGGTACATCAATAAAAGCTGATACAAAGGCCCATGCCTGCAATCCTCATCAGATTGCAGGCATGGGCCCCATATTTACAATGAATCAGCAGACTTCATCTGTTTCTTCATCTCATACATATTATGATCCGCGCGGGACAGCAGTTCGCTGAAGTTTTCCTTACTGCCCGGGTCTGAGCCTGCATATCCCCAGGCGATTCCCGCCTTAAAGCCATTTTCTTTTCCGTAAGCCTCCACCTGGCCGGCTAACAGACGGCTGCATTCTTCCGGAGAATTCTTCGATACTCCCTCAATTACAGCGGCAAATTCATCACCGCCGATGCGGTATATCCATGCATCCTTCAGGGCTCCGGAGATCGCTCTGGCTGAAAAACGGATATACTTATCGCCTGTTTCGTGCCCGAACTCGTCGTTTACCCCTTTGAGGCAGTTCAAATCGAACATCAGGACGGTCAGCGGTTTTCCAAACTCCAGCATTCCCTCCCATTTCTGCTGCCTGTGTTCGAATGCTTTTCTGTTCAGCACCCTTGTGAGGCCATCCAGGTCATTTTCCGCTCGGAGCGACTGGGTCTTAAGGACTTCCTCTGTGACATCCTCCACGACTCCGCTCTTTTTCTCGCCGTCCTCCCGGAGCGTTAAACGGATCCAGCGTTTTCCTTCCGGCTGTTCCAGACAGAATATATTTTCATCCTCTGTAGGCTTCTCACAAATCTTCTTTAAAAATGCCTGAAATTCATTACGGCTCCTGCAAAAAGTCCGTTCCTGATCCTTCGATAATCCCAGGAGCCGCGGAATCTGGTTCGTCATGTAAACCCGATTGCCTTTGGCCCCCATCTCAAAGACCCCCACAGGGACCTCGGAGAGTTCCAGAAGTCGTGAATAACGGGTAAACCACCGGCTGATCAGCACCGCGATTCCTGCGCCGGCGCAAAGCGAAACAAGAAACGAATAGAACAGGATCTCCTGGATTCGATGCGGATACTGCAAAAGCGCATCTTCCTCCATCAAACCAATCAGATACCACTCTTCTCCCGAAAACGGGGTATTGTTGTAATACATTCCCATCTGTTCCAGACATGCATAGACCGCACCGTTTCCATTGTGATTTCCCAATAGAAAAATACCATTCTCAGAGTCTTTTGCCTTAAGCTCCATCGGACTCTCAGCCTGCAGGATACGTTTCTGAAGAGCACCGTGTGTGACAAGCGGACGGATCCCGTCGTTCTCTCCGGAACGGATTCCGATCACATAACCGTAGGAATCCACCGCCAGCAGGTCAGACGGAGGCAGATACTTATACAGATAATTCAGCGATATCTCAACACCGAATACACCGACCGCCCTTCCCCGCTGGTCTACCAGGGGTATCGAATAGGTAACCACCTCTTCGCCCCCTTCATAAAGGCGAAACGGCGGACACCAGTAGCCCAGCAGTTTTTCATCACCTGCCAGTCCCACACTGCTGAATGGCTTTTCATAAAACGCACGGCTGGCATCCGTCAGTTCCAGCCGGTACTTCCACGCAGTATCCGTCACTACCTGAGTCTCCTGAGCCACATCCCAGGGGCCTGCCAGAAGATAGGTATTGGAATTGCGTTCATCAACCCGGTTCGGATTGGCATTCCTGAAGTAGAGGGCCGGATAACTCTCTGTTTCCTCCGTCCCCCTGTCTAAAATCAAAAATGCCCCCGTTGTTTTTGTATAGTACAGCGCATTCAGTACCGTAGGGGCGACCGCCTTAAGCAGTTCTTCCTTTTCCAGCAGTTCCCCGTTCTCATCTCTTTCAGCTTCCGTAAAATACCGGCTCAGTTCATCCGTATAAAGTTCAAAATTCGTCCAGACATTTTTCATCTCCCCTTCAATGGTTACCGAACGGTTTTTCACTTTCTCCGAAAAAATCTGGTACGCATTCTCCCGGGACTGCCCGATCACACCGCCCAGACTCAGAAGAGCCGTCATCAACAGACTCTGAATCACAACCGACGCCACAAATGTGAGCGCCAGTTTAAAGGCGATCGAATCACTTCTCACCTTTTTATTCATTTATTTCTCCATTAATCTCTCCATTTATTTCTCTCATTAAGTTCTGATACCATGCTTCAAAATTCCCGTCGTCCATAAACCCGGATATCACCGTCCCCCTGTCTTCACCATTCTCCACCCGGTTCTGAAGCTCATTTAAATCAAGCTCCACCTTCTTCTCCAGGGAGCGGGAAAACAGTTCATTCACTTCATAGGAATTCTCAAACGGCCTTCTGGCATAAAACTTCCCTTCCTGCATCGCCTCAAGGGCCGCCGTCACACTCTTTTTTACCGCCTCCGCGTTATCACTCTTCTGTACAAATTTTTCCAGCTCTTCTATGGATGACAATGCCGCATTTTCCACCGGAATATATCCGATCGACGCGGTAAACTCAATGTTCCGTTCAGAATCCGTAAACCATTTCAGGAATTCGGCAGACGCATACTCTGCTGCCTCCCCGGAACGGAATATTCCCATATCCGCCCCCCTCTGGGACATATACCCGTGTCCCCCCTCAAACGTAGGGTAAGGCCGCACGCTGCACTCTATGGGGTACTGATTCTCTCCATCCACGATCACCTCTTTTGGAAAGTAACCGGCGCCGGCAGACGAGCCTATGTAGGCAAGCAGGCTTCCGCTCTTAACCCCATCCTGATTAAATACGCTGCTTTTATACCACCCCATCATATGGGGAACGTAATAAGCATCCCACGCCTTCCTCGCTGTCTCTTTCGAATAGGCAAACGAAACGCTTTTCCCATCTGTGGGGAAGGGATCCGCTCCATCCTGAATCGCTGTCAGCACAGCAAAATCATTAAAACTGTTCATTCCCAGAAACGGCTGTCCGCCGGACCATCTGTAATACGCCTCCGCCGCCGAAACCAGCCCCTCCCATGTGCCAGGCGCCTCATCCGCAATCCCTGTGTCTGAGCAAAACTTTCTCCAGCCAGTCTCGTTGACAAATAAAAGTTCTGTCGATTTCGCCACCGGGATCAGTTTATGTCTGCCTTCTTCTCCCCAGACGCCCTCGCTTAAGAACTCTGGCCGGTATCGCTCCAGCTCTTCCGCACTGAAATACTCCTCCATCTCTACCAGGGGCGCCAGCTGATCCAGCCGGTATGCGCTGTCCGGATATACCGTAAACACATTGGGAAGCGGGTCAGATCCAATAATCTTATTGGCGGAGTTAAACAAAGCATCGTCCAGTTCACCACTCGAACCATAACCGTAGGCATCCACCACGATTCCCAGTTCCAGCCCTTTCGTCTCGTTAAATTCCGTTACTTTTTCATCAAATTTCGTCTTTGCAAAAGCATTGTATGCATGCCAGACTGTAATAACAGTCGGTTTTTTCGGATCCAGCCCATGCTTTTTCCCCTGCGCACAACCGGATACTGCGCAGGCAAGAGTCAGGGACAGCACCACTGCCTTCCATATTCTTTTCCTTTTCATGAGATCCGCCCCTCCACTTCTCTTCCCCTGATCCGCAAATATCAGCCATTCCTATAGATCCGTCATGATCCGTCATGCTTGCTGACTGCACCGGAGTCACAGATCCCAATCGTCTGCAGATACTCCGCCAGTTCTGATGTATGCTTTTATTATATCATACACTTATTTAATGAACATATTAATTTTTTTGTATAATCAGGGAAAAATATGGATATAGAAAAGGACCCGCACTCCGCAACTGCTCACCCAGCTGTGGAATACGGGTCCTGACTATCTATTCATACCCTATTCAGTTTTCGTCCTATAATCTCTTTAACAATTCTTCTCTTTCCTTCTCATATCCAGGCTTGCCAAGAAGAGCGAACATATTCTTCTTATAGCTCTCCACGCCTGGCTGGTTGAACGGATTGACACCCAGAATATAACCGCTGACGCCGCACGCATACTCAAAGAAATAGAATAACTGACCCAGGCAGTATTCGTCCTGTTCCGGGATCTTTACCATCAGGTTCGGTACATCGCCGTCCGTATGGGCTAAGATCGTGCCGTTCATGGCACTCTTGTTGACGAAATCTACACTTTTGCCTGCCAGATAGTTCATGCCGTCCGTGTCCACTTCTTCCTTCTGAAGCAGAATCTCGGCCGGGGATTCTTCGACATTCAGCACGGTCTCAAACATCACACGGGAACCGTCCTGGATGAACTGGCCCATGGAATGTAAATCCGTGGTTAAATCAACGGCTGCCGGGAAAATACCTCTGCGGTCTTTTCCTTCGCTCTCACCAAATAACTGTTTCCACCACTCGGAAACGTAATGAAGGCTCGGCTCATAATTAGCCACAATCTCAACTGCCTTGCCTTTTCTATGTAAGATGTTGCGCACCGCTGCATACTGTAATGCGGAGTTGGACTCATAAGGAGTCTCCAGAGCCGCCTTTCTCGCTGCTGCAGCACCTTCCATTAATTTATCAATATCAGCGCCTGATACGGCAATCGGAAGCAGTCCGACCGCTGTCAGGACCGAGAAACGTCCGCCTACGTCATCCGGCACGACAAAGGACTCATATCCCTCTTCTGTCGCCAGATTCTTAAGTGCTCCCCTGGCCTTGTCCGTCGTAGCGTAAATTCTCTTATTCGCCTCTTCACGGCCATACTTTTCGATCAGCATCTCCTTGAAGACACGGAATGCAATTGCCGGTTCTGTCGTTGTACCGGACTTGGATATGATATTAACGGAGAAATCTTTTCCTTCCAGCACATCCTTCAAATCCTGGATGTATTTGCTGCTGATGCTGTTGCCTAAGAAATAAATCTCCGGAGTTTTGCGTTTTCCCTTCGGCAATACATTATAGAAACTGTGGGATAAGAACTCAATGGCCGCTCTGGCACCTAAATAGGAGCCGCCGATACCTACTACCAGAAGTACGTCAGAATCATTCTGAATCTTCGCCGCCGCTTTTTTAATTCTCTCAAATTCTTCCTTATCATAGTCTACAGGAAGATCAATCCAACCTAAGAAATCATTCCCGGCGCCGGACCCCGCCATCAGCACATCTCTTGCACACATCACTGTGGCTTTCATATTATCCATCTCTTCTGCTGAGACAAAGCCTGCCGCTCTGGAATAATCAAATACAACTTCTTTTCCCATCTCTATCATTCTCCTTTTCCTTTTGTTTCAGGTTTTAGAATGCCTGTTCAGGAACAGTATACCATAAATCCCCTCCAATTGCGATATAATTTTCCTTTCCCTTCCAAATGTTCACGTGAGATATTCATGCAGAATTTCTCCGATCAGCTTCAATTCCTCGGGGTTCAAATCCTTCAGCCAGTCCTCCTGCTGTTTTACGGTTCTTCCCCGTTCGCGGCTGGCCGCTATCTGTTCCAGACTCTTCTTTAAATAGTCCACATCCCGTATGGATCCTTCCATTTCTGACGGCCCGATGCCGCTCCGTACCATTTCCGGCACCATATTCTGATTCCCGGCTCCCAGCTGCATCTCGTCAGCTGCCGGGCTCATACCGGACTCTGTACTTATCGTTTCCTGTATGATACCGCCCTGTCTTCCATCTCTCTGCCTTCCGTCGGACCGGCCGCTGTTCTGTCTGCGAGCCTGCGATTCCGCCTTCAGCTGGTTTTTCATGCGCTCCGTCCTGTTTCTCTGCTTTCCCCGCACACTTTCCTGTTTCTCCGGCTCTTCTGCCTGTCCTGCCGCAGTACCTGCTGCCACGGGATAGATCGACCGGATATTTTCACGGGTTTCCATATGAGGCCCCGATATTGCCTGTGTTTCATCTCGTTCCTGATCCAAACGGTAGATCAGCGTATTTTCCAGATAATTATCGAGTGCGGTAAACAGCTGCTGTTTCTTGTCCGCGATTCCTGCTCCGTGGTCCACAAGGATTGTAAAGAGCCCTGCCAGAATTCCCATGGAGCCGTACAGTACTATGTAATAAGGATCGGTACGATACCAGTATGCACCGAACGCCGCCGCCCCTCCTGCGAGGAAACAAAGAAGCGTCATCTGATTGGAAAAAGTGTTCCATCCGTTAAGCGTCATGCCCATAAATCTGAAATCATACATCTGCCTCTCTAAATAAGGCCTGATTTTCGGAATCCCCTGATTCATCTGATAGCTGCTTTCTGTCTTCTGCTTAAATGCACGAAGATTCTTATTCTTCGTCAGTGACATGTTGTCCGTTTCTTTAATTAATCTTTTGTAGAGGTTACGTGTCAGCCATCTGGTCACGACCCCAAGGCCGCATACGGCTGCAAGCACGTACAGCGCTTTGCCTGTCTGTAAAAATTCCAGCATAATAATAGCTCCCCTTTCTTCCCGGTTGTTCCGGTGATAGGATTATTATAACCACCGAAACTTCCTTTGGGAAGATGAGAGAGCCTAGAATCGTTCGTCAAATCCCGTCAGGATTCGATTCTTAACTTAACATGAATACCTTTCTGCAATGGCTAAAATCAGATTTACGGAATGGCGTACCGCCCTGGCCTCAAACTCGCTGTAGTCCATGGTTGCGCTGTTGTCAGCCTTGTCTGAGATGGCCCTGATGATTAAGAATGGAACGTGGTTTAAGTATGCCGCCTGAGCGATGGCCGCGCCTTCCATCTCCGTACAGTATCCACCGAAATTTTCCGCAATCCAGTCTTTTTTAACCTGATCGGAAATAAACTGATCCCCGGAAACAATCCTTCCGGTAAAAACTCCAATGTCAGGATTCACTTCCTTACAGCACTTTAAAGCCAGATTCCGAAGCGTTTCATCGGCCGGAAATGAGAACACTTCCATCTGCGGAATCTGTCCCGCCGGATACCCGAATCCGGACGCATCCATATCGTGATGCACCGTATCGGTAGAGAGCACCACATCGCCGATCTCGATCTCATTTTTTAAAGATCCGGCAATCCCCGTGTTGATAACCGCATCCACTCCATAGTGATCCACCAGAATCTGCGTACACACCGCCGCGTTCACCTTACCGATTCCGGAACGGACGACCACCGCCTCTTTTCCCTTCAGTGTTCCTTTATAAAACTCCATGCCGGCCATGGTCTTTACTTCCACACCCTGCATTGCTTCCTTTACTTCCGCCACTTCCACATCCATGGCTCCGATAATTCCTAACATACAGCGCCTCCTTTTCCTGTTCCCTTCCGGGATACTTTGCATATATTGATTATTATAACTGTTTTCGCCCTGTTTGCAAGAGGGTTTCCGTGTCGTCCGCTATTGACAATCTGTTCCCTTATTCTGTATAATTGTAAAAATGCAGAAACCGATAACAAGGCAGAAAACAAATAAAAGTATAGAAGAAATGTGGAGGAATGATACATGATTTATAAAACACACGGCGTATGTTCACAGGAAATTAATTTTGAAGTTCAGGACAACAAGCTTACCAATGTTCGCTTTGTTGGCGGATGTTCCGGTAATACCCAGGGTCTTGGCCGTCTGATTGAAGGAATGGACGTAGATGAGGCCATCAAACGTCTCGACGGAATCCACTGCGGTCCCAGACCTACCTCCTGCCCGGATCAGCTGGCGAAAGCTCTGAAGCAGTATAAGGAATCCCTCTCCTGACAGGAATCCGGCGGAACAGACCTCTGAGGTTTACATAAGCAGCTGAAATACAGAAAAGAGAATCAAACCAAAAAGTCTGTACGGTGATGATGCAGGCCGCGGCTCCGGTTATCCGTTTATAGGATAACAGCCGCGGCCTGTTTCTTTTCCGGTCTCATCCTGTTCTTCATAAATTTTTAAGAAATGGCACGTTATTGCACTGCAGCTTTTTCTGTGATACCATATATCTTCGAAAGAAAGGAGTTTTTATCTATGGCAATACCCAAAAAAAGTTCCATCCTGCCGGTGGTTCAGGACCGGATACGGAAAAATCTGAAATTCGCCACTCTGTCATTTCTGTTTATTATCGCTTACGTCAATGTGTTTCAGAAACTGTTTGGAGCAGAAAATTCCATCGTTGGAGTCATCTTTACGATCATGATGTCGGCCTCCATGGCCCGCGATCTAACTTCTACCCCCTTAAAGCATCTGTTTGCACAGGCCGCCGTGCTGGTGCTGATGGCAGTCTCCGCCTGCCTGGTCTCCACCTTAAATCCGTGGGCCGCTCTGCCAGTCAACTTTGCAGTGATTTATTTTATTCTGTATACATATACCTATGAATATTCCGGACATCTGTATTTTCCATATATTCTGTCCTACTTATTTCTGGTATTCATCTCCCCCTCCAGCCCGGAACAGCTTCCGAAGCGGATTATGGCCATGGTGACGGGAGCCGTCTGCATCATTCTGTACCAGCTTGTGATGGGGCGAAACCGGGCCGAAGAAACGGTTACCGATGTGCTTCTCACTCTGATCCGGGAGGCAAAGCAGTACATATCCTGTCTCTTATCCGGCAGCGCTGCACCGGAAGGTCTGGAGGATATCAGAAAGAATGTACGCCGCTTAAGCTGTATGGTATATGACCGAAGACGGCGGGAACTGTGCATCTCCGATGCCAGCTTTGCCTTAGTGGATTCCGGACGCGGTCTGGAACACCTTCTCATTCTGCTGTCCCAGACAGAGCATCCGGAGGACTGCCGGGATATGCTGGAAAAGACGCTCACTCAGCTGAGCCACTTTGAGTCATATGTCAATAAGAAGACCACAGCCCCTCATCTCATTGCGCGGACTGATTTTATTACAGATCCAGAAGACCTGCGCCAGGAGGAGTTTTACAACAGCCTGGAATATATCAGGAACCATCTTGTCCATATGGCAGATCCTGAAAAAAAATCCCACTATCGCCCTACCCTGCTTTCCCTTTCCATCCGGATTCAGGCTGCTTTAAAAGTAAGCAGAGTGCGTGTGATTTACGCCCTGCGCGTCGCGCTCCTGCTTTCACTCGCCACACTGCTGGTCCAGAGCCTGAAACTCCCCCACGGAAAGTGGCTTCTGTTCACCCTTGCTTCTGTCTCGCTTCCATACGCGGATGACGTTGGGCAGAAGGCCGGAAAACGTCTCTTTGCTACTGCAGCCGGAGGTATCTTCAGTGTGATTCTCTATTCTCTGGTTCCGTCTCCGACTGGCAGAACCGCCATTATGATGCTGTCGGGCTATCTGAGCTTTTATTTTACCGATTATAAGGGTACCTTTACCTGTTCCACGGTCGGCGCACTGGGCGGGGCTGTGTTTATGAGCGCATTCGGATGGGCGCCGGTCAGCCGTATGCTGCTTATCCGTCTGGCATATGTAATTGCCGGGATCGTAATTGCCTACGCCGCCAACTGTCTGCTCTTTCCTTATCACCGCAGTACCGCCGCCGGGACTCTGCTGAAAAAATACGATTTTGCATCAAAGCTGCTGTCAAAGCTCTGCAGCCAGGGTGTAACCGATACACAGTTTTATTACCACCTGGTCATTCAGTCCCAGCTTATTGAAGAAAAACTGTACCAGATTACCTCCGGTGAAGAGCAAAAGCTCCTGCATGACAAAATCTGCGAATGCCGTTCACTGGTAAGGGCGGCTCACCGGAACAATCCGCAGGCGGAAATGTAATATAAAAAGTATTTGACAAAGTCAACTATCAAGAATATAATTGACTAAGTCAAATACTTTTTTGTTTACAGAGAAAGGAGCGTCACTCCATGCCGGATTTTCTTGCTTACTATATTACAGCCCTGAGAAAAGATTTAAATGCCTATTCTGATGCACGGCTTAAACAGTACGGCCTTACAGACGGGCTGTTCTATTATATTATTTATATTGGTAAAAACCCCGGATGTTCACTCAGCGAGACAGCCCGTTTTCTAAAAGCAGACAACGGACACGTAACCCGTTGTATAGGAAAACTGGAGCAGCTGGGCTACGCAGTCCGCACCCGTGACACTGAGGATCACCGCCATTACCACTTAACGCTTACCGCGCAGGGGGAGACCATTTTCAAAGAACTCCATACCCTGCTTTATGACTGGGATCAGACCGTCTGTAAAAACTTAAGCGATATCCAGAGAGAACAGCTTTTGGAACTGCTTCGTCTTGTTACTGATAGCCGGGAAGACCGTAAGGAGGGAAGCGAACCATGTACGAGACCATAAACAGCCCCTTTACCATCGGGAGCGTGACATTAAAAAACAGAATTATTTTTGCCCCCACCTCCATGGGCTTAAAGGAAGAGGAGTATTTAGAAAAACTGGGCGCCATTGCCCGCGGCGGCACCGCCATGATTATCATCGGGGATGTGCCCGTTCTGAAGAGTCCGTTTCTGTCCCTGTACAGCAGAAAAGGATTTCTCCGTTACCGCAGGATCACGGAAACCATCCACCAAAACGGCGCCCTGGCCGCCGCCCAGCTGCATATGTCAGACTCGCAGTTTAGCCGCCTGATTAAATATCTGCCCGGCCTGATTACCGGAAAAATCAAGCCGGATGAGCTGAGAATTCTTTTAAACAATACGGTATCCGATTATATTACCGGCCTGACAGACAAAAGAATCTCTGAAATCATCCGGGGCTTTGGCAAGGCTGCGGTCTTAGCAAAAGAAGCCGGGTTCGATGTCATTCAAATCCATGGCGACCGGATGTGCGGAAGCTTTTCTTCCTCCATATACAACCGCCGGAAAGACCGGTACGGGGGAAGTCCAAAAAACAGAGCCCGCTTTGCCTGCGAGGCCGTCGCCGCAGTCCGCAGAGCCCTTCCGGATATAACCATTGATTTTAAGCTTGCGGTCCGCCAGGAAAATCCCCATTACGGGAATGCCGGAATTCTGATGGAAGAGCTTCCGGTCTTTGTTCCCCTTCTGGAGCAGGCAGGCGTAAACAGCTTTCATGTCACCCTGGCCAATCATTCTGACTTAAGTGACACCATCCCGCCGGCTTCACACCCGTATTTTCATGGGGAAGGCTGCTTCTTATCCTACTGTGATGAGGTCCGCCGCCTGACTGATCTGCCCGTATGCGGCGTAGGCCGCCTCTGTTCTCCGGATTTCGTGGAAGAACAGCTGAAATCAGGGAGAATTCAGCTGGCCGCCATGAGCCGCCAGCTGATTGCAGATCCGGAATGGGTGAAGAAAACCGCTTCCGGCTCCGTCTCCAAGCTATTCAAATGTACCGGCTGCAACCGGGAATGCCTGGGAGGCATGCAGGCCCATAAAGGCGTACACTGCATCCGGGATCACATACAAACAAAGAACAAATCACTCAGCCACGAAAGGAAGGTTGTATCATGAAGCATTCAAAGCTCTATGCCTGTCTCTCCTATTTAAGTATCCTGATTCTTATTCCGGCTCTTATTCCCGGAAAAGATTCATTTGTCCGATTTCATTTAAACCAGGGACTGGTTCTGCTGATCGCAAATATCGTGTTCGGCTGTATCTCTTTTATTCCGCACATGACCTTAATCGGCGATCTTTTAAACTGTGTCGTCCTGATTTTTGCCATTATGGGAATCGTATCTGTCATTCAGGGACAGAAGCGGGAACTTCCTGTTATTGGAAGAATCAGGCTGATACGATAACCGAAACCAGTAAAAAAAGGACCGGCCTTCATAGGAAAGCCGGTCTTTCAAGTTACAGATTCTCTGCAAAGGTTCTTACCTGGGCGAGTGCAGCGGACTGATAGATACTCCCCTTCTCCACCATACCAGGTGCCGTAAACGCGCCTTTATTCTCCCAGTTTAAGTAATCGCAGATGTCCTTTAACTGGGCCTGAGCCGCATTATACACCCCCGGCGATCCGGAATCCAGCAGCATGGCGGCTGAAGTGATGTGAAACCCTGTTTTGGCACACGCATACAGCCGGTCGATGAAGCATTTCATCTGTGCGGAAATATCAAACCAGTAGATGGGCGATGCCAGCACCAGCATATCTGCTTTATGTACATCCTGTAAAATCTCGTTCATAGCGTCATCCTGCACGCAGACGCCGCCGTGAGTAAAACAGTACTCGCAGGCCAGACAGGGGCCTACCTTCAGCCGGCTTAATTTTCGTACGGCCACCTCGTGGCCGCTCTCCTTCGCAGCTTGGGCAAACGCATCTGCCAGTATCTCCGTGTTACCGCCTTTTCTTGGGCTTCCTGTTACTACTAAAATGTTCATATTCCAGCCTCCTCTTCTGCTGACCCGACACGATGTTTATATGATTAGTATAGGTTGATTGGGGCTGATTTTCAAGTGTTTTTGATTGTCTTATTGATTCATTTCCCGACATGGGACTTGCCATAATCATTTTCCAGCTTAACAGAATGACCAGCTTAAATCCAGCCCTTTCTCAGCACTAATCTTTTCCATAAAATGTACTCCTTTTTCTTTACCTAAAAGAACAAATACTGTAGAGAGTATGTCTGCCCAGGCAGCCGATTCCCCTATTACTGTAGCGCTTTTAACATTGGATACGATTGGCTTCCCGCTGACCGGGTCCAGGACATGGCTATAGATTCTTCCCTCCTTTTCAAAATAATGCTCATACCAGGAGGACGTCGCAATACTCCGATCCATTACTTCCTTCACTTCATAAATTAGGCTGGGATTCAAAGGATCCCTGATACCTACCTTCCATGGTTCTCCTGTCTTTTTTCCTCCAATTACAGAAAGCTGTCCTCCAAAATCCAGCATAGCATGTTTCACCCCTTTCAGGCGCAGATAATCTGTCACCAAGTCGAGTGCCATTCCTTTTCCAGACGCACCCGGATCCAGTAAAATATCCGGTATATCAAATATGACTTTATGATTTTTATCAAGATGAACATTATGATAACCAATTGTATTTAATGCCACTGAAATTGTTTTGTCAGAAGGTATTTCCGGTGTATCAGTTATAAAATTCCAATTCTTCTTTAACCTTCCTACCGTAAAATCAAATATGCCTCCGGTCATTCTGGAAACTTCCAGATTAATCCTTATGAATGATTCCAGTAAATCAGATATTTTACAGGCACGTCCCGGTATATAGTTTTTGCACAATACGAAAAGTTCCGAATTGCAATCATACATATTAAGAGTATCCTGCACATTATAAGCCATTTTCCTGCACTGCATCAGTATTTCCCTGATATCTCTTATATTGTCTTCTATTTTTATTGTACAAAAAGACTCATATGCAATAAACTTAATTTCCTCCATGATCCCCCTCACTTTTTTTCCTTTTCTTTCTGTATTCGTTAGGCGGCATTCCGATATTTTCCCGGAAGATTTTAGAAAAATAGGCATAGTTGTCATAGCCAATTCTTAAAGAAATTACTCCTACCGGGTCTGAGGTATCAACCAGCAGCTCTTTTGCTTTATCTAAACGCTTTTTTAAAATATAACTTCCAATTGTCATACCAAATTCTTTCCGGAACTGTCTTGATATATAATCCGGGTTCATAAATACAATCCTGCCGTAATCCTCTCTGGAAATTTCTTCGCAGTAGTGCTGGTCTAAATAATCCCTTACCTTACAGGCTATTCCTTTCGGCTGTTCGATATAGCGTTTGTACTCTCTCGACTTTGTCAAAAGATATTCCACATATAATGCCATTTGTTTCACAGAAACAACTGACTCTTCATACTGTTTTTTATTATTCTGAAACAGAAGGTGGGCACTGATATTCCAACCGCTTAGGCAGGCATATACCATTTGTGTCATATCTACTCGAAAAAGTTCCAGCCAGGTTATATTAATGTGTTCGGAGCACTCTTCCTGATGCAGATAAAATTTGACTGCCGTCATCAACTGATCATACTCACCAGCTAAAATCATAGCCTTCCATTGCCCGAAATCAGGATTAAGATATATCACTTCTTTTTCTTCATATTCCCCTGCATCAAGAATAAACTGCTCCGAAAATGGGCAGTGTTTCAATTGTTTTTCTAATTCAGCAGCAATTATGCTTAATTCAGACGCTTTTGCCCATCTATTCCTTGCCACTATAACCGTATATCTGTGCTCCAATCTCTGTTTTAAAAGATCCTGCCATTCAGATATTGCCTCCATCTGCGTAAACTTTTTCTCCACCGTTCTGACAATCAGAGACCAGATTGGATAAGTATAGGGCATAGATGCCTCCAATTCGTATTCCACTGGTAATGAATGACTCAATCCGTTGATATATTCCTCTAATTCCCGGCTTTGAAAGCATTCTGTACTCATTCCTGGAAATAATATCATAATACAACAAAACCAGTCTTTTCTTAAATACTGAAATCCATGACTGTTCTCATCATTTAAAAACAAATCCCCTTTTTTTGTTCCTGTGAGTAACTGATGCCATATTTCACGCTTAACCTTTTCCTTATTCAGTTTCCAATACTGGCTGTTCACCACGTCGTTCAGGTTCTGCTGCATCTCTCTTACTTTATCGGTCGCTCTTATCACAGCATCTCTCAACTTTTCATAATCAACAGGCTTTAACAAATATTCCGTACTCTCCAGTTTGATTGCCTGCTGTGCATAATGGAAATCAGCAAAACATGTTAAAAAGATAGTTTCGATCCCATAGTGATTTTCTCTGACCCATTGCAGCAATTGAATCCCCGTTTCCCTGGGCATCTCAATATCACAAATCATAATATCTACAGATTCTTTCAAAATCAATTCCCTTGCTTTATCCGCAGTAAGTGCGGATAAAACAGTATCAATGCTCAAATTATTCCAATTCATATTTTGATTGATTCCCTGTATCACATGTAAATCATCATCCACTAATAAAATCTTCATAATACCTCCTCACATTTCCACACATAAGGAACATGGATATCTACGATTGCACCATTATTGGGACTGCAGTTATAAAATTTAATTTCCGCCTGCCCCTGATACAGATATTTCAAACGCTTAATTGTACTGTATGTTCCAATCCCTACTCTTTCATTATAGGAATGGCTGCGATTCAGCACTGTTAAAATTTCAGGTGCAAAACCGGGTCCATTGTCTGTAATGCATATATTTACATACTGCCTGTCATCGATTGTTTCTGAAAATACTGTCACATTAATCCGGCACACCGACGCAGAACCAATTGCATATTTAATACAGTTTTCCACAAATGTTTCAATAATCAAAGGCGGTATACACACATCCTCGATTTCGTCCTCAACTTCTACACAATATTCCACCTTTTCCTCAAATCTGAGTTTCTGAATACGTAAATAATCAGTCACATGCTTGATTTCATCCTTCAGACATACAAGGCTTTTATTTTCCTGTAAAAGATAACGAAAAAATTCTGCGGTAGCCTTTGACATTTCCATTGCTGTAGCGCCTTTTCCCAGATCAATCATGTTGTAGATAAAATTAAGACAGTTAATATAAAAATGAGGTTTTATCTGAAGTTTTAAATAGTCCATATAGATATACTGCTTCTCAATTTCCGCTTTATAGACTTCCGCCTCTAAAAGATTAATTTTCTTCAGCATTGCGCGAAATTCCTGACTTGCCTGTTCCAATTCATAGATTTCGCTCTTTGTCATAACATTAAAATCATCTTTTCCACTCCTCATGCGGTCAATGTTATCAGAAAATTTTCGAATCGGTACCAATACATAATGGTAAAGATACAACATGGAGGCAATCAAAAGCAACAACAGAATTGAGGTAACTGCCACCAAAACCGCCAGAACCGCAGATGTCGCAGTAAAAATATTATTATCATAAACCACAAACCGCAGACGAAACGGCAGGTTCTCAAATTCTCTGTCCAAAACATAGAAATCAGAAAAAAGACTGCGGCTCACCCGGTCCTGCCAGCCGGTTCCTCTTTGTGTCGTCCGGTTATCTCCCACCACTGCCAGATAATGATCTGGCCTGTCATATAAAATAATGGAACTTTTATGATCCCTTGTTAAATCCTTCATGCTTCCAATCAGCTGCTCCGCTTTAATCCAGCAGCCAATATAAATGTCATGCATTTTATAACTTTTAATAATATACTTTTTTTCATCCATTTCTGCAGTCTGCCACTGCTGCTGGCCTGTAGCCTCCAATTCTCCGGAAACCAGCTTATCCTTTAGGTCCTTACAATAGGAGCTCCATTCCACTTGTGAAAGGCCGCTCTTATTAACTCCGATATATAATTCTGAAAATGGAAAAAAGGCGAAGAAATTATATTCTCCACCGTACTCGTCTGAGTAAAACTGAAACGTTTCCTGTAACTTCGTAATATAATAATTCTTATATGCCTCATTCTCCGTCGACTGAATCACATCCACATAAGCCGGCACGCCGGTATCCATGCTGCTCCCCTCCAGGAGCAGCATGGCTAAACGTCGGTTTACATTAGCAACAACATTATCGACACTGCTTACATAGAAATTTATGACCGATTCTGTATATTGTTTTTCCTGGATCCGGCTTCTGTGGCTGCTTAAAAAGCTTAAAACAACACAAACAACAGAAAATGGAATTAATAAGGCCAGTCCAAAAATTCGTTTGAAAATATTTTTTCTCTTCACCCCTTAACCGCCCCCATGGTTATACCCTTTGTAAAAAATCTTGTTAAAAATGGAAATACCAATAATACCGGCACCATCGCTACAAACGCAATTGCCATTCGAACAGAAGCAGTTGGGAGCTTTGATAAAAGCTCTGAGCTGGCCCCTACCTGGCTGGAGTTCAGATATTGTATATCAGTTACAATCTTATTTAGAAAATTTTGAATTGAAAACAACTTTTCTCCTTCATATCCCACAAGATAATACAGACCATTGGTCCAGTCGTTCCAATAGGACAATCCAGAAAATACTGCCATAGTAGCCATAATTGGCTTACCAAGAGGAAGGACAATATTTAAAAATACTTTAAACTGGCTGGCCCCATCAATTTCCGCCGACTCATACAGCTCCATAGGTATATTACTACTGTAAAAGGTACGCATTAAAAGTACATTCATCGGATGCATAAGAAGATTTGGAACTATAAGCGCAAAAATTGTATTCTTAACATTAAAAACAGATGTATACATTAAGTAGGTAGGCACCAGTCCACCATTAAACAGCATCGTAAATACAACAAAAAATGTAACTGCACGCAGTCCAGGAATCCGTTTTAAGGATAGCCCAAAAGCCAGCATGGAAGATATCAGAATATTGGCCGCAGTTCCCAAACACGTAACTGTAATTGTTACACAATACGCACGAAATATTTTTCCTCCCTGCTTTATAATATACTCATACGCATATAGGCTGAATCTCCCAGGAAAAAATGAATATCCATTTTTTATTAATTCATTCTCATCTGTAATAGAAGAAATAAATACCAGTAAAAACGGAAGAAGCGCCATAAGGGTCACAAAAATCATGGTTATATTAGCAGCCACTTCGAATTTTATTTGATTTTTTGTTTTCATATTCAAACTCCTGCGATCTGCTTAAAACAGAGCACTCTCCTTATCGATTCTTCTCACCATAAAGTTGCAGCCCAAAAGAAGCAGCAATCCCACAAAAGACTGATAAAAACCGGCCGCAGAAGCCATACCGATATTTCCTAACTGCAAAAGACTTCTGTAGACATAGGTATCAATTGTATTTGTCACATCATATAATGCACCTGTATTCATTGGCACCTGGTAAAAAAGTCCAAAATCCGAATAAAACATCTTTCCTACAGACAGAAGCGTCATGGTTAAAATAGTTGTTTTTAAACAGGGAAGTGTAATAAAGCGGATCTGCTGAAGCTTTGTAGCCCCATCCAATTTGGCTGCCTCATAAAATCCCTCAGAGATTCCTGCTATTCCTGCAATATAAACCAGGCAATTGTAGCCTACCCCTTTCCATGCATTGATTACCGTTAAGATAAACGGCCAGTATTTTGGTTCCATATACCACGAGACAGGCTCTTTTTTCATCAGCTTCAGTATTGATTGATTCATCAGCCCTTTGTCCGGACTAAACACCGCATATACCATATAGCTGATAATCACTATAGACATTAAATGGGGAAGCAGAATCGCAGATTGATACACCTTTTTTCTCCTTTTCCCATTGGTATCGCTAATGAAAATAGCATAGGTCAGTGCAAGAATAGTATTAAGGGCCAGGAACACAAGATTATACAGGATCGTATTTCTTGTAATAATAAATGCATCCGGTGTCTTAAATAAATATTCAAAATTGGACAGTCCTGCCCATGGGCTGCGAAATATGCCTTGAGAAAAATTGTATTTTTTAAAAGCAAGAATCAGGCCAGCCATTGGTATGTAATTATTGATAAAAAGATATAAAAGCCCCGGAGCCATCATGACATAGATCGGCAGCCATTTTCGAATCTGGTGTCTTCTGCTTTTTTTTGAGGCCATTGCATTCCCCAACATGAATATCTCCCCTCTAACTTTGCTGTTTGGCAAGCCATTCATTCAACTGCCGTTGTTTTTCTTCGATTACCTTCTCAATCCCTGCCTGTTTTAATTCTTCATTATACTTTTTTATGTACTCTTCCGGATCAACCGATCCGGTTTCAATTGATGCCTTAAATTTATCTCTCACGTTATTAATAGCAGCCAGTTCAGTCTCAATAGCGCTTGTATCATAGGAAAACCCGAATGCCATAGATTTTTTTGCTTCCGGATTGTTATTAAATTCTATTGTCTGCTGATAGACATCCCAGTCCGCAACACCATTCCATGTACTTGATATAAATTGATTTGGCAGCGCCCAGGAATAACCTGCATGATAACCTGCATTATCATAATTTACACCTTCCGGAAAATCTGCTATATTCTTCTCTTTATCCACATACACCCAGTCGATTCCCTCTTCTCCCCAGTTAAGAAGCTGTTCTACTTCACTGCTTCGGAATAGAAAATCCAACATCTGCATGGCCTTATCCGGATCCTTAGAACTAGCTGCAATCCCATATGCATTATAGCTGTTAGCGCCTGATATAATCACCTGATCTCCCAAATAAGCATATACCATATCCTGTCCGCCAAATTTCTTGGGAGTATTGGGGAACCAGCCCATTAAAGCAGAAAAAGCAGTATTGGCTTGAAATGCAGACTCAAATCCAATGGTTGTTGTGGCCGCATCCGAATTAATTAAACCTTCCTGATACCACTTGTGAAGTAATTTACATGTTTCCATATAAACCGGACTCTCTGTAATGGCCATTACTTTGGTATTATCAATTCCATTGTTTTCCAGAACTGCCAATCCGTCAATCAACTGGTCAAACAAATTCATACGGTCGCTGACTGGGAGCTGATCCGGCGCTATGTAAAGCGGAGTGACTCCTGGTTCCTTTTCTTTAATCAATGTAAGAACTGATTCCAGATCTTCCAGTGTATGAATACTGCTGGCATCAATATTATACTTATCCACCAGATCTTTACGCATTCCGATTGCAGACCTGCTTCCAATATTTCCAAAATTTGTAACTCCATATACAAATCCACCAACATTGACTGCTTTTAAATTCGCCTCTCCCCACAGTTCTTTAATACTGTCAGCATGACGATCTAAAAGCTCGCTGATTTCCAATAACTGACCATTTTTTATAAATCCCGATGCAACCGAAGGCGTCTCCAGAAAAACCAGATCTAAAGACTCCCCGCTTGTCAGCATAAGCTGCCGCTGCTGCTGAATACTCCCAAATGGTACAATCGTAAGATTCAGCTTCATATTTAATTCCTTCATGGTTATCTCGTTAATTTTTTCTGAGATGCGGGGAAAATCTTCCTGCTGCATCCCAGCCATCAACATATTAACAGTATAAGCCTCTTCGCGCTTTCCTCCCGCATCCTGCTGTTCTATTTGTGCTGACTGCTGTGATTCCGTTGATTTTTCTGTACTGCCAGGATTTGCACATCCGGCTGCCGCCAGCGCTGCAAAAAAAACACCACACCATACGCTAATCCATTTTCTCATATCTCTCTTCCCTTCTTCCCATGCCCTGGGATTGTTTTTATATGAAAACTATACCTTTTATTAAATTCCATTTCTATTACAATCCCGACCCTTATTTATAATTTTTCGACTTAAGAAATCTTCTGGACACGCAGGTCAAAATAATATAAGAACAGGTCGTTTTAATTATATCAATTACTTATTTTCATTACTACAATTAAGGCACAGGTAAATTTTAGCAATTATAAGGAGGAGTCATATGATAGGAAAAAGAGAAAAAAATGTTTCAATTCTTGATCAGCTATCCTGGAGCGTCCAGCCGCCAAAAGGACTGATTAAAGGAGAGTATTACTATGAAGAGAATCGTTTTGAGGTTGGATTCAAAGGGGATATCGGACATTTAGGAGTTCTGGAGGTAGTCAAAGATAAGAATAACCTGGTAATGGTAGAGTTTAACGAAAAAGCTTCCCCGTCTTATTACTTGAGGAAGTATCAAAATGCGGATAAACGGTTGTCTGATTACAGCTTCTTTCAGGCATCAAAAGAACGGACAGCAAAGACAAAAGTGGTTCTCGTCAATGGTATGACACACTTAGAGCATCAGATGGTTGCAGAAAACAGGCTTACGGGTGATTTTGATCTTGTCTCCGGGGCCTCAAACAGTATCAAACGTTCCATGATTCCGTTAGCAGAAAAAATAGCTCAGCGGATCAATCAGCCTTCTGGTCAATTTTATTATGGTATTAGCAGAGAAGTAGAACCCGGTATTACTGGAAGACTGCAGCTTGTGCTGGAACAGGGCCGTATCATCAGCTGCCGATATGATGAAATTTTCGCTGACAATCCAGATGATATAAAAGATCCGGAATTAAAACCATTTTACCGTCAATCCAAGTACTATTCTTTTGATTATATTTCAACAACAGGTCCTGGTTTTAATTACCTTGTTGATCTGTTAACAGCTTCCATTCTGGAAAATCAGGACCTGACTGGACTGATCGGACTGCCCTTTACCGAAAAAGAAAACTTTGCTGCGGACTGGGCTCACTATCTGCCTCTGGCAGAAGCACTTGAAAAAGAACTAATTACGGATGGCATCTTTTATCCCAAAAAGGAGGTACAATAGACATGGGCTATAAAGAAGTACATAATTCTAAAATTATCAATAAAACAACTTACACTGCAAAAGATGGCCGGTCTTATTCCATGCTGGAATTAACCTACCCAAATTTCAGTTACACTCCCGGTCAATTTGTTATGATTCAGACTCCGGATGACGGTTTTAATTGGGCTTACCCATATTTGATCTATGGTTCTTCACCTGATTCCGTTACCGTATTGGCCAGGGAAAGAGCGTCTATTTTTAAACGCGAAGCTGGAAACAAAGAGGTTGTCTGGGGTGCAAATGGAACGGGACTTACAAATCCGCCTACATTAATTATTACCGAACCGGCGGCATTCTTCCTTGCTGCACCAATCTGTAAATCGTATCCCAATGCAACACTTATCCTTATAGGAGATAAAGCATCGGTACCAGAAGAGCTTTGTCCGGATCAAACCGTTTTTTTAACGGATTTAAAAGAAATATGCAGTAAAATTGAAGCCGCAGACCAGATATGCCTGATGCTTAATTTAGGTACATTAGAACCCTTAATGTCGCAGGTATCTGAAACCGCAAAAGAAAAGACGATGTTGTTTGTAAGTACTCAAATAGGCTGTGGTATCGGAGCCTGCCGTGCCTGTTATCTGCACAGCCCTGAGATGCAGGCTGGTTTTCCTGTATGCTGTAACGGTCCATTTCTGCCTTACAATCAGATTAATTTTGAAGTGGATCGAAATTGTTTTACTACATTTATTTAGAACTAAAATACAGGTAAAGGAGCCGGAATACTATGAATTTAGAAGTCAAACTACCTTCACCAAGTGGTGAAATTATACTTAAAAATCCTATTATGCCTTCTGCGGCTACCATGGGGAATGTAATCGAATACAACGATTATTTTGATTTAAACGCACTCGGAGCATTAATTCCCAATTCCATGTTTATTGACAGCGGATCGCCAACCCGCAATAAAAAGATGGCTCAGACAGAAAACGGTTTTATCAGCTGCTTTTCAAAAAATAATATCAGTATATTTAATTTTGCTGAAACAATTTTGCCCAGGCTCCCCTGGCAGACTACTCCTGTTATTATTGATATGAAAGCACGCGATATTGACCAAATGGAGCAATTAGCCGCAGTTATCAACAAACTGGATCAAATAGCGGGAGTAGAAATTAATTTAAACTGTCCTTATGGTGTTGCAGACGCGCCTTACTGGCACAACCTGGACACCTTAAAGGATCTAATCCGCAGAGTCCGAGCCGCTGCAAAAGACAAATTGGTAATTGCCAAGGCGCCCGGCGGCTTTATCCCAGCTGCCCAGATTGCACGGGCCTGCGAAGAAGCCGGAGCAGACGCAATCACAAGTTTTTGTAATTTTGGTGGTACAAAAATTGATATTTATTCCCGCAAACTTATTTGCGGCGTCAATGGAGAAGGCGGTTTTTCCGGGCCTGGAATTAAGCCTATGTGCCTGCAGCAATGCCGTCAGATGATAAACGCAGTAAACATTCCAATTATAGGAAATGGCGGAATAAGCAAGGCTGAAGACGTTTTGGAATATATCATGCTGGGAGCCACTGCAGTACAAATCGGTTCTGCCAATTTAAGCAGACCGGATTTTATCTACCAACTGACAAAGGACTTAGAAGTACTTATGGATAAACTGGAGATTCATTCACTTGATGAAATACGAGGCTGCGCAACTATGTAATGTCCCATTTTTACTTGATTCAGAAAAGCGGTCAAAGCCACTGATTTATTGGCTTTGACCGCTTTGGTCTGATTACATTATTTTTTTATTTAAAAAGCCGTCAATATCTCCACCAACGCCCCCTTAATCTCCCCATCAATCTCCATCGCCTGCAGCTCCGAAAGAAAGACCTTCAAACTCTTCCCTTCCCTGATCCTCCTAAACAACATCTCCTTTATCTCAAACTCGATCTCCGCCTGATTCAGAAAATCAAAAACAAGTTTCTCCACCGGGTTTTCAGAAAGCTTCATGCTCGTCTCAAACCTTACAACCAGCGTTTTTGCAGTACTAACCTGATCGATCTCCAGAGTCAGGGTTCTGCTGTCCGCGTCATAAGACTTTCTGCATGCGGTTTCCCCGCCATTCAGCGTCACACTGCATTCTGCATCCGTCACAGCAGCAAACTCCAGAATATAATTCCTTTTCTCCGGTATCAACTCCACTGCCCCCACCGCCGAAGCGATTGTAAAGGACTGTTTTTCCCCTTCCCAGTCGAACTTCATATCGGTAGTCACGCAAACATCCTGCTCATAATTACAGGTTTCATTGTCATCCTCATACAAGGTAAATGCGCCATCCGCACCTCCAAAGATCCGAATTCGCAGCGTCTCCGGGTTAGCCGTCACATCAGCAGCTCCAATATCGTCTGTCATGGGAATTACGCCGCCGGCCTTCACCAGTACCGGAATCGTTTCCAGCGGCCTGTAGAGTTCCATGACTCTCCCGCCTTCATACACCATGTGGTTAAAGAAATCAATGCAGGTCCCTTCCGGAATCCACACACGCACCTTCGCCTCATTGATCTGCCCGATTCTTGGCGCCGTAACAGGAGCCACAATCATCTCACTGCCGAAATAGTACTGGTTTGCCACCTCATAAGCCTCCACCGCTTCCGGATGCTTATAGTACATCGGCATGATTAACGGTTCCGCCATACAGCTTGCTCTGAAATTCATCGTATATAAATAAGGCATCAGCCGGTGGCGCAGCCGCAGGAAATCTCCCATGACAGCCTCTGTCTCCTTCTTAAACCGCCACGGTTCTTTTCCGTTAAACTCACTGCAGGAACTGTGGAGCCGCATAATCGGAGAAAACACGCCAAACTGCGTCCACCGCGCCTCCATTTCGTCATCCTTATAGCCCCTCATATGGCCTCCGATGTCGTGGCTCCACCAGCCATAACCGATATTAGAGGCATTCGCAGTAAAATACGGCTGAAATTCGAGAGAGTCCCATGTTGTGATCGTATCGCCGGAAAATCCCACCGGATACCGGTGGCTTCCCGGTCCCGCATACCGCGAAAACGTCATTGGCCTCTTTCCGTCTCTCCCGCTGTCCAGAAAATGGTAATGGTTCAGCAGCCATAAAGGATCCAGTCCGGGAATTCTGCTGTTCCCTCCCTGCTGCCAGTCAATCCACCAGAAATCCACTCCCATTTTTTCATAAGGATGATGAAGGTACTGAAAATACGCTTCGAGAAAATCAGGATCCGTAATATTAAAGCACACCGGATCTTCATGCTCCCAGTCTACTCCCAGATCTTTAGCCATATCCTCATACATCTCTTCATAAGCCTGAACCCCATCCGCCGGGTGGACATTTAACGTCGTCCTCATGCCACGCCTGTGGAGCGTCTGCAGAAAACGCTCCGGATCGGGAAAGAATTCCCTGTTCCATGTATAACCGGTCCATCCGCTGCCATATTTCGGGTCAACATCAACCAGATGCCAGTCCATGTCGATGACTGCCACGGTAAACGGAATCGCTTCCTGCTCAAACCGGTCCATTAACGCCAGATAAGATTCTTCGGTATACTTATAGTATCGGCTCCACCAGTTTCCGAGAGCAAACCTCGGAAGCATGGGAGTTCTTCCGGTGAGGTAATAAAAATCCTTTAAGCAGTCCAGGTAATCATGGCCGTAGCCAAAGAAATACAAATCCTCCCCTTCCCCCTTCCGAGCCTCTACCCAGCCGTCTTCCGTCAGTATCATGCTCCTGCTGTCATCAATAACGGAATACCCGAATCTCGAAAGTACGCCGCTTTCCAGTTCTGTCTTCCCGTCCACCTCATCCAGCGTTCTGGCCGTTCCCTTCAAATCATGGATATCTTCAGAATAATGCCAGATGCTGTGATAGGCACTCAAGTTTCCCAATACCTGAATACTTAAACCGTGCCGTGAAAATTCCTGTTCATTATAAATGATATGAACCCGTTTTGTTATGATCTCGATTCCGTCTTCCGTTTTTATCAGACGGTAACCCGCCGGTTTAAAATCCCGGTTCCACGCCATCTGCGTGGGGCGGTCCTCAAAGCAGCCGTCTTTTCTGTATTCCAGACGAATCAGCCCTTCCGTCAATACGCTGATGCGGTAACAGGCACCCGCTATTACATTTTCCCCGGTCGCTGCAGGGTTCGTCTTAACCTTGAAAATATCTCTCATCACCGTTTTCTCCTTCTGTCTTTACCCCTTTACTGCCGATGCGGCGATTCCTGCGATAAACTGTTTCTGGAAGAACAGATAGACCGCCAGAACCGGTATAATAGATATCGTGGTTGCGGCAAACAGCGCGCCGTAATCCGTCGAATACTGTCCGTTAAACATCTTTAATCCTACAGACAAAAGCTGTTTTTTGCTGTCGTCAATCACCAGGTACGGCCACAGGAAGTCCTCCCACGCCCATAAGAACTGAAAAATTGCAATGCTTGAGATTCCGTTCTTCGCCATCGGAATGACAATCTTATGAAAAATATAAAACTCATTGGCTCCGTCAATCCTGGCCGCTTCCAGGATTTCATCCGGTACGGATGCAATATGCTGCTTCATCATAAAGATTCCAAAGCCGGAAAATGACGCCGGCACAATTAACGCGGCATAAGAATTCATCCATCCAAACGCCTTGATCATGGAATATCTCGGTATAATTGTGACACACCACGGAATCATCATGGTAGCCAGCACAAGGCCAAACAGCGCGTCCCTGCCCTTAAACCTGTATTTACTGAGTACAAAACCGCACAGTGTACTGGTGTAAATCACGATCACCGTAATGGCCAGCGTGATAAAAATACTGTTTGCAAAAAACCGCATGAAGTTAAAATGCGAATTCATGGATATGTAATTGGAGACCGTGAACAGCTTCGGCAGAAACGTCTGATGCAGAGCCACAATCTCACTGTTCTTCTTAAAAGACGAAGCCAGCATCCATAAAAACGGATAGACGGTCACAACGCCCAGCACCAGAAGCACCATGTTTAAAACAATACTGCTAACCCTTTTTCTCATGATAGTTCCCCCTTATTCCGAATCCCCGGATACCCGGAACGACAGCCAGGTAAATACCGCGGTGATGACAAACAGTACAAAGGACATTGCTGAGGCATATCCGAAATTATATTTCACAAACGCCTCGTTATAGATGATATAGGAGGATAAGTAAGTAGCCGTTCCCGGTCCGCCCTCGGTTAAGATCAGCACCTGAACATACGCCTGAATATAGGAAATAATGGATGTAATCACAACAAATAATGTCATGGGCTTCAGCAGCGGAAGCGTTAAATATTTAAAAGTCTGCCAGGAGGACGCACCGTCCACCTTTGCCGCCTCCATGGCATCGCTGGGGAGAGAATAGAGTCCCGCCATAAACATGACAACCGCATATCCGAAATCTTTCCATATCGTCATAACCATAATTGCGATTAAAGCTGTCTTCGGATTCATCAGCCAGTTGATATCCAGCCCCAGAATCTGGTTGATAGAGCCAATCTGTGGATTGTACAGGAATTTCCATACAAAAGCCACCGCTACCATAGGCGTAACAACAGGCATGTAATAAACAGCGCGGAAAAAGCTCTTATGTTTGACCAGAGTCGAATAGATGGCCACTGCTATGGCGAGTCCTAAGCCCACCCGGAAAAAGATAACCACAACCGAAAAGATCAGGGTATTGAGCATGGCTTTTCCAAAGAGTGCGCTGGTAAATACATTCACATAATTTTCTATGCCGGTAAAGCGGTAAATACCGCTGAGCGGATTCCATTCATGGAAGCTTCCGGCAAAGGCAATTCCTATAGGCACCAGCAGAAATACCACGTAAAAAATGATCATGCCGGTTACCGTGAGATTGCGGAGCAGAATTTCACTCTTGCTCTGCAGGGGATTTGATTTTCGGAACATGGTTTTCCCTCCTTCATGCGGGGATGCAGCTTTTAAGCTTTCATTTGGCAGCATCCCCGCCGGCCGCTTCCTACTCTGCGAATTTATAAAGATCTTCTACGGATTCAAAACTGCTGTTTTTCATATCATTGTGGATCGTCTCCTCCGCCTCGGCCAGCGCGTCGTCGACGGACATTCCATTGAAGAAGATATTCTCTCCCGCCGTCTTCAGCGAAGTTTCCATGGTAGCAGGCATCGGACCCGGCCAGATGTAGCGGTCAATATGGTCTGCCAGTACGGCCATGGATGGATTTGCTAAAATATCTGCATCATCAGCCAGGGATTTCTTTGCCGGGAATGTGCTCATGGCAATATTGAATTTCTTCTGGATCTCATCATTGGCCAGGAAATACTTTACAATATCCTGTGCAACCGCCTGCTGGTCTGCCGGCGCGTTCTTGTTAATTCCGAAGGTTGATTCCCCGTTATAACGGTTATAAGCGTACGGATTCTCTGCAAATACCGGAATCTCAAAGACGCCGAAATTGATATCCGGGAAATTTGTCTTCAGTGTATTATTGAAGTGCCCCCACTGAATGGTCATGGCTGACTGGCCCTGTCCGAAGCTGTCCGCGCCCTCGGCTCCAAAGTCTTTCGAACCGACCCCGTCAACCTCATACAAATCTACCAGAAGCTGCATAACCTTCTTCATCGCGTCATTATTGACTGTAGCAGTCTTTTTATCCTCTTCAAACAGATTCTGACCCAGCTGATAGTTCAGTCCAAGAAGGTAGTTCTGGTGGAAGGTTCCGTTGAAGTTAAGCCCCGCCTGTACAAAGCTGTTTCCCTCCTTGACTGTCAGCTTTTTCGCCACTTCCCGCATCTCGTCCCAGGTCTTTGGAATATCCGCGTCCGTAAGTCCGGCCGCCTCCCACATGTCCTTATTATAATAGACGGAGCCGGTCATAATTCCATAGTCAATATAGTATACATCTCCGTCAATCACATGGGCGCTTACCCCGTTAAAATCAGCGTCTAAATCTTCCTGTGAAATCTCATAGGGAGCCATATAATGAATCAGGTTTTCGTGCTGGCTGTTATGTACATTAAAGATAGCCGGGCCATTGGTGCCGCCGAGAGACAGGGGGAGCTTTGTCCAGTAATCGTCCCATGGATTATTGACAAGCTTGATGGATACGTTGGGATGGATTGCCGTATAACCGTCAATCAGCTCCTGAAACAGGTTGTCACTGCCCCATTCCCAGAATTCTACGGAAATGTCTTTTCCTTCGTTGACCGGCTGAGCCGGATCATACTTTACAGTATCTCCAAACGGCTCTGTCGGCACAGAAACAGCCGCGCTCCCGGCATCTTTTCCATTTCCCGAATCTGCTCCGCTGCATCCCGTAAGGCCTGTCACCGCCACTGCCGCTGTCACTGCCAAAACAGCCGTTCTACAACTTCTCCAACACTTCTTCATTTCAAACTCCTCCTTATTCTTTTTCCATGACCGCTCTCTTTTTTTAAAGAAAACTGCTTACGTTTGGTTTCGCGCTATAGTTTAGCGCTAAATCTGATAAGAGAATACCACTGCGCAGAAGCAATGTCAACATTATTTTCTTATTTTGTCATGTTTAAATAGTTTAATCCACATTAAACTAGGCAATATTACCAACAGTTATAAAAATATGATTGCATTTCTTCTTTTGATCGCGTATAATATATTTATCGTTAAACTATTTGATCAAAGGGGTATTGAACATGACTTTAAAAGATATTGCAGAAAAAGCCGGCGTCAGCATGATGACTGTATCCAACGTCATTAATGGGAAACACAGTCGTGTATCCGCTGCAACCATAGAAAAAGTAAATACAATTATAAAAGAATACAATTACGTCCCGAATCTGTCCGCCAGAAGCCTGACTGTAAAATCATCTCACATTATCGGCGTCATCGTGCCTTTAGATTCCGAGGAATCCCCTGTCAGCTATTTTGACAATCCTTATGTCAGCTCCATGATCGGAGTGATTGAACGGGAACTGCGCAATAACGGATATTTCGTCATGATCCGTTCTGTTCAGACCCAGGAAGACTTATCCGTACTGATGCGCAACTGGAACGTTGACGGCGTTATCTTTCTCTATCCCCTGCTGGGTGAGTGTTTTGAGGACTCTGTCAATGCCATTATTGAAGAAACCCATTTACCCGTTGTACTCTTTGACGCCCGGATCACCAATCCTGAGGTTATAAACGTATACTCTGATGACAAAAAAGGCTGTTATCTCTCAACACGCTACCTTATCAGCCGCGGGCATAAAAAAATTGCCTTCGCTGCATACTGCGAAGACAATCCGCTGTTAACTGACCGTTTTAACGGTTACCGGGCCGCCATGGAGGAAAGTGGGCTGGGCTGTGATCCCGACTGCATCTTTTCCTATTCCCCGTCCTATGATGATGGTATTGCCGCCGGCAAAGCCATTGCCGGCAGCGGCCATAAGATTACTGCTGTTGTCACGACCGCTGATATCTGTGCGATCGGTGTTATGGAAGGCGCCAGACTCGCAGGCCTTCGGATCCCCACGGATCTGTCCGTCATCGGTTATGATAATCTGTCCGTATCCACCTATACGACGCCGAAGCTGACCACGATATCACAAAATGTTACAAAAAAAGCAGAAACAGCCATGAAGCTGCTTTTAGAAAAACTCAGCACCGGTCATGTGGAACAGCCGCATGTGCAGCTGGATGTGGAACTGATTGAGCGGCAGTCTACTGTCTCGCTGCTGTAATACTGCAGGTCAGCGGTCCATCAGCCTGCAGTATATCACACCTACGATTGTTGAGATCAGGGTAGCAACAAGGGCAGGCCCCACCACCGCATCCGGATTTAAGCTGCCGTACTGACTTCTGTATGCGATCATATTTACCGGAATAAGCTGCAGCGATGAGATATTAATAATCAGGAATGTACACATCTCATTGCTGGCGGTTCCCGGCGGCATAGCGCGTGGTCTTTTCTTCACCTGACGCTTTTTAGAGCTCTCCAGACTGTTTTTATCCAATCCCGTCTGTTCTTCCTCTCTCCGCTCCTCCTCCAGCTCCTGTAGGGATTCCATGGCCTTTAAGCCGGCTGGCGTAGCTGCCCATCCCAGGCCCAGGATATTGGCAATGATATTGGTTGCAATGTGGTCCATGGCAGGATGGTCTTTCGGAATTCTTGGAAACAGGAAGCGGAGCACTGGGCCCATCCGGTGAGACAGCCGTTCAATAAGCCCCGACTTCTGACCGATTTCCATAATTCCACTCCAAAATGACATAACCCCCAGCATGGTAATACAAAGCATTACCGCTTCTTTTGCAGAAGAGAGAGCGCCATCAGTAACCGCGCTTAAATTCCCATGAAATGCCGCCCACAAAACACCTGCCACCATCATAAACGCCCAAAGATAATTTAACATACCATTTTAACCGCCGTGATGATTTTAATAATATTTTATGATTGCGGAAATTTATTTATACCATCAGCTAATTTAGAATCCGGTATCTGGTATATGAAGCTGTTTTTTGTATAACTCTAAAATCACTCAAAAAAGGCCGTAGAAAGAAAGTATATTTCCTCTCTGCGGCCTTATATTCTCAATCTGAAAAACCAGTTCTTCTCTCTTACTCACCCAGCAGTGATTTCAATACCTCATCCACCGTCTCAATCCGCTCCGCCCGGAACGCATTGCTCCCGCAGAACACCAGTCCTTCATCCGTATGCCCCTCGGCGGAATTTACCAGCGCTTTGGTTATACAGTAAGGAATCGTCTTCTTGTCGCACTTTTCGAGACACTGGTAGCAGTGCTCCAGCTTAAACGGAGTCTGGCCGACACCGCTTAAAAAGGCGTTATGAATTGCCCGCCCCGGCATGCCCACAGGACTTTTTGTAATCACGATATCTTCTTTGGAGGACCGGATATAAGCCTGCTTGAATTCCTCGGGCGCGTCGCACTCTACAGTAGTTACAAAGCGGGTCGCTACCTGGACGCCGTCGGCTCCTAAATCAATCTGGTGCATCACATCCTCATGGCTGTAGATGCCCCCTGCCGTCACCACCGGAATCTTTGTCTGATACTTCTCCGCGTATTCCCCTACCAGACGGATAATCCCCCTGATTTCCTCATCATAGGCATCCTGGTGATAGGTGTGCTCCACATCCGGCGTATCCACTCCCAGCTCAGTTAAGGATTCTCGTGAAAATCCCAGGTGGCCTCCGGCTAACGGTCCCTCAATCACCACCAGATCCGGCACACGTCCAAACTTGCGATCCCACATCTTTAAAATAACCATGGCTGACTTGACAGATGATACAATCGGTGCGATTTTTGTCTTTACCGTCTCTCCAAGCCCGGCCGATTTCATTTCTGCCGCCGCTTCGGCTAAATATGCCGGAAGACTGACAGGAAGCCCCGCTCCCGAGATAATAATATCCGCACCGGCCTTTATCGCCTCTTTGACATACATGGCATAATTTTTCGTTGCCACCATGATGTTAAATCCAATCACACCTTCCGGGGCAATCTCCCTGGCCTTCTTAAATTCTTTACCAATCGCTCTTAAGTTTGCTTCCAGCGAATGATCCGCAAAATCCGGCTCCTTAAAACCGATCTGTGCGGTAGAAATGATTCCCATGCCGCCTGCTTTTGCCACTGCGCCTGCCAGGGATGAGAGGCTGATTCCAACTCCCATTCCGCCCTGAATAACCGGCTTCGGAACTACGAGTTCTCCTATTACCAATGGTTTTAAATTTCCCATTACATTCTCCTAAATCTGTCATACCGCCCGGAGGCGATTTCTTCTTTCTTCATGGCTGCGTATTTATCGAAAAACGCCTCCATGGCGGTCTCCATCTCCCCGGCTAAAGTTGTCAGGTTCTCTGCCGAAGCCGGCTCCTCTTCTGCAATAATTCTCTCGATCAGTCCCAGCTCCATTAAATCCCTGGCGGTAATCTTCATAACGCGCGCCGCGTCGCTGGCCTTCTTGCTGTCTTTATAAAGGATGGAGGCAAACCCTTCCGGAGACAGGATCGAATAAATAGAATTTTCCAGCATCCAGACTTCATTGGCCACCGCCATTGCGAGCGCACCGCCGCTTCCGCCCTCTCCGATTACGATGGAAAGTATTGGAACGGTGATATCGGCCATTTCAAACAGATTCCGGGCAATCGCCTCTCCCTGGCCCCGCTCTTCTGCCTCCAGTCCGCAGAACGCACCTGGCGTATCCACAAAACAGATGATGGGACGGCCAAAGGTCTCCGCCTGCTTCATCAGGCGCAGCGCTTTTCTGTATCCTTCGGGGGATGGCATTCCGAAATTGCGCCTGATATTGTCCTTTGTATTCTTTCCCTTTTCCTGTCCGATGACGGTCACGGGCATGCCGTGGAAGGAGGCGATGCCGCCCACGATGGCTCCGTCGTCGCCAAAGTAACGGTCTCCATGGAATTCCATAAAATCATCAAATACTGCATTGATATAATCACTGGCTGCCGGGCGTTCCGCGCTTCTGGAAAGCTGTACGGTATCCCATGGCGTCTTTTTATTCCTGCGGTTTTTCGCCTTTTTATCTTTTCCACTGAAGGCTTCTGGTTTTAAACAGTTATCCACAGGGGAAAATGATTTTTCACCGTTTTGTGCCCATGTATGTGGATGATGATGCTTTAAAATGGCGGCAATTGTGGATTTCATGTCCTCGCGCTTTACGATTTTATCCACAAAGCCGTGATCCTGTAAGAACTCGGAACGCTGGAAGCCCTCCGGCAGCTTCTGGCCAATGGTCTGCTCGATAACCCTGGGACCCGCAAAGCCGATTAACGCCCCCGGCTCCGCCAGAATGATATCGCCCAGCATCGCAAAGCTGGCCGTCACGCCGCCTGTCGTCGGATCAGTCAGAACACTGATAAACAGCTGTCCCGCGTTGTGATGGCGCTTTAATGCCGCAGAGGTCTTCGCCATCTGCATCAGGGACACGATTCCCTCCTGCATTCTGGCGCCGCCGGAACAGGCAAATATGATAACAGGGAGCTGTTCCTTTGTGGCACGCTCCACCGCCCTTGCAATCTTTTCACCGACCACGTGACCCATGCTGCTCATGATGAATCTGGCATCACAGACGCCTAAGACCGCAGGCTCGCCGCCTATGGTACATTTTCCGGTTACAATGGCTTCGTTTAATTTCGTCTTCTCCCTGGCGGCTTCGATTTTTTTTTCATATCCGGGGAAGTTCAGGGGATTGGCAAATTCCATTTCTTTATCCCATTCCTCGAAGCTGCCTGCATCCGCGGTCATCTCGATTCTGCGGTAAGCGTGGACACGGAAATAACCTTTACATTTCGGACAAATATAAAAATTGTTTTTGACATCCTCTGCGTAAATAGGCTGACCGCATTTGTTGCACTTTCTCCACAGACCGGCCGGGATGTTCGGTTCGTCTGCCTTGTCGGGCGTTTTATATTTGCTGTCGATAAGTGTGTAGGTTTTTTTAAACATGTCTCTTAACATGGTTTTTGCTCCTTTAAGAAAGAAAAATGAGGATTAGGGAGAGGCAGCTGTGAGGTGATTAGGATGATACATCCGCAGTGGACAGCCATGGAACGCCTTTGGCGTCCCATGGCTGTCGGGCATTCGCCCCATACCCAGATGAAACTCCGCATTCTCAGATACAAGCGAGCTTGCATCTGAGAATACGAAATTTCATCTGGGTGCACTGCTCATTGCTTACGCAAAGTATTTCGGTATGAAATCTGTGTCTATATCTCCAGCCTGATATGCTTCGTGACTCAGGATATCGAACTGAAAGTCTACATTTGTCTCAATTCCCTCTATAATCAATTCTCCCAGCGCGCTTCGCATCTTGGCAATCGCCTCTGTACGGTCTTTTCCATGAACGATCAGCTTCATCAGCATGGAATCGTAGTTTGCCGGGACTTTATAATCATTATAAATGTGGGTGTCTACACGGACTCCATTGCCTCCCGGTACGTGGACATTCGTAATCAGTCCGGGACACGGCATAAAGTTCTTTTCCGGATTTTCTGCATTAATTCTGCATTCGATGGCATGGCCTGTGAGTTTTATGTCATCCTGGGACACACTTAACGGCTCTCCTGCCGCCACACGAATCTGCTCTTTTATCAAGTCCAGTCCAGATACCAGCTCCGTTACCGGATGCTCCACCTGGATTCTTGTATTCATTTCCATGAAATAAAAGTTCTTATGCTTATCCAGCAGAAATTCTATGGTTCCGGCATTCTCATAACCTACAGCCTTTGCCGCACGGACCGCCGTATCTCCCATCCGCTTCCGCAGTTCTTCAGAAATGGCAGCGGACGGAGATTCCTCCAGCACCTTCTGGTGGCGTCTCTGAATGGAACAGTCACGTTCTCCCAAATGGACGACATTTCCATACTTATCTGCCATAATCTGAAACTCGATATGCCTTGGCTTCTCAATATACTTTTCAATATACATCGTATCGTCAGAAAATCCCTTAACAGACTCCATCTGGGCATTCTGGAAATTTGCATCGAAATCTTCCGGACCTCTGGAGATACGCATGCCCTTTCCTCCGCCGCCTGACGATGCCTTGATCATCACCGGATATCCGATTTTTTCCGCTACGAGACGGGCCTCCTCCACTTCGTGGACAGCCTCCTTGCCGCCTGGAACGACCGGAACTCCGGCTTCCATCATGGTCTTTCTCGCCTCGGATTTATTGCCCATCTTATTGATAATCTCAGCGGATGGACCGATAAATGTAATATTGCATTTTTCACACAGTTCCGCAAATCTGGCGTTCTCCGAGAGGAAACCAAATCCCGGATGGATGGCATCCGCCTTCATCGCCACCGTGGCAGTCAGAATCCGCTCCATATTTAAGTAACTCTGGGTGGATGGCGCCGGGCCGATGCAGATGGCCTCATCTGCCAGAAGCGTATGCAGACAATCACGGTCCGCTTCAGAATAGACCGCTACCGTCTTGATTCCCATTTCCCGGCATGCCCGGATAATACGCACCGCGATCTCGCCGCGGTTTGCGATCAATATTTTATCAAACATATGACGTCCACCTATCCAATCATAAATGTCAGTTCCGCGGAAGCGGCGATTTTACCGTCGACCGTTGCTACAGCCCTGCCAACGCCTACCGGCCCCTTGCGCTTGATGATTTCACATTCCAGACGCATGCGGTCGCCCGGAACTACTTTATACTTGAACTTCGCTTTGTCGATTCCGCCAAAAAATACCAGTTTTCCCTTATTTGCCTCTTCACTTAAGATAGCAACTGCTCCTACCTGTGCCAGCGCCTCAATTCTCAGTACACCCGGCATAACCGGCTCCTGCGGAAAATGCCCCTGGAAATACGGTTCATCAAACGTAACACATTTATATCCCACGGCACGGACACCCGGTTCCAGCTCTTCAATGCAGTCTACCAGCAAAAACGGATGCCTGTGAGGAATAATTTCCTCGATTTCCTTAATACCTAACATAACGCTCCCTCTTTTCAACTTTTCTTTCCTGTCAGTAACGGTCTTATATGCCCCTTTACCGGATTCTGAACAGCGGCTGGCCGTATTCCACCACATTTTCATTGGAGACGAGGATGGCTTCTACAACGCCGTCATACTCGCTCTCGATTTCGTTCATCAGCTTCATGGCCTCGATGATTCCAAGGGTCTGCCCCTTCTTTACCGTATCTCCAACCTTGACAAACGGCTCGGCATCCGGTGAAGAGGAATTATAAAAGGTTCCAACCAGCGGTGACGCCACGATTTTATCAGAATCAATGGCCTCCGTTGTTCTTCCTGCAGTCTGCGCACCTTCACTTCCGCCTGCTGCCGCCGATGCAAAAATCTCTGCTGCCGGAAGCGCTGCCATCTCCAAAGCCGCGCCTGCTGCCGGTACCATCTGCTGCACCGTGCTGTTTCCCGCTACGGTTATAATCTGTTCTTTTTCTTTCCTGATGGAAAGCTTTAAATTACCTTCCTCTATTTTAAAGCTGGTCAGGCCATTCTCTGAAACCGCCTGCATCAGTCTGATGATATCATTGATCTCCATATCCGGCCTCCTACTGCTCGAACTTCTTCACTAAAATACTGGCATTATGACCGCCAAATCCAAGAGAGTTGCTGATTGCCACATTTACTTCACAGGAAACGCCCTCGCCCTTCGTGTAGTCTAAGTCGCAGCCTTCTCCCTCCGTCTCAAGGCCAGCCGTTGCGTGAACAAAACCATCCTGAATCGATTTCACACAGGCAATGAATTCCACGCCGCCCGCAGCACCCAGCAGATGGCCGATCATGGACTTGGTTGAGTTGATCTTCACCTGTTTTGCATGGTCTCCAAGCGCCGATTTGATTGCCATGGTCTCAAATAAATCGTTGTGATGCGTGCTGGTTCCGTGTGCGTTGACATAATCCACATCCTCCGGTCTGATACCGCCGTCATTTATGGCATTCACCATCGCTCTGGCAGCTCCGCTTCCGTCCTCTGCAGGAGATGTGATATGGTAAGCGTCACAGGTTGATCCGTATCCGATCACCTCAGCATAAATGGCCGCATTTCTTGCAAGAGCGTGCTCTAAAGACTCCAGAACGACAACACCGGCACCCTCTCCCATAACAAAACCACTTCTGTCCTGATCGAAAGGAATGGAAGCGCGCAGCGGGTCTGTCACCGTAGTGAGAGCAGTCAGAGAGGTAAAACCAGCCACGCCGATCGGTGCAATACTGGCTTCCGTTCCTCCGGCAACCATGACGTCCGCCTCCCCATACTGAATGGAGCGGAATGCTTCACCGATGGAATGAGTTCCTGTGGCACAGGCCGTTACCACGTTAAAACATTTTCCCTTTAATCCGAACTGGATTGCCACATTTCCTGCTGCCATATTGCAGATCATCATCGGTACCAGGAGTGGATTCACACGGCCCGGCCCCTTTTCCAGAAGCTTTTTGTGCTCCCGTTCCATAGCCTGAAGACTTCCGATACCGGATCCCAGACAGACGCCTACGCGGTACGGGTCCTCCTGTTCCATATCAATGCCGGAATTCTCCAAAGCTTCCTTTGAGGCCGCTACTGCAAACTGGGAGAAACGCTCCATACGTTTTGCGGCCTTCGGGTCCATATAGTTCTTAGCATCAAAATCCTTTACTTCGGCCGCAAGCTTTGCCTTGTAATCCGTTGTATCAAACTGGGTAATCGGTCCGATTCCCACTTTTTTTTCTTTCAGTCCGTTCCAGAAACTCTCTACATCATTTCCGATCGGTGTAATTGCGCCCATACCGGTAACTACAACTCTTGTCTTCATATCGCTCTCTCCTTATTACATTATAACTCTCGCCCTACCGTGCATCTTCTTGTTTTCAAAATACATGAAAACAAGAAGCTCGGGCGTTCCGCCCTATGTCAGATTGTACGGAAATGTGCTTATACATGCGAGCTTGTAACACACATTTCCGTACAACCTGACGCACTGCCGAATAGTTACGTTACATCGCCATTCCGCCGTCCACGCAGATCACCTGTCCGGTAATGTAGCCAGCCGCACCGGATGCCAAAAATGCTACCGCACCGGCAATATCCTCAGTGGTTCCAAAATGTTTCATCGGGATCTGTTCTGTCGCTCCTGCCTTAACCGCATCGGACAGAACCTCCGTCATTTCCGTCTCAATAAATCCTGGAGCCACCGCATTCACCGTAATTCCCCTGCTGGCCACTTCCCTGGCAAAGGATTTTGTCAGTCCGATCACACCGGCCTTGGCCGCACAGTAATTGGCCTGCCCCGCATTGCCGAGCACACCGGAAACGGAAGAAATATTGATGATTCTGCCGCCTCTCTGCTTAATCATCTGCCATGCCACATGCTTCATGCAGTTAAACACGCCCTTCAAATTGGTATCGATCACTGCGTCAAAATCCTCTTCCGACATTTTCATCAGAAGGTTATCCTTTGTAATTCCGGCGTTATTTACCAGAATATCGATGGAGCCATACTTCTTAATGACGCCGTCCATCATGGCCGCAACGCTTTCGAAATCAGATACGCTGCACTGGATCGCTTCCGCTTTCCCCCCGCCTGCCGTAATCTCATTTACTACCTCTTCCGCACGTTTCGCGGAACCATTATAATTTACAATGACGGTCGCGCCTTCCGCAGCCAGACGAAGCGCGATCGCCCGCCCGATTCCTCTTCCGGCACCGGTCACAACAGCTGTTTTTCCTTCTAACATTCCGGCATCCTCCCAATATCTTCGAGTTTTTCTATATTAATGACTTTTACATCTCTTGTTATCTTTCTCATAAACCCGGCCAGTGTCTTTCCCGGCCCGATTTCTATAAATGTGTCCACTCCATTCTGCAGCATGGCTTCCACGCTCTGCTGCCATCTGACGGAGGAAGACACCTGCTTCTCTAAAAGCGGTCTCACATCCTCTGCCTTCGTCACGTACTGAGCCGTAACATTGGCGACATACGGAATAACCGGAGTATGGATCGTCACACCGGCCAGTACCTCACCCAGCTTTCTGCCGGCTTCCGCGAGCATGGCGGAATGAAATGGTCCGCTGACATTTAACATGACGGCACGCTTTGCTCCCGCCTCCAGCAGCTTTGCATTAGCCTCTTCCACTGCCTCTTTCCGTCCCGATATGACGATCTGGCCCGGACAGTTATAGTTGGCGATGGAAACATCGTCAATACCGCTTAATACCTCTTCTATTTTAGATGCATCCAGTGCCAGGATGGCGGCCATGGCTCCGATTCCCACCGGAACCGCCTCCTGCATGAGGATTCCTCTCTGTCTTACGGTACGGATCGCATCCGCGTCGCTCATCACGCCCGCGGCAGCAAGTGCAGGGTATTCTCCCAGGCTCAGTCCTGCAGCCACATCCGGCCTCACGCCTTTTGTCTCTTCCAGAACACGCATCATGGCGATGCTGGCAGTTACCATGGCGGCCTGTGTGTATTCCGTGATATCCAGCCTGTCGTTCTTCTCAAAGCACAGCTCCGGCACAGAAAATCCAAGCAGCTCTGACGCCATGTCAAAGATCGCTTTTCCAGTCTTTGTATTCTCGTAAAAATCCTGGCCCATTCCACAGTACTGTGCACCCTGTCCCGGGAAAATAAATGCAGTCTTGCTCATAATCCGTAACTCCTTTTTTCAATTGCTGGTCCGGCAGTTTCTGATCCGTACCATCATTTTTACTTACCTGACCGGCAGTTTCCATGTCCGTTCCGCCGTTTTTAATTAGCGGTTCAGCAGTTTCTCTGCCTGTTCCATCATCTCATCAATCATTTCCTTACAGGTCTGAGTCTTGCTGATCATACCTGCAATCTGGCCTGCCATGACGGTACCGTTTGTGATATCGCCCTCCTGTACGGCCTCCCTCAGCTTTCCGAGAGTTAAGTACTCCAGTTCCTCGAAGCTCTTGCCTTCCTGTTCCAGCTTTACGTATTCCCTGGTCATCTGATTTCTTAAACATCTGACCGGATGGCCGTGGGAACGTCCCGTAACCGCCGAATCGATGTCCTTTGCCTTGATAATGCGCTGCTTATAATTCTCATGTACAATGGACTCGTCAGAAACTACAAATCTCGTGCCGATCTGTACTGCCTCCGCGCCAAGCATAAATGCCGCCGCAATTCCGCGTCCGTCGCCGATTCCGCCTGCCGCGATAACCGGTATGGAAACGGCATCCGCGACCTGAGGCACCAGTGTCATGGTAGTCTGCTCGCCGATATGGCCGCCGGATTCACATCCTTCTGCTACAACCGCATCTGCGCCATACCGTTCCATTCTCTTAGCCAGTGCCACAGAAGCCACAACCGGAATAATTTTAACTCCGGCAGCCTTCCACATCTCAATATACTTCTCCGGGTTTCCGGCTCCGGTGGTTACCACACCGATTCCTTCTTCCACAACAACCTTTGCCACCTCATCGGCATGAGGGCTCAGCAGCATGACATTGACGCCAATCGGCTTGTCTGTCAGCGCTTTCGCCTTGCGGATCTCTTCTCTGACCACTTCGGCCGGAGCATTGGCTCCGCCGATCAGTCCCAGCCCGTCGGCTTCCGATACAGCAGCAGCCAGATGATGTTCCGCAACCCAGGCCATTCCACCCTGAATAATCGGGTGTTTAATTCCTAAAAGTTCCGTTATTCTGGTTTTCATCAGCCTTCCACGCCCTTTGCTTTTAAATAGTCCATAACCGCACCTACAGTTGTCAGCTTCTCTAAATCTTCAGAAGGGATCTCTACAGAGTACTCATCCTCCAATGCCATAACAAGTTCGAATAAGTCCAGGGAATCTGCTCCTAAATCCTCTTTAAAGGAAGATTCTGCTGTAACGGCCTCTGCGTCTACATTTAACTGCTCTGCGATAATCTCTTTCATCTTCTCTAACATGGTTTCATTCTCCTCTTCACTTTTCCATCTTTTATTTCATTCATCTTTTTAATATTTATCTAATTACTTTGATTTTCAAAGTATTAGTCTTTTTAATTACCACTCCAGAAGAGTGGTTCCCCAGGTTAACCCTGCACCAAAACCGGCTAAAAGCAATTTATCGCCCGGCTTCAATTTTCCTTCGCGGTTCAGCTCATCTAAAAGGATGGGCACCGACGCTCCGGAAGTATTACCATACCGCTCTAAATTCGCTGGAAACTTATCCATCGGTAATTTAAGTCTTTTCGCTATGGATTCGGAAATCCGGTAATTGGACTGATGCAGAATAAAATATTTAATTTCCTCTAATTCGGTTCCGCTTCCGGCAAGTGTCTTTTTGATCGCCTCCGGTACGGTCTTAACCGCAAATCTAAAAACTTCCTGGCCATCCATGGACATATAGCCTAATTCCGGTTTCTTTCCTGTCAGGAAATTTCCCGTAGTGCGTCCGCCGCATTTTAAAACATCGCCTTTCGTTCCGTCCGCACCCATAGTCAGCCCTATGACTCCGGTGTCCTCTGCCCTTACGACAGCTGCTCCCGCCCCGTCTCCGAAGAGAACGCAGGTGCTCCGGTCATTCCAGTCCACCAGTTTGCTGAGTGTATCCGCCCCGATCACAAGCCCCGTCCGGTAGATCCCCGCAGACAGAAAGCTATGTACCGTGTTTAATGCAAAAACAAATCCCGAACACGCAGCACTTATATCAAACGCCACCGCATTGACCGCGCCGACCGCGGCCTGTACCTCGCAGGCACCATTTGGAAAACAGCAGTCACCCGAGGAAGTCGCAAGTACGATAATGTCCAGCTCTTCGGGCTTTATCCCTGACTGCTCAATCGCCCTTCTCGCCGCCTCTGCTGCCAGATCGGTTGTTCCCGATTCCGCCGCTGCAATCCGTCTTTCCCGGATTCCGGTTCTCGGCCTGATCCATTCATCGCTGGTATCCACGATCTTTGCCAGATCGTCATTGGTTACCACCTGTTTCGGCACAGCCGAACCTGTTCCTATAATTCTAGTCGTCATAATTTCCCCCATTCGTGCTGTGATACACACATCCAGGTAAATGGGAAAACCCGTGGTTTTCACCTGTCTCTGATATTTTTCGTTTCAAATATTTTGATATTCAAACCAATTCTATACAATCCCAATTCGTTTGTCAAGAAAAATTTTTGAGTAGTGGCTGCAGGTTGCTACTATTTCCGGCCAGCCCGGCACCTCACCGCCCACTTTGGCTCTGGCGCTTTCCCCGGCCATTCCTGTTCCGGTTTCGGGCATAAGCAGAGGCTATTTTAGTTAAAAAAATCAATTTCTCTTGCTTTTCACTCTAAAATGAAGTATTATATATTGTAAATTGATGTATTCAGTTACACCCTGAAGTTATTTCGTTTTTATCTAAATTATATATGTCTTTTTGACTATCTTTTTATATCTTCTTAAATGTCCGCAAA
>OCAO01000061.1_pt1 | contig 97898 bp, 101 predicted proteins | sample 1477151 | NCBI WGS metagenome assembly OCAO01 (sample SAMEA2580298, study PRJEB22360) | human gut metagenome | biome: human gut; feature: human-associated habitat; material: faeces | place: Denmark | collected 2008/2010 | reverse complement strand
TTTCTACACTAGTGAGGCGGGGGGAAGTGTCCGCCTGCCAGGGCGTCAATAGCCCCAGCTGGCAATGGAGAAGTTTTCGCTATGGTGACTTCAATTCGCATAATAGCCCCCTGTTGAATATACTGGTTATTTATACAGGTAAAATAACCTAATGACAACAGAAAGCTAGGATTTTTATTGTTTAACGGACCAGCGTACCGTTTCCCCAGCGAGGAATGGCACCAGGGTGTCATCAGTCAGTGCGATGCTTTCAGCAACCTGTTGCTCTTCACGTACCAGTTCGATGAATGTGTCGTTGACCGGCAAGCCATAGAACTGCGGGCCGTTTACAGAACAGAATGCTTCAAAGTGCTGCAACGCATTCATCTCTTCAAAGACGGTAGCGTAACTGCCCAGCGCGGTTGGGGCGTTGAAGCAGCCCGCGCAGCCGCAGCTGCTCTCTTTGCGATGACGTGCATGTGGCGCAGAATCCGTTCCGAGGAATACACGATTAAAACCGCTGGCGACCAGTTCACGCAATGCCTGTTGGTGGATATTGCGTTTGAGGATGGGTAGACAATACAGGTGCGGACGCACGCCACCAACCAGCATATGGTTGCGGTTAAACATCAGATGCTGCGGAGTGATGGTGGCAGCCAGCCGTTCATTTCCGTCACGGACATAGTCGGCAGCATCTTTGGTGGTGATGTGCTCAAAAACGACTTTCAGCGCAGTCAGACGCTGGCGTAGCGGTTCCATCACGCTTTCTATAAAGCGCGCTTCACGATCAAAAATGTCGATATCTGCATGTGTCACTTCACCATGCACCAGTAGCGGCATACCGATTTTTTCCATGCGCTCTAATACCGGCATGATTGCGTCAACTGACGTAACGCCGTGGCTGGAGTTAGTGGTTGCGTTTGCCGGATAAAGTTTTGCAGCGGTGAACACGCCTTCGTTAAATCCGCGCTCCAGCTCATTAGGATCCAGCGAATCTGTTAAATAACAGGTCATCAGCGGGGTGAAATCGTGCCCGGCAGGTACGGTGTCAAGAATGCGCTGGCGATACGCCACGGCAGCCTCAACGGTGGTCACGGGCGGAGCCAGATTGGGCATTACGATAGCCCGTCCATAAATTTCGCTGGTATACGGCACGACAGTTTTTAACATGTCGCCATCGCGGAGGTGAAGGTGCCAGTCGTCTGGGCGGCGGATCTTTAATACCTGGGATGGTGCAGTCATTAATCTCTATGCTCCGGCTGAAGGGATGTTTTTGCCGGACACAAAGGATAAGCGGAAACGTTTTCCTTTGCACGAAAAATAAAGGGCGCGAATGCGCCCTCGTGATTAATCAGTAAACGGAATGACAATTTCGCCTGGCTTCACTTCAATGCCTTTCGCCAGTTTCTTCGCCATTGCTTCGCCCTGACTGCCATCTTCGCGCAGGACGTAAGCAGGTTGCTGGTTAAAGTAATTGCGTAATGCCTGGTTTAAATAGGGAAGCAACGTTTGCATCACCGTTTGCATTTTTTCCGGTTGTACCGGCGCATCGACCACTTCCATCTCTTTCAGGAAGATCGCGCCTTTTTCTTTATCAAACACGGGCAGCGCTTTCAACTTCAGTTTCATGGTCGCTTTCTGGCTACCGAACAGGGAGTTCATGTCCAGATTGGCGTCTCCGGTTAGGGTAACCTTATTCGGCTCTTCACGACCAATTTGGCTGGTCAGGTTTGTCAGCACTATATGGGCGTCAGCCACGCCGGGCAAACCGATATCTTTTGAGAAATTATTATGTTTCGCAAGCGACTGGTTAATTTCTTGTTCGGTGATGGTGTATTGGGTGAGTTGATTACAGCCAACGAGCAGGCCACTGACGATCAATGCAGCGGCAAATAAAAACTTGTTCATGGTAGTCCTCGACATGAAATCTGCGTCAATATCCTGACACAACGCAGCATGTGTCACCAGCGATAAACGCGCCAGCAGAAAAAACTGAAAACGGCGGCAACCCGCGAATACAGGCTGCCGCGGCGGGTCAGGATTAAATCGCCATTGATGATAACAAATTGATTTGTGTCTGTTTCGCCATATTATCGCGGTAATCAGCAACGCGGCTTGGCCAGTTGATTCCGGCTACTAGCGTCAGATTACGCAGGAGCGGAAATAGCTGAATATCATCTTCCGAAAGTTCGCCATTCACGGCGTTCGGTTTGACGATCAGTTTGTCCAGCGCACGTAAATCATCGCTGATATTCTTAATCAGACCGTCAGAGTGGGCCAGCAGGTCGGCAAAATTACCCGCGCTGGCCTCTTTCTTGTCGACGAAATATTTGCGCGCGGCAGGAGTAGAAAACTCATCAAATGCCGATTTGGCAAAACGCGGCAACAGCAGTTTGTTGGCGTAGCCATTGACCTTGCGCAGCCACTCTTCAATGGCAGGGGAACGTTTGCCGGTCAGTAACGGTTTGCCGTCGAGTTTATCGACATAGTGAACGATGTCCATGCTTTCTGGCATATAGCGGCTGTCATCTTTTTGCAGAATGGGAACCTGTTTTTGACCGACCATCCGGGTGGGTGTTTCTGCGTCGTCGTTGAGCAGAACATGTAATTCGACGGGGATATTTTTCAGGCCGAAAATCATGCGGGCTTTGAGGCAGTAAGGGCAGTGATCGTAAATGTATAGCTTCACGTGACTCCTCCATTTGGCTGTCAGTTCACTTTCAGTATGGAGGAGTCAGGGGGGAGTATCAAATCAGGCGTCGCGTTCAAGCAAACGACGCGCGGTGCGTTTCTGGCTAAACTGCCAACCCAGCGCAAGGAAAGTGAAGATGCCAATAATGCCCAGCATCATCCACGGAAGCTCTGGCTGGTGCGCCGATTTGCCCAGGTCAAACAGCCAGCCGCCACCGATATAACCAATAGCGCCGCCAATCGCCAGACCCAGACGGCTAAACCCCATATAGCTGCCGCGAGCTCTTGCGTCTGCCAGCGAAGCACTTAAGGTTTCACGCGCAGGCTCGGCAATGATCGACCCGATATAAAACAGACAAATCAGGGTGAAAAGTTGTTGCAGGCCGCTGACCATGCCCACTGGCATCATGCTTAATGACATTATCAACAGCCCAGCCATTAACCGGTGTTCCAGACGAAAATGCTTTTCACTCCAGCGGGCGATAGGGTAGAGCAACGTTAACGACAGACACGCTTCAATGGCATACATCCATTTAACGGCAGAGGGCGCGCCAGCCACGTCGTTGACCATAATTGGCAGCATCAGCATCACTTGTACAGCCAGCATGTAGTAACCCGCCAGCGTCAGGACATAGGTGACAAAACGCTTGTCGCGCATCACGCGGGTCATGCCTTCGCGAACGGGCGTGCGTACGGTGGAGAGTTTCCATGCCGGTAACAACCACGCATTGAACGCTGCACACAGCACAAACAAAACTGCCCCTGTGGCGCAGACCAGGCGAAAGTCGTATTGCAACAGCCAGCTCCCCAACAATGCGCCAATGACCGCACCGGCACTGTCCTGCATCATCAACAGCGAGAAAAAACGACCACGCTGCTGTGGACGGATTAATTTCACCACCAGCGCCGAACGCGGAGGATCAAACAACGTGCCGCCGAGTCCCGAAAGCAGGCATGAAAACCACAGTAGCCACGGTTCGTGGGCGATACCCATTGTGGCGAATCCGGCGGCACGCATCAGCATACCGGTAACAATCATCGGTTTGGCACCAAAGCGGTCGGCAATTGCTCCGCCGAAAATACCCAGACCTTGCTGAATAAACTGGCGTAGGCCGAGGGCAATACCGACCATGACGGCGGCCCAGCCCATTTGATCAACGAAGCGGATAGAGATCAGCGGGAAGACAACAAAGAACCCCAGCACGACCAGCATATTATCGATGAGCAGGAAATATTTACCCAGGTTCCTCGCCTGCGACACGCGGGACATTTCCCCTCCCGGGAAATAAAAGATGAGCACTTTCTATTCTGCATTGCCGCTAAGACTTTTCCCATCACTTCGGGGACAATATTTTTTTATCAAAACGTCGCTTTGATAGAGAGTTTTTATCAAATATGTGAATAATGCAGAAAATGGCATTCTGGACTTTTCACAGGGTCTGGTTGCGCAGGTATAGTAATACTTACAGCGTATTAAAGACGTTACGGGAAGGAGTAGGTATAGAATGTTTGGCTATCGCAGTAACGTGCCAAAAGTGCGCTTAACCACAGACCGACTGGTCGTGCGTCTGGTGCATGATCGTGATGCCTGGCGTCTGGCGGATTATTACGCAGAGAATCGCCATTTCCTCAAGCCCTGGGAGCCAGTGCGCGACGAAAGCCACTGTTATCCATCAGGCTGGCAGGCCAGGCTAGGGATGATTAACGAATTTCATAAACAAGGTTCAGCTTTTTACTTTGGCTTATTCGACCCGGACGAAAAAGAGATTATTGGCGTTGCCAATTTTTCCAATGTTGTTCGTGGCTCTTTTCATGCCTGCTATCTCGGTTATTCGATTGGGCAAAAATGGCAGGGCAAAGGACTCATGTTTGAAGCCCTGACCGCAGCCATTCGTTATATGCAGCGCACCCAACATATTCATCGCATTATGGCTAATTATATGCCGCACAATAAACGCAGCGGTGATTTACTGGCGCGACTGGGTTTTGAAAAAGAAGGCTATGCGAAAGACTATCTGTTGATTGATGGACAATGGCGCGATCACGTACTGACGGCATTAACTACCCCAGACTGGACGCCCGGCCGCTAAGGAGAATCTCATGAAATATCAACTTACTGCCCTGGAAGCTCGCGTGATTGGCTGCTTGCTGGAAAAGCAGGTGACCACGCCGGAGCAATACCCGCTCTCAGTCAATGGTGTAGTCACGGCCTGTAATCAGAAAACGAACCGTGAACCGGTTATGAATCTGAGTGAATCTGAAGTGCAGGAACAGCTGGATAATCTGGTCAAACGTCATTATCTACGCACGGTGAGCGGTTTTAGTAATCGGGTCACCAAATATGAGCAACGTTTTTGTAATTCAGAATTTGGCGATCTGAAACTGAGCGCCGCAGAAGTGGCGTTAATCACCACGTTGTTATTGCGTGGTGCCCAGACGCCGGGTGAACTGCGCAGCCGCGCCGCGCGAATGTATGAATTCAGCGATATGGCGGAAGTGGAGTCGACGCTGGAACAACTGGCAAATCGCGAAGATGGTCCTTTTGTGGTGCGTCTGGCCCGCGAACCGGGTAAACGTGAAAGCCGCTACATGCATCTTTTCAGTGGTGAGGTAGAGGATCAGCCGGCGGTAACGGATATGTCGAACGCGGTTGACGGTGATTTACAGGCCCGCGTCGAAGCCCTGGAAATCGAAGTGGCAGAACTGAAACAGCGTCTTGATTCGTTGCTGGCCCACCAGGGAGATTAAAGTGAAAAAATTACGTATCGGTGTAGTGGGATTAGGCGGCATTGCGCAAAAAGCGTGGTTACCGGTGCTGGCGGCAGCGTCTGACTGGACGTTACAAGGTGCGTGGTCGCCTACGCGCGCCAAAGCCCTGCCAATTTGTGACAGCTGGCGCATTCCTTATGCCGATTCGTTATCCAGCCTTGCCGCCAGTTGCGATGCGGTTTTTGTGCATTCCAGCACCGCCAGCCACTTTGACGTGGTCAGTACGTTACTCAATGCGGGGGTACATGTCTGTGTCGATAAACCGCTGGCAGAAAATCTGCGCGATGCTGAACGGCTGGTGGAACTGGCGGCGCGGAAAAAACTGACGTTGATGGTCGGTTTTAACCGTCGTTTCGCACCACTCTACGGTGAGTTAAAAACGCAACTCGCTACCGCAGCCTCGCTAAGAATGGATAAACATCGTAGCAATAGCGTCGGGCCACACGATCTTTATTTCACGTTGCTGGATGATTATCTGCATGTGGTGGATACCGCGCTGTGGTTGTCAGGTGGCAAAGCCTCTCTGGATGGCGGTACGTTACTGACTAACGACGCTGGCGAAATGCTGTTTGCCGAGCACCATTTTTCGGCTGGTCCTTTGCAGATCACCACCTGTATGCATCGCCGTGCCGGAAGTCAGTGTGAAACCGTGCAGGCCGTGACTGATGGTGCGCTCATCGACATTACGGATATGCGCGAATGGCGTGAGGAGCGCGGGCAGGGCGTAGTGCATAAACCGATTCCTGGTTGGCAGAGTACGCTTGAGCAACGTGGATTTGTCGGCTGTGCGCGGCACTTCATTGAATGCGTGCAAAATCAGACAGTTCCGCAAACCGCCGGCGAACAGGCCGTGCTGGCGCAACGTATCGTTGACAAGATCTGGCGCGATGCGATGAGTGAATAAACCCTGTAACATCTGGCGGTAGCAATTCACCATAATCCAGGTAGACTATTCGCCTCTTTCAGCGCCTGCTTTGCAGGCGTTTTGCCCGTGGGTCTGGATTAGAACACCGATGAATTTATTAAAATCGCTGGCCGCCGTCAGCTCGATGACCATGTTTTCGCGTGTGCTTGGCTTCGCACGTGACGCAATTGTCGCCAGAATCTTTGGCGCAGGGATGGCAACCGACGCCTTTTTCGTCGCTTTTAAACTTCCTAACTTGTTGCGCCGTATCTTTGCCGAAGGGGCATTTTCCCAGGCATTTGTACCGATTCTGGCAGAATATAAAAGCAAGCAGGGTGAAGACGCCACGCGGGTCTTTGTCTCTTATGTTTCTGGCCTGCTGACACTCGCGCTGGCGGTTGTGACGGTCGCTGGCATGCTCGCTGCACCGTGGGTGATCATGGTGACCGCGCCAGGCTTCGCTGACACTGCCGACAAATTTGCCCTGACCAGCCAGCTACTAAAGATAACCTTTCCCTATATCTTGCTGATCTCCCTGGCGTCGCTGGTGGGAGCGATTCTGAATACCTGGAACCGCTTCTCAATTCCGGCGTTTGCCCCGACATTGCTCAATATCAGCATGATTGGTTTTGCGCTGTTTGCCGCGCCGTACTTTAATCCACCGGTGCTGGCGCTGGCCTGGGCTGTTACGGTCGGCGGCATCCTGCAGCTGGTGTATCAGCTACCGCATCTGAAGAAGATCGGCATGCTGGTTTTGCCACGCATTAACTTCCACGATGCCGGAGCAATGCGTGTGGTGAAACAGATGGGACCGGCGATCCTTGGCGTCTCTGTGAGCCAGATCTCCTTAATCATCAACACCATTTTTGCCTCGTTTCTTGCTTCCGGTTCGGTGTCGTGGATGTATTACGCCGACCGCTTAATGGAGTTTCCGTCCGGTGTGCTGGGCGTGGCGCTTGGCACCATTTTGCTACCGTCGCTGTCGAAAAGTTTTGCCAGTGGCAATCATGATGAATACAACCGTTTGATGGACTGGGGGCTGCGTCTTTGTTTCCTGTTGGCGCTGCCGAGTGCGGTTGCGTTGGGCATTCTTTCCGGTCCGTTAACCGTTTCGCTGTTCCAGTACGGTAAATTTACCGCCTTTGATGCGCTGATGACCCAGCGGGCGTTAATTGCCTACTCGGTGGGTTTGATTGGCCTGATTGTAGTGAAAGTGTTGGCTCCTGGCTTTTATTCCCGCCAGGACATTAAAACGCCAGTGAAAATTGCCATCGTTACGCTGATTTTAACGCAATTGATGAACCTGGCGTTTATTGGTCCGTTGAAACATGCCGGGCTGTCACTTTCTATTGGTCTGGCGGCGTGTCTGAATGCTTCGCTGCTTTACTGGCAGTTGCGTAAACAGAAAATCTTTACCCCGCAACCCGGCTGGATGGCGTTTCTGTTGCGTCTGGTGGTGGCGGTACTGGTGATGTCTGGCGTGCTTTTAGGTATGTTACATATCATGCCGGAGTGGTCATTGGGTACCATGCCCTGGCGTTTACTGCGTTTAATGGCGGTCGTGCTGGCGGGGATTGCCGCGTACTTCGCTGCACTGGCGGTACTGGGCTTCAAAGTTAAAGAGTTTGCCCGCCGGACGGTGTAACAATGCATTCCGGCCTGCAGTGCAGGCCGGAGATAATCTTCAGATCGAAATCTTTTTACTGCCGCGATGGGTTGTTGAGGTCTGACCGTTCGCTCCATATAGCGTCGGTTCCTGATGCGGTTTCAACATTTCCAGCGCCTGTTGATTGCGCTCAATCTGTCCTTCCAGTAACCAGCCGTTATGTTGATTCATTTGGCGTAGTTGCTGCGTTTTCACAGTAATTTCCTGCCAGCGTTGACTAATATCAACGCTATTTGCTGAATTGGGTTCTTTCCTGCGTAACTGTTCGAGGTAATCCAGCGTCGCCAGCAGTGAGCTTTTTTGTTCTGTAATCCATTGCAACTGGCTGCCGTTGATCTGCCCCATAGAGAGATGTTGCTGTTCTTGATCCATTACCGTTTTGAGATCGTTAAGCACAGCGGACATCTGGTCGAGGATCTCTGCAAGACGCGTCATACGATCAGTTACTCTGCAAGTCTTGCTGCGCTTCGTTGATCAGCGCATCGGCAATTTTGCCGGTGTCCATTTTTAGTTCACCGTTACGAATCGCCAGTTTTAACGCTTCGACACGTTCAAGATTGATATCACTGCTGCCGGGTTGCATCAGTTTTGCTTGCGCGTCGCTTAACGTCACACTGGTGCTGGTGGAGGCGGTTGTTTTTGCCGCCCGGGTGTTCGTTACCGGCGCGTCAGTGGTTTCGCGCGGTTGAACGGTGCTTACGGGCTTCAGAGGCGTGCGATCAATACTCATGGTTTATTCCTCATTGAGGGCGCTTTTATCATGTGTTGCTTATTTATCGGCAAGGGACGGGTAATCTTTAACAGCTTACAGGTTTATAAGAATATTCCCATCTGCATCAACAACACCGCTGACTACCTGTCCAGTTACCATGCGCACCCGTGCATTCTGTGCGACGGCAGCATTGTTCAGCGCCTGACCTTCTGCGTTGGCGCTAAACCCATCACCGCTGGCGATCACGTTGACGCGTTGTCCCGCTTTTACCCGCCATGCCTGGCGAAACTGGGTTAACTGGATAGGTTGATCGGGTGATATATCGCGCAGGCTAACGGCATCAACAAGTTGATTGATATCCAGCACCGTACGCGGTGGCAGGGTATCCAGCCTGCCGCGTTTCAGTTTGACATTGCCAGCTTCCAGTTTTCCTCCCCGCACAATGGGCATCGCGGCAACCACATAATTTCCTGTAGCCTGCACATTAACTTGTAAATATCGTTTGTCGTTACCGCAGCGAGCCAACACATTCACATTGCCCCACAGGCGGGAATTATTGCTCATCGAAAGCAATGGCTGCTCGCACGGCGGTAGTAGATTGGGCGCTGTACGAATAGAAACACGAACCTCATCACTTACCCCCGCGAGCTGGGCGCTAAAAAAGGTGTGCAATTGCGATGTGAGATTGCTCGCCGCACTTAACGGACTGAACAGTATCGCGATGATCGCCACGCGACGTTTTATTGCCAGCATTTTCGCCCCCAGCCATTTCTACAACGTGAATTGTACCTGTCCGCAATGACCATCAACGGCATAAATAGCGACCCATTTTGCGTTTATTCCGCCGATAACGCGCGCGTAAAGGCATTTAAGCTGATGGCAGAATTTTGATACCTGCGGAGGAGATATGCTCGATAAGCTCGACGCCGCCTTACGTTTTCAACAAGAGGCGCTCAATCTGCGCGCCCAGCGTCAGGAAGTGCTGGCAGCAAACATCGCCAATGCCGATACCCCTGGTTATCAGGCTCGCGATATCGATTTTGCCAGTGAACTTAAAAAAGTCATGCAACGTGGACGGGATGCAACAAGCGTGGTTGCACTGACGATGACCTCAACGCAACACATTCCGGCGCAGGCGCTGACGCCTCCTACCGCAGAACTGCAATACCGTATTCCGGACCAGCCTTCGCTTGACGGTAATACTGTCGATATGGATCGTGAACGCACCCAGTTTGCCGATAACAGCCTGCAATACCAGATGAGCCTTAGCGCGTTGAGCGGGCAGATCAAAGGCATGATGAACGTTTTACAGAGCGGAAATTAACGGATGGCACTGCTGAATATTTTTGATATCGCCGGGTCGGCGTTAACTGCCCAATCCCAGCGCCTGAACGTGGCGGCCAGTAATCTGGCGAATGCTGATAGCGTGACCGGTCCCGATGGACAGCCATATCGGGCAAAACAGGTGGTATTCCAGGTTAACGCTGCGCCAGGTGCTGCGACAGGCGGCGTAAAGGTTGCCGATGTTATAGAAAGTCAGGCCCCGGACAAACTGGTTTATGAACCGGGTAATCCGCTGGCGGATGCAAAGGGCTACGTGAAAATGCCAAACGTTGATGTCGTCGGGGAGATTGTTAACACCATGTCGGCGTCACGCAGCTATCAGGCCAATGTTGAAGTGCTCAACACGGTGAAAAGCATGATGCTGAAAACCCTTACGCTCGGCCAATAAAGGAGAAAGCTATGTCCATTGCGGTAACCACCACCGATCCGACAAATACCGGCGTCAGCACCATCAGTAGTAGTTCGCTCACGGGCAGCAACGCCGCAGATTTACAAAGCAGTTTTCTGACTTTGTTGGTGGCGCAGCTGAAAAACCAGGATCCGACCAATCCAATGGAAAACAACGAGCTGACGTCGCAATTGGCTCAAATCAGCACGGTAAGCGGGATTGAAAAACTCAATACCACGCTCGGATCTATTTCCGGACAGATTGATAACAGCCAGTCGTTACAGGCCAGTAACCTGATCGGTCACGGCGTGATGATCCCCGGCACCACTGTTCTTGCGGGAACCGGCAGTGATGAAGGGGCTGTGACCACGACCACGCCGTTTGGTGTTGAGCTGCAACAGGCGGCAGACAAAGTGACGGCCACCATCACCGATAAAAACGGTGCAGTTGTCCGTACCATTGATATCGGTGAACTGACTGCCGGAGTCCACAGTTTCACCTGGGACGGTACGTTGACTGACGGCAGCACTGCGCCGAACGGTTCTTACAACGTAGCGATTAGCGCCAGTAACGGTGGTACATAACTGGTTGCCCAGCCGCTGCAGTTTGCTCTGGTGCAGGGTGTGATCCGCGGCAACAACGGTAATACGCTGGATCTCGGCACTTACGGCACCACCACCCTCGACGAAGTACGGCAGATAATTTAAGCCTTCACATTTCAGGAGTCAGTCATGGCCTTTTCTCAAGCGGTTAGCGGATTAAACGCTGCCGCCACCAACCTCGATGTTATTGGCAACAATATCGCCAACTCCGCCACCTACGGCTTTAAATCAGGCACGGCCTCTTTTGCCGATATGTTTGCCGGTTCGAAAGTGGGACTGGGGGTAAAAGTTGCCGGTATCACCCAGGACTTTACCGATGGCACGACCACCAACACCGGGCGAGGTCTGGACGTTGCTATCAGCCAGAACGGTTTTTTCCGTCTGGTAGACAGCAACGGTTCGGTGTTCTACAGCCGTAACGGACAATTTAAGCTGGATGAAAACCGTAACCTGGTGAATATGCAAGGTTTACAGCTGACGGGTTACCCGGCAACCGGTACGCCGCCGACTATTCAGCAAGGGGCGAATCCGACCAATATTTCGATCCCGAATACCCTGATGGCAGCGAAAACTACCACCACGGCGTCGATGCAGATCAACCTGAATTCCAGTGATCCGCTTCCCTCTGTTAAAGCATTCGATGCCAGCAATGCGGATAGCTATAACAAAAAAGGTTCGGTGACTGTTTTCGATAGTCAGGGTAATGCTCATGATATGAGCGTTTATTTTGTGAAGACCGGGGATAACAACTGGGATGTTTACACCCTGGATAGCAGTGATCCAACAGGCACAGCTAACCCTGCAACGACGCTGGTGTTTAATGCCAATGGCGTTCTGACCTCAGATCCAACAAAGGATATTACCACCGGCGCAATTAACGGCGCAGATCCCGCCACGTTTAGCCTGAGCTTCCTCAATTCTATGCAGCAAAATACCGGCGCTAACAACATCGTGGCAACCACCCAGAATGGCTACAAACCGGGTGATCTGGTGAGTTATCAAATCAATGATGACGGTACGGTTGTCGGCAACTATTCCAACGAACAAACCCAACTGCTGGGGATTGTACTGGCGAACTTTGCCAACAACGAAGGTCTGGCATCTGAAGGTGACAACGTCTGGTCTGCGACGCAATCTTCTGGCGTGGCGCTGTTGGGGACTGCCGGGACGGGCAACTTTGGTACGCTGACCAACGGTGCGCTGGAAGCGTCCAACGTCGATCTCAGTAAAGAACTGGTCAATATGATCGTTGCCCAGCGTAACTATCAGTCTAACGCCCAGACCATCAAAACCCAGGACCAGATCCTCAATACGCTGGTTAACTTACGCTAATCGCTGACGGGATAGCTCAATGGATCACGCAATTTATACCGCGATGGGAGCAGCCAGCCAGACGCTGAATCAACAGGCGGTAACCGCCAGTAATCTGGCCAATGCCTCTACGCCCGGTTTTCGCGCGCAGTTAAACGCCTTGCGCGCAGTGCCGGTGGAAGGGCTTTCACTGCCCACGCGCACGCTGGTAACGGCGTCAACGCCGGGTGCAGACATGACGCCCGGCAAGATGGATTACACCTCGCGCCCGCTGGACGTTGCGTTGCAGCAGGATGGCTGGCTGGCCGTGCAGACCGCTGACAGCAGCGAAGGGTATACGCGTAATGGCAGCATTCAGGTTGATCCCACCGGGCAACTGACAATTCAGGGACATCCGGTGATAGGCGAGGCGGGGCCAATTGCTGTGCCGGAAGGGGCGGAAATCACTATTGCTGCCGATGGCACAATCTCGGCGCTGAATCCGGGCGATCCGGCAAATACGGTTGCGCCAGTGGGGCGTCTGAAACTGGTGAAAGCCACGGGCAGCGAAGTGCAGCGCGGTGACGACGGCATTTTTCGTTTAAGCGCGGAAAGCCAGGCCACGCGTGGGCCGGTACTGCAGGCAGATCCAACCTTGCGTGTGATGTCGGGAGTTCTGGAAGGCAGTAACGTCAATGCCGTTGCGGCAATGAGCGACATGATTGCCAGCGCGCGGCGTTTTGAAATGCAGATGAAGGTGATCAGCAGCGTCGATGATAACGCAGGCCGTGCCAACCAACTGCTGTCGATGAGTTAATTAAACGATTGATGACATTGCAATAAAAGCGCGCGGACTATTCTCTCGCCCATTTTGGGAGAGGTTAGGGTGAGGGGAAATTCGCACCGTCGCGTGCTTCTGCTCTGCTTGTCACTAATCCACTACAGGACATTTTATGATCAGTTCATTATGGATCGCCAAAACGGGCCTTGACGCCCAGCAAACCAATATGGACGTCATTGCCAACAACCTGGCAAACGTTAGTACCAACGGTTTTAAGCGTCAGCGCGCGGTGTTTGAAGATCTGCTTTATCAAACCATTCGCCAGCCGGGGGCACAGTCTTCCGAACAAACCACCTTACCCTCCGGATTACAAATCGGTACGGGGGTACGCCCGGTCGCCACTGAACGCTTACACAGCCAGGGCAACCTGTCGCAAACCAATAACAGCAAAGATGTCGCGATTAAAGGGCAGGGCTTTTTCCAGGTGATGTTGCCAGATGGCTCATCAGCCTATACCCGTGACGGCTCTTTCCAGGTGGATCAGAACGGGCAGCTGGTGACGGCTGGTGGTTTTCAGGTGCAGCCAGCGATCACCATTCCGGCGAATGCGTTAAGTATCACCATCGGTCGTGATGGCGTGGTCAGCGTAACCCAACAAGGCCAGGCAGCTCCGGTTCAGGTTGGGCAGCTCAATCTCACCACCTTTATGAATGATACCGGACTGGAGAGTATTGGCGAAAACCTCTACACCGAAACGCAATCCTCCGGTGCACCGAACGAAAGCACGCCGGGCCTGAACGGCGCGGGACTGCTGTATCAAGGGTATGTTGAAACGTCTAACGTCAACGTGGCGGAAGAACTGGTCAATATGATTCAGGTGCAACGCGCTTACGAAATCAACAGTAAAGCGGTATCCACCACCGATCAGATGCTGCAAAAACTGACGCAACTCTAAGGCATAACCGGTGGCAGATTCACCGGTTTACTGATTTTTGAAGATGATAGCCATGCAAAAAAACGCTGCGCATACTTATGCCATTTCCAGCTTGTTGGTGCTTTCACTAACCGGCTGCGCCTGGATACCCTCCACGCCGCTGGTACAGGGGGCGACCAGTGCACAACCGGTTCCCGGTCCGGCGCCCGTCGCCAACGGGTCTATTTTCCAGTCTGCTCAGCCGATTAACTATGGCTATCAACCGCTGTTTGAAGATCGTCGACCACGCAATATTGGCGATACGCTGACCATCGTGTTGCAGGAGAACGTCAGCGCCAGCAAAAGCTCCTCTGCGAATGCCAGCCGTGACGGTAAAACTAATTTTGGCTTTGATACTGTGCCGCGCTATTTGCAGGGGCTGTTTGGTAACGCTCGTGCCGATGTCGAAGCCTCCGGTGGTAACACGTTCAACGGAAAAGGCGGGGCCAATGCCAGTAATACCTTTAGCGGCACGTTGACGGTGACGGTTGACCAGGTACTGGTCAACGGCAATCTGCATGTGGTGGGTGAAAAACAGATCGCCATTAATCAGGGTACCGAATTTATTCGCTTCTCTGGTGTAGTTAATCCTCGCACCATCAGCGGCAGCAATACCGTACCGTCTACTCAGGTGGCGGATGCGCGCATTGAATACGTAGGCAATGGCTACATTAACGAAGCGCAAAATATGGGCTGGTTGCAGCGTTTCTTCCTTAATCTGTCGCCAATGTAAGTGAGGCTGTGGTGATTAAATTTCTCTCTGCATTAATTCTTCTACTGGTTACGACGGCGGCTCAGGCTGAGCGTATTCGCGATCTCACCAGTGTTCAGGGGGTAAGGCAAAACTCACTGATTGGCTATGGCCTGGTGGTGGGGCTGGATGGAACTGGTGACCAGACAACCCAGACGCCGTTTACCACACAAACGCTTAATAACATGCTCTCACAGCTGGGAATTACCGTTCCGACGGGCACCAATATGCAGCTAAAAAACGTCGCTGCGGTAATGGTGACGGCGTCACTTCCGCCGTTTGGACGCCAGGGGCAAACCATCGATGTGGTGGTATCTTCCATGGGTAATGCCAAAAGCTTGCGTGGCGGTACGTTGTTGATGACACCGCTTAAGGGCGTTGACAGTCAGGTGTATGCGCTGGCGCAGGGCAATATTCTGGTTGGCGGCGCAGGAGCCTCCGCTGGCGGTAGCAGTGTTCAGGTGAACCAACTGAACGGTGGACGGATCACCAATGGTGCGGTTATTGAACGTGAATTGCCCAGCCAGTTTGGCGTCGGGAATACCCTTAATTTGCAACTTAACGACGAAGATTTCAGTATGGCGCAGCAAATCGCTGACACCATCAACCGCGTGCGTGGATATGGCAGCGCCACCGCGTTAGATGCGCGGACTATTCAGGTGCGCGTACCGAGTGGCAACAGTTCCCAGGTCCGTTTCCTTGCCGATATCCAGAATATGCAGGTTAATGTTACCCCGCAGGACGCTAAAGTAGTGATTAACTCGCGCACTGGTTCGGTGGTGATGAATCGCGAAGTGACCCTCGACAGCTGCGCGGTAGCGCAGGGGAATCTCTCGGTTACGGTAAATCGGCAGGCCAATGTCAGCCAGCCAGATACACCGTTTGGTGGCGGGCAGACTGTGGTTACTCCACAAACGCAGATCGATTTACGCCAGAGCGGCGGTTCGCTGCAAAGCGTACGTTCCAGCGCCAGCCTCAATAACGTGGTGCGCGCGCTCAATGCGCTGGGCGCTACGCCGATGGATCTGATGTCCATACTGCAATCAATGCAAAGTGCGGGATGTCTGCGGGCAAAACTGGAAATCATCTGATGATCAGCGACAGCAAACTACTGGCAAGTGCGGCCTGGGATACACAATCGCTCAACGAACTTAAGGCGAAAGCGGGCGAAGATCCGGCGGCAAATATCCGTCCGGTGGCCCGCCAGGTGGAAGGGATGTTCGTGCAGATGATGTTGAAAAGCATGCGCGACGCTTTACCAAAAGATGGCCTGTTCAGCAGCGAGCACACTCGCCTGTATACCAGTATGTATGACCAGCAGATTGCCCAACAGATGACGGCGGGCAAAGGTCTGGGGCTGGCAGAGATGATGGTTAAACAGATGACGCCAGAACAACCATTGCCAGAGGAGTCCACGCCAGCAGCACCGATGAAATTCCCGCTCGAAACCGTGGTGCGTTATCAAAATCAGACGCTTTCGCAGCTGGTGCAAAAGGCCGTACCACGTAACTACGATGATTCGCTGCCGGGTGACAGTAAAGCATTCCTCGCGCAACTCTCGTTGCCCGCCCAACTGGCAAGCCAGCAAAGCGGTGTGCCACATCATTTGATCCTCGCTCAGGCGGCGCTGGAATCTGGCTGGGGACAACGGCAAATCCGCCGTGAAAACGGCGAGCCGAGCTATAACCTGTTTGGCGTCAAAGCCTCTGGCAACTGGAAAGGGCCAGTCACTGAAATCACCACGACTGAATATGAAAATGGCGAAGCGAAGAAAGTAAAAGCGAAGTTTCGGGTCTACAGCTCGTATCTGGAAGCATTGTCGGATTACGTTGGGCTGTTAACGCGTAACCCGCGCTACGCCGCAGTGACGACCGCCGCGAGTGCGGAGCAGGGGGCGCAGGCCCTACAGGACGCGGGCTATGCCACCGATCCTCACTATGCCCGCAAACTCACCAGCATGATTCAGCAGATGAAATCGATAAGCGACAAGGTGAGCAAAACCTACAGCATGAACATTGATAATCTGTTCTGAATAACTCAAGTCCGGCGGGTCGCTGCCGATAATACTCTGTAATTGAAGGCTTATAAGGAACCTCCATGTCCAGCTTGATCAATAACGCCATGAGCGGACTGAACGCGGCCCAGGCGGCGTTAAATACGGCAAGTAACAATATCTCCAGCTATAACGTTGCCGGATATACCCGCCAAACCACTATTATGGCGCAGGCCAATAGCACGTTGGGCGCTGGCGGCTGGGTTGGCAATGGCGTCTACGTTTCTGGTGTGCAGCGTGAGTATGATGCGTTTATTACCAACCAGTTACGTGCTGCGCAGACGCAAAGTAGCGGCCTGACTGCCCGCTATGAGCAGATGTCGAAAATCGACAATATGCTCTCCACCAGTACCTCTTCGCTGGCAACACAGATGCAGGATTTCTTCACCAGCCTGCAAACGCTGGTGAGTAACGCGGAAGACCCGGCAGCGCGCCAGGCGCTGATTGGGAAATCAGAAGGGTTGGTGAATCAGTTTAAAACCACCGATCAATATCTGCGCGACCAGGACAAACAGGTCAATATCGCGATAGGTGCCAGCGTTGATCAGATCAACAATTACGCTAAACAAATCGCCAGCCTGAACGATCAAATCTCGCGTCTGACAGGCGTGGGGGCAGGGGCGTCACCTAACAATCTGCTGGATCAACGCGATCAACTGGTGAGTGAATTAAACCAGATTGTTGGCGTAGAAGTTAGCGTTCAGGATGGTGGCACTTATAACATCACGATGGCCAATGGCTACTCACTGGTTCAGGGAAGTACGGCGCGGCAGCTGGCGGCAGTTCCTTCCAGCGCCGACCCTTCTCGTACGACTGTCGCTTATATTGATGGGACGGCTGGCAATATTGAGATCCCGGAGAAATTACTGAATACCGGGTCGCTGGGCGGCATTCTGACATTCCGTTCTCAGGATCTGGACCAGACGCGTAATACGCTCGGACAACTGGCGCTGGCATTTGCCGAGGCTTTCAACACCCAACACAAAGCCGGATTTGATGCTAACGGCGATGCCGGTGAAGATTTCTTTGCTATCGGTAAGCCCGCGGTTCTGCAAAACACGAAAAACAAAGGTGACGTTGCGATCGGTGCAACGGTAACTGATGCCTCCGCGGTACTGGCGACAGATTACAAAATCTCGTTCGATAATAATCAGTGGCAGGTCACCCGCCTTGCCAGCAATACCACTTTTACGGTGACGCCGGATGCCAACGGTAAAGTGGCATTTGATGGTCTGGAGTTGACGTTTACAGGAACGCCTGCCGTTAACGACAGCTTCACGCTGAAACCGGTAAGTGACGCCATCGTCAACATGGATGTATTAATCACCGACGAAGCGAAAATCGCCATGGCGAGCGCAGAAGATGCGGGTGATAGCGACAACCGCAACGGTCAGGCCCTGCTCGATCTGCAAAGCAACAGTAAAACGGTGGGCGGTGCGAAATCCTTTAACGACGCTTATGCCTCGTTAGTGAGTGATATCGGTAATAAAACTGCGACGTTGAAAACCAGTAGCACCACGCAAGGTAATGTGGTGACGCAGCTTTCCAATCAGCAGCAGTCGATTTCCGGTGTCAATCTCGATGAGGAGTACGGAAATCTGCAACGTTTTCAGCAATATTATCTGGCGAATGCGCAGGTTCTGCAGACGGCAAACGCGATTTTTGATGCGCTGATTAACATTCGCTAAGGGGAGATAAAATGCGTTTCAGTACCCAGATGATGTACCAGCAAAACATGCGCGGCATCACCAATTCTCAGGCAGAATGGATGAAGTACGGTGAACAGATGTCGACGGGTAAGCGAGTCGTTAACCCTTCAGATGATCCCATTGCTGCATCACAAGCTGTTGTTTTCTCCCAGGCACAGGCGCAAAACAGCCAGTACACGCTGGCGCGTACTTTCGCCACTCAAAAAGTGTCACTGGAAGAGAGTGTACTTAGCCAGGTCACCACCGCTATCCAGAATGCTCAGGAAAAAATTGTCTACGCCAGCAATGGCACCTTGAGTGACGATGACCGGGCCTCGCTGGCTACGGATATTCAGGGGCTTCGTGACCAGTTGCTGAATCTGGCGAACACCACTGACGGTAACGGGCGCTACATTTTTGCCGGTTATAAAACAGAATCCGCACCGTTTAGCGAGGCGGATGGCAAATACGAAGGCGGAGCAGAAAGTATTAAACAACAGGTCGATGCTTCGCGTTCGATGGTGATAGGGCACACGGGTGACAAAATTTTCGACAGTATTACCAGCAACGCGGTAGCGGAACCAGACGGTAGCGCTTCTGAAACCAATCTTTTTGCCATGCTGGATAGCGCCATCGCAGCCCTGAAAACGCCGGTCGCGGATAGCGAAGCGGATAAAGAAACCGCCGCTGCGGCACTGGATAAAACCAACCGCGGACTGAAAAACTCGCTGAACAATGTGCTGACTGTTCGCGCGGAATTAGGCACGCAGCTGAACGAACTGGAGTCGCTGGATTCATTAGGTAGCGATCGCGCTTTAGGGCAAACGCAGCAGATGAGCGATCTGGTTGATGTGGACTGGAATGCAACTATTTCATCTTACATCATGCAGCAAACGGCATTGCAGGCGTCGTATAAAGCATTTACCGATATGCAGGGATTGTCGCTCTTCCAGCTCAACAAATAATTTCGCTTTAAAACATATCATGAAACTGGGTATGTTTTGTCTGCCTGCTCTGGGATCGCCGGGGCGGGCATTTTTTTGCATGAGACATAACGAACTATTTAAGACATTCCTGCAAATCAGCCAATGTTGCCATCAGTATCATAGAATCGACAGGCGATGGTTCAAACCCCACTCGCAGATAAAACTCACGGGCCTGGTCTGATAACGCATGGACCAACATTCCGCGAATACCAATGACTTCAGCCGCCTGTAGTACTCGTAGACCGGCATCTCTGACCATCGCACGACCGATGCCCTGACCCTGTAATGATTTATCTATTGCCAGACGACCAAGTACTACAACAGGGATCGGTTCTGGCATATTTCGGCGAAATCGTCCTGTCGCGACATACGTTTCAACGGCGCTGGAAGCAAGCGAATAATATGCCAAAACGTTGCTATACGTATCACAGCTAACAAATGTACGTGATGCGCCGGCAAGCTGATTTTTTAGGACTCTCTGCTTTAGCCAGTTATCCATCGTTTCTACTCCCGAGCAAAAAGAGGTGAATTGATGCCTTGCCATGAGTGGCTCGGGGGCCTGAATCATTTTTTTTGCTCCCACGGCGCGGGTGTTTGCATGGTTTTGCGTAATGCAGCATTGGGCGCGGGGGGCTGATCCAGACGATTCAAAAATAGCTGGTAATCATCAGAATCGATCCTGAAAATTCTCTGCTCAATGAGCGCCTCTTCAGCTGCGGCTCTGGCGGCCTCAAGGACAAATTCGGTGCGATTTTTTCCTCGGGCTTTAGCGGCCCGGTCAATAAGATCGCGTTCTGCGGGTTTTATGCGCAAGTTTAAAGATTCGCGCCTGGCTGGAATGTTATTGGCTGCTGGCATAAATATATCCTTCGGCTTTGCGTGGATGATAATTATACAGCACATGTAACGCTAATGTCATTACAGCAAAGATGCTACCCCTGAAATAAAAAAGCCCTGGCAGTTACCAGGGCTTGATTACTTGAGCTAATTATTACTCAACAGGTTGCGGACGCGCAGGAGCGGCAGAGGCATGATGCGTTGCCGTATGACCACCTGCGGCACCTTTGCCTTCGAAGGCAAAAGTAGGGCGCTGCCAGTCACTGTGACGCGGTGCCTCCGGAACATATTCCGGTGCCGGAGCGCGCGTCATTGGCGCGGTAGCGTGGTTATGCTCAACGGTGATCTCTGGTTCAACCGCGGCTACCGTTTCAACTTCTGCTGCGACTTCAGCGACGACTGGCGCGGCAGGTTGAGCAACAACTTCAGGTTCAGCAACCACAACCTCAGCAGTTTCGGCAACTTCTTCAATATCTGCCGTCTCTTCCTGCGGTTCAACTACCGGTTCTGCGTGTTCTGCAACTTCCTGGGCTACGGCAACATCAGACTCGGTAATCACCTGCGGCTGTTCAGTTACCGCGGCGGCAATTACTTCAGGATGCGTCGTTTCAACCACTTCCGGTTGCGGTTCGGCAACGTGAACGGGGGCTTCTACGACTTCAGCCACTTCTTCAACAACCGGTGCGCTAACAACCGGTTCGACAGCGGCGGCGACAGGGACCTCAGTCACCATCGGCTGCACTTGTACTTCTTCCTGTTCGCGCTGCTCTTCAACCTGTACATCTTGTGGACGTACAATCGGATAGCGGATCCAGACTTTGCCAGAGGCCAGTTCCGGAGACGCGCACGCTACGGTCAACGGCATTGGCGATTGGGTTGGATAACGCTCGTCACGATAGCGACGACGACGCTGACCACTCACGCGCAGGTGACGAGGCGAGCGGCGAGAACGACGCGGCATGCCACCGTTGTCACGGTTATCGGCATTGTTCTCTTCTTGCTGTTCTGGTGCAGCTTGCGCTACGACTGGCAGCGGGACTTTCACCAGTTCTGTGCGTGGAGCTGGCGCTTCCTGAACAATTGGTTCGCCAGCGACAGTTTCTTCAACCACCGGTGCGACTACCGCTTCTTCGGCTACGCTTTGCTCGTAACGCACTTTCTGATTGAGCTGACGCTGTTTACGACGCGGCTGAACCGGACGTACACGTTCTTCCTGTTCGGTTTCCTGAACAGATTGCTCTTCAACATTCAGCGCCTTCGCTTCTTGTTGCGCCTGACGTTTATCATCGTTACGGCGGCGGCTACGTTCACGACGCGGCGCTTGCTGCTCGTCGCTGGTACGCGCTTTTTCCGTTACCTCAGCCTGCTGACGGCTCTCACGCGTCTCGACAGTCTGCTGCTGTGCCTGGCGACGATTACGACGGTTTTCTTCGCGATTATCGCTGCCTTCTGTACGTTCACTACGGGAGTCGCGGCGCTCATTACGGTCACGGCGGTTGTTCTGACGAGGCTTGCGACGATCCTGTTGACGTTCCGGTTTCGCTTCTGCTTTCGGTGCTGGTTGCTCGGCCGGTTTGGTTTCTTCACCACCGCTGAACAGCGCTTTCAGTGCGCCGAAGAAGCGGCTCAACAACCCTGGTTGTGCAGGAGATGCTGGTGTTGCCGTTGCAGCTTTAGGTGCTGGGGCTACAACAGGCGCGGCAGGTTCAGCTGGGGTTGGAGCTGGCGGCACATCCGGCATGGCAAAGGTTGCCAGCGCAGGTTGTTCCGGACGCTTACGTTCAGCGAACTCTTCTTCAGACGGCAGCGCCATCGCTTCTTCATGCAGCTTCGGCAGCATGTAGCTTAAGGTTGGAGTTTCTTCCCCTTTACGCACGCGCAGCACATGGTAGTGCGGGGTTTCCATCTGATCGTTTGGCACAATCACACAGCGCACGCCGTCCTGACGAGTTTCAATCGCATTCACTGCAGAACGTTTTTCATTCAGCAGGTAAGACGCGATTGGCACAGGAACAATGGCGTGAACTTCCTGAGTGTTCTCTTTCAGCGCTTCTTCTTCGATCAGACGCAGAATAGAGAGCGACAACGATTCGTTGTCACGCACGGTACCGGTACCGGAGCAGCGCGGGCAGACGTGATGGCTGGATTCACCCAGTGATGGGCTCAGACGCTGACGGGACATTTCCAGCAGGCCAAAGCGAGAAATATGGCTGATTTGAATACGCGCACGGTCCTGACGCACCGCTTCACGCAGACGATTTTCTACCGCACGCTGGTGGCGTACTGGCGTCATGTCGATGAAGTCGATAACAATCAGGCCGCCGAGGTCACGCAGGCGCAGCTGACGAGCAATCTCATCGGCAGCTTCGAGGTTGGTGTTAAACGCGGTTTCTTCGATATCGCCGCCGCGGGTCGCGCGTGCGGAGTTGATGTCGATGGCGGTTAACGCTTCGGTGCTGTCGATAACAATGGAACCACCGGATGGCAGACGAACTTCACGCTGGAAGGCGGACTCAATCTGTGACTCGATCTGGTAGTGGCTGAACAGCGGGATCTCGCCGGTGTACAGTTTGATTTTGCTGCTGAAATCCGGGCGACCTAATGCAGCGATATGCTGGCGTGCCAGTTCGAGCACTTTCGGGTTATCGATAAGGATTTCGCCGATGTCCTGACGTAAGTAATCGCGGAATGCGCGAACGATTACGTTGCTCTCCTGATGAATCAGGAACGGAGCCGGGCGGCTTTCAGCGGCTTTTTTGATGGCTTCCCAGTGTTTCAGACGGAAGCTTAAATCCCATTGCAGCGCCTCAGCAGATTTGCCGACGCCAGCGGTGCGCACGATAAGCCCCATGCCTTCCGGCAGTTCAAGGCTTGCCAGTGCTTCTTTTAATTCGGTACGGTCGTCGCCTTCGATACGACGAGAAATGCCACCCGCGCGCGGGTTGTTCGGCATCAGAACCAGATAGCTACCCGCCAGACTGATAAAGGTGGTTAATGCCGCGCCTTTGTTGCCGCGCTCTTCTTTATCGATCTGAACAATGACTTCCTGACCTTCACGCAACACATCTTTAATGTTGGGACGACCATGAGCACTGTAGTTAGCAGGGAAATATTCGCGGGCAATTTCTTTTAGTGGGAGGAAACCGTGACGTTCAGCGCCGTAATCAACAAAAGCAGCTTCCAGACTCGGTTCAATGCGGGTGATTTTACCTTTGTAGATGTTTGCCTTTTTCTGCTCGTGCCCTGGACTTTCGATATCCAGGTCATACAGACGCTGCCCATCTACAAGGGCAACGCGCAACTCTTCCTGCTGAGTTGCGTTGATTAACATTCTTTTCATCGTAACTTACTCATTATTCTTACATTGACGACTAAGCTGCGGGCAAAGTAACGCCTTTCCGGGTGTGAACCGATGGCCTCGTGTCTAGTCGCGTCGCCAACCTCACGGTTATCGTCAGCTCAAAGAGGCGCAGAGTGTCGGTTGCCCGTTTTTCATGCGGAAAAACAGCGCAATTATCAAAGAAACAGACTGGGTATTACTCTCCAGAAATATTTCCATCTACCGGTAAGGACTGCAACCCGCAGCCCGCTAACTGCCTGAAAGATCAATACGTCTTACGCCATTGCTGCGTGGATGATCGGTCGGGCAAAATGGGTTATTCCGTAAAATTTCTTGTTTTAACAAGGATGGACACGGAAACGGCCTCATTATTCCACTGCAAGCCTTGTTATAGCAAGATGACTTTTACCATTTATCACCTGCTTACTCACAGTTTTTTCACTTCTTGCTGGTGATTGGTTTAATAACCATCAATAAAGTGATCACGTAGTGAAGTAATAAGGTGCAAAACTAAATATAAGCATAGAAAAATGAGTGGCGCGAATCCTGTTGGCTAATTAGAATCGCCCACCATGAAAACAGAGACTCCATCCGTAAAAATTGTTGCTATCACCGCTGACGAAGCGGGGCAACGTATCGATAACTTTTTGCGTACCCAATTGAAAGGTGTACCAAAAAGTATGATTTACCGTATTTTGCGTAAAGGCGAAGTGCGGGTGAACAAAAAACGTATTAAGCCTGAATATAAACTCGAAGCGGGTGATGAGGTACGCATCCCACCGGTTCGCGTTGCTGAACGGGAAGAAGAGGCGGTTTCGCCACATCTGCAAAAGGTGGCAGCGCTGGCGGACGTCATCTTATATGAAGATGACCATATCCTGGTGCTGAATAAACCTTCCGGTACGGCGGTACATGGCGGCAGTGGTTTAAGCTTCGGCGTTATCGAAGGTTTGCGGGCGTTGCGCCCGGAAGCGCGGTTCCTTGAACTGGTTCATCGTCTCGACCGGGACACTTCAGGTGTGTTGCTGGTAGCGAAAAAACGCTCGGCGTTGCGTTCTCTGCATGAGCAATTACGTGAAAAAGGGATGCAAAAAGATTACCTGGCGCTGGTGCGCGGTCAGTGGCAGTCGCATGTGAAGAGCGTTCAAGCGCCGTTATTGAAAAATATTCTGCAAAGCGGCGAACGTATCGTGCGTGTCAGTCAGGAAGGCAAACCGTCGGAAACACGCTTTAAAGTGGAAGAACGCTATGCATTTGCCACCCTGGTGCGTTGTAGCCCGGTAACAGGGCGTACTCATCAGATCCGTGTGCATACACAGTATGCGGGTCATCCGATTGCCTTTGACGATCGCTACGGTGACCGTGAATTTGACAGACAGCTCACTGAAGCCGGCACGGGATTAAATCGTCTGTTCCTGCACGCCGCAGCGTTGAAATTTACCCATCCGGGGACCGGAGAGGTGATGCGTATCGAAGCGCCGATGGATGAAGGTTTGAAGCGTTGTTTGCAAAAGCTGCGTAACGCGCGCTAATACAAGCATATAAACCTGATAATGGGCGGTTGGCCTGATAAGGCGTTTACGCCGCATCAGGCCGCCAGCACCGATTGCCGGATGCGACGTAACCGCATCCGGCGCAAACAACTATCCCATCAGCGGGTTTTTCCCTTCCCGACGTAACATCTGACACAGCGCGATTAGCGGTAAACCAACCAGCGTGTTAGGATCTCGCCCCTCTAAACGCTCAAACAGCGTAATGCCAAATCCTTCACTCTTAAAGCTACCCGCGCAGTGCAGGGGATGCTCCTTACGCACGTAATTATCAATTTCCGCCTCGCTCAGGTGACGGAAATGGACGTCAAAAGGCTCCACTTCTGTTTGCAGATGCCCATTCGCCGAATTAAACAACGCCAGTCCAGTATAGAAGGTGACGATATTGCCGCTGGCTTTGCGTAATTGCAGACGGGCATTTTCTTCCGTTAACGGTTTACCGGTGATTTCGCCATCAAGAACACATACCTGGTCTGAACCAATAATTAAATGATCCGGATAACGTGACGCCAGAGATTGCGCTTTTTCTTGTGCCAGTCGAAGCACCAACTGTCGCGGTGATTCGTCGCTGCGTGGGGTTTCGTCGACCTCTGGTGCTGCACATTCAAAAGAGATTTGCAGTTTTTCCAGAAGAGCGCGACGCCAGGGCGAAGTGGAGGCTAAAATAAGTTTAGGCATATTTTTTTCCATCAGATATAGCGTATTGATGATAGCCATTTTAAACTATGCGCTTCGTTTTGCAGATTGATGTTCGTTATCAGCACTGAACGAAAATAAAGCAGTAACCCGCAATGTGTGCGAATTATTGGCAAAAGGCAACCACAGGCTGCCTTTTTCTTTGACTCTATGACGTTACAAAGTTAATATGCGCGCCCTATGCAAAAGGTAAAATTACCCCTGACTCTCGATCCGGTTCGTACGGCTCAAAAACGCCTTGATTACCAGGGTATCTATACTCCTGATCAGGTTGAGCGCGTCGCCGAATCCGTAGTCAGTGTGGACAGTGATGTGGAATGCTCCATGTCGTTCGCTATCGATAACCAACGTCTCGCAGTGTTAAACGGCGATGCGAAGGTGACGGTAACGCTCGAGTGTCAGCGTTGCGGGAAGCCGTTTACTCATCAGGTCTACACAACGTATTGTTTTAGTCCTGTGCGTTCAGACGAACAGGCTGAAGCACTGCCGGAAGCGTATGAACCGATTGAGGTTAACGAATTCGGTGAAATCGATCTGCTTGCAATGGTTGAAGATGAAATCATCCTCGCCTTGCCGGTAGTTCCGGTGCATGATTCTGAACACTGTGAAGTGTCCGAAGCGGACATGGTCTTTGGTGAACTGCCTGAAGAAGCGCAAAAGCCAAACCCATTTGCCGTATTAGCCAGCTTAAAGCGTAAGTAATTGGTGCTCCCCGTTGGATCGGGGATAAACCGTAATTGAGGAGTAAGGTCCATGGCCGTACAACAGAATAAACCAACCCGTTCCAAACGTGGCATGCGTCGTTCCCATGACGCGCTGACCGCAGTCACCAGCCTGTCTGTAGACAAAACTTCTGGTGAAAAACACCTGCGTCACCACATCACTGCCGACGGTTACTACCGCGGCCGCAAGGTCATCGCTAAGTAATCACGCGTCTGCGTGATGAAGCTTAGTGAGGATTTTCCCCAGGCAACTGGGGAAAGACCAAACCGGGCGGCGACGATACCTTGACACGTCTAACCCTGGCGTTAGATGTCATGGGAGGGGATTTTGGCCCTTCCGTGACAGTGCCTGCAGCATTGCAGGCACTGAATTCTAATTCGCAACTCACTCTTCTTTTAGTCGGCAATCCCGACGCCATCACGCCATTACTTGCTAAAGCTGACTTTGAACAACGTTCGCGTCTGCAGATTATTCCTGCGCAGTCAGTTATCGCCAGTGATGCCCGGCCTTCGCAAGCTATCCGCGCCAGTCGTGGGAGTTCAATGCGCGTGGCCCTGGAGCTGGTGAAAGAAGGTCGAGCGCAAGCCTGTGTCAGTGCCGGTAATACCGGGGCGCTGATGGGGCTGGCAAAATTATTACTCAAGCCCCTGGAGGGGATTGAGCGTCCGGCGCTGGTGACGGTATTACCGCATCAGCAAAAGGGCAAAACGGTGGTCCTCGATTTAGGGGCCAACGTCGATTGTGACAGCACAATGTTGGTGCAATTTGCCATTATGGGCTCAGTCCTGGCTGAAGAGGTGGTGGAAATTCCCAATCCTCGCGTGGCGTTGCTCAATATTGGTGAAGAAGAAGTAAAGGGTCTCGACAGTATTCGGGATGCCTCAGCGGTGCTTAAAACAATCCCTTCTATCAATTATATCGGCTATCTTGAAGCCAATGAGTTGTTAACTGGCAAGACAGATGTGCTGGTTTGTGATGGCTTTACAGGAAATGTCACATTAAAGACGATGGAAGGTGTTGTCAGGATGTTCCTTTCTCTGCTGAAATCTCAGGGTGAAGGGAAAAAACGGTCGTGGTGGCTACTGTTATTAAAGCGTTGGCTACAAAAGAGCCTGACGAGGCGATTCAGTCACCTCAACCCCGACCAGTATAACGGCGCCTGTCTGTTAGGATTGCGCGGCACGGTGATAAAAAGTCATGGTGCAGCCAATCAGCGAGCTTTTGCGGTCGCGATTGAACAGGCAGTGCAGGCGGTGCAGCGACAAGTTCCTCAGCGAATTGCCGCTCGCCTGGAATCTGTATACCCAGCTGGTTTTGAGCTGCTGGACGGTGGCAAAAGCGGAACTCTGCGGTAGCAGGACGCTGCCAGCGAACTCGCAGTTTGCAAGTGACGGTATATAACCGAAAAGTGACTGAGCGTACATGTATACGAAGATTATTGGTACTGGCAGCTATCTGCCCGAACAAGTGCGGACAAACGCCGATTTGGAAAAAATGGTGGACACCTCTGACGAGTGGATTGTCACTCGTACCGGTATCCGCGAACGCCACATTGCCGCGCCAAACGAAACCGTTTCAACCATGGGCTTTGAAGCGGCGACACGCGCAATTGAGATGGCGGGCATTGAGAAAGACCAGATTGGCCTGATCGTTGTGGCAACGACTTCTGCTACGCACGCTTTCCCGAGCGCAGCTTGTCAGATTCAAAGCATGCTGGGCATTAAAGGTTGCCCGGCATTTGACGTTGCAGCAGCCTGCGCAGGTTTCACCTATGCATTAAGCGTAGCCGATCAATACGTGAAATCTGGGGCGGTGAAGTATGCTCTGGTCGTCGGTTCCGATGTACTGGCGCGCACCTGCAATCCAACAGATCGTGGGACTATTATTATTTTTGGCGATGGCGCGGGCGCTGCGGTGCTGGCTGCCTCTGAAGAGCCGGGAATCATCTCCACCCATCTGCATGCCGACGGTAGCTATGGTGAGTTGCTGACGCTGCCTAATGCTGACCGTGTGAATCCAGAGAATTCAATTCATCTGACGATGGCGGGCAACGAAGTCTTCAAGGTTGCGGTAACAGAACTGGCGCACATCGTTGATGAGACGCTGGCGGCGAATAATCTTGACCGTTCTCAACTGGACTGGCTGGTTCCGCATCAGGCTAACCTGCGTATTATCAGTGCAACGGCGAAAAAACTCGGTATGTCGATGGACAATGTCGTGGTGACGCTGGATCGCCACGGTAATACCTCTGCGGCCTCTGTCCCGTGCGCTCTGGATGAAGCTGTACGCGACGGGCGCATTAAGCCGGGGCAGTTGGTTCTGCTTGAAGCCTTTGGCGGTGGATTCACCTGGGGCTCCGCGCTGGTTCGTTTCTAGGATAAGGATTAAAACATGACGCAATTTGCATTTGTGTTCCCTGGACAGGGTTCTCAAACCGTTGGAATGCTGGCTGATATGGCGGCGAGCTATCCAATTGTCGAAGAAACGTTTGCTGAAGCTTCTGCGGCGCTGGGCTACGACCTGTGGGCGCTGACCCAGCAGGGGCCAGCTGAAGAACTGAATAAAACCTGGCAAACCCAGCCAGCGCTGTTGACTGCATCTGTTGCGCTGTATCGCGTATGGCAGCAGCAGGGCGGTAAAGCACCGGCAATGATGGCTGGTCACAGCCTGGGGGAATACTCCGCGCTGGTTTGCGCTGGTGTGATTGATTTCGCTGATGCGGTGCGTCTGGTTGAGATGCGCGGCAAGTTCATGCAAGAAGCCGTACCGGAAGGAACGGGCGCTATGGCGGCAATCATCGGTCTGGATGATGCGTCTATTGCGAAAGCGTGTGAAGAAGCTGCAGAAGGTCAGGTCGTTTCTCCGGTAAACTTTAACTCTCCGGGACAGGTGGTTATTGCCGGTCATAAAGAAGCAGTTGAGCGTGCTGGCGCTGCCTGTAAAGCTGCGGGCGCAAAACGCGCTCTACCGTTACCAGTGAGCGTACCGTCTCACTGTGCGCTGATGAAACCAGCAGCCGACAAACTGGCAGTAGAATTAGCGAAAATCACCTTTAACGCACCAACAGTTCCTGTTGTGAATAACGTTGATGTGAAATGCGAAACCAATGGTGATGCCATCCGTGACGCACTGGTACGTCAGTTGTATAACCCGGTTCAGTGGACGAAGTCTGTTGAATACATGGCAGCGCAAGGCGTAGAACATCTCTATGAAGTCGGCCCGGGCAAAGTGCTTACTGGCCTGACGAAACGCATTGTCGACACCCTGACCGCCTCGGCGCTGAACGAACCTTCAGCGATGGCAGCGGCGCTCGAGCTTTAAAAGAGGAAAATCATGAATTTTGAAGGAAAAATCGCACTGGTAACCGGTGCAAGCCGCGGAATTGGCCGCGCAATTGCTGAAACGCTCGCAGCCCGTGGCGCGAAAGTTATTGGCACTGCAACCAGTGAAAATGGCGCTCAGGCGATCAGTGATTATTTAGGTGCCAACGGCAAAGGTCTGATGTTGAATGTGACCGACCCGGCATCTATCGAATCTGTTCTGGAAAAAATTCGCGCAGAATTTGGTGAAGTGGATATCCTGGTCAATAATGCCGGTATCACTCGTGATAACCTGTTAATGCGAATGAAAGATGAAGAGTGGAACGATATTATCGAAACCAACCTTTCATCTGTTTTCCGTCTGTCAAAAGCGGTAATGCGCGCTATGATGAAAAAGCGTCATGGTCGTATTATCACTATCGGTTCTGTGGTTGGTACCATGGGAAATGGCGGTCAGGCCAACTACGCTGCGGCGAAAGCGGGCTTGATCGGCTTCAGTAAATCACTGGCGCGCGAAGTTGCGTCACGCGGTATTACTGTAAACGTTGTTGCTCCGGGCTTTATTGAAACGGACATGACACGTGCGCTGAGCGATGACCAGCGTGCGGGTATCCTGGCGCAGGTTCCTGCGGGTCGCCTCGGCGGCGCACAGGAAATCGCCAACGCGGTTGCATTCCTGGCATCCGACGAAGCAGCTTACATCACGGGTGAAACTTTGCATGTGAACGGCGGGATGTACATGGTCTGACCGCGATTTGCACAAAATGCTCATGTTGCGCGCAGTCTGCGTGGTTATGAGTAATAATTAGTGCAAAATGATTTGCGTTATTGGGGGGTAAGGCCTCAAAATAACGTAAAATCGTGGTAAGACCTGCCGGGATTTAGTTGCAAATTTTTCAACATTTTATACACTACGAAAACCATCGCGAAAGCGAGTTTTGATAGGAAATTTAAGAGTATGAGCACTATCGAAGAACGCGTTAAGAAAATTATCGGCGAACAGCTGGGCGTTAAGCAGGAAGAAGTTACCAACAATGCTTCTTTCGTTGAAGACCTGGGCGCGGATTCTCTTGACACCGTTGAGCTGGTAATGGCTCTGGAAGAAGAGTTTGATACTGAGATTCCGGACGAAGAAGCTGAGAAAATCACCACCGTTCAGGCTGCCATTGATTACATCAACGGCCACCAGGCGTAAGTGAACATCTCCAGGCGGTCGTTCGACCGCCTGAGTTTTATCTTTTTGTCCCACTAGAATCATTTTTTCCCTCCCTGGAGGACAAACGTGTCTAAGCGTCGTGTAGTTGTGACCGGACTGGGCATGTTGTCTCCTGTCGGCAATACCGTAGAGTCTACCTGGAAAGCTCTGCTTGCCGGTCAGAGTGGCATCAGCCTAATCGACCATTTCGATACTAGCGCCTATGCAACGAAATTTGCTGGCTTAGTAAAGGATTTTAACTGTGAGGACATTATCTCGCGCAAAGAACAGCGCAAGATGGATGCCTTCATTCAATATGGAATTGTCGCTGGCGTTCAGGCCATGCAGGATTCTGGCCTTGAAATAACGGAAGAGAACGCAACCCGCATTGGTGCCGCAATTGGCTCCGGGATTGGCGGCCTCGGACTGATCGAAGAAAACCACACATCTCTGATGAACGGTGGTCCACGTAAGATCAGCCCATTCTTCGTTCCGTCAACGATTGTGAACATGGTGGCAGGTCATCTGACTATCATGTATGGCCTGCGTGGCCCAAGCATCTCTATCGCGACCGCCTGTACTTCCGGCGTGCACAACATTGGCCATGCTGCGCGTATTATCGCGTATGGCGATGCTGACGTGATGGTTGCAGGTGGCGCAGAGAAAGCCAGTACGCCGCTGGGCGTTGGTGGTTTTGGCGCGGCACGTGCATTATCTACCCGCAATGATAACCCGCAAGCGGCGAGCCGCCCGTGGGATAAAGAGCGTGATGGTTTCGTACTGGGCGATGGAGCCGGTATGCTGGTACTTGAAGAGTACGAACACGCGAAAAAACGCGGTGCGAAAATTTACGCTGAACTCGTCGGCTTTGGTATGAGCAGCGATGCTTATCATATGACGTCACCGCCAGAAAATGGCGCAGGCGCAGCTCTGGCCATGGCAAATGCTTTGCGTGATGCAGGCATTGAAGCGAGTCAGATTGGCTACGTTAACGCACACGGTACTTCTACTCCGGCTGGCGATAAAGCTGAAGCGCAGGCGGTGAAAACCATCTTCGGTGAAGCTGCAAGCCGTGTGTTAGTAAGCTCCACGAAATCTATGACCGGTCACCTGTTAGGTGCGGCGGGTGCAGTAGAATCTATCTACTCCATCCTGGCGCTGCGCGATCAGGCTGTTCCGCCAACCATCAACCTGGATAACCCGGATGAAGGTTGCGATCTGGATTTCGTACCGCACGAAGCACGTCAGGTCAGCGGAATGGAATACACGCTGTGTAACTCCTTCGGCTTCGGTGGCACTAATGGTTCTTTGATCTTTAAAAAGATCTAAGTTGTCATTTCCCACCCTTATAAAAGGTCCGCTTGCGGGCCTTTTTTCTTAGCTTTTATTCCGACTTGTTCCGTAGTGAACATGCTGCCACACTAACAATTCTCTGATAAGGAGCCAGTATGTTCTTAATTAACGGTCATAAGCAGGAATCGCTGGCAGTAAGCGATCGGGCAACGCAGTTTGGTGATGGTTGTTTTACCACCGCCAGAGTTATCGACGGTAAAGTCAGTTTGTTATCGGCGCATATCCAGCGACTACAGGATGCTTGTCAGCGGTTGATGATTTCCTGTGACTTCTGGCCTCAGCTTGAACTAGAGATGAAAACGCTGGCAGCAGAACAGCAAAATGGTGTGCTGAAAGTGGTGATCAGTCGCGGTAGTGGCGGGCGAGGATACAGCACATTGAACAGCGGACCGGCAACGCGGATTCTCTCCGTTACGGTTTATCCCGCACATTACGACCGTTTGCGTAACGAGGGGATGACGTTGGCGCTAAGCCCGGTGCGGCTGGGGCGCAATCCTCATCTTGCAGGTATTAAACATCTTAATCGGCTTGAGCAAGTATTGATCCGCTCTCATCTTGAGCAGACAAACGCTGATGAGGCGCTGGTCCTTGACAGCGAAGGGTGGGTTACGGAATGCTGTGCGGCTAATTTGTTCTGGCGGAAGGGCAACGTAGTTTATACGCCGCGACTGGATCAGGCAGGTGTTAACGGCATTATGCGACAATTCTGTATCCGTTTGCTGGCACAATCCTCTTATCAGCTTGTCGAAGTGCAAGCCTCTCTGGAAGAGGCGTTGCAGGCAGATGAGATGGTTATTTGTAATGCGTTAATGCCAGTGATGCCCGTACGTGCCTGTGGCGATGTCTCCTTTTCGTCAGCAACGTTATATGAATATTTAGCCCCACTTTGTGAGCGCCCGAATTAGTCATGAAAAAAGTGTTATTGATTATCTTGTTATTACTGGTGGTACTGGGTATCGCCGCTGGTGTGGGCGTCTGGAAGGTTCGCCATCTTGCCGACAGCAAATTGCTTATCAAAGAAGAGACGATATTTACCCTGAAGCCAGGGACCGGACGTCTGGCGCTAGGTGAACAGCTTTATGCCGATAAGATCATCAATCGCCCACGGGTTTTTCAATGGCTGCTGCGTATCGAACCGGATCTTTCTCACTTTAAAGCCGGGACTTACCGCTTTACACCGCAGATGACCGTGCGCGAGATGCTGAAATTGCTGGAAAGCGGTAAAGAAGCACAGTTCCCTCTGCGACTGGTAGAAGGGATGCGTCTGAGCGATTACCTCAAGCAATTGCGTGAGGCCCCGTATATCAAGCATACGCTGAGCGACGATAAGTACGCCACCGTAGCGCAGGCACTTGAACTGGAAAACCCGGAGTGGATTGAAGGTTGGTTCTGGCCAGACACCTGGATGTATACCGCCAATACCACCGATGTCGCGTTACTCAAGCGAGCGCACAAGAAAATGGTGAAAGCGGTCGATAGCGCCTGGGAAGGGCGTGCGGACGGTCTGCCCTATAAAGATAAAAACCAGCTGGTGACGATGGCATCAATTATCGAAAAAGAAACCGCCGTTGCCAGTGAACGCGATCAGGTTGCCTCGGTATTTATCAACCGGTTACGCATTGGTATGCGCCTGCAGACCGACCCGACCGTGATTTACGGGATGGGAGAGCGTTATAATGGCAAACTTTCTCGTGCAGACCTGGAAACGCCGACAGCGTATAACACCTATACCATTACCGGTTTGCCGCCAGGTGCGATAGCGACGCCGGGGGCGGATTCGCTGAAGGCTGCTGCGCATCCGGCAAAAACGCCGTATCTCTATTTTGTGGCCGATGGTAAAGGTGGTCACACGTTTAATACCAATCTTGCCAGTCATAACAAGTCTGTGCAGGATTATCTGAAAGTGCTTAAGGAAAAAAATGCGCAGTAAGTATATCGTCATTGAGGGGCTGGAAGGCGCAGGCAAAACTACCGCGCGTAATGTGGTGGTTGAGACGCTCGAGCAACTGGGTATCCGCGACATGGTTTTCACTCGGGAACCTGGCGGTACGCAACTTGCCGAAAAGTTAAGAAGCCTGGTGCTGGATATCAAATCGGTAGGCGATGAAGTCATTACCGATAAAGCCGAAGTTCTGATGTTTTATGCCGCGCGCGTTCAACTGGTAGAAACGGTCATCAAACCAGCGCTGGCTAACGGCACCTGGGTGATTGGCGATCGCCACGATCTCTCCACTCAGGCGTATCAGGGCGGCGGACGTGGTATTGACCAACATATGCTGGCAACATTGCGTGATGCTGTTCTCGGGGATTTTCGCCCCGACTTAACGCTCTATCTCGATGTTACCCCGGAAGTTGGCTTAAAACGTGCGCGTGCTCGCGGCGAGCTGGATCGTATTGAGCAAGAGTCTTTCGATTTCTTTAATCGCACCCGCGCCCGCTATCTGGAACTGGCAGCACAAGATAAAAGCATTCATACCATTGATGCCACCCAGCCGCTGGAGTCCGTGATGGATGCAATCCGCACTACCGTGACCAATTGGGTGAAGGAGTTGGACGCATGAGATGGTATCCATGGTTACGACCTGATTTCGAAAAACTGGTAGCCAGCTATCAGGCCGGAAGAGGTCACCATGCGCTACTCATTCAGGCGTTACCGGGTATGGGCGAGGATGCTTTAATCTACGCCCTGAGCCGTTATTTACTCTGCCAACAACCGCAGGGCCACAAAAGTTGCGGTCACTGTCGTGGATGTCAGTTGATGCAGGCTGGCACGCATCCCGATTATTACACCCTGGCTCCCGAGAAAGGGAAAAATGCGCTGGGCATTGATGCGGTACGTGAAGTCACCGAAAAGTTAAATGAGCACGCACGCTTAGGTGGTGCGAAAGTTGTCTGGGTAACCGATGCTGCCTTACTGACTGACGCCGCGGCTAACGCATTGCTGAAAACGCTTGAAGAGCCACCAGCAGAAACCTGGTTTTTCCTTGCTACCCGCGAGCCTGAACGTTTACTGGCAACATTACGTAGTCGTTGTCGGTTACATTACCTTGCGCCGCCGCCGGAACAGTACGCCGTGACCTGGCTTTCACGCGAAGTGACAATGTCACAGGATGCATTACTTGCCGCATTGCGTTTAAGCGCCGGTTCGCCTGGCGCGGCACTGGCGTTGTTTCAGGGAGATAACTGGCAGGCTCGTGAAACATTGTGTCAGGCGTTGGCATATAGCGTGCAATCGGGCGACTGGTATTCGCTGCTGGCGGCCCTTAATCATGAACAAGCTCCGGCGCGTTTACACTGGTTGGCAACGTTGCTGATGGATGCGCTAAAACGCCATCATGGCGCTGCGCAGGTGACCAATGTTGATGTGCCGGGCCTGGTCGTCGAACTGGCAAACCATCTTTCTCCCTCGCGCCTGCAGGCTATACTGGGGGATGTTTGCCACATTCGTGAACAGTTAATGTCTGTCACAGGTATTAACCGCGAGCTTCTCATCACCGATCTTTTACTGCGTATTGAGCATTACCTGCAACCGGGCGTTGTGCTACCGGTTCCTCATCTTTAAGAGAGACATCATGTTTTTAGTCGACTCACACTGCCATCTCGATGGTCTGGATTATGAATCTTTGCATAAGGACGTGGATGACGTTCTGGCGAAAGCCGCCGCACGCGATGTGAAATTTTGTCTGGCAGTCGCCACAACATTACCGGGTTATTTACACATGCGGGATCTGGTAGGCGAACGTGACAACGTCGTATTTTCTTGTGGCGTGCATCCACTCAACCAGAATGATCCCTACGATGTAGAAGATTTACGCCGTCTGGCGGCAGAAGAGGGCGTTGTTGCGCTGGGTGAAACCGGGCTGGATTATTATTACACGCCGGAAACTAAAGTACGTCAGCAAGAGTCCTTCATCCATCATATCCAGATTGGTCGTGAACTGAACAAGCCGGTTATCGTCCACACCCGTGACGCCCGCGCCGATACGCTGGCAATTCTGCGCGAAGAAAAAGTGACGGATTGCGGTGGCGTACTACACTGTTTTACAGAGGACAGAGAAACGGCGGGTAAATTACTGGATCTCGGATTTTACATCTCCTTTTCCGGCATTGTGACCTTCCGTAATGCGGAGCAACTGCGCGATGCTGCGCGTTATGTCCCCCTGGATCGGTTACTGGTGGAAACTGACTCACCTTACCTTGCGCCGGTACCGCATCGAGGAAAAGAGAATCAACCTGCGATGGTTCGTGACGTTGCAGAATACATGGCTGTGTTGAAAGGTGTTGCCGTTGAAGAACTGGCGCAGGTAACCACCGATAACTTCGCCCGTCTGTTTCACATCGACGCTTCCCGCCTTCAATCCATCCGTTGAATGAGTTTTTTTAAAGCTCGTAATTAATTGCTAAAACGAGTAAAGTTCACCGCCGAAAATTGGGCGGTGAATAACCACGTTTGAAATATTGTGACATATGTTTTGTCAAAATGTGCAACTTCTCCAATGATCTGAAGTTGAAACGTGATAGCCGTCAAACAAATTGGCACTGAATTATTTTACTCTGTGTAATAAATAAAGGGCGCTTAGATGCCCTGTACACGGCGAGGCTCTCCCCCCTTGCCACGCGTGAGAACGTAAAAAAAGCACCCATACTCAGGAGCACTCTCAATTATGTTTAAGAATGCATTTGCTAACCTGCAAAAGGTCGGTAAATCGCTGATGCTGCCGGTATCCGTACTGCCTATCGCAGGTATTCTGCTGGGCGTCGGTTCCGCGAATTTCAGCTGGCTGCCCGCCGTTGTATCGCATGTTATGGCAGAAGCAGGCGGTTCCGTCTTTGCAAACATGCCACTGATTTTTGCGATCGGTGTCGCCCTCGGCTTTACCAATAACGATGGCGTATCCGCGCTGGCCGCAGTTGTTGCCTATGGCATCATGGTTAAAACCATGGCCGTGGTTGCGCCACTGGTACTGCATTTACCTGCTGAAGAAATCGCCTCTAAACACCTGGCGGATACTGGCGTACTCGGAGGGATTATCTCCGGTGCGATTGCAGCGTATATGTTTAACCGTTTCTACCGTATTAAGCTGCCTGAGTATCTTGGCTTCTTTGCCGGTAAACGCTTTGTGCCGATCATTTCTGGCCTGGCTGCCATCTTTACTGGCGTTGTGCTGTCCTTCATTTGGCCGCCGATTGGTTCTGCAATCCAGACCTTCTCTCAGTGGGCTGCTTACCAGAACCCGGTAGTTGCGTTTGGCATTTACGGTTTCATCGAACGTTGCCTGGTACCGTTTGGTCTGCACCACATCTGGAACGTACCTTTCCAGATGCAAATTGGTGAATACACCAACGCAGCAGGTCAGGTTTTCCACGGCGACATTCCGCGTTATATGGCGGGTGACCCGACTGCGGGTAAACTGTCTGGTGGCTTCCTGTTCAAAATGTACGGTCTGCCAGCTGCCGCAATTGCTATCTGGCACTCTGCTAAACCAGAAAACCGCGCGAAAGTGGGCGGTATTATGATCTCCGCGGCGCTGACCTCGTTCCTGACCGGTATCACCGAGCCGATCGAGTTCTCCTTCATGTTCGTTGCGCCGATCCTGTACATCATCCACGCGATTCTGGCAGGCCTGGCATTCCCAATCTGTATTCTTTTGGGGATGCGTGACGGTACGTCGTTCTCGCACGGTCTGATCGACTTCATCGTTCTGTCTGGTAACAGCAGCAAACTGTGGCTGTTCCCGATCGTCGGTATCGGTTATGCGATTGTTTACTACACCATCTTCCGCGTGCTGATTAAAGCACTGGATCTGAAAACGCCGGGTCGTGAAGATGCGACTGAAGATGCAAAAGCGACAGGTACCAGCGAAATGGCACCGGCTCTGGTTGCTGCATTTGGTGGTAAAGAAAACATTACTAACCTCGACGCATGTATTACCCGTCTGCGCGTCAGCGTTGCTGATGTGTCTAAAGTGGATCAGGCTGGCCTGAAGAAACTGGGCGCAGCGGGCGTAGTGGTTGCTGGTTCTGGTGTTCAGGCGATTTTCGGTACTAAATCCGATAACCTGAAAACCGAGATGGATGAGTACATCCGTAACCACTAATCCGTAAGACGTTGGGGAGACTAAGGCAGCCAGATGGCTGCCTTTTTTACAGGTGTTATTCAGAATTGATACGTGCCGGTAATGCTGAAATTACGAGGTGCGCCGTAGACGATAGAACCTTCCACGTTGGTATCGTAGGTTTTGTCGAACAGGTTATTGACGTTCCCCTGTAACGAGAAGTTTTTCGTCACCTGGTAGCGGGTGAAGAGATCCACCAGCGCGTAGCTACCTTGCTCGGCGCGGAAGGTGCCATACGGTGTCACGGTGTCGGTATACACGCGATTTTGCCAGTTAACACCACCGCCGACCGTCAACTCTGGCATGACAGGCAACCGATAGCTGGTGAACATTTTAACCGTGGTGCGTGGCAGATTAGGATTAACGGCGTTTCCTTCGTTATCTTCTGCAATATAGCGCGTTGCGCCAAACGTCAGCTACCAGTTGTCGGTAATTGCGCCGTTGAGTTCAAATTCCACACCTTTACTGACTGTCCCATCCACCGCTTTATAGGCGGTTTCGCCGTTGCTGCCGGGGATAGGTGTACCGGTGGACTGAGCGACATTATCCTGCTCAATACGGAAGATGGCTAACGTGGTGGTCAGACGGCTATTCATCCAGTCCGATTTCAGACCCAACTCGTAGTTGTTACCGGTGATTGGAGCCAGATATTTGCCTGAACTGTCACGATCATTTTGCGGCTGGAAAATAGAGGTATAGCTGGCGTAGGTCGACCAGTTGTCATTGATGTCAAACACCAGACCAGCATAAGGCGTGGTGTGGTTTTTCTCCATGCTGTAAGTCAGCGTATCAACCCGCCAGTTGGTATAACGAGCGCCGAGGATCAGATGCAGCGGATCGGCAAGGGTGACACGAGTGGCAGCATATAACGATTTCATATGTGTGGTATCGTCCTGCGCCAGGCTCTGTGGTGACCAGTCGGTTTGTGGGAAATTGCCATTAAAGTTGTAGAAACTGCCAATTTCATCCGGGAAGATGTTGGCCCATGAACTGATGTAACGATTGTTTTGTTTGCTGTAACTGCCACCAAACATTAGATTGTGCTGACGACCAAACAATTCATAACTACCGTCAGCAAACAAATCCAGCGCATCAACTTTACGTTTGCCGCTGTTCCAACCGGTGCCGCCGACATAATCAAAACCAGGTCCATAATTACTGTATGGCCCAACCAGCATACCATCCGCTTTGTTTACATAGGCATCGACATACATCATTTTACTGTCAAATTCGACTTCGGAGTGGGTGGCATTCAGTGTCGCTTGCCAGGTATCAGCAAACCGCTGCTTGAGGGTCATAAAGACCTTGTTGATCTCTTTATCGTTATACGCCCAGTCAGGTGCGGTACTGCGTGCGCGATCGTAACTGTTGCTGCTGCCATCAGTATTCCAGCGCGGTAAACCGCCCCAGGTTGGGCTATTAACATCAATGCGCTGATATTCGTAACCGGCTGAAAGCGTCGTAAGATCGCCTAAATCAGCATCGACAATGCCGGAGAAGAAGGTTTTTTCACTGTTGTAGCGGTCCAGCCATGAGTCGTTATTCTGGTAGCCGCCGACAATTCGCGCGCGGATTTTACCATCTTCGGTGAGTGGGCTTTGTAAATCCGCCACATACCGTTCTTTGTTCCAGCTACCGTATTCCGCCGAGACATCGCCTTTAAATTCACGACTGGTCGCGTGTTTTCGAATCATATTAATTGCCGCAGATGGATTACCCGTCCCGGTCATGAGTCCTGTCGCGCCACGCACTACTTCTACGCGTTCAAACAGTGCCATATCAGAAAGTGCGTCGCCCAGATTCCAGCGCGATTCAAAATAGGTGGGGATACCATCAACCATATAGTTATCGATCTGGAATCCGCGGGAATAATAAAGAGCACGATCGGAATCCGCCTGACTTTTGCTGATCCCCAGCGTGTTTTCCATCACTTCGCCCAGCGTTTGTAACTGCTGATCTTCCATCCGCTGCTGGCTAACAATAGTGACCGACTGAGGAATATCACGTTGAGTCATCTGCATTTTTGTACCCGCAGAGGTAGACGTTACGTTGTAATCATTTTCGCCATTATCTGGGGCTGTGGCTGAACCCTCAACAATCACCGTTTCTTCAGTGGCTGGTGCAGCAAAAGCGGCGGAAGGTAATAGTGCCAGTGCTATGCAACCGGCAAGGAGTGACGGTTTGATGATGGCTTGATGTTGATTATCCCTGTTAAATTGTGTCGAAAGCATTTGAAATCTCTTGGTTTATGTTGGCGTCAGGCTCATGCCGGAGCAGGGTGATGAGCGGTTATATTTAGTGTGCGAATAATTTTGTATGTAAATGCAAATGAGAAATATACGCATTCATATTTAGTGTGTAAACCAAACAGAGAATGTCTTTTCAGCGCATTCGCAGGCAGAAATGGGAATAATGGCGATATATACGGCAGCAAAACGATTTTTTGCTTAAGAAATCGTGAGTTAAGGTTGAAAGAGCAGGTTTAACTCGACCATACTCTATACTCGCAGTGTGGCGCGGCGTAGCATGGCGCAACGCATGGCTATTTGAAAAAGGAAAATGTCGTGGCAGAAGAAACTATATTCAGCAAAATTATTCGTCGTGAGATCCCCTCCGATATCGTCTACCAGGATGATCTGGTAACGGCGTTTCGCGATATTTCGCCGCAAGCGCCAACGCATATTCTGATCATTCCGAATATCCTCATTCCTACTGTGAACGACGTGTCTGCTGAGCATGAGCAGGCGCTGGGACGCATGATCACCGTAGCGGCAAAAATTGCTGAGCAAGAAGGTATTGCCGAAGATGGCTATCGTCTGATCATGAACACCAACCGCCACGGCGGACAAGAGGTTTACCACATCCATATGCACTTGTTGGGTGGCCGTCCGCTTGGACCAATGCTGGCGCATAAAGGTCTGTAACGATGAGAAAAGGATGCTTTGGGCTGGTGTCTCTGGCGTTGTTAGTGCTGGTGGGCTGTCGTTCACATCCGGAAATTCCGGTGAATGATGAGCAATCGCTGGTGATGGAGTCATCTTTATTGGCTGCGGGCATCAGTGCAGAAAAGCCCGTCCTTTCGACATCTGATATTCAACCTTCAGCATCCTCAACGCTTTATAACGAAAGGCAAGAACCCGTTACCGTTCATTATCGTTTTTACTGGTATGACGCCAGAGGGCTGGAGATGCATCCTCTGGAAAGGCCACGCAGCGTTACCATTCCCGCACATTCGGCGGTAACGCTGTACGGCAGCGCCAATTTTCTGGGGGCGCACAAAGTCAGACTTTATCTATATTTGTAAGGGGTGAATCTTGATGACAAAAATGAGTCGCTACGCCTTGATTACCGCGCTGGCGATGTTTCTCGCCGGGTGTGTGGGGCAACGTGAACCTGCACCGGTAGAAGAAGTGAAACCAGCGCCGGAACAACCTGCCGAGCCACAACAGCCTGTCCCCACAGTGCCATCGGTGCCGACGATACCGCAGCAGCCAGGCCCAATTGAGCACGAAGATCAAACTGCACCGCCTGCGCCGCATATTCGCCATTATGACTGGAATGGCGCAATGCAGCCGATGGTCAGTAAGATGCTTGGGGCTGATGGCGTGACTGCGGGTAGCGTCCTTCTGGTTGATAGCGTTAACAACCGTACTAACGGTTCGCTGAATGCCGCAGAAGCGACCGAAACGCTGCGAAATGCGCTGGCTAATAACGGTAAATTTACCCTGGTTTCCGCCCAGCAGCTGTCGATGGCTAAGCAACAATTAGGTTTGTCGCCGCAGGACAGTTTAGGCACCCGTAGTAAAGCCATAGGCATTGCCCGCAATGTTGGCGCTCATTACGTGCTGTACTCCAGCGCCTCTGGCAACGTTAACGCTCCGACCCTACAAATGCAGCTGATGCTGGTGCAGACGGGCGAAATTATCTGGTCAGGTAAAGGTGCCGTTTCGCAGCAATAATCCCCTCACGCGCGACGAATTGCTGTCGTGCTTTTTCCCGCAATTTCATCCCGTCACGACGTTTAATAGTGGGCTTAGTGGCGGGAGTTTTCTCATTGAACATCAGGGCCAGCGTTTTGTTGTGCGTCAGCCGCACGATCCTGATGCGCCGCGGTTCGCGTTCTTGCGCCAGTATCGGGCTTTATCACAACTACCCGCATGCATTGCACCGAAGCCGCATTTATATCTCCGTGACTGGATGGTGGTCGACTATCTGCCCGGCGAGGTAAAAACGTATTTGCCGGATACCAACGAACTGGCAGGCTTGCTGTATTATCTACATCAACAACCGCGTTTTGGCTGGCGAATAACGCTGTTGCCGTTACTGGAACTGTACTGGCAGCAAAGCGATCCGGTGAGGCGGACAGTGGGTTGGCTGCGAATGTTAAAACGTCTGCGCAAAGCGCGGGAACCACGGCCTTTACGCTTAAGTCCATTGCATATGGATGTCCACGCCGGAAATTTAGTGCATAGCGCGTCAGGGTTAAAACTCATCGACTGGGAGTATGCCGGAGATGGTGATATCGCGCTGGAACTGGCGGCGGTGTGGGTGGAAAATACTGACCAGCATCGGCAATTGGTCAATGACTATGCCACTCGCGCGAAGATTTATCCGGCGCAATTATGGCGTCAGGTCAGGCGATGGTTTCCCTGGCTGCTGATGCTCAAAGCAGGGTGGTTTGAGTACCGCTGGCGACAAACCGGCGATCAACAATTTATCAGGCTGGCCGATGACACCTGGCGGCAGCTATTAATAAAACAATAAGGAGAGCAGTGTGGGTCCAGTAATGTTGGATGTCGAAGGTTACGAACTGGACGCGGAAGAGCGTGAAATACTGGCGCATCCGCTGGTGGGAGGGCTGATTCTCTTTACGCGTAACTATCATGATCCTGCCCAGTTACGTGAACTGGTGCGCCAGATCCGCGCAGCTTCGCGCAATCATCTGGTGGTGGCGGTTGATCAGGAAGGTGGACGCGTGCAGCGTTTTCGTGAAGGTTTTACCCGCTTGCCAGCGGCACAATCATTTGCTGCGCTGTTGGGAATGGAAGAAGGCGGAAAACTGGCGCAAGAGGCAGGTTGGTTGATGGCCAGCGAAATGATTGCTATGGATATTGATATCAGCTTTGCGCCAGTGCTGGACGTCGGGCATATCAGCGCGGCGATTGGCGAGCGTTCTTATCATGCCGATCCCGAAAAAGCCCTGGCAATTGCCAGCCGGTTTATTGATGGTATGCATGAAGCCGGAATGAAAACTACCGGGAAACACTTCCCAGGACACGGTGCAGTAACGGCAGACTCACACAAAGAAACACCGTGTGACCCACGTCCGCAAGCGGAGATTCGCGCTAAAGATATGTCGGTCTTCAGTTCCTTAATCCGCGAAAATAAACTCGACGCCATTATGCCTGCGCATGTGATCTACAGTGATGTTGATCCGCGTCCGGCGAGCGGTTCTCCCTACTGGCTGAAAACCGTTTTGCGTCAGGAATTGGGTTTTGACGGCGTGATTTTCTCTGACGATTTATCGATGGAAGGCGCAGCGATTATGGGCAGTTATGCCGAGCGTGGACAGGCATCACTGGATGCAGGTTGCGATATGATCCTGGTCTGCAATAATCGTAAAGGGGCCGTCAGCGTGTTAGATAATCTGTCACCGATCAAGGCAGAACGTGTTACACGTTTGTATCATAAAGGTTCATTTTCGCGACAGGAACTGATGGACTCGGCTCGCTGGAAAGCGATCAGCGCCCGTCTGAATCAGTTACATGAACGCTGGCAGGAAGAGAAGGCAGGTCATTAACCCTGGCTTATGTGAGGAAGCGATGATTATCTATTTGCACGGTTTTGACTCTAACAGTCCGGGTAACCACGAGAAAGTCTTACAATTGCAGTTTATTGACCCGGATGTACGGCTAATAAGCTACAGTACGCGGCATCCGAAACATGATATGCAGCATTTGCTCAAAGAAGTGGACAAAATGTTGCAACTGAACGTCGACGAGCGCCCGCTCATTTGTGGTGTTGGTCTGGGCGGTTATTGGGCTGAGCGGATTGGTTTTCTCTGTGATATCCGCCAGGTGATCTTCAACCCCAATTTGTTCCCTTATGAGAACATGGAAGGGAAGATTGATCGCCCGGAAGAGTATGCCGATATTGCCACTAAGTGTGTGACCAACTTCCGCGAAAAGAATCGCGATCGTTGCCTGGTGATTTTGTCGCGTAATGATGAATCGCTTAACAGCCAGCGGACATCTGAAGAGTTGCATCATTATTACGAGATTGTCTGGGACGAAGAGCAGACGCACAAATTCAAGAATATCTCCCCGCATTTACAGCGCATTAAAGCGTTCAAAACCCTCGGGTAAATGCCCTCGTCGCATCAGGTAACCTTGCCGGTACCTGATGCGCTCCGGATTCTGTGGGTCGGATAAGGCGTTCACGCCGCATCCGACAGTCGAGCATCAATGCCTGATGCGCTTCTTATCAGGCCTACCAAACGCACTCCATACACACCTCACTCTATACCCTCCTCATAAATTCGCTCAAATAATAAACAATAAATTCTGTTTTTTGATCTCACCCGGTAAATCAGCCTATCTTTTCAGCAATAAAACTTGATTAACATCAATTTTGGTATGACCAATGCACCATTCATGTTATTCTCAATAACGAAGAACATTTTCATTGCTGTAACCTGTTGTTAATTAAGAGCTATGTTAATAACTATTAGTTAACAATTGGTTAATAAATTTAAGGGGGTCACGTTGACTACGCCATTGAAAAAAATTGTGATTGTCGGCGGCGGTGCTGGTGGGCTGGAAATGGCGACACAGCTGGGACATAAGCTGGGACGCAAGAAAAAAGCCAAAATTACGCTGGTCGATCGTAACCACAGCCACTTGTGGAAACCGCTGCTGCACGAAGTGGCGACTGGCTCGCTTGATGAAGGCGTCGATGCGTTGAGCTATCTGGCCCATGCGCGCAATCATGGTTTCCAGTTCCAGCTGGGTTCCGTCATTGATATCGATCGTGAAGCGAAAACAATCACTATTGCAGAACTGCGCGACGAAAAAGGTGAATTGCTGGTTCCGGAACGTAAAATCGCCTATGACACCCTGGTAATGGCGCTGGGTAGCACCTCTAACGATTTCAATACGCCAGGTGTCAAAGAGAACTGCATTTTCCTCGATAACCCGCACCAGGCGCGTCGCTTCCACCAGGAGATGCTGAATCTGTTCCTGAAATACTCCGCCAACCTGGGCGCGAATGGCAAAGTAAACATTGCGATTGTCGGCGGCGGCGCGACGGGTGTAGAACTCTCCGCTGAATTGCACAACGCGGTCAAGCAACTGCACAGTTACGGTTATAAAGGTCTGACCAACGAAGCCCTGAACGTAACGCTGGTAGAAGCGGGCGAACGTATTTTGCCTGCATTGCCGCCACGTATCTCTGCTGCGGCACACAACGAGCTAACGAAACTTGGCGTTCGCGTGCTGACGCAAACCATGGTCACCAGTGCTGATGAAGGCGGCCTGCACACTAAAGATGGCGAATATATTGAGGCTGATCTGATGGTGTGGGCAGCCGGGATCAAAGCGCCAGACTTCCTGAAAGATATTGGTGGTCTTGAAACCAACCGTATCAACCAGCTGGTGGTGGAACCGACGCTGCAAACCACTCGCGATCCAGACATTTACGCTATTGGCGACTGCGCGTCATGCCCGTGTCCGGAAGGGGGCTTTGTTCCGCCGCGCGCTCAGGCTGCACACCAGATGGCAACTTGCGCAATGAACAACATTCTGGCGCAGATGAACGGTAAGCCGCTGAAAAGTTATCAGTATAAAGATCACGGTTCTCTGGTATCGCTGTCGAACTTCTCCACCGTCGGTAGCCTGATGGGTAACCTGACGCGAGGCTCAATGATGATTGAAGGACGAATTGCGCGCTTTGTATACATCTCGTTGTACCGAATGCACCAGATTGCGCTGCATGGTTACTTTAAAACCGGATTAATGATGCTGGTGGGGAGTATTAACCGCGTTATCCGCCCACGTTTGAAGTTGCATTAATCGGCTTGTACTGGCGGATGCGGCGTAAACGCCTTATCCGCCCTGGACAAATGGTACGAGCGGTAGGCCTGATAAGACGCGTTAAGCGTCGCATCAGGCATTCCTTCAGACTCCTCCGAATCCCTAAGTATTTCCAGCCATTCCCGCGCTTTTCATCTTCTGTCTGATAGCTGCTTTTCTCCTTCGCTTGCATGATTGGCATAACAGCAAAGAAGGAGGTATTCCCGTGAATAAGTCAATGTTGGCGGGTATCGGGATTGGTGTCGCAGCTGCGCTGGGCGTAGCGGCAGTGGCCAGTCTGAACGTGTTTGAACGTGGCCCGCAATACGCTCAGGTTGTTTCTGCAACCCCAATCAAGGAAACGGTTAAAACACCGCGTCAGGAGTGTCGCAACGTTACAGTGACCCATCGTCGACCGGTGCAGGATGAAAATCGCATTACCGGGTCGGTGCTCGGCGCTGTAGCTGGCGGCGTGATTGGGCATCAGTTTGGTGGTGGTCGCGGTAAAGATGTCGCTACTGTTGTGGGGGCGCTGGGTGGTGGATATGCCGGTAACCAGATCCAGGGCTCTCTCCAGGAAAGCGATACTTACACGACTACGCAACAGCGTTGTAAAACGGTGTATGACAAGTCAGAAAAAATGCTCGGTTATGATGTGACCTATAAGATTGGCGATCAGCAGGGCAAAATCCGCATGGACCGCGATCCGGGTACGCAGATCCCGCTAAATAGCAACGGGCAACTGATTTTGAATAACAAAGTATAACAAGGCTGTACTCTGCAATTTGGCCCCTCATTCGCTCAGGCTGAGGGGCTTTTTTTGCGCCTTATTTCACCAGTTCGGGCCATAAACGCAAAGTCGTTCGGGCAATCTGCATCAGTTTTTCCAGCGATGCACCTTCGCGTGCGCTGATCGACATCCCCTGAATAATACAATTAAGGAATTCTGCCAGATGCGTCACGTCACAGTGGGTCGGGATTTCCCCGCGCGCTTGTCGTTGACATAAAAACTGCTGCAAAGTGCGCTCTTGCATCGCATGGCGTGATTTCAGCGTATTGCCGATATCTCCGGAATCCGGGGAGAGGGTGGTGCAGTTGTTGATCATAAAGCAGCCAGCCGGGGTGTCTTTGCTGGTAAAGCAGTTGGCGACGGCAGCAAAATAGTCAGCCAGCGCAGTCTCCACGCTTTTCTCTTCACAAAACAGCTGTGCTTCATGCTTAGCGGCAAAACGATCGATATAGCGGTCGAGTACGGCGCGAAATAACCCCTCTTTGTTGGTAAATTCCGCGTATAGCGTGGGCGCTTTGGCTCCGGTCGCTTCGACGAGGTCCGCAAGAGAAGTCGCTTCATAACCGTGCTGCCAGAACAATTTCATGGCCTTATCAAGCGCGGCATCCCTGTCGAACACTTTTGGGCGGCCGCGGCTTTTTTTTACACATTGTGTTGAGTCAGTTGCCATGATGCCGTTGTACCTGGTGACTGTGAATGAAAGGTTATTATAAAAATAATCACCTCCGTTCACCAGTCCACAAACCATAAAAATAATTGCTTTCTATTTAACTGAAATTTAAAGATTTTTAAATTAATTAATGATTGTTATAAAAAATATCTTGTATGTGATCCAGATCACATATATCATTTAGTTATCGATCGTTAAGTAATTGCTTGCGACGTCATTCATCTGCATAAGGCCACTATTATGAAAAACGTAAAAACCCTCATCGCTGCGGCGATTTTAAGCTCCATGTCATTTGTCAGCTTTGCGGCTGTCGAAGTTCAGTCAACCCCAGAAGGCCAACAAAAAGTCGGTACTATCAGTGCTAACGCGGGGACAAATCTGGGATCGCTGGAAGAGCAGCTGGCGCAAAAAGCGGATGAGATGGGCGCAAAATCTTTCCGTATTACTTCTGTAACCGGTCCGAATACCCTCCATGGAACAGCAGTAATTTATAAATAAGCATTAACCCTCATTAATGCCTGCTACTGCTGATTTTTTTCCCCGCGACATGCCGTGTCGCGGGGATTTTTTTATCCGAGCTTTACAGAGTTTGTGGGCTCACTTGATGACGGCGGACATCCACCGGCATCCCGGAACGGACATCCATCACATGTTGCATCACTTCAGCGTCAGTTTGTGCTGCATCTTTAAACGATTGCATTGCGCTATTCAGCGTAATTGGCAGCAGCTGCGGATCGTCATCAATCTTCTCTGACAGCGGCTGATGTACTTCAACCAGACGCGCACCGTTTGGTTCGGCAGAGACTTTAATCGGGGTGTTGATGATATTTACTTTGGTACCTGGGGTGACCTGGCTAAAGAGTGTTTTGATATCGTCATCCCGCAGACGAATACAGCCAGAACTTACCCGCATGCCAATGCCGAAATCGGCGTTCGTACCATGAAGCAAATAAACGCCGCCATAGGCCGCCAGACGAATCGCATGATGGCCCATTGGATTATCCGGTCCAGCCGGCACTACCGCAGGCAACTCAATTCCCTGTGCTTTATAACGGGCGCGGATGTTTGCCGTTGGCGTCCAGGTTGGGTTTGCACGTTTGTCTGAAACGGTGGTCACCATTGTCGGCGTCAGCGTGTCACCACCCAACTGACCAATGCCGATGGGATACACGGTTACCGAATTTTTACCCGGCGGGTAGTAATAGAGACGCAGTTCCGCAATATTGATCACAATGCCTTCGCGCGGCGCATCTGGAAGTAGGGTTTGCAACGGGATCGTTAACACGCTACCCGCGCGCGGTACGTAAGGATCAACGCCGGGGTTAGCCTGTAACAGCGCGAGAAAGCCGACATTATATTTTTTGGCGATGGCTTCCAGAGAACCACCGTCATTTTCCACCACATAAAATTTGTTTTCGCCAACCAGACGACTGCCCGCTGGCGGCAGCGGCCAGGTGTTGGCTTTTGCCGGTAGCGCCAGCGCCACGGCAGCGGCGAACGTAAAAAACGTTAGCCAGCGAGAAAAACGCGTTTTGATCATCACCAAAGTCCATAATAAATATAAGGTTATTGTAATAAAAAGATAAGTCTGAATTATGGAGGGTGACAGTGTCGGATAGTGCAGGGAAGTGCAAAGAATTTGTAAATGTTGCAGATGGGGGCGCAGAAACGCCCCCGATTTACCATTAAGCGATCGCGTTCTCTTCCAGTTCACGCATAAACTGGCGTACCCATTCGATACGCGTTTTCCGCTCGCTCAAATCCTGAATAAACTTCAGACGCGTCGGACCATCAAGGCGGTAATGCTGCGGCTGTTTTTGCAGCAAACCAATCAACCAGGCCGGATTAACGTGATTCTTCTCGGCAAATTCGATCACGCCGCCTTTCTCATTACCTTCCAGCTTCCTGATCCCCAGTTTCTGCGCTTGCTGGCGCAGACGGGCAATATCCAGCAGGGTACGCGCCGGATCCGGCAGCAGGCCGAAGCGATCGATAAGCTCGACTTTGATCTCTTCCAGTTCGTTTTCCGTTTTGGCGCTGGCAATACGTTTATAGAACGACAAACGCGTATTCACGTCAGGAATGAAATCATCTGGCAATAGCGACGGCATCCGCAGCTCGACTTCTGTTTGCTGACTGGTGAGATCTTCCAGCGACGGCTCGCGTCCGGCTTTCAGCGCATCGACGGCGTTTTCCAGCAACTCCATATACAGCGAGAAACCGATAGTTTCCATTGAGCCGCTTTGTTCTTCGCCAAGCAGTTCACCCGCGCCGCGAATCTCCAGATCGTGCGTTGCCAGCGCAAAACCTGCCCCGAGATCTTCCAGCGAGGCAATCGCTTCAAGACGTTTTTGTGCATCGGTAGTCATCGCTTTTGGATGCGGTGTCAGCAACCATGCATATGCCTGATGATGCGAACGTCCGACGCGACCGCGTAACTGGTGCAGCTGCGCCAGACCGAAGTGATCCGCGCGTTCAATGATAATGGTGTTGGCGGTAGGAATGTCGATCCCGGTTTCGATAATGGTGGTACAAACCAGCACGTTGAAACGTTGATGATGGAAATCATTCATCACCCGTTCCAGTTCGCGCTCGCGCATCTGCCCGTGACCGATGGCGATCCGCGCTTCTGGCACCAGTTCTGCCAGCCGTTCGGCGGCTTTCTGGATGTTTTCCACATCATTGTAAAGATAATAAACTTGCCCCCCGCGCAAAATTTCACGCAGGATCGCCTCCCTGACCACCAGGCTGTCATACTCACGGACAAAGGTTTTAACTGCCAGACGACGGGCGGGCGGCGTGGCGATAATCGACAGGTCACGCATTCCGCTCATTGCCATATTCAGCGTACGTGGGATCGGCGTTGCAGTAAGCGTCAGAATATCCACGTTCGCGCGCATCGCTTTAATGCGCTCTTTATGACGCACCCCGAAGCGGTGTTCTTCATCGACAATCAGCAGGCCTAAATCTTTAAACTTGACGTCACTTTGCAGCAGTTTGTGCGTACCGATCAGAATATCGATTTTCCCTTCCGCCACTTCCGCAAGGATTTGCGTCTGCTCTTTGGCGCTGCGGAAACGGGAGATCATTTCGATACGTACCGGCCAGTTGGCGAAACGGTCGCGGAAGTTGTCGTAATGCTGCTGCGCGAGAAGGGTGGTAGGCACCAGCACCGCCACCTGCTTGTGGTTATCTACTGCCAGGAAAGCGGCGCGCATCGCCACTTCTGTTTTACCAAAGCCAACATCGCCGCACACCAGACGATCCATTGCCAGCGGCTGACACATGTCGCTAAGTACCGCATTAATGGCCTGTGCCTGATCCGGCGTGGTTTCAAACGGGAAGCTGTCGCAGAACAACTGATACTGCTCACGATCGTGTTTAAACGCGAAGCCCTCTTTGGCGGCGCGTTGCGCGTAGATATCCAGCAATTCTGCTGCCACATCACGCACTTTTTCCGCCGCTTTCTGCCGCGCGCGTGACCACGCATCGCCGCCAAGTTTATGCAGCGGGGTGTTTTCTTCCGCGCCACCTGCGTAACGGCTAATCAGATGCAGTGATGACACCGGAACATACAGTTTGGCGTCGTTGGCATAGGTGAGCATCAGGTACTCGCCAGTAATGCCGCCAGCTTCGAGCGTGGTCATTCCTGCATAACGACCGACACCGTGCTCCAGATGGACCACCGGCTGACCAATATGCAGCTCCGCAAGGTTACGGATCAGTGTATCGGGGTTGATGGCGCGGCGAGAATCCTGACGACGACGGGCAACGCGTTCACCGAGCAGATCGCTTTCGCAAATCAGCGCCAGATTACGTACCGTATCGACAAAACCATGTTCGGCAGCGCCAATCATCAAATAACGCCCACGGTCGCTGGCTTCATCAAGACGCATAATGCGTTGCGGAGCAATTTTAATTCGCGCGAGCAGTTCACCCAGCGCTTCACGGCGACCTTCACTTTCTACCGAGAACACCACCGGACCGTCGAAAGACTCGAGGAACTTACGCAGCGCATCCAGCGGTGCTTTTTGTTGTGCCTGAACGGCCAGGTCTGGCAGTTTCTGGAAACCTAAATTGGCATTCGCGGCTTTTGTCGGTAAATGTTCAGTTTTTAGCTGCACACGCGGCCAGTTTTTCAGCTCTGAAAAGAGCTCGTCTACCCGCAGCCAGAGCGATTGTGGTGGCAACAGTGGGCGCATCGGATCGACGCCGCGATTTTCAAAACGCGCCAGCGTGTCAGCCTGGAAACGTTCGGCACTGTTTTCCAGATCGCCAGTATTCACCAACAGCGTATTGGCAGGGAAATAACTGAACAGTGGCGGCAGCGGTTCGCTGAAGAATAGCGGCTGCCAGTACTCGATCCCGGCAGGTAATGTGCCTTTACTCACTTGCTGATAAATATGTTCCGGATCGCGCTTCACTTCGAAGGTATCGCGCCACTGGCTGCGAAACAGTTCAATTGCCGCTTTATCGGTCGGAAATTCGTGCGCGGGCAGCAGATTGATCTCTTCTACTTCCTCCAGCGTGCGCTGGCTATCGACGTCAAACACTCGCAGGCTGTCGATTTCATCATCAAAGAAATCAAGACGATAAGGCAGCTCACTGCCCATCGGGAAGAGATCCAGCAACGCGCCGCGCGTGGCGTATTCGCCGTGCTCCATTACCTGGTCAACATGGCGATAACCTGCGCTGTCCAGTTGGGTTCGCAATGCATCGCGAGATAACCGCTGACCTTTTTTCATCACCAGCGCATGACCGTGGAGAAAACTGTGCGGGCAAACGCGCTGCATAAGCGTATTCACCGGAACAATCAGTACGCCACGCTGCATCGTCGGTAGCTGGTAAAGGGTGGAAAGGCGCGAGGAGATAATGTCCTGATGAGGCGAAAAACTGTCGTAAGGGAGGGTTTCCCAGTCCGCCAGATTCATCACCATCTGATCGGTGAACTGGCTGATTTCATCATGCAAACGCAGAGCATTTTGCATATCTGGTGCAATGAGTACCACCGGACCGGCGTGACGTTCGGCAATTTCCGCTACCAGCGTCGCGCAGGCAGCGCCGGTTAACTCGCCCAGCAGACGCTGCTCACCCGCTTTGACGGGCAGCGTATAACGATATTGTTCAGGCATAACGGTTGTCAGATTCTCGTTAGGATATGCCTCAACATATGGGGGCATATCTCTGATAAGCAATGCTGTTCATTATCCGTAATCGACATGGTTTAGCAAATTGAATCGCCCCGGCTGGGGCGATGGCTTAGCGGGAGTAACTGACGGCCGCGGGCAGAGAAGGCGGGGAGAACAACAGATCGCTGAATGCGCGCTGTGAAAGTTTTCTTACCAGCAAGCCCGCAACAGTACAGATGAACAAACTAACAAAGGGGTAAACCAGCAGGAGTGTCAGTTCGACTTGCGGCGACCAGCGTGCTGCGTTCATTTGCGCAAGCAGAGTTAAGCTGAATATTTCAACCAGAATGCGATGGGTGGTGTAGATAGCAATGGTGTTGGAACCAATCACATTCAGCAGGCTGGAGGAACGCATACCGAAACGCTGCTCGTACTGATAAAACAGCTTCATGATTACCACAATCGATACCAGCGACAACAGCAGCGAGATAGTAAACAACCAGGCACCGACCGCCAGAACGGTCAGCAAAGAAGCCATCAGCAGATGGCGGCGCAACGGCACCTCTTTAACACAGGTCATTATTGTTGCGCCAAACCATGCGCCAAGGCTGTAATAAGGCAAATTGCGGATCACACTGTTCATTCCCCACCACGGCGTGGGAACGAAATTAACCGCCACACTCATCAGTACAAACAAGGCGAATAGTGGCAGCGCCAGGCGGTTAAAAATTTTACATATCACGAAATAGACAATTAAAGCATACAGATACCACAAGCTGGTGCTGGCGGTGATCATCCCGTGCAGGAACTCACCGGTAGAATCGGCATAAGCGGCATTGGAGGCATTACTTAAATTGCGCTCAGGTGCCAGCCACTGATTTAGTGCACTTATCGCCAGCCACTGCACTACGCCCCAAAGTGCCAGCACCCAGAAGATGCTCCAGATGCGTTTATCAAGACAATTTCCCCAGGGTACGCTGTCGATATAGCGGCGAATTAAATAGCCAGAGATAAAGAAAAAAACCGGCATACGAAAGGGCGCAAGGTAAAGATTGAAATAGATCCAGCATTTGCTCAGGACTTCCGATAACGGATGCTGAAAAGTGGTCAGATGCGGATAAAAGGTAATGACCGAGTGATAAATCACTACCAGACAAATACATAACCCTTTGATCTGGTTAATCCATAGCTCTTTTTGTTTCATCAGGACAACACGCTCTTTTTATTTAACATGCGGTTGATCCTGCGGGGCGAGTCGCGTGGTGTAATGCGTATCTGTCTGTATTTGGTTATTTTTCAGATAAAGATCAGGCCACATGGCCGATGATAAAATGAGGCACTTTAGCCGATTGATTTGCCGGTACTTTTCAGATTAGCCCTGACGATCACTTACAGTTCAGACGTTTACCCATCCCGCTTTCGCTTATATACTCGTGTCTTTGCTAACAGCAACCAGACGGATTTCATGTACCAACCTGTCGCTCTATTTATTGGCCTGCGTTACATGCGTGGGCGTGCAGCGGATCGCTTCGGTCGTTTCGTCTCCTGGCTTTCTACCATCGGCATTACCCTCGGGGTGATGGCGCTGGTTACAGTATTGTCAGTGATGAACGGCTTTGAGCGCGAGCTGCAAAACAACATCCTTGGCCTGATGCCACAGGCAATTCTCTCTTCTGAGCATGGCTCTCTTAACCCGCAGCAACTCCCGGAAACGGCAGTCAAACTGGACGGCGTTAATCGCGTCGCACCTATTACTACCGGTGATGTGGTACTGCAAAGCGCGCGCAGCGTGGCGGTCGGGGTGATGCTGGGTATCGATCCGGCGCAAAAAGATCCACTAACGCCGTATCTGGTCAATGTGAAACAAACTGACCTCGAGCCGGGGAAATATAACGTCATCCTCGGTGAACAGCTGGCCTCACAGTTGGGCGTTAATCGCGGTGATCAAATTCGCGTGATGGTGCCGTCTGCCAGCCAGTTCACGCCGATGGGGCGTATTCCAAGCCAGCGCCTGTTCAATGTGATTGGTACTTTTGCCGCTAACAGTGAAGTCGATGGCTATGAAATGCTGGTGAATATTGAGGATGCCTCGCGTCTGATGCGCTATCCGGCAGGCAATATTACCGGCTGGCGTTTGTGGCTGGATGAACCGCTGAAAGTCGACTCATTAAGTCAGCAAAAACTGCCTGAAGGCAGCAAATGGCAGGACTGGCGTGACCGTAAAGGCGAGCTGTTCCAGGCCGTACGCATGGAAAAAAATATGATGGGCTTGTTACTGAGCCTGATTGTCGCCGTTGCGGCGTTTAACATTATTACCTCGCTGGGGCTAATGGTGATGGAGAAGCAGGGCGAAGTCGCGATCCTGCAAACGCAAGGTTTAACTCCGCGGCAAATCATGATGGTCTTTATGGTGCAAGGGGCCAGCGCCGGGATTATCGGTGCGATCCTCGGAGCGGCGCTTGGCGCACTGCTTGCCAGCCAGTTGAATAATCTGATGCCGATAATCGGCATCTTGCTTGATGGCGCGGCGCTGCCGGTGGCTATCGAACCTTTACAAGTCATTGTTATTGCGCTGGTGGCGATGGCTATCGCGCTGCTGTCTACGCTTTATCCTTCATGGCGCGCTGCCGCCACTCAACCCGCTGAGGCTTTACGTTATGAATAAGATCCTGTTGCAATGCGACAACCTGTGCAAACGCTATCAGGAAGGCAGTGTGCAAACCGATGTACTGCACAATGTCAGTTTCAGCGTCGGCGAAGGTGAAATGATGGCGATCGTCGGTAGCTCTGGTTCCGGTAAAAGCACCTTGCTGCACCTGCTGGGCGGACTGGATACGCCAACCTCCGGCGATGTGATCTTTAACGGTCAACCGATGAGCAAACTGTCGTCGGCAGCAAAAGCAGAACTGCGCAACCAGAAACTGGGCTTTATTTATCAGTTTCACCACCTGCTGCCGGATTTTACCGCCCTGGAAAACGTGGCTATGCCGCTGCTGATTGGCAAGAAAAAGCCCGCTGAAATCAACAGCCGTGCACTTGAGATGTTAAAAGCGGTGGGGCTGGATCATCGTGCGAATCACCGCCCATCTGAACTTTCTGGCGGCGAACGCCAGCGTGTAGCGATTGCCCGTGCGCTGGTCAATAATCCGCGTCTGGTACTGGCGGATGAGCCTACCGGTAACCTCGATGCGCGTAACGCCGACAGCATCTTCCAGTTGCTTGGGGAATTGAATCGTTTGCAGGGCACCGCCTTCCTGGTGGTTACTCACGACCTGCAACTGGCAAAACGTATGAGCCGCCAGTTAGAAATGCGTGATGGACGTCTGACGGCGGAACTGAGCCTGATGGGGGCGGAGTAATGGCGATGCCTTTATCGTTATTAATTGGCCTGCGTTTTAGTCGCGGACGGCGACGCGGCGGCATGGTGTCGCTGATCTCCGTCATTTCTACCATTGGCATTGCCCTCGGCGTGGCGGTATTGATCGTCGGCTTAAGCGCGATGAACGGCTTTGAACGCGAACTGAATAACCGCATTCTGGCGGTGGTGCCGCATGGCGAAATCGAGGCGGTGGATCAGCCGTGGACTAACTGGCAGGAAGCACTGGATCACGTGCAAAAAGTGCCAGGTATTGCCGCCGCTGCGCCGTATATCAATTTCACCGGGCTGGTGGAAAGTGGCGCGAATCTTCGCGCAATCCAGGTAAAGGGCGTTAACCCGCAACAGGAACAGCGTCTGAGCGCATTACCCTCGTTTGTCCAGGGCGATGCGTGGCGCAATTTTAAAGCGGGCGAACAGCAAATTATCATCGGCAAAGGCGTGGCGGATGCGCTGAAAGTGAAGCAGGGGGATCGGGTATCGATTATGATCCCCAACTCGAATCCCGAGCATAAACTGATGCAGCCAAAACGTGTGCGTTTGCACGTTGCCGGTATTTTGCAGTTGAGTGGTCAACTCGATCACAGTTTTGCCATGATCCCGCTGGCGGATGCCCAACAATATCTTGATATGGGTTCCAGCGTGTCAGGTATTGCCCTTAAAATGACGGATGTTTTCAACGCCAATAAGCTGGTACGCGATGCGGGTGAAGTGACCAACAGCTATGTTTATATTAAAAGCTGGATTGGTACTTACGGCTATATGTATCGCGATATCCAGATGATCCGCGCCATTATGTATCTGGCGATGGTACTGGTGATTGGCGTGGCCTGTTTCAACATCGTCTCCACCTTAGTGATGGCGGTGAAAGACAAGAGTGGCGATATCGCAGTATTAAGAACGCTGGGGGCGAAAGATGGTTTAATTCGCGCCATCTTTGTCTGGTATGGATTGCTGGCAGGGCTGTTCGGCAGCCTGTGTGGGGTGATTATCGGCGTAGTGGTTTCACTGCAACTTACCCCGATTATTGAGTGGATTGAAAAGCTGATTGGTCATCAGTTCCTCTCCAGCGATATCTATTTTATTGACTTCTTGCCATCGGAATTGCACTGGCTGGACGTCTTCTACGTACTGGTCACAGCATTGTTGCTGAGTCTTTTGGCAAGTTGGTATCCGGCGCGGCGCGCCAGTAATATTGACCCTGCGCGAGTCCTTAGCGGCCAGTAAAGGCAGTACATTAAAACAAGGAGCGGCAATGTATTACGGGTTTGATATTGGTGGAACAAAAATTGCGCTAGGCGTGTTTGATAGCGGTCGGCAGTTGCAGTGGGAAAAGCGGGTGCCGACACCGCGTGACAGCTATGACGCATTTTTAGATGCAGTGTGTGAGCTGGTAGCTGAAGCTGACCAACGTTTTGGCTGTAAAGGCTCTGTCGGCATCGGTATTCCGGGAATGCCGGAAACAGAAGATGGTACGCTGTATGCCTCCAATGTCCCTGCTGCCAGCGGTAAACCGCTGCGTGCCGACCTGAGCGCACGTCTTGATCGCGATGTACGCCTTGATAACGATGCCAACTGTTTTGCCCTTTCTGAAGCATGGGATGATGAATTTACTCAATATCCACTGGTGATGGGGTTGATTCTCGGCACCGGCGTTGGCGGCGGGCTGATTTTCAACGGTAAACCAATTACCGGTAAAAGCTATATTACCGGCGAATTTGGCCATATGCGTCTGCCGGTTGATGCGTTAACCATGATGGGGCTGGATTTCCCGTTACGCCGCTGCGGCTGTGGTCAGCATGGCTGCATTGAAAATTATCTGTCTGGTCGCGGTTTTGCGTGGCTGTATCAACACTATTATCATCAACCGTTGCAGGCTCCTGAGATCATTGCGCTTTATGATCAAGGCGATGAGCAGGCAAGGGCGCACGTTGAGCGTTATCTGGATTTATTAGCGGTTTGTCTGGGAAATATCCTGACCATTGTTGACCCTGACCTGGTCGTCATTGGTGGAGGCTTATCGAATTTCCCGGCAATCACAACGCAACTGGCGGACAGGCTGCCTCGTCATCTCTTACCTGTAGCTCGTGTTCCGCGCATTGAACGCGCGCGCCACGGTGATGCGGGGGGAATGCGTGGTGCGGCCTTCCTACATCTAACCGATTAATCAACAGAGGTTGCTATGCTGTCGCGTCGGGGTCATCGGTTAAGTCGTTTTCGTAAAAATAAACGCCGCCTGCGCGAGCGTTTGCGTCAGCGTATTTTTTTCAGAGATAAAGTGGTGCCGGAAGCAATGGAAAAACCAAGAGTACTCGTACTGACAGGGGCAGGGATTTCTGCGGAATCAGGTATTCGTACCTTTCGCGCCGCAGATGGCCTGTGGGAAGAACATCGGGTTGAAGATGTGGCAACGCCGGAAGGTTTTGATCGCGATCCTGAACTGGTGCAAGCGTTTTATAACGCCCGTCGCCGACAGCTGCAGCAGCCAGAAATTCAGCCTAACGCCGCGCATCTTGCGCTGGCTAAACTGCAAGACGCCCTCGGCGATCGCTTTTTGCTGGTGACGCAGAATATCGACAACCTTCATGAGCGTGCCGGTAACACCAATGTTATTCATATGCATGGGGAACTGCTGAAAGTTCGTTGTTCACAAAGTGGTCAGGTTCTCGACTGGACCGGAGACGTTACCCCAGAAGATAAATGCCATTGCTGCCAGTTCCCGGCACCCTTGCGACCGCACGTAGTGTGGTTTGGCGAAATGCCACTCGGCATGGATGAAATTTATATGGCGTTGTCGATGGCCGATATTTTCATTGCCATTGGTACTTCGGGGCATGTTTATCCAGCGGCTGGGTTTGTTCACGAAGCGAAACTGCATGGCGCGCACACCGTGGAACTGAATCTTGAACCAAGTCAGGTCGGTAATGAATTTGCCGAGAAATATTACGGCCCGGCAAGCCAGGTGGTGCCAGAATTTGTTGAAAAGTTGCTGAAGGGCTTATAAAGCGGGAAAAATTGCCTGATGCGCTACGCTTGTCAGGCCTGTGAAGGGGCGCAATTAATTGAATTTGCGGGTTTTGTGGGCCGGATAAGGCGTTCGCGCCGCATCCGGCATAATACATGCGAACTTTACTGCCTCTTTTACCGTTTACTCGTCCATAGTAACGCGGCAATAAACGTACAGACACCAATCAGCCCTGCCCAGAGTGGCGATATTCTGGTAATCGCAAAGCTGTTATCGATATACAAACATAAAGCCTGATAACCCATATTGGCAACAGCCATCGCCACTGCAAATTTTAACGCATAATAAAGGCGCGTTGTGTAGTTAAAAAATGCAGCAAAGACGATGAATGCAACTGCCCAGGCAAAAAGGCCTAATGTCGTGGTACTGCCGGGTGGATCATTTTCATGCTGTTGTCCGAGATGCGGATAATATGTCAGTGGTGGCGTCGGTTGTTTTAATATCTGTGCTTGTAAAACAGCCAATGCATTATTGATACCCTGATACCAGAGATCCGCATGTAAATAAGCCAGCGTGTGATTTTCTACCAGAAGGCCGAGATGTTTATCGTCCATACTGCTTTCGACCTGGCCGTTGGTTATCATAATTAACCGTGGCTCGCGGGTAGTAAAGAGTAACAGAACACTTCCTTTTACATTACTCATTGAAGATGCCGCATGCGCCAGCATCGCTTTGCCATTTTGCCTGAGACTGGCTTCATTATTAATGTCGGGTAAAACCACAATAAACGGTACAACTCCGGTTTGTTGGCGAAAAAGTTCGGCTTTATGCGCGATCTCTTCAGCATCTGGTACAGTACCGGTAACATCCGTAAAAAGTGTCTTCATTATTGGAATTAAGGGTTTACTGATTGCCGTCAGAGGCAGGAACATCAGTAAACTGAGCAGTATCATGATTTTTTTCATGGGCGGGACTTCCGTTTCCTGCGTGTCTTTTTAGAGGAGGGCATACTGATTAATAAACCGACGGCGATAAAAATAACGCCCATAATGCCGATAAACCCCCATTTAAAAAAATTAACCCACGGGTTATTTATCTCAGCCTTTTCAGGATGTCCTGGAGAATAATAAACATTAACTTTATCGCCTTCGCTGTCTTCATAAAAATCGCTGCCAATACTCGAATTGAAAATTAGCGTGTAATCTGGCGTCGGACGAAAGGCAACGACGGGATACCACGAACCATTTTTACCCGTGCGATGAGAATGACTGGAGTGCCAGACGGTATCAACAATGACGCCTTCAGTATGAATCGCGTCTTTGCTATAGGTGAACTGGTTATAAAAGATAACAACAGAAATGAGGATCAGTACCAGACCGATACCGAAGAATATACGAAAGAAAACTTTACTGTCCTGACTCATTAGCCACATCCTTGCTAAATAAAAAACGGGCGGTAATACCACCGCCCGCTTGCTGAATTAACGTCCTGCTTTCAGCTTCTGATAATACTCTTCATAAATGCTGCTGGCTGCGCCAACGTCATTCTGCCATTCACCATTTTTAATGGTTTCAGCATCCGGGTAGAGCGTTTTGTCGTTCGCCACTTCAGGACTTAACAGCTTACGCGCCGCAAGGTTTGGCGTTGGATAACCGATAGTTTCAGCAACCTGTTTTGCCACATCGGGGCGCAGCAGGAAGTTGATCAATTTCAGCGCACCTTCTTTGTTTTTGGCATTTGCCGGGATCGCCAGGCTGTCCATCCAGAAAATGCCGCCTTCTTTCGGCCACACCACGTCAATTGGCGTACCCGCCTGCCGTGCAACGAAAGCAGAACCGTTCCAGATCATGCCGAGGTTAACTTCGCCTTCCATGTACGGGTTAGCCGGGTTATCGGAGTTAAACGCTGCGACGTTTGGCATCAGTTTTTTCAGCTCGTTATATGCAGCTTCAATCTCTTTCGGATCGGTAGTGTTACCGGAGTAGCCCAGTTTGCGCAGCGCCATCTGGAACACTTCACGGGCATCGTCGGTCAGCAGCAGGCTGCCTTTGTACTCAGGTTTCCACAGATCGGCCCAGCTGGTGACAGATTTCGGATCCACCGCATCACCGTTTACGCCAATCGCCGTCGCACCCCAGATATACGGAATGGAATAGTCGTTATTCGGGTCAAACGGCTTGTTGAGCATGTCTGGATCGAGGTTGCTGAAATTGCTTAACTTCGACTTGTCGATCTTCTGGATCATCCCTTCTTTACGCATTTTATCGACGTAATAGGTTGAAGGAACCACCAGGTCATAGGCACCGTCTTTGTACGTTTTCAGCTTGGCATACATGGTTTCGTTCGACTCGTAAGTCGAATAGATAACCTTAATACCGGTTTCTTTGGTGAACTGTTCAAGCAGTCCTGGCGGCACGTACTCGGTCCAGTTGTAGAAATACAGCGTGTTGTTGTCATCGGCGTGAGCGGCGCTCATGCCCAGTGCCAGAGCACCCGCCGCGAGCAGGTGGCGTGACCATTTTTTCATTTAACGTCCCCTGTGTTACCTTTCGTTTTATCACGAGCAATAAGCTGGCTGGCAATTACCATCACCAGCGACAGCACCAGTAATATGGTTGCCAGCGCGTTAACTTCCGGCGATACGCCGACTTTGACCATCGAATAAATTTTTAACGGCAGAATTTCATAACTCGGCCCGGTGACAAACGAAGAAACCACCACGTCGTCCATCGACAGGGTAAAGCTTAACACCCAGCCCGCCGCTACCGCTGGCATTGCCAGTGGCAGAATGATTTTTCGCAGAATGGTAAATTCGCTGGCACCGAGATCTTTCGCCGCTTCCAGCATTCGCACGTCAAAACCTTTCAGGCGCGAATACACTGTCACTACCACAAATGGCAGGCAGAAGGTGATATGCGAGAACAGCAGCGACCAGAAGCCAAGCTGAATACCCAGCAGCATAAACAGCACCAGCAGCGAAATCGCCATCACGATATCTGGTGACATCATCACCACAAACAGCATTCCGCTAACGAACGGCTTACCACGAAAGCGATAACGGTACAGCGCAACTGCCGTCAGTGAACCGATAAGCGTAGCAAACGTCGCCGAAAACACCGCCATTGTTAGTGAATGCTGCGCTGCCTGTAACAGGCTGTCGTTGTTCATCAGCAGGCTATACCATTTGGTGGTAAAACCTTGCCAGTTGATGCCAAAGCGCGAGCTGTTAAAGGAGTTCACAATCAAAATAATGATTGGGATATACAGGTACGCGTAGATAGCGGTCATAAAACCGCCGCGAAGCAGTCGACCGATCATTCGAGTTCCACCTTTTTGTTCAGCAGACGAGAAGCGCGCCAGTAAACCAGCAACATCAGGCCCATTACGATAGTCAGCGTAATGCTGGTGGCTGCACCAAACGGCCAGTCACGAATATTGAGGAACTGTACTTTGATGACGTTACCGATCAGCAGGTTTTTCGCACCGCCCATCAGGTCGGACACATAGAACAGGCCCATCGCTGGCAGCATCACCAGCAGACATCCGGCAATAATCCCCGGCATCGTCAGTGGGATAATGATGCGGATAAAGGTCTGCAACTTGCTGGCACCGAGATCGCGCGCCGCCTCCAGCAACGGCTTATCCAGTTTTTCGATACTGGAGTACAGCGGCATCACCATAAACGGCAGCAGAATGTAAACCAGACCGATAATCACCGCACTGGGCGTGAACATGATGCGAATTGGTGTATCGATAACGCCCAGCCAGAGCAAAAACTCGTTGAGATAGCCTTTGGTGCTGAGGAAAATTTTCAGCCCGTAGATACGAATCAATGAGTTGGTCCAGAACGGAACAATCAGCAGAAACAGCAGCAGCGGACGCACCTTGTGTGGCAACTTCGCCAGAAACCAGGCAAAAGGATAGCCCAGCACCAGGCAGGCGAGGGTGGCGATCAGCGCCATATTCAGCGAGTGCAATAGCACTTCAAAATAGAGCGGATCGAGCAGACGCGTGTAGTTATCCAGCGTAAAGACCATTTTGACGAAACTGGCGTCGTCGCGGGTCAAAAAGCTGGTGCCAATGATCATCAGGTTGGGCAGAAAGACAAACAACACAAGCCAACCGACAATAGTGACAATCACTACATTCTGGAACTTACTTGTGTTCTTCATCAGCCAGTACGACCTCCCAGCTTTCTACCCAATTAATGGCCATTTTTTGGTCGAGGGAGTGGTCAAAGTCAGGGTCGTCTTCATTGAAGAATTCGCTGACCATCACCATCTTGCCATTTTCCAGTTCAACAACCGACTCCAGCGTCATGCCTTTGTAGTTACGCTCGCGAACGTAACCAATCAGCCCTTCAGCGTGGTTGTCGTCGTTAATCTCTTCAACACGTAAGTCTTCCGGGCGCAGCAGAACATGCAGTTTTTGCCCCGGTTCAACGGCGAAGTTAACGTAGATATTACATTCGCGGCCTTCAACGTTGGCGCGTACGCGCTGCTCGTCGAGACGTTCGATGACAGTGGCGTTAAACATATTGATTTCGCCAATAAACCCAGCAACAAACAGGTTTTTCGGCTCTTCATAGATTTCACGCGGCGTGCCGTCTTGCTCAATGCGACCATCGCGCATCACCACAATCCTGTCCGACATGGTGAGTGCTTCTTCCTGGTCGTGAGTCACGAAGACGAATGTAATGCCAAGCTTACGCTGTAACGCTTTCAGCTCGTTCTGCATTTGCTTGCGCAGTTTGTAATCCAGCGCTGAGAGCGACTCATCCAGCAACAACAGACGAGGCTTGTTAACCACCGCGCGGGCAATGGCGACGCGTTGCTGTTGACCACCAGAGAGCTGATGCGGTTTGCGTTGAGCGAAGGTTTCCAGCTGCACCATCCGCAGGGCTTCCATCACGCGGGGCGTAATTTCAGCAGCGGGGGTTTTTTGCATGCGCAACCCAAAGGCCACATTTTCGAACACGGTCATGTGGGGGAAAAGTGCATAGCTTTGGAAAACAGTATTCACATAGCGGTTTTCCGCCGGAACGTGGGTGATGTCCTCGTTATCCAGCATGATGCGTCCGGAATCAACAGTTTCCAGACCTGCAATCAGGCGAAGAACGGTTGTTTTACCGCAGCCAGAAGGGCCAAGCAGCGTGAGGAACTCGCCATTGTTGATAGTCAGATCCAGCTGGGGAATGACCTCTTTACCATCAAAGCATTTGCGAATTCCCGCCAATTGCACCAGCGGTGAAAGCGAACTCGGTTGTTTATTCAATTTTTTACTCTGTCCCATGTAAACGCAACGGATGGCTTACCGATGCGGGGTTTGTGGTTAACCACCTTGGTGACTCTTAATGAGGGCGGTAATTCTACGGCAAACCGCTTGAATCGCCAATCTTTGTTGTGAATTACTGGCTTAGCTTTATATTCATTAAGGTAATGCTGATAAATATTCCCGCTTGCAGGGGTAAAAGTGACCTGACGCAATATTTGTCTTTTCTTGCTTCTTAATAATGTTGTCACAAAAAGTGAGGGTGACTACATGGATAAACTACTTGAGCGATTTTTGAACTACGTGTCTCTGGATACCCAATCAAAGGCAGGGGTGAGACAGGTTCCCAGCACGGAAGGCCAATGGAAGTTATTGCATCTGCTGAAAGAGCAGCTCGAAGAGATGGGGCTTATCAATGTGACCTTAAGTGAGAAGGGCACTTTGATGGCGACGTTACCGGCTAACGTCCCTGGCGATATCCCGGCGATTGGCTTTATTTCTCATGTGGATACCTCACCGGATTGCAGCGGCAAAAATGTGAATCCGCAAATTGTTGAAAACTATCGCGGTGGCGATATTGCGCTGGGTATCGGCGATGAAGTTTTATCACCGGTTATGTTCCCGGTGCTTCATCAGCTACTGGGTCAGACGCTGATTACCACCGATGGTAAAACCTTGTTAGGTGCCGATGACAAAGCAGGTATTGCAGAAATCATGACCGCGCTGGCGGTATTGCAACAGAAAAACATTCCGCATGGTGATATTCGCGTCGCCTTTACCCCGGATGAAGAAGTGGGCAAAGGGGCGAAGCATTTTGATGTTGACGCCTTCGATGCCCGCTGGGCTTACACCGTTGATGGTGGTGGCGTAGGCGAACTGGAGTTTGAAAACTTCAACGCCGCGTCGGTCAATATCAAAATTGTCGGTAACAATGTTCACCCGGGCACGGCGAAAGGAGTGATGGTAAATGCGCTGTCGCTGGCGGCACGTATTCATGCGGAAGTTCCGGCGGATGAAAGCCCGGAAATGACAGAAGGCTATGAAGGTTTCTATCACCTGGCGAGCATGAAAGGCACCGTTGAACGGGCCGATATGCACTACATCATCCGTGATTTCGACCGTAAACAGTTTGAAGCGCGTAAACGTAAAATGATGGAGATCGCCAAAAAAGTGGGCAAAGGGTTACATCCTGATTGCTACATTGAACTGGTGATTGAAGACAGTTACTACAATATGCGCGAGAAAGTGGTTGAGCATCCGCATATTCTCGATATCGCCCAGCAGGCGATGCGTGACTGCGATATTGAACCGGAACTGAAACCGATCCGCGGCGGTACCGACGGCGCGCAGTTGTCGTTTATGGGATTACCGTGCCCGAACCTGTTCACTGGCGGTTACAACTATCATGGTAAGCATGAGTTTGTGACTCTGGAAGGTATGGAAAAAGCGGTGCAGGTGATCGTCCGTATTGCCGAGTTGACGGCGCAACGGAAGTCGTGATTGCCCGATGCGTATGTGGACTGCCAATTACCGGGATGAAACCTTTATATTGACACTGGTCCACATACTTATCGTGCCTACAGGCGTTCAGTGCATGTAGGCACGATAAGGCGCAATCAGCTCCGCATCCGGCTTAAATCCAAACTTACCCTTCGAAGAACCAGTATCCGCTATTGACCAGCGCCGCGAGCATCGCGAGGAATGACGGATCTTCCAGCGCATCGCCAAAATTCTCCGCGGTCAGCGCAATGTTGCTGGCGAGCGCATCCAGTGCCGGACGGTGCGGGGAATCGATCTTCTCACCATTGGCATACACGTCGTCGCCAATACGCAATACGCGCAGACCCCCCAGGCGCACCAGCACATCACCTTGTTTCAGCGCATCGTAGATTTCATCCGGCTGATAAGGCGGCTCTGGCGGCGCGATATCCAGTTCATGACGTGACTGGGATATAAACTCGCCAAACCATTGCTTAAAGTGTTCCGGCTGGTTGATCAATTCGAGCATCATCTCACGCAGTTTATCCATCTCTTGCGGCAGAACGTCCGCAGGATGAGCGCGAGGTGGAACATCAGGATCGCTGTAGTAGTTGCCGCCCAGTTCACGTTGCAGCACATAATCGGCAAATCCACTAATCAGTTCCCGCGTATTTGGCGCGCGAAAACCCACGGAATAGTTCATCGCATTTTCCAGCGCGTAGCCTTCATGCGGGAATCCTGGCGGAATATAAAGAATATCACCAGGCTCCAGCTCTTCATCGATGATGGCTTCGAACGGATCGACCTGTAACAGATCCGGATGTGGGCAGTGCTGTTTCATTTGCAGCTTTTCACCCACTCGCCAGCGACGACGACCGGTACCCTGAATGATAAACACGTCGTACTGATCGAGATGCGGGCCGACGCCGCCGCCCGGTACAGAAAAAGAGATCATCAGATCATCAATACGCCAGTCCGGTAGTTCACGGAACGGTCGCATTAGCGCGGCGGTCGGCTCATGCCAGTGGTTCACTGCTTGCACTAACAATGACCAGTTAGTTTCACCGAGATGATCGTAGCTTTCGAATGGACCGTGGCTGACCTGCCATTTGCCATCCTGATGACTGACCAGTCGACTGTCGACTTCGCTTTCCATCGCCAGACCCGCCAACTCGTCTGGAGAGATCGGGTCAATAAAATTATTAAAGCCGCGTTTTAACACCACCGGGCGTTTCTGCCAGTGACGTTCAAGAAAATCGGGCCAGTTAAGAGTGAGTTGGTATTCCATGTTAAGCATCCACAGGCTGGTATCTGCAACCGATTATAACGGATGCTTAACGTAATGCGTGAAGTATGGACATATTTTATCAATTAGTGTTTTTTGCCGTTTCATAATGTTTCAGATTGTTCATTATGTTTTTGATTATAAACAGATTTGTGATTTTCCTTGTTCCAGCTTGTTTCACGTTGTAGCCCTTTGTGCAACGATCGGTGTAGTTAATGGTGTAGTTAATTGTGATGACCGGAATCAAAATTATGAGCAGAGCACTTAACAAACTGAGCGATACACAGCTGAGGAAAATCAACGGCACACCCGCCCAAAAAACAGCCTTTCTTAATGACGGTGGAAACCTGAGCGTCAGGCATTCAACCAGTGGCCTTTTAACCTGGTATTTCACTTACAGGGCCGGAACGGGAAGGGGGGCACCACCGGAACGCATTAAGCTGGGAAATTATCCTGATCTGAGCCTGAAATCAGCCAGGGAAAAAGCCGCCCAGTGTCGCGCATGGCTGGCAGAGGGGAAAAATCCACGTCATGAGCTTAATTACACCGTACAGGAAGCGTTAAAGCCGGTAACGGTTGGCGATGCGCTCACCTACTGGCTTGAGTCGTACGCAAAGGAAAACCGCGTGGATTATGCCGCCCAGAAAAAGCGCCTTAATAATCACGTAATACAGCACATTGGTGCTATGCCGCTGGATAAATGCGAGCTACGGCACTGGCTGGCCTGTTTTGACCAGGTGGCAAAGCGAACGCCTGTTACTGCCGGATTCTTGCTACAGACGTGCAAACAGGCGCTTAAGTTCTGCCGGAGGCGGCGCTATGCAATCAGCAACGTTCTTGATGATATGAGTGTGGCGGACGTTGGGAAAAAACCGGATATAAGCGAGCGTGTCTTAAGCACCAAAGAACTGGGCGAATTATTGCAGGCACTGGACAAAAAAATATTCTCCCCCTACTACATCGCGTTAATCCGCCTCCTGATTGTGTTCGGATGCCGGACGGTAGAACTGAGGTTATCGGAGATCAGCGAGTGGGATTTTACCGAAATGCTCTGGACCGTGCCGAAAGAACACAGCAAAACGAAGGTGGCAATATTCCGGCCCATACCGGAAGCAATACTGCCGTTCGTCACGCAGCTGGTGGAGCAGAACAGGCACACGGGCTTATTGCTGGGGGAAGTGAAACAGGAAACAAGCGTGTCGCAGTACGGCAGATTAGCGCACAGGAGGCTAAATCACCCTCTACATGACATCCGGCGCACCTTTACAACGATGCTGAGCGATTTAGGCGTGGATCCTCACGTCGTGGAGCAGCTTACAGGCCACCAGATGCCAGGAATGCAGCGAGTTTATAATCATTCCCGTTATCTGGATGCTAAACGCAATGCGCTGGATATGTGGATGGAGCGGTTAGGGATACTGGCGGGAACACATGAAAACGTAACCGCACTACCAGCAGCCAGAAGAAAATAATTTTTTTCGTGTTTTTTCAGTATGCGCATACTGGATAAGCACACAGATACAACGGAGAACAATGTGAAACAACGTGGAACAACCACGAACAAGAGGCGAAAAAGCACACAGGTTTATAAGTGACTGATTTTATTTGTGTGACTGTTTTTTTATACATTAGCGAATAACGCTTTAACGCGTGAGAAAAAAGGCATGAAACAATATTTTATGCCTTTGTATTAACATGAATTTAAAAGATTTTATTCTTACTGTTTCATTTTCTGTAAATCATACATCCTCAATATTTGCCATTCATCACTCTAGCGGGAACAATACGACACAATAAGACACCTGATGACTCTTTAAGAAACGAAAGGGGGGCAATAGTGTTAAGCACTGATCGGTTTATACGTGAAAAAGAATGCGAAAAACTAACCGGCCTTAGCCGTACGTGTCGCTACCGCCTGGAAAAGGCCGGACAATTCCCATCACGTCGTAAACTTGGCGGTCGTTCCGTTGGCTGGTCTTTATCCGAGGTTCTGGCCTGGAAGGATAGCTGCAAGGCAGTTCATTAATCACGCTGGCGGCACGCAGCCGCCACACATCAATCATCTGAACACAGAGCTATAACCATGAAGATTGAATATACGCCAGAACGTGGGCGGGGATTCGTTCGCCCTGGTGAAACTGAAAAACAACAAAATTGGGGTTTTTCAGGAATAAAAAAAGCGGCCCTGAAATGGAGCCGCCTTTCTGAACAGATAACCCGCTGCGCCGTTTGTGTGTGTGATCTCAAACATAAGCACGGGGATGATAGCCGCTATCAGGCTGGTGGGCAATGTGATCAGCCTGGTGGGCGGTTTTTGTTTGCTTTCATTACCCTGGGGTGTTTATCGAGAAAGTCATCAAGCGCAAATCTTGTAGGCGCTGGTTCTGTATTTGGTGGCATTTGTTTAGCTCGCGCCTTCTCTTGCTGGCGTGAAATGATACTTTGCAAAAGCAATCTTCGTTGTTCTGCAAAAATCTCATCTGCTGATCGGTGTTTTTTGCTCATAGTACTGACCTGTAAAGCAATGCGCCGGAGTACCTCACGCCACGGCGCTGATAGTGATTATTCTGATTCTTTGGCTTTGCGACGCTGGCGGCGTTTGATCTCGCCGCGCATGGCTGTAACGATAAATTGCGCAGTGCTCTCGCCTGTTTCTTTGACTTGCTCCATTGCCTCAACAACTTCATGCGGGGCGCGAGCCTGTAATTTTTGTGATTTGTTATTGATATGGTCTCTTTCCATTTCCGGTTTCCTTTGTGATTACTGGAATCCAGTATACACGAAAAAGACCAAAACAAAATGCTTGAAGTGGATTCCACTTGATGATTATACTGGAATCCAGTTGAGTAACTATCACTCAATGCAAACGAGGCTGAAAAGGATTGCCGTCCTTTCGCAGCCTCTAACCACCAACGATAGCGAAAGTATCGAGGTAGCTATGAGAAATCATACCACACACCCGCAAGGGCGGGACTCGCACAACCTGAATAAATACATCTGGCGTTTTATCGCCCTGAGCACGGCACAACCGCGCGTGATTACCATTGAGGCCACCAGCGAACAGGAGGCACGCCAGCAATCCCCGGCTGGCTGCGTGATGGTATTCGCCGCCCGTATTCGTCAGGGGTCACATCATGCGTAAAAACCGCTTGCAAAAAATTATCACGGGGCTGTATGCTTCCCCCGTCGCCCACATGGCGACCGGGTTTAGCAGCCTGAATACATCTGGCGGACAGCCGCCCACATCCGATAAGCGGTTTTTTTGTGTCCGTAAACCTACCCATACCCGCATTATGGCGGGGCGTAACGGGGGAGCCTTTGTGCTCGCTGGTTTCCAGATGACCAGTCTGCTAACCCTGTTACGTCTCGCCACCATGTTTAGCAGCGTAGTAGCGAGACTCCTTAAAATTCATCTGGGAGCCTTTCACATGGCTGTATTCGCACGCCCTTATTTTGTCTGGCGCTTTATGCAGTGCCTGACAGACAGTATTGCAATATTCACCGTTACCGCTGCCACTGAGCGCGAAGCACGTGCACAGCTGCCGCACGCACATCTTATTTTTGTCGCCCGTATTCGCCAGGGGGGGAGTCATGCATAAAATACCCTTTGATGTTCTTGTTCATTCTGAAAACGCATTAATCCGCGCAAAGGAAATGGACGCATTACTACTTAAGTTAATTGATGTGCCGGAAAGTGGCGATGAATCTGATTCAATGATGTTTTCTGCCGTGCGTACGCTATTAACGCCTGTTATTAATGAATTAAATACAGTGATGGCAATTCACGAGAATAATAAAGCGCAGCACACCGGAGAATAAAAAACATGAAAAATAAAAATTCTGGCGTTACTGCCAGCGGCCCCGCTCGTCCTGAATTTATGAACGGCGATATTTACCGCGATAAATATGGCGGCATGGTAACGATTAAAGGCGTGGCAGAACGGCGCATCACCTACCGTCGTGAAGGCTACGAATATGATTGCGTGATGCCTGTTTATCAGTTTCGGCGTGATTTTTCTCTGGTACAGGCAGCGCCCCGCAGTAAACCAACCAGCAGGGAGAAAGCACGCGCCAATATTCAGGAAATAAAAAAGATGCTTAACGTATTCAGGGGTAAAAAATGAAACTGGCACCGAACGTAAAAAAACAGCCACGCGGAATAAAACACAAAGACACAGAGGTAATTATTTTCGCGGGTAGTGATGCGTGGTCACATGCAAAACAGTGGCAGGAGCAGGACGGCCCCGCATCCGGCGATAATGTGCCGCCTGTGTGGCTTGGGCCAAATCAGCTTGCCGAACTTGATGCGCTGAAAATTGTTCCGGATGGGAAAAAGCGCGTAAGGCTGTACCAGGCCGGAGAACTGGATTTGGTGGAGACCAAAAAGATTGGTCAGAAGCTGGCGGCGGCAGATATTCAGGACGCAAATTTTTACCCCGAAGGAATGCACGTCCAGAAGTGTGAAAACTGGCGGCGCTATCTGAATGCTGAGCGTGAAAATATTGCCGCAGGGCTTACCATGCCGGAGCAGAAAAATACGCAACTGGCACAAATGGCAGACAGTGAGCGCGCACAGATGCTTGCTGGTCGATTTGATGGCGTTTGTGTGCATCCGGAAAGTGAAATCGTTCACGTATGGCGCGGCGGGGTATGGTGTCCGGTCAGCACAATGGAACTTAGCCGCGAAATGGTGGCGATCTATTCAGAGCACAGGGCCACTTTCAGCAAGCGCGTAATCAATAACGCCGTGGAAGCGTTAAAAGTTATTGCCGAACCAATGGGCGAGCCGTCCGGCGATTTGTTGCCGTTCGCCAATGGTGCGCTTGACCTGAAAACGGGGGAATTTTCCCCGCACACGCCGGAGAACTGGATCACCACGCACAACGGCATTGAGTACACGCCACCAGCACCTGGGGAGAACATCCGCGATAACGCGCCAAACTTTCATAAATGGCTTGATCACGCAGCCGGAAAAGACCAGCGCAAGATGATGCGTATATGTGCCGCGCTGTACATGATTATGGCGAACCGGTACGACTGGCAGATGTTTATTGAGGCCACCGGAGACGGCGGGAGCGGCAAAAGTACATTCACCCACATCGCCAGCCTTTTAGCGGGGAAACAAAACACGGTAAGCGCGGAAATGACATCGCTTGATGATGCTGGTGGGCGTGCGCAGGTTGTCGGGAGTCGTCTTATCGTCCTGGCAGACCAGCCGAAATATACAGGCGAAGGCACGGGCATCAAGAAAATCACGGGCGGCGACCCCGTGGAAATCAACCCGAAATATGAAAAGCGTTTCACTACGGTAATCAGGGCGGTGGTGCTGGCGACCAATAACAACCCGATGATATTCACCGAACGGGCCGGAGGCGTGTCACGTCGTCGGGTTATTTTCCGCTTCGACAATATCGTAAGCGAGGCAGAAAAAGACAGGGAGCTACCGGAAAAGATCGCGGCTGAAATCCCTGTCATTATCCGCCGCTTGCTGGCGAACTTTACCGACCCTGAGAAGGCACGGGCTTTACTACTGGAACAGCGTGACGGTGATGAAGCACTGGCAATAAAGCAACAGACGGATCCGGTTATTGAGTTTTGCCAGTTCCTGAATTTTCTGGAGGAAGCGCGCGGCCTGATGATGGGTGGCGGTGGCGATTCAGTGAAGTACACGACCAGAAACAGCCTTTACCGCGTCTATCTGGCGTTTATGGCATACGCAGGCAGGAGCAAACCGCTAAACGTAAATGACTTTGGCAAGGCTATGAAGCCAGCCGCGAAAGTTTACGGACATGAATATATTACGCGGAAAGTTAAGGGAGTAACGCAGACTAACGCAATAACAACAGACGATTGCGACGCGTTTTTATAATTTTTTGCAATGGCTGTCTACCCTGTCTACCTGAGTAAAGAAAAATACATTTAATTCAGTATATTAACTTAGGTAGACAGCCTTTTTTCACTGTCTACCTACTATCTACCCTCTCTACCTGATTTTACCTGAATCAGACAGGGAGGTAGATACGGGGTAGATAGTGGATAAAAGCACTCTACCCCGCTGAAAGCCGCGCCATTACTGGCATGAGAGCCAGTAAGGTAGATAAGGTAGACAAGGGGAGGCACAACTCAAAACTTTTTAAACGAGGGGGTAAAAATAAAAATGCGCACATCAGGAAAACTTAATAATCAGAAGAAGCAGCATAACCGCGCCATTGACCTTACAGAGCACTGGCTGAGAGTGGCGATAAAAATCATCGACCGCAACACGGGGGAAGGATACGCGAAAGCACATCCCGACCTGATAAGCGCATTCATGACCACGGCGGCGGCAAACTTTGCCACGCTGACGGAACGGGAGATTGCCGAAGCGGAACAGGTAACAACCATCAACGTTAAAACCGGAGAGGTGGAATCATGACAGCACAGATAGCCGCTTACGGGCGGCTGGTGGCTGACCCGCAGTTAAAGACCACCAGCAAGGGCACACAAATGGCTATGGCAAGCATGGCGGTCCCCCTGCCGTGCAATCAGGCAGATGACGGACAGGCGACGATGTGGTTATCCGTCCTGGCGTTTGGCAGACAGGCCGACGCACTGGCAAAACACCACAAAGGCGAGCTGGTGAGCGTGGCGGGTAACATGCAGGTAAGCCAGTGGACAGGCCAGAACGGCGAAACGCGGCAGGGCTGGCAGGTTATTGCAGACAGCGTAATCAGTGCCAGAACGGCGCGACCTGGTGGGAGCCGGCGCAAGACCACAGGCACACAGGGTAATCAGCCACCAGCGGGAGGCGATGACCCTTACGGTGATGATATTCCGTTCTGAGGGGGGGCGATGGTACATGACCGCATAGCGGAAGAACTGGAGGCGAAAGGCTTTTACCGGAGAGCGTCGGCGCGATGGGGTGAAGTCATGCAACTGGTGGAGACAGACAAGGAACGGCATCACATCACGATGCGACGGCTGGAATGTTCCAGGAAGGCACAGAGGCCACCGGAGCCGCCGGATAATTACGGAGACCTGAAAAAGGCGGTCGATCGCACTTATGCCGAAATGGGTATGGATGGTGCTGGTGATGAAATATGGCGAAATTACCAGGACAGATAATCACACAGCCGGAGCAATCCGGCTTTTTGTCATGTTTTGTAAATTATTTGTTCATGGTTGTTCCACGTTGTTCGCTGACCGGATCGGCATATTTTACCCGAACTGAATCATGATTATTCTCGCCCGTGGTGCCAGGACGCTGGGGCCACTTTTCCGCCTGTTAATGTTCTCGCCAATATTCATTACCAGGCGGGAAAACGATCGGTGCGATTGCTGATTTCCTTATGAAAAACGGTTGAGTTTTTGCCGCGTCCTGGAGTTCCTTACTTAACCCCAGGACTTTTTTTATGCCGAGAATAATCGAATTACGCCAGCAGAAAACCGCCATTAAAAATCAGATGCGCGACATGCTGGAGAACGCGGAAAAAGAAAACCGCAGTCTTAACGATGCTGAGGGCGCAAAATTTGACGAATTACGCGCTAAAGCTGAATCCCTCGATAAAGACATTTCCCGCCTTGAAGCCATTGCAGACGAAGAGCGCAGCAAGCCAGGTAAAAGCAGTCAGACCACTGACCCCGCAGAACTACGAAACTACATCCTGACAGGTGAAACCCGCGCATTAAGTACAGGCGTTCCCGCTGATGGTGGTTATACCGTTATCCCCGAGCTGAACACCGAAATCATGCGAATGCTGGCGGATGAATCCACCATGCGCCGCATCTGTACCGTGAAGAAAATCAGCAGCAACGAGTTTAAGCAGCTTGTTTCCGCTGGCGGTGCGACCGTTAACCACGGTGAAGAGGGTAAGGCACGCGAACAGACCAGCACCCCGCAGATTAACGAGGTGAGCATTAAGCTGTATCCGGTCTATGCGTACCCGCGCACCACACAGGAAATCGTGGATTTTTCCGATGTGGACATCCTTTCATGGCTGACGGGTGAGATTGGCGACACCTTCACGGAAACCGAAGAAAGCGATCTGGTTGTGGGCGACGGTGACAAAAAAGCAAAAGGCTTTTTATCCGTACCCCGTGCAGAGAAGAACGACAAAGAGCGTGATTTTGGTACGTTACAGGTAATTAAACCTTCCGAATCTCTGGCGTGGACATCTGCGGACCCGCTGATCGACCTGAAATTTGCATTACATAAAAAATACCGCAAAAACGCGGTCTGGGTGGTTAACTCCACGACGGCCGCAAAACTTCAGAAGGTGAAGAACGCGAACGGTGATTACATCTGGCGCGACCGTTTACAGGCGGGTGATCCTGATACGTTGCTGGGCCTTCCGGTCGAATATCTGGAGTTTATGCCTGATAACGTTATTGCCCTGGGTGACTTCAAACGCGGTTACTACATTGTTGATCACGAAACAGGTGTTCGCACCAGACCGGACAACCTCACAGAGCCGGGCTTCATCAAAATTTTCACGCAGAAATATTTAGGCGGTGGCGTGGTGGATTCGAACGCGATCAAGATTCTGGAACTGCCACAGGACGACGATTAACAGCATACAGAAGGGGCTTAAAAGCCCCTTTAGTGTTTTATGGGTGAAAAAATTATGAAGAGTATGGAAATCCGGTCATCGGAAATCACCACCAGCGCCAGCAACACGCTTACAGGCTACGTTGTTCGCTGGGATAACCTTTCAGAGCTGCTATGGGGGGAGTTTTACGAAAAATTCCAGCGGGGAGCGTTTACTGAATGGCTTGCAGCGGGTAATGACGTTCGCGGCCTGTATGAGCATGACCACAGCATGTTACTGGGGCGCACCCGTTCCGGCACGCTGAAACTGGAAGAGGACGACACAGGGTTACGCTTTGAACTGACCCCACCGGATACCAGTACAGGGCGGGACGTTATCGAACTGGTTAAACGAGGTGATATATCCGGCATGAGCTTTGGCTTTCGCTCCCGTAAGGATGTATGGGATACCACAACAGATCCATGCGTGCGCACCGTGCTGGTGGCGGAACTGTACGAAATTACCGTTACATCCGTACCGGCTTACCCTGATTCTGGCGTGGAGCTGGCCCGCCGCTCCCTGTACGAGCAGCACCCCGAAAAAATGCCGCGTGCGGATAATCGCCGCTGGTGGGCGGATTTAGCGGGGGTGTGATATGTGGCCTTTCAGAAGAAAAAAAGAGCAGCGCAGCATGACGCTTGATGAGTTTATGGCGCTGGCCGGCACATCGAACACGGGGGCGGGTGAGTACGTATCATCGGGGACAGCGGAATCACTGCCCGCCGTCATGAACGCCGTGACGGTCATCTCTGAGGCGGTGGCTACCATGCCGTGTTACCTGTACCTGGTACGCAATGAGAAGGGGAAGGAGGCCCGCGAGTGGCTTGATTCTCATCCGGTCGATCACATCCTCAACGAGCGCCCGAACGCGTGGCAAACCCCCTACCAGTTTAAGCGAATGATGATCCGCCACTGCCTGTTAAACGGTAATGCTTATGCGGTGATTCGGTGGGGGCGTGATGGTTTTCCGGTGGCTTTACATCCTTACCCGCCGCAGTCGGTGAACGTGGAGCAGACAGGTGAGCATAACTGGCGCTACTGCATCACTGACGCCTACACCGGAAACACCCGCAACTATTTACCGTGGGAGGTTCTCCACCTTCGTTACTCCACGGATGACGGTTTTATGGGGCGCTCACCTGTAACCATCTGCCGCGAATCGCTGGGGCTTGGGCTGGCCCAACAACGCCACGGCGCGAGCGTGATGCGTGATGGCATGATGGCGGCAGGGGTTATCACGTCAGGCGAATGGCTGGACGGCGTGAAGGGCAAACAGGCATTAGCCGCACTGGAACGCTACAAAGGGGCCAGAAACGCCGGAAAAACGCCCATCCTTGAAGGGGGTATGAGCTATCAGCAGCTGGGCATGAGTAATCAGGATGCTGAATGGCTGGCCTCCCGTCGCTTCACCATTGAAGACATCGCCCGAATGTTCAACGTCTCGCCGATTTTTTTGCAGGAATACAGCAACAGCACCTACAGCAATTTCAGCGAGGCAAGCCGCGCATTTCTCACCATGACGATGCGCCCGTGGCTGGCGAACTTTGAGCAGCAGATAAAAAACGCCCTGCTGGTGGCCTCACCTGTACCTGGTATCCGGTATCAGGTGGAGTTTGACAGCGCGGACCTGTTACGGGCCACACCTGGCGAACGCTTTGCCACCTATGAACGCGGCATCAAATCCGGCGTTATGTGCCCGAACGAAGCCCGCGAACGTGAAGGGCTGTCCCCGCGTGATGGTGGTGATGAGTTCAGCCAGGCATGGAAACAGGAAGTAAAAATCAGCGAGGGAGAAAAACCGGAATGAACATAGGGCGACTGCGTGACAGGGTAACGATTCAGACCCTGAAACAGACCAGGGATATAACCGGCGAAATACTCGAAACGTGGGTGGACGGTCACACACTCTGGGCAAGCGTGAACATGATCAGCAGCAAGGAGGCCATTTCATCGGGTGCAGAACTGGCGACTGGAACGGTAAGGATATGGATACGCTACAGGAAGGACATCAACGCCACCAGCCGGATAAAGGTCAATACGGGGCCGCTGGCGGGGCGTGTACTGAATATCATCGGGCAGCCGCTGCCGGATGCCGCCAGGACACGCCTTGAAATTCTTTGTCGTGAGGGCGCGGAAAAATGACAGAAGAACTTATCACCCTGGAAGAAGTGAAACTCCATTGCCGCATCGATGGCGACGAGGAAGACCAGTTAATCAGCGGATACATTGCCGCATCGCTTGAGGCGTGCCAGATACATATAGGCAGGCGCTTTGATGACGGGCTGGAGTTCACGCCAGCCATAAAGATTGGCTGCATGATGTTTATCGCTCACCTGTACGAGAATCGCCAGCTGGTAGCGGATAACGCAAAAACGCGCGTACCCATGACGATTGGCGCGCTCTGGACGGCTTACCGTGATGTGGGGGTGTACTGATGCCGTGGCAACCATTAAGACGATGCACAGAACCAGGCTGTAACAGGCGCGTGAAGTCCGGCAAGTGTGAGGAGCACAGGCGGGCGGCATGGCGTGCAGAGGATGCCAGACGAGGACACCGCCGCGCGCGTGGGTACTCCAGACAGTGGGACAAATACCGCGCCATGTATCTGAGTAAAAACCCGTTATGCGTGCGATGCCTTGAGAAGGGGATATATACGCCCGCCGTGGTGGTGGATCACATTATCCCGATTAATGGCGGTGATGATGTTCTCTTCTGGCCCGAATGGAACCATCAACCATTGTGCCAGGCGTGTCATAACCAGAAAACGAAATGGCTTGATCCGGCAACAAAAAGCAAGCGTGCCGCAGGTGGATTTCATGAAGAGGAAGAACGGGCCGCTAACCGCAATAACTGGATGTATGACGCTGATGAATGAGCGGGAACAAAACCGCCTTATCCGTGGACTTATAAGGCAGCGTGACGCATGGAAGACACAGGAAACAGGGCATAAAGATAAAGCGTCAGGACGCGCAGAACGCATCACAGCGAAGCGATTAACCGACCGTGACCGCGAGGTTATGGAATGTTTCCGCAATCGCTGATGAGGCTGTATGACGGGGTGGGGGGCGTTTTCAGGACAAACCCGACCCCGCCGGGCACCGAACGCCTCCTCAAATTTTTATGCACGGGAATTTTTTGAAAAATAATCTGACGAAAAATAAGCATGGCAAGACCACCGAAAGCCCCCGCCTACCTGGATGATATCGCCGTGAAGCAGTGGCGGGAAAAATCGCGGCAGCTTGCGGAACGGGGAGACCTGACCCCCGCCGACTGGAGCAATCTGGAACTGTATTGCGTCAACTACTCCATTTACCGGAAAGCCGTTGCAGACCTTGCGGCGCGCGGGTTCAGCATTGTTAACAGTCAGGGCGGCGAGAGCAGAAACCCCGCATTAAGCGCAAAATCCGACGCTGAAAGAGTGATGATAAAAATGGCCTCCTTGCTCGGTTTTGACCCGATAAGCCGCCGTAAAAATCCACCGGAAACAGAAGAAGAGGACGAGCTTGACCGCCTGGAATAAGTACGCAGAAGACGTAAAAACGGGCAAAATTCCGGCCTGTAAACGGTTAAAACAGGCTGTTAAACGGTACTTTTCGGACCTTAAAAGCCCCCTTTACACGTTCGATCGTGAGGTTGTGGAGCGGTTTATTGCCTTTTCCAGGGTGTGCCCGCACGTAAAAGGACCGATGCGTGGCAGACCCATTGAGCTGGAGCCGTGGCAGCAGTTCGCCTTTGCGTGCATCCTCGGCTTTAAGGTTAAGGCCACCGGACGGCGCAAATACACGAGCGCCTTTATCGAAGTGCCGCGCAAAAATGCGAAATCCACGACCGCCGCGATTCTGGCTAACTGGTTTCTGATTATGGAGAACGGTCAGCAGGATATCTACACCGCAGCGGTGAGCCGTGACCAGGCGCGGATCGTCTTTGATGATGCGCGTCAGATGTGCCTTTTATCCCGACCGTTACGCAGGCGGGTGAATATTCAGGCGCATAAGGTGATACACCCGAAAACCAACAGCCTGTTAAAGCCACTGGCAGCAAAAGCGGCAACCATTGAGGGGACAAACCCGAGTCTTGCCATTGTGGATGAATATCACCTGCACCCAGACAACGGGGTTTATTCCGCACTTGATATGGGGATGGGCGCACGTCCCGAAGGGCTGTTATTTGCCATTACCACATCGGGCAGTAACGTCGTTTCAGCCTGTAAGCAGCACTATGATTATTGCTGCCAGATCCTGGACGGCGAAGAGGTCAACGATTCAATTTTTGTACTGATTTACGAACTGGACGACGAAAACGAGGTTGATGATCCGGCGATGTGGATAAAGGCTAACCCTAACATCGATGTTTCCGTGGATCGTGAAAAACTGGCCTCAACCATCCAGAAAGCGCGGGGTATTCCGTCGCAATGGGTGGAGATGATGACAAAGCGATTTAATATCTGGTGTCAGGGGACTACCCCGTGGATGGGTAATGGTGCATGGGCTGAGTGTACCGGAACGTTCACGGAGGAAGATTTACACGGTCAGGAGTGTTACGCGGGGCTGGACTTATCATCAACCAGCGATATTTCCAGCGTGTGCTATGCCTTTCCGGTCGGTAAAAATATCATGCTGGTTTCCCGTCATTATCTGCCGGAGTTCCAGCTACAGAACCCAGCCAATAAAAATCGCGCTGTCTATCGCCAGTGGGCTAAAGCGGGCTGGATATGCACAACGCCTGGCGACTGCATTGATTACGACCGGATCAGAGATGACATCATGCAGGACGCCGAGAAATTTAATATCAGGTTGGTGGGCTTCGATACGTGGAACGCCACGCACCTGAGAACGCAATTACAGGGGGCAGGCTTTGAGGTGGAGCCGTTCCCGCAAACCTACCTCAGATTCAGTCCGGCGGCGAAATCGTTCGAAGTTTTTGTTAACCGCAGGGTGATTGTGCATCGTGGCGATCCGGTGTTGTCCTGGTCGATGAGTAACGTCGTGATGCAGAGTGACGCGAACGCCAATATCAAGCCGAACAAGAAAAAATCACCGAACAAGATAGACCCGAGCGTAGCGGCACTGATGGCGTTTGGTACATTTCAGGCAGAGCATGAGGATTTTGCTTTTGATATAAGCGACAGCCACCGCCAGAAACTGGAAGAATTTAGCGGGGTGTAATGAGGTCAGCAGCATGACAGAAGCCGAAATACTGCGATTAATCCGCCGCGTCTCTGGAATCAACCAGCAGGCTGACGAACAGACCACGCAGCCGGACAGCGTGACAGCCGAAAATTATGCGCGTGTTGTTGCTGAGGTGATGCGCCGTGATGGTATCCAGCTTAATGGCGTGGATATGCGCAACATACGAACCAGAGTTCTTGAGTTGCTGGCCTACCGTCGCCGCGTGGAGATGTATCGGGAGAAGGAGAAAATAACGTACCACTGGAAGAAGCCGGAACGACTGCGTACGTAATACGTACGGACATCGAGATAAAGACGGTTTAACCATCCATTAAAAATCGACGTGATTTTGTGCTTTCCGGATGACGTGGCCAACGTCATTTTTTAGCGAAAAATTCTGATTAAGGTCATTGGCTGAATGGTCATAATGACCACGCAGACCATCAAGGCAACCATAACGATTTTCGTTACGGTTGATGTGTACCTTCGTCCGGCATTCGGACGATATAAGGGATGGTCATAATGACCACTCCTACAGAACAGGTAAAACCCACCAGCCTGATTAACGTTTAACCGGAAAAAAATCCAGGTAGGTGGAGATCCCCATATAGACATTAACGCCCCTCATGAATTGGTGCGCTTCCCCCTGGAAAGATGATCCGCCTGTATATTTCTTGTGTCTATTTGTTCCACGTTGTTTCATACGGTGCACCGAACGGTGTAGTTAATGGTGTAGTCAATTTGCGATTTTTGGCACTTTTTGCAGTGCAGATTATTTAATTAAATCAATGGTTTGTCTTGATATAGTGATAAAAGGACATATTTATTCATCTTTCGGCGCAGAATGCTGGCGACCAAAAATCACCTCCATCCGCGCACCGCCCAGCATGCTCTCTCCGGCGACGATTTTACCCTCATATTGCTCGGTGATTTCGCGGGCTACCGCCAGCCCCACACCTTGCCCAGGGCGTAAAGTATCAACCCGTTGACCACGGTCGAAAATGACCTCTCGCTTGCTTAATGGAATACCGGGGCCATCATCCTCGACCACAATATAGAGATGCTCGTCGGTTTGCCTTGCAGAAATTTCGACAAACTCGAGGCAATATTTACAGGCATTATCCAGCACATTGCCCATCACCTCGACAAAATCGTTCTGCTCACCAACAAAGCTGATCTCTGGCGAAATATCGAGAGAGATATTGACCCCTTTGCGTTGATACACTTTGTTCAGCGCCGAGGTGAGATTGTCCAACAGTGGGGCGACCGGATGCAGCTCGCGGCTAAGCAATGTCCCGCCGCGCATACTGGCACGATGCAGGTAGTAGCCAATTTGCTGTGAAATGCGGCTGATTTGCTCCAGCATTACCGGCTCAGCATCACTGACGCTCATCTTCTCACTACGCAGAGAACGCAGCGTACTTTGCAGCACCGCCAGTGGCGTTTTCAGACTATGGGTCAGGTCGGTGAGCGTCGTACGATATTTGTCGTAACGTTCGCGTTCACTTTTTAACAGTCGGTTCAGGTTTCGTACCAGACTGGTCAGTTCTCGCGTTGTGGCAGGATTGAGCAATTCGCGGTTATGTTCTTCCAGTTCGCGGACTTCTTTTGCCAGGGCTTCGATGGGGCGTAAACTCCACCAGGCGGCGACCCACAGCAGCGGGATCACTAACAGCAGATTGGCTGAGAGCACATAGATAAACCAGCTCCAGACCATATAGGAACTTTTTAGCTCCACCGGAATGGTATCCACCACCACAATGGTTAACTTTGGCATCCGCGATGTTGCCGGGTAGACGTTTACCGCTACCGAGTGGGTCATCTCCGCGTCGTCATCATCTTCCCGCACTTCCTGCAACTGTTGCTGTATCGAATGATCTCCACTCAGCAAGAGGCTGGTATCGTTAACATCCGCTTCAATTTCATGAAAACCATTCGATTTCAGCCAGTCAGGCTGGATCATCTTCATCAGCCAGGGCACGTCACGTTGCGCCCATAAAAGCTGCCCGTTCTCATCATAAATTAGCGTCATGGTGGGGCTTTGCTTGTCGATATTTTCGGGTAACTCGACATGCAACTTATTGTTTTCCCACTTCGCAAGGGTATAGAACAGATTGCTCTCGCCACGTAACAGCCGAAACGTAGTTTTATCGAAACTGACGCTATAACCGATCAGCGCGACCATTCCGTAGGCAAGCGAAAGCACCAGTACTACCGCTGCCGTTGCCAACAGAAAACGTACCCGCAGCGAGAGCGGGAAAAAAAGACGCAGTAATTTTTTCATCAGCGCAATTCGAACAGATAGCCCTGACCACGAACGGTGGTAATCACTTCTTGCGGATATTGTGCCTGAATTTTTTTGCGCAGACGTCCCATCAGTACATCAATGGTATGGCTTTCCCGCAGCTCCGCATCCGGATAGAGTTGTAGCATTAACGAATCTTTGCTGACCACTTTGCCATTATTGCGTATCAACGTTTCCATAATGGTGTATTCGAACGCGGTCAGTTTGATCACTTCGTCATTAATAGATAATTCACGGCGGGAGAGATCAACCTGAAACGGTGGTAGCGAAATGACCTGTGAAGCCAGACCGCTATTACGCCGCATTAATGCCTGCATTCGCGCCATCACCTCTTCAATATGAAACGGTTTAGTCACGTAATCATCAGCACCGGCACTTAATACTTCGACTTTGTCCTGCCAGCTTTCACGGGCGGTTAATACCAGAATCGGCAGTGAAACATCGTTGCTACGCCAGCGGCGAATCAGTGACAGACCGTCCTCGTCAGGCAATCCGAGATCGACAATCGCAATATCCGGTAAATGTTCATTGAGATAATAATCGGCTTCTTTGGCATCTTCTGCGTCATCGACCTGATGACCAGCATCCTGAATCTGAACTTTAAGGTGGTGACGTAACAACGCATTGTCTTCAACAACCAGTACGCGCATTTTTATTTCTCCCTGTCTTAATTATTAAAATAGTGTAACGCGATTATGTGGTTATGGGGGTAAACATTAAATAAACCAGCGGGGGAGGGGAGGTAAAGTGAAAAAATAAAAAGCGGATAATCTTAATAAGCAGGCCGGACAGCATCGCTATCCGGCACTGATACGAGTTTATTTCAGCTCATCAACCATGGTGATGGCGCGACCAATGTAGTTAGCCGGCGTCATTGCTTTCAGGCGGGCTTTCTCTTCTTCTGGCAACGCCAGACCGTCGATAAACTGCTTCATGCCTTCGGCGTCAACGCGCTTACCGCGAGTCAGCTCTTTCAGCTTCTCGTACGGTTTTTCGATGCCATAGCGACGCATAACTGTCTGGATTGGCTCAGCCAGCACTTCCCAGTTGTGATCCAGTTCATCCAGCAGATGGTCACGGTTCACTTCCAGTTTGCTCACGCCTTTCAGGGTGGATTGATACGCAATCAGCGCATAACCGATACCCACGCCGAGGTTACGCAGCACGGTGGAGTCGGTCAGGTCACGCTGCCAGCGGGAAACTGGCAGTTTGCTTGCCAGGTGCTGCAATACCGCGTTGGAAAGCCCCAGGTTTCCTTCGGAGTTTTCGAAGTCGATCGGGTTAACTTTATGCGGCATGGTGGAAGAACCAATCTCACCAGCAATGGTTTTCTGTTTGAAATGGTTAAGGGCGATATAACCCCAGACGTCACGGTCAAAGTCGATCAGAATGGTGTTGAAGCGCGCAACGCAATCAAACAGTTCGGCAATGTAGTCGTGCGGTTCGATCTGGGTGGTGTACGGGTTCCACTGAATACCCAGCGAGGTGACGAACTCTTCGCTGAACTGATGCCAGTCAACTTCCGGGTAAGCGGCGATGTGGGCGTTATAGTTACCGACCGCACCGTTGATTTTGCCGAGGATCTCCACCTGGTTAAGCTGGCGGTACTGGCGCTCCATACGGTAGGCGACGTTTGCCATCTCTTTACCGATGGTTGACGGCGTGGCTGGCTGACCGTGGGTACGGGACAGCAGCGGGATATCGCGGTACTGAACGGCGAGATCTTTAATGCCGTCAATCAGTTGACGCCAGTACGGCAGGATCACTTCATCACGCGCGGTTTTCAGCATTAATGCGTGGGAGAGGTTATTGATATCTTCCGAAGTACAGGCAAAGTGGATGAATTCAGAAACCGCGTGCAGTTCCGGGATATCCGCCACTTTTTCTTTCAGGAAATACTCAACCGCTTTAACGTCGTGGTTAGTGGTACGCTCGATGGTTTTGATGCGTGCGGCATCTTCTTCGCTGAAACTGGCGACAATTGCATCAAGGTAACCGATTGCGTCGGCAGCAAAAGCAGGAACTTCCTTGATCGCTGCGTGCGCGGCCAGTTTTTGCAGCCAACGTACTTCAACTTGTACACGGAATTTCAGCAAACCATATTCGCTGAAAATCCCGCGCAGCGCGCTGACTTTATCGCCGTAGCGTCCATCGACAGGGGAAACGGCGGTCAGTGAGGATAATTCCATAGATCACAACTCCGGGGTTAAATGAGCAAGAATTTGTTTTGCCTGAGTGGTCAGGCGATTACGAGAAAACATCAGTTGCAGACGTCCGCCGCCGACCTGGTGCCAGAGCACGGCGGCGCGAATGCCTGCCAGCAGGGTAGCGCGGACTTTCGCCTGTACCTGTGGACTTTGCAGTACAGCAGGGGAACCGGTGACCTGAATGCGTGGGCCAAGCGGGCTAATCACATCAACATAGATAGCAGCCATCGCGCTCATCAGCGTTTCGGACTGTAAATCGAAGTGTTCGAGCTGGCGTTGCAGGCCGTTGATCCGGTTGCCCAGAGTGTCGAGCGCACCTTTTGCTGAGGAGAGTTTGCGCTCAAGCACCATCAGACTGAGTGTGTAGCGGGTTAATTCGGCGTTTAAGCCCTGGCGACTGCTGGCATTGAGTACGCCGAGCAAGGTTTCCAGCCCGACGCGCAGGTTGGCTTCGCTGCCGCCAAAAACCGCCAGCGTTGAGCTGGGGTTCATATCGATAATACTGTTGAGTGAGACGTGTAGCGCATCGCCATCACAATGCCCCTGGTGAGCGAGTTGTTGCACCAGGCGTGCCGACTGACAAATACCGGCCAGGGCGAGGGTGATGTCATAGTAATTCTTTGCCACGTTCACTGCTTCCTTGTTTTAAGTAAAGATAATAATCAGACCGGCAGCGGCAGACGCTGCTCAATAATACCGCCACCGAGGCACACTTCACCGTTATAGAAAACGGCAGACTGGCCCGGCGTCACGGCGGCAACCGGCTCATCGAAAATCACTTCAATGCGATCATCGTCCAGCGCCTTGACGGTGCACGGGATGTCGGTCTGGCGATAGCGGGTTTTTACTGTGCAACGCATAGTACCGGTGAACGGCTCGCGATCGACCCAGTGCAGCTGCTGGGCAATCAGACCGACAGACATCAGACGCGGGTGTTCATGGCCTTGCGCAACAATCAGAATGTTGTTTTCGACGTCTTTATCGACCACATACCACGGTTCTTCGGTGCCGTCTTTGGTGCCACCGATACCCAGACCTTTACGCTGACCGAGGGTGTGATACATCAGCCCCTGGTGCTCACCAATTTCATCGCCATCGACGGTAATGATTTTGCCCGGTTGCGCCGGGAGATAACGGCCCAGGAACTCGCGGAATTTACGCTCGCCGATAAAGCAGATACCGGTAGAATCTTTTTTCTTCGCGGTGACCAGACCGAGATCTTCAGCAATCTTACGCACCTGCGGTTTTTCCAGTTCGCCGACCGGGAACAGGCTTTGCGCAATTTGCTCATGGCTGAGCGTATAAAGGAAGTAGCTCTGGTCTTTATTGCTGTCCAGACCACGCAGCAGGCGGCTCTTGCCATCGACATCTGCCCGACGTACGTAATGACCGGTAGCGATATAATCGGCACCTAAATCTTCGGCGGCAAATTCGAGGAAAGCTTTAAATTTGATCTCTTTGTTGCACAGAATATCCGGATTTGGCGTGCGACCGGCTTTATATTCGGCAAGGAACAGTTCGAAGACGTTGTCCCAGTACTCGGCAGCAAAGTTAACGGTGTGCAGTTCAATGCCGAGCTTGTCGCAGACAGCCTGGGCATCAGCCAGATCCGCTGCCGCTGTGCAATATTCCTCACCGTCGTCTTCTTCCCAGTTCTTCATAAACAGGCCTTCGACCTGATATCCCTGTTGTTGCAACAGCCAGGCAGAAACGGAGGAATCGACACCGCCGGACATGCCGACGATTACTTTTTTTGCGGTTTCAGACATTGGATCACTCACGACATTGAACTTCAAGGCGGCGTATTCTATCACGCAGCCTTTTAGATGACACCCTTTGTAAAAGGCCAGTTAAAATCGCCAATCATCTCCAGCGGATAGCGTTGCCCGCTTTGATAACAACGAATACTTTCCGCCACCAGCGGCGAACGCAGATTTGACGCCTGTAAAATTTCTTCGGCGCTAACCCAACGGCAGCAGTCGATATCGCTGTCATGAGGCTGGGTCGGGCATATTTGCTCAAGCTCAATGGCAAAGAGGAAACGCAAAAACGGCGTTTTATCTGGTGCAATCCACTGATGCATACGAATAAAGTGTTGCGGCTGCGCGCTGATGCCGGTTTCTTCCCACAGCTCACGGGCGGCGGCTTCCACTAAGGTTTCATCGGCTTCCAGATGCCCGGCAGGTTGGTTCCATAACGCTTTACCATTAATCGTCTCTTCAACGACTAAAAATTTGCCTTCTGCGTGCACCACGCAAGCAACGGTAACGTGCGGTTTAAACATTTTGCGTCCTTAATCTGTCGCTTCTCGCCATTCGCCGTTGGCAAGATTATCCAAAGAGTAATCACCCATCGCATAGCGAATCAGTCGCAGCGTGGGGAAACCAACATTGGCGGTCATGCGGCGCACCTGGCGATTACGTCCTTCATATAAAGTAATCTTCAGCCAGCTGGTGGGAATACTTTTACGTTCACGAATCGGCGGATTACGCGGCCATAACCACTCCGGCTCTTCAACCAGGTCCACGCCTGCGGGCAGGGTAGGGCCATCATTTAAGGTCACGCCATTGCGCAAGGCCTCAAGTGCGTCTTGTGTGGGAATACCTTCCACCTGCACATAATAGATTTTCCCGGTGCGTTTACCCGGCTGGGTTAAACGCGCCTGCAACGCACCGTTATTGGTCAGCACCAGTAACCCTTCGCTATCGCGGTCAAGACGACCTGCCGCATAAACGCCCTGAACCGGGATGAATTCTTTTAATGTTTTGCGTCCGGCTTCATCGGTGAACTGCGGAAGAACATCGTAGGGTTTATTGAACAGGATCACACGCGTGGGCTGGTTTTCAGGTTTACGCTTAGTGGAGTGTTGCGAGTTTAGTCGACTAACCTGTTTTTTTCTAAAAGAAGATTTAGAATCGCTAAAGTATTTCATGGTAAATTCCAAATAGAGCTATACGCAGAGGGTAGCACAGTGTCGGATTGCATTGGACTTTTAAGGTACTCGTTAGAGGTTCAGGGTTCAGGCTCTTCAGCGCGGTTTCATCAATACCTGGGTTAGTGAGCAGCGGTTGTGTGGCTGCATGGTGATAAATATGGCCCAATGAACACATTTTACATTGATGAATTGAATAAATACTGGTATGAAAAATAGTGTTTCTGTATTACTGATGGGTGACAGCACTTCACTGTTCAAGTTTAGGATGATGCTTTACCACTACCATCATCAGCAGTAATAAGAGGGGCATCGCAGCCTTCTTTTTTATTCTACTGATACAGCCATTTTCCCGCTTCTGCTGATTCTGCAAACATCCGTACAGTTAACGGTAAACGTGTTGTTTCTACCTCTTCCCGCTTGAGCTTGAACCATCGTTGAAGCAATGGTGCAGACTCCCATGGAAGGTACAAAGACCAGTCCAGATTATCCAGGTTAATCCCAAACCTCTCTTTGTATTTCCGTATAGCGTCCTCTAAATCATCTCGTGGATAGTCGAACAAATCAGAGTCCAGTTCTAACGGAATTTCCTTCCCGTGGTCATCCTGATAACCTGGAATCTCATCACGGAACAGTGCTAAAACTTCGTCTGTGATTGTTGTCGCCATTAGAAGGAAGTCCACTTAATACGGTCTTGAGGTTTTGCAATCAGATTGTATTTTTCCAGGGTACGAGTCGAAACCCTGTAAAGACTCATCGACAGTGAAGCCCAACCAATCCACGGGACCCAACGAGCGATAATTGCAGCAAGCTTATTAGATTTCTGCATCCTTACACCCACTGGTGTATGAACAGAAATACCAAAAGGCATGCGTGCATCTCTCATCAATATACGCGCATACTTTGAGACAACACTTGTTCCCAGGGTTGCCCCTTGCGGCTTCGCTCTTGTACCCAGCCACGGTTGACCAGATAAGATTGCTGCACCTGATACCGAATCAATCCCCAATTCCTTACAGAATTCTTCAAGGAATATGACGTTGAGTAGTTCTATTTTGGACAGGTTCGGGTGTCCTCTGTAGAAATATGTTCCATTGCGTTCTTCGGTAGTATCCATTTGTCAACACTCCATTGTTATATAGTGTTTCTGTTACTTGAAGTTGATTTCTTCGGTTGCAGCAGATGCAGAACCAGTAAAGGCAACGAGTTTCACAGCTATCAGTGCAAAGCGTTTCATGTGAACCTCAAAAAGGGGGATGCCATAATTTACTCGTTGCTTGTCGCTTCAACCATGACTTTTGATAATTTTCCCAATAGTGCTCAAAGTGAGATAGTCGCTGAATCGAGTAATGTCAAATTTTGACCAAATAGCACCTTGTTAGTTATCTCTGGTGTTTTTTTTATTGCTTAAAATCTGATGTAAATTATTGATATTTAATACCTTATTTGAAGGTCAGAAAAATACTGTCTTTGGTCTAAAAGAAGTTTTTTGCATGGTATTTTCAGAGATTATGAATTGCCGCATTATAGCCTAATAACGCGCATCTTTCATGACGGCAAACAATAGGGTAGTATTGACAAGCCAATTACAAATCATTAACAAAAAATTGCTCTAAAGCATCCGTATCGCAGGACGCAAACGCATATGCAACGTGGTGGCAGACGAGCAAACCAGTAGCGCTCGAAGGAGAGGTGAATGGAAAGTAAAGTAGTTGTACCGGCACAAGGCAAGAAGATCACCCTGCAAAACGGCAAACTCAACGTTCCTGAAAATCCGATTATCCCTTACATTGAAGGTGATGGAATCGGTGTAGATGTAACCCCAGCCATGCTGAAAGTGGTCGACGCTGCAGTCGAGAAAGCCTATAAAGGCGAGCGTAAAATCTCCTGGATGGAAATTTACACCGGTGAAAAATCCACACAGGTTTATGGTCAGGATGTCTGGCTACCTGCTGAAACCCTTGATCTGATTCGTGAATATCGCGTTGCCATCAAAGGCCCGCTGACCACTCCGGTTGGTGGCGGTATTCGCTCTCTCAACGTTGCTCTGCGCCAGGAACTGGATCTCTACATCTGCCTGCGTCCGGTACGTTACTATCAGGGCACTCCAAGCCCGGTTAAACACCCTGAACTGACCGATATGGTTATCTTCCGTGAAAACTCGGAAGACATTTATGCGGGTATCGAATGGAAAGCAGACTCTGCCGACGCTGAGAAAGTGATTAAATTCCTGCGTGAAGAGATGGGCGTGAAGAAAATTCGCTTCCCGGAACATTGCGGTATCGGTATTAAGCCGTGTTCTGAAGAAGGCACCAAACGTCTGGTTCGTGCAGCGATCGAATACGCAATTGCTAACGATCGTGACTCTGTGACCCTGGTGCACAAAGGCAACATCATGAAGTTCACCGAAGGCGCGTTTAAAGACTGGGGCTACCAGCTGGCGCGTGAAGAGTTTGGCGGTGAACTGATCGACGGCGGCCCGTGGCTGAAAGTTAAAAACCCGAACACCGGCAAAGAGATCGTCATTAAAGACGTGATTGCTGATGCATTCCTGCAACAGATCCTGCTGCGTCCGGCTGAATATGATGTTATCGCCTGTATGAACCTGAATGGTGACTACATTTCTGACGCCCTGGCAGCGCAGGTTGGCGGTATCGGTATCGCCCCTGGCGCAAACATCGGTGACGAATGCGCCCTGTTTGAAGCCACCCACGGTACTGCGCCGAAATATGCCGGTCAGGACAAAGTAAACCCTGGCTCTATTATTCTCTCCGCTGAGATGATGTTACGCCACATGGGTTGGACTGAAGCCGCAGACCTGATTGTTAAAGGTATGGAAGGCGCAATCAATGCGAAGACCGTAACCTATGACTTCGAACGTCTGATGGAAGGCGCTAAACTGCTGAAATGTTCAGAGTTTGGTGATGCGATCATCAAGAATATGTAATCACTACATGTGTTAAATATTGAAACGGGCGTATAACACGCCCGTTGTTTTATGATGATGTAAAATCTTCCCCAAAACTTTCCCCAAAACCCTTCCCCAAAACTGGCTATTTTCTATGCTGTTTTGATATCTACGATAATCCAGTCTTTACCACGATCATCATTGTATCGGTCGGTCATTTTTCTGGATTTATGGCCTAACAACTTTTGCGTATCCAGACCCTGTTCCCGATATAACCGTTCTGACAGAGATCGCTGCTCATGAAATGTGGGCGCAGTTCCTGGCTCCCATTTTATGCCACATTTTTCCCTGGCCTTTTTAAAAGCCGTTGTAAGAGTATTTGCAGAAACCTGGTCTCCTCTGTTTGCTTGAGAGGTAGTGTGACGGTAATGGACCAGATATTTACTAACAACAGCATCCCTGCACTGAGATATAACTTCACGAAGGGTAATATTCAGAGCATCGCATTTCAGGCTAAGCGGAATAGCAAGTTTTGAACCGGTTTTTTCCTGAGTAATGTGCAACATGTCGTCCCATATATCAGAGAATTTCAAATTGCAGATATCGCCTAAACGTTGTCCAGTAACAAGAGCAAGTAGCATGCCGCATTTTAAATAGGGCTGCCGTCTGCTTACGCTTTCAAATATTGCCTGCCATTCGGGCAGTGATAATCTTTGGCGGTTTACTCGATTTCGCGGTTGTTTTGTTGCCTGCGCTGGGTTAAATCCTGGCGGAACATGTCCTGCGTGTTGTGCTTCTTTGAAGACGTCGATCAACACCATTCTCACGACTTGCGCCATCCTGTTATGACCTTCAGCCTTTACAGCATCAATTATTTCGGCAATATCAAGTGCGGTAATATCCTTGAGGTGTTGCATTCCACAATGCTCACGGAAAAGACGAATGGGTTTACCTTTTTGCCGATAGGAGTTGGGTTTTAGTTCATTATGTTGCAGCCTGTCCTCCTGGATAGAAATATATTTATCAAGCCATTCTGTCACCGTAATGTCTGAGCGCCTGCCTTTCATTCTTTCTAGACGCTCATTGACGCTTAATATTTGTCGGGTACGTTGTTCAGCAATAATGGTATTTGCTTCAGTAGCAACTTGTTTTGCTTCATTCTCATCAGTTCCTAAGCTATGAAAACGACCGGATAGTGGATGTTTGTATTGCCAATATACCTTTCCGGTTCGCTTATCTAATTTGCAATATAAATTGGGTATAGAGATTTTGTGAGATCGGGGTCTAGCAGCCATCAGCGATTATCCGTTGGAGTTTTGGGTTTGCGTTTATTGGGAGTTGCGGTTCTGCAAGCGTTCCTACAAAACGGGAATTTCGGTCAATCATCCAGTAGCGACCAACTTTTATAGCGGGTGGGGCCATCATTTTCCCTTGCGCGTATTTTTTCAGAACTCGCTCACTTGGTGCTAAGTCCCCAAATTCTTCTTTAGCCCAGTCCTGTAAAGTGATTAGTCGAGACATTTGTCCTCCTCTTAGCTGCTGAGGGAGTTTGTGACCGATATATCTGACATGATATTAAGCTCATGGCAGGTACATCTCTTGACTGGTCATAGAGATAAATTTAATGCTGAGAAATGCAGTATTGAATTTATCAATTTTTCTATTTCCTGCGTATGGCACGTAACTTCTTAATGTGTTCTGCTGTATCGATCTCTTCGGCTATCCGATCTGCATCAGCTTTATTCACAGGTTCAAAGTCATGATTAAAGCGGAACATGCTGGCGATACATGTTCTGCCTTTTTGGATGTAGTGAACTTTGTTGTGGGTAGAACGCAGGATTTTGCAGGGAGTGCCGTGGTGGTCGACGTACCAGGTGTTAGGAAAAATGATTCTGAACATTTTTACACCTCAGTTGGACGATGTTGAAATTTGCTGCTTTGAGGCCATTACAATCCCCATTGTTTGTTCTTAAGTTCGATCTCCTCCTGGCAACTTGCACAAGTCCGACAACCCTGAACGGCCAGGCGTCTTCGCTCATCTATGGGATCGCCACACTCACAACAATGAGTGGCAGATATAGCCTGGTGGTTCAGGCGGCGCATTTTTATTGCTGTGTTGCGCTGTAATTCTTCAATTTCTGATGCTGAATCAATGATGTCTGCCATCTTCCATTAATCCCTGAATTGTTGGTTAATACGCTTGAGGGTGAATGCGAATAATAGAAAAGGAGCCTGTAGCTCCCTGATGATTTTGCTTTTCATGTTCACCGTTCCTTAAAAACGCCGTTTAACATGCCGATCGCTAGGCTTAAATGAGTCGGTGTGAATCCCATCAGCGTTACCGTTTCGCGGTGCTTCTTCAGTACGCTACGGCAAATGTCATCGACGTTTTTATCCGGAAACTGCTGTCTGGCTTTTTTGATTTCACAATTAGCCTGACGGGCAATGCTGCGAAGGGCGTTATTATGTTCTATTGTCATATTGGCCTCACACTTCGAATGCCAGCTGAGGGGTAAAGACGTCCCGTTCAGCGTTGTAATTAAGTGAACTGGCACTGTTGAATGATTCAATGCGTTCCACAAGAACTTGCGTACGGGTTTCTTTACTTGCGGGAGCATATGGCGAACCTACCCAGGATTTGTCGATGCCTATATTTCTTGCGACGTTCGTGCTGTCTGCAGACGAAAGCGGTACATGAGTAAAAATGTCTTTATTTAACATCCGTAACCCATGAATCTTGGTGATTGGGTAGCCGTACTGATCTACAACATGACGTATAAGATCGCGTAGTTTAGCCCGACACGCTCTCGGTCGTTTTGCATCGTATTCCCCCATCGAGCCGATGCAGACGCGGGGAAACTCATGGCACAGACGAATAAATCGCTCATCTGGTTCGTTCATGTGCCACACCGGAGCACCAATAAATTTACCGTGAGGCCATGCCGCAATCAGGGCGTCATTCTCTTCACTGGTTCCGCCGATAACATCCGGGATAACCGCGAATGAGAAACGAGGGTGATTACCCCAGCGTTCAACAAATCTGTAATATTCATTCCAGTCTACGGCCTTGTTTTTTGTCCAGAATGTGAATGCACCATTATCAAGAGCAAATGATTGGGTGACTTCGGAAGCCAGATCAATCTGAGCTGGATTAGCAAAACTGATGAATGCGTGTCTGCCTTTCCAGGCTTTCAACGCACAGGTATCGGGAGTTATTGGACCACCGTGAAAATGAATCATACACTCTCCCGTTTATTATTTATCTCCTCAGCCAGTCGCTGGGCTTTCAGCGGATTTCGGATAACAGAAGGCCCGGGAAATACCCAGCCTCGCTTTGTAACGGAGTAGACGAAAGTGATCGCACCTACCCGGATATTATCGTGAGGATGCTTCATCGCCATTGCTCCCCAAATACAAAACCAATTTCAGCCAGTGCCTCGTCCATTTTTTCGATGAACTCCGGCACCATCTCGTCAAAACTCGCCATGTACTTTTCATCCCGCTCAACCACGACATAATGCAGTCCTTCACGCTTCATACGCGGGTCATAGTTGGCAAAGTACCAGGCATCTTTTCGCGTCACCCACATGCTGTACTGCACCTGGGCCATGTAAGCTGACTTTATGGCCTCGAAACCACCGAGCCGGAACTTCATGAAATCCCGGGAGGTAAACGGGCATTTCAGTTCAAGGCCGTTGCCGTCACTGCATAAACCATCTGGAGAGCAGGCGGTACGCATACTTTCGTCGCGATAGATGATCGGGGATTCAGTAACATTCACGCCGGAAGTGAACTCAAACAGGGCTCTGGCGTCGTTCTCGTACTGTTTTCCCCAGGCCAGCGCTTTAGCGTTAACTTCCGGAGCCACACCGGTGCAAACCTCAGCAAGCAGGGTGTGGAAGTAGGACATTTTCATGTCAGGCCACTTTTTTCCGGAGCGGGGTTTTGCTATTACGTTATGAACTTCTGAAGCTGTGATGACGCCGAGCCGTAATTTGTACCACGCATCATCCCCCTGTTCGACAGCTCTCACGTCGATCCCGGTACGCTGCAGGATAATGTCCGGTGTCATGCTGCCACCTTCTGCTCTGCGGCTTTCTGTTTCAGGAATCCAAGAGCTTTTACTGCTTCGGCCTGTGTCAGTTCTGACGATGCGCGAATGTCGCGGCGAAATATCTGGGAACAGAGCGGCAATAAGTCGTCATCCCATGTTTTGTCCAGGGCAATCAGCAGAGTGTTAATCTCCTGCATGGTTTCATCGTTAACCGGAGTGATGTCGCGTTCCGGCTGGCGTTCTGCAGTGTATGCGGTATTTTCGACAATGCGCTCGGCTTCATCCTTGTCATAGATACCAGCAAATCCGAAGGCCAGGCGGGCACACTGAATCATGGCTTTATGCCGTAACATCCGTTTGGGATGCGACTGCCACGGGCCGGTGATTTCTCTGCCTTCGCGGGTTTTGCATGGTTCGCGGCGGCATTCATCCATCCACTCGGTAACGCAGATCGGATGATTGCGGTCTTTGCGGTAAATCCGGCATGTACATGATTCATTGTCCTGCTCAAAGTCCATACCATCAAACTGCTGGTTTTCATTGATGATGCGGGACCAGCCATCAACGCCCACCACCGGAACAATGCCGTTCTGCTTATCAGGGAAGGCGTAAATTTCTTTCGTCCACGGATTAAGGCCGTACTGGTTGGCGACGATCAACAATGCGATGAACTGCGCATCGCTGGCATCACCTTTAAATGCCGTCTGGCGAAGAGTGGTGATCAGTTCCTGTGGGTCGACAGAATCCATGCCGACACGTTCAGCCAGCTTCCCTGCCAGCGTTGCGAGTGCTGTACTCATCCGTTTTATACCTCTGAATCAATATCAGCCTGATGGTGAGCAATGGTTTCAACTATGTACCGGATGTGTTCTGCCATGCGCTCCTGAAACTCAACATCGTCATCAAACGCACGGGTAATGGCTTTTTTGCTGGCCCCGTGGCGTTGTAAATGATCGATGCATAGCGATTCAAACAGGTGCTGGGGCAGGCCTTTTTCCATGTCGTCTGCCAGTTCTGCCTCTTTCTCTTCACGGGCGATCTGCTGGTAGTGACGCGCCCAGCTCTGAGCCTCAAGACGATCCTGAATGTAATAAGCGTTCATGGCTGAACTCCTGAAAATGGCTGTGAAAATATCGCCCGCGAAATGCCAGGCTGATTAGGAAAACAGGAAAGGGGGTTAGTGAATGCTTTTGCTTGATCTCAGTTTCAGTATTAATATCCATTTTTTATAAGCGTCGACGGCCTCACGAAACATCTTTTCATCGCCAATAAAAGTGGCGATAGTGAATTTAGTCTGGATAGCCATAATTGTTTGATCCATTTTTTGGGACTCCTGGCTGATTGAGTATGTCGATAAGGCGTTTCCATCCGTCACGTAATTTACGGGTGATTCGTTCAAGTAAAGATTCGGAAGGGCAGCCAGCAACAGGCCACCCTGCAATGGCATATTGCATGGTGTGCTCCTTATTTATACATAACGAAAAACGCCTCGAGTGAAGCGTAATTGGTATGCGGTAACGCCGCGCTCAGGCGGCCTTGATAGTCATATCATCTGAATCAAATATTCCTGATGTATCGATATCGGTAATTCTTATTCCTTCACTACCATCCATTGGAGGCCATCCTTCCTGACCATTTCCATCATTCCAGTCGAACTCACACACAACACCATATGCATTTAAGTCGCTTGAAATTGCTATAAGCAGAGCATGTTGCGCCAGCATGATTAATACAGCATTTAATACAGAGCCGTGTTTATTGAGTCGGTATTCAGAGTCTGACCAGAAATTATTAATCTGGTGAAGTTTTTCCTCTGTCATTACGTCATGGTCAATTTCAATTTCTATTGATGCTTTCCAGTCGTAATCAATGATGTATTTTTTGATGTTTGACATCTATTCATATCCTCATAGATAAAAAATCGCCCTCACACTGGAGGGCAAAGAAGATTTCCAATAATCTGAACCGCCCCGGGTTTCCTGGAGAGTGTTTTATCTGTGAACTCAGGCTGCCAGA